>Ga0213825_1000068_pt1 | contig 88570 bp, 84 predicted proteins | sample MC6MC0900MG_FD_179896 | JGI IMG/M metagenome (GOLD analysis project Ga0213825, IMG submission 179896) | Enriched soil aggregate microbial communities from Iowa State University, Ames, United States - MC6-MC0900-MG | ecosystem: Environmental > Terrestrial > Soil > Unclassified | place: USA: Iowa...
TCACCTGCTTGCATGTGCAATCCCCTGACCACACCAAATTGAGATTTCGATTGGTTATCCTGTACAAAATGGGGATTATGTCCCAATATTTCGGCCAATTTATTTTCATTATACGATTCAAAGAAATAACCTCGCTCATCTTCGAAAACGGCCGGCTCCAAGATAAAGCAACCCGATAGTTTAGTTTCTGTATATTTCATGTTTAAGCGCCGTGATACTGGTTGTTGTAATACTTCTGATAGTCACCCGAGGTCACATGATCCAGCCATTCCTGATTGGACAGAAACCAATCTATTGTCAGTGATAAGCCTTGTTCAAATGTCACCGATGGACTCCAGCCCAATTCCGTATTTATTTTATTTGCATCAATCGCGTAGCGCAGATCATGACCAGGTCGATCTTTCACAAAAGTAATCAGAGAAGCGGCTGTTCCCTCTTCACGGCCTAACTTGGCATCCATTTGCCGGCATAGTTCTTTGATCAGGTCTATATTCTGCCATTCATTAAAACCACCTACATTGTAAGAATCGCCATTTTTACCTTGATGAAAAACCAAGTCTATCGCTTTCGCATGGTCAATTACAAAGAGCCAGTCCCTAGTATACTTTCCATCGCCATATACGGGCAGTGGTTTGTTATTTAAGATATTATGAATACACAGTGGGATTAGCTTTTCAGGAAAATGATTAGGACCATAATTATTTGAACAATTGGTCAGGACAATCGGTAATCCATAGGTATCATGATAGGCACGCACAAAATGATCCGAACTTGCTTTCGAGGCAGAGTAAGGGGAATGTGGATCATATTTGGTATCCTCTGTAAAAAAACCTGTTTCGCCCAAAGCGCCAAACACCTCATCTGTTGAGACATGATGGAAACGTTTCCCCTCAAAATTATCCTTCCAGATTGCTCGAGCGGCGTTCAACAAGTTTACCGTGCCGATCACGTTGGTCATCACAAATGCGGTAGGATCCACAATTGAACGGTCTACATGTGATTCTGCGGCCAAATGAATGACACCATCCGGCTGATATTGTTCGAAAACTGAATTTATGATCGCCTGATCCGTAATATCGGCTTTCACAAAAGTGTAATTCGGACGATCCTCTATATCTTTCAGATTTTCTAGGTTACCGGCATAAGTTAGCGCATCCAGATTAATAATTTGATAATCAGGATACTTTGTAACAAACTCACGAACGACATGGGATCCAATAAATCCCGCACCTCCGGTGATTAAAATTTTTTTATTCATATACGTTGCTTATCGACGGAATACCGCACGAGCTAATCTGTCAAAATTATTACGCTAGTTAAATTTTCGCTAAAATTAGGTTGATTTTTGCGAATTGGCAAGTTTTAATCGATTGAGAACGTATAATAAATACAAAAGTCCCATTACTGGGACTTTTGTATATAGATAGGTCTATATTCTTTCGCCTTACTTTTAAATCTTTTTTATAAGCGAATATACCGGAACCTCGTCCACCAGCTCATTGTTATCCAACGCCTCGTATTCGGAATTCTGAGATTTAAACTCAGGAACGATTCGTTTCATCGCTGCGACCAAGCCCATAAAGTCCGGCAAATGCTGATCCGCATCCACAATCTGCTGGCAAACAGCATTGATCCGTTCCGCTTTCAAGATCAATTCATCATGTTTTACTTTTGCAATCATAATCTTCGGATGATGGGTTTTTACCGTATTTTCATTATTAGCCAAAAGTTCCTCATAGATTTTTTCACCCGGACGGAGGCCAACTATTTTGATATCGATATCTTCCGGATAGCGATAGCCCTTCAGCTTGATCATCCGTTTGGCCAGATCCATTATCTTAACCGATTTGCCCATATCGAAGACAAATATCTCCCCTCCTTTTCCCATCACCCCTGCTTCCTGTACCAACTGGCAGGCTTCAGGAATCGTCATAAAGAAACGCGTAATTTCAGGATGTGTCAGCGTCAATGGTCCCCCGCTTGCCATTTGTTTCTCAAACAGTGGGATTACCGAACCGTTAGAACCGAGCACATTTCCAAATCGAGTGATGATAAAACTAGTTTCGGATCTACCACTACAACTGCTTACATAGATTTCAGCCATCCGTTTGGTTGCCCCCATGACATTCGTCGGATTGACCGCCTTATCTGTAGACACCATCACCATTTTCTTTGTCCCATACTGCATACAGAGGTCAGCAACATTCTTGCTTCCGATTACATTTGTTTGAATGGATTCATAAGGGTTGGCCTCCATCAGTGGTACATGTTTATATGCTGCTGCATGAAATACAAGATCCGGTTTGTACTGCGCAAATATATTTTGCATAAAGGCGAAGTTCCGCACATCGCCAACAATACAGTGCAGATGTTCGGGTTGTGTTGCTTTTATCGACTGCTGGATATCATACAAGGCGGACTCAGCTTGATCCAATAGGATCAATTTCCTATAATGTCGTCTGGCAATTTGCCGAGCCAGTTCTGAGCCTATCGAACCTGCAGCGCCAGTGACCAAAATCACCTTTCCCTTCATCTCTTCTTCAATCTCTGGATGATCCAGTTTAATAGGCTTACGACCAAGCAAATCTTCGATTTTTAAAGGACGGATCTCCCGTTTCGCTCCAGAATTGAGCAGGATGCGGGCCGATGGCATTATTTTGAGCTCAAGCCCGATATTTTGAAACCAATCTGATACATATTCCAACCGCTCCGGGTCATTGTTCTCCACCGCGATAATCACCTGCGTGATTTCATGTTTACTAATATATTCCTTGGTAATTTCAGTAATATCTTTGATCTTCAGACCAGCAAGACGTTTACCAATACGTGAGACTTTATCTTCTACAAAGGCGACAACTTGGTACTTGATTCGCGGATCCTCTTTCAAGAGAGAGAAAGATACTAGTCCTGGACGTGAAGCGCCAAAAATCAACACATTTTCACCTTTACGAGCTGGCAAAAATAGATACTCGTAAATGGTACGGTATACGACGCGCGCACCAACCATTGTTACAATCAAAATACAAGCCTGCATAGTCAATACACCATACGATAAGCGGAGAAAATCACCCATCGCTGTTCCTTTTTCCACAGTCATCTTGATACCAAAGGTTAATATCATAAGCACGAGGTAGGCTGATGCAACCGTTTTAAAAATCTTAATGGTATCCCTTATTCCAGTCTGCCGGACAATCCCTTTAAACGTATTGTAAAATAGAAACATTAACAAGTATACTGGCAAGACCAATACCAGCTTTTTTAGCATCAAAGCGACATCAAAGACGCCCTTGAAATTGTTGACTACGTAATTTGAAAACACATAACTTGCAAATACAAACCACATATCGATAAGCAAAATGACCCATCGAGGATTATCCTTCCGCAACCGTTTTCTTAAATCCCATAGAGATCCCATCATAGCTTTCTTCCCGTTTTAGTTTATTTCTTTACCGTCGTATTCTTTAATGAAGTTGGTACAACGCATATGGCTTATTTCAATTTTGTAAAGGATGACCAAGATACTTAAAATTTAACAATCATTTGTTCATTTTACTAAAAAATCGATAATGGTAGGCGCCATAGCCCCATCTTCATATCATCGTGGACTAAGCAACTATTATACCGAAAATATTACAAACAGTGATAAAAGTTAAAAAATCACTAACAAAAGGTCGTTAAAATTTATTATTATTCAACAAAACCTTTCCCTTCTTATATTTTACATCTCTTTGATAACGTTAAAACTGGCATATTGTTTGTAAAACATCCTGTAAGACAGACAAAACCATATAGCTGAATTATATATTATGAATTTTTTTACCAATTTGTTTAAAAATAAAAAGCCATCATCCGTCAGACCCTTGGCGCAACTGGAGTTTTTGGAAGTGGATATGCACAACCATCTGCTACCCGGAATAGATGACGGCAGTACCTCGGTAAAAAATTCTATCGCTTATATTCAAGAGCTGCAGCGTTTGGGCTTAAAGAAATTTATCTGCACCCCCCATATTATGGCTGGCGTACATCCAAATAACAAGTCAACCATAGAGGAAGCGCAGACTGCACTCGTTCAAGGATTGAAAGAGAATGGCAATGGAGCCGATATTTTTGCTGCAGCTGAACACATGATCGATGATGGCTTGACGTCGCTTATTCAACAAGATGAACTCTGCGTGATGCCCGGTGGTTATGTCCTGATCGAGATGTCCTACCTATCCGAGTCCAAAGCACTTTTTCACACTATTTTAGACATCCAGAAACTTGGCTATAAACCTATTCTTGCGCATCCTGAGCGATACAACTATTATCATGGAAATTTTAATATTTATAAACAGATTAAGGATGCAGGCTGTCTATTGCAATTGAACTTATTATCGCTCAGTCGTTATTATGGTGTAGATAGTAAAGCGATTGCGATGACATTGCTCAAGTCGGGCATGTATGATTTTGTCGGCACAGACTTACACCATGAGCGGCATCTTGAGGCGCTCAAGAATATAGCTGAAAAATATCCCGTTCGCGACATGCTAAAAACCTCCCCAATTTTAAATCAAACCTTATTGGATCATTTGGACAGTAGTAAATCCCAGGGAATAGCAGGCTAAATAATCGGACTGTCCTATTTTCTATTCAAGACAGGTCAGATTATATTGCAAACAAAAAATAATACGAAATAAAGAAAATGGCATAAAAAAACGCATTCCCCGATTTGGGGAATGCGTCTCCATTAAACTTATTATCCAAATAAATTATCTTTACAATGTATTGGTGAAGAACTATTTTCTTACACAACGAACTTGGTATGCATAATTTGCCTCCGCAGGTCCTACATTAATAGACCAGCCACTGTCTCCCTTTGCTCCAGTCATTTGCAGACGCTGATTACCGGCCAATAAATATAAACCTTGTGTCCCCATTCCATCACCGGTGTTATTATCATTATAAGATCCGCCGTAAGGTAAGTAAAGGAATTTATAGCGATCAGCACCAGGATTACCCTGTTTACCAAAGAACATCCCCAAATTGGTAGCAGCAGTGCCATCGTACGTATCCACATAACGAGCCGGCGCCCAAGCGTTGACATCCTGTGGATTGTCCTTACCGCCACTATTTGTGTTGTTGATCAATTGGTTAATTTCCGTTGCTGTTGGAAGTCTCCAAGTATTCGCTGGCAACACCAATGCACAAGGATCACCATCAATCCCATTGATATCTCTGCTCGGACGTTGATTATTGACATTGAAAACCTTCGGTTTTACATAGCTATTGAACCAATAGTTGCCATAAGTATCATTTGTTTTGGCAAAACCGTACACTGGATTTCCATTACCATCCGTCGTATAGGTCAAGTTTCCTAAAGCCCAGACTTCATCCCCGATATTCACTTCAATCGGTTTCTTCAAGGTAATGTCCAGTTGATATTTTACGCCCGGTTTAAGATTCCAGCCCGCTTTTGTCAGGTTCTTTGTTGCACTTCCGGCGATCGAAACACCAGACAGTACAATTGTACCGTTTGCTGTAGCAGCCGTTGTGATAAAAGTAGAATCTGAATTGATTACTTTTCCGGTTGTATTTTTAAGATTGAAGGCCACCGGATTTGCAGCCCCCGTAAAGGTCAATGCACCGCTTGTAAGCGCGACATCAACAGCCGCATTGGAAGGAGCAATGGTTGCGCCCGCAATACTGCTTACTGAACCCAACTGGGAAGCATCAAATTTCAGTGTTACCTGTGTAAACAAATGCGCCAGATCAGCATTCAATAGATTCTGCCCATCTTTTACCTCAAAAGCGACCTGATCCAACATAAAGTCCTTATCAGCAGTTAGACCTGCGAAATTTACAGTGCTCAACTTTGCTCCAGCGGCAATTGAAGGCAACGTCTTATTGGTACCAGACGCATAGATTACGAAAGTATATTTTCCTTTGTCAATCGCAAAATCCGGTGCGCTGTTTCCTTGCGTAAAAGTTTTTGTTTCCTTATAGTCACCTGCTGCATCAAAAATTGCAACATAATAGACAGTTCCTTGTTTCAATGCTTTCTGATCAGTACCTGTCGAAACGGCAGCCGCCCGGTTAGATGCTTTTAAGCCCGGTGACGTTGCGGTTTCAGCTGTCAAGGTCGCTACCAATGTATATTGATTGTCAAACGGAATTTCTACTGTTTGTGTTGCCGAAGCATAGTTACGGCCAACTGAAGCCGCTTTTACCGGATCTGCTGCTGCAAAAGCTTGACCTATATTTAAACGTACGGTTGTGCCTTCAGGTACCACAACATTATTATTATCTTTACTACATGAAGAGATGAATAATGCGCATGCTAAGATAGAAGCAAAACCAAATTTTATTGTAAACTTATTCATGAAAATGATTGTTTATATCACTAATTAATTAAACTACCTTATCTATTACCAGTCGATTTCTTGAGTCTGAGTCTCAGTCTGCCAAGATTCGGTCATTGAACCATTTACAGAACCTTGTGTGGAACCAGCGGCAACACTATATTCCAATTCAACATTTTGCGCATTAACACGAGGAGCTACATAAGGAAGACGGCCATTTAGGTTAGCCAAGTTTTCTTTGTTCGTTTTCATTTCTTATATTTTTAAATGTTCTAAAGCAATTTACGTTTGTGTAATTTATACACACTAAAAAAAGACGCTATCTAATTAATAACAAGATCTTTAATATAGAATAATATGACACTTCCAAATCAGAAAGTGCACGAAAGTAGATAATATTCGAAAGGAGCCAAAGGAATTCGGACGATGTTTGTTTTCCTGTAGCTAAAGCACTACAAGCCAACTAAAAACGAGTCATTTGCATGACATTTCCATGAGAATTAAGATTAGATTCATGAAAACTTGGCCATCAAAAAGAGTTGGGCGTTAATTTTTAGAAAGAGTTAAAGCGTGAGGCCTACCATTGAGCTAAAATTGGGAGTCAAAATCCATTGATTGCATAAACACTTTAATTATTATGAAAACAAAAGCATAGAACAGCACTAATAAACAAAAAACCTAAATAGATATATATTTTTCCAAAACAATAAATATAAAGTACAGTTACTGTTTTTCAATAATTTCTAAAAAGGATAAAATAGTAGATATTTTATTTAAAAAACATGTGAATATTATTAGGAAATTGATTATCGATATTAAAAAACATACAATATAACCCAGAAATAAAGCAAGCACCGACATATACATATAAATACAGACTATTAGGAAAGTAACTGTTCAAACACATTAATTATAAAACAAAAATTTACCGAAAAAAAATTATTCAAATTTAAAACAAAAGGCAAACAACTTTGTTCAAGCAAAGTATCATGGTCATATAATACACGAATAGAGACGTTGAAAACGCTTCAATATTACATTAAATGACAGTTGTATAAAAAAATATAAACAATAAGGCGATGAAAAGGAAACATGTTTAAATATCAAGCGAATTTTATGTTAGAAAATAATTTACAATTTTTTTTTGCACAAGTTGATATTTAGTCGTAATATTACAATCCAAAAGCATATAGTCTTTTAGCCAAACTAGGAAAAAGTAGTAGACATATATAAATTTATAATAGCATTAACAGGAATATTATAACAAAATTGACGCAGCGATAACAACAATACTTGTCTGTACGCAGAGACAAGCAGCTTATCAAAATGTTAATTTTTAAATTTTTAACAATGAAGAATTAAATTGTCCATTAAATTTTAAACCCCATACTAGCAATAGTATGGATTATCCAAATAATATTATCATGAATAAGAACGCAAAAAAAATGTACGTTGCTCCGTCCATCAAGGAGCACGTTATTGAACTTGAGCAAGGCATTGCTGCAGGTTCTCAACCTGCACAACCAGGGCAGCCAAGTGTTAACGATCCAGGAACTGGTGAAGGAGGCAGTGGATTTGGAGATTTCTAATCCAACCCTCATATCACTAAACAATTAAAATTATGAAACAGATCAATAACAATATTGCGAGCAAACTTGCTCTCGCAGCCTTCTTGGCATTGGGCACCTTAACAGTTACAACAAGCTGTAACAACAACAAAAACGAAGTGGGACAAGAGATTCCTGACGGTAAAGCACAAGTCATTGTACGCGTCGCAGGTATCAATGACAGTAACCCAGCTGTAAAAGGAAAAGCTAGTACTTCTTCCTCAAAAGCTGGTAGCGCTACTGAATTGATAAAGGGAAATGGTTTTGACCTCGTTACTGCTGTAAGTGACAAAATTGAAACAAATGCCGCTCTTAAAGCTTCTTCGTCAGGCACAAAAGCGGCAGTTTTACCTGCAGGATTTAAATACCGCCTATTCTTGTACAAAAAAAATGGTGCAACCTATACGTTTGAAAAATCAGCATTATTTGTAGCTGGCCAAGAAACACCTGTATCAGTAACAGATGGCGCGACATACAAATGGGTGGCAATCTCCTACAACAGCGCAGAAGATGTTCCTGACCGCGTAGGTAGCGACAACTATGCTTTACCTGAAAACAAAGATGTGCTTTATGCTGCATCCGCTTCAGACTTTACTGTAGCCGGTGCATCAGTGCCGATCAGTGTAACCTTTAATCATCATCTTTCTCGTATTGCGCTTGAGCTGAATACCAAAGGTCTTTTCGCTAAGCAAAATTCGGCAACAGTCACCGTATCGGGCCTAACAGCACAAACAGGAACTATTGATTTGACTACTGGAAATTTTGTAGGTGCGCTTACTCCAGTAAGCTTAGCATTGGATTATAATAGCTTTACCGATATCAACACTTTCGGTGATCGTCGGGTAGCTTATGTTTACACTGCTGGTCAAGCGCTTCAGAATATTACCGTTGCTCTTTCAAATCTTAGAGTCCAATTAGATAATAATACTGAGCGTAATTTTGGTGCAGCTGCTCTTTCCAAAACTTTTAACATTACTCCAGTTAGAGGAAGTAGCCACAACTTATTATTAGCTCCGACAGAGTCTCCGTTATCTTATACTAAGCCTGGAACTAATCAAACAGTGTTATGGGCAAGATCCAACTTGTATTACAGACCATCAGATAATGCGGAGAACCCATACCGTTTTTACCACACCAATCCATTTAGCCCAGCTGTTGCTGAAAGTTTCTTTTCTTTCAAAGGCCATTTACCAGGACGTTTGGCAAGTGGTATTGAAGCAAATCAAAAGGATCCTTGTGCATTGATCTATCCTGCTGGACTATGGAAAACTCCAAACGACACAGAAGTAGGCAATTTAACTTCAGAACAAGGACTTGTTAGTGGTTTAGTTGGCGCAATTCTTGGAAATCCTCAAACACCGGGAACTACATTTGGTAGCAATTATATAGAATATACTGCTGGCGCAGGAGCTGCGAATAGCCCCTACGCGACAACGCCTGATGCAAACAGATTGCGTTTCTATTACAATGGTATTCAAACTACTGTTAGCTTAGTCAGTGGACTTATCAATGTGAACTTAGGTGGCACCGCTGGTACGACTTCATCTTTCTGGTCTAGCTCCCGTGTGTTAGATGCCGCGATCTTACAAGTAGGTGCGTGGAGTTATATCAGTACAAACCAAGATCCGCTTATTGGTGCTCCAAGATCTGTAGCTTCAAAAGGCGCTGGTGTATTGAATATTGATTTATTGAACCTTGGTCTTGTAGGTTCTGGTTTCATGAACGTTCGTTGTGTACGTGATGCAAACTGGACAGCTGTTAGTCAAGCACCAACATACAATCCAAATCCAAATCTTAGCAACCTTTAAGATTGCCAATAAACATTTGTTTATTAAATATGGATAATAAAAAGGTCTTCAAACAGAAGACCTTTTTTATTACCACGATTTATTTATTTCATCTCTCGTCAAATAAATCAAACCTATTTATTCGTAGTTACACGGTAGCGAACTATTCCCATTCTTCGGAGCGCGTTCCCCAATCACCCCATTCTAATTTCACATTTTTTAACACGATTAACGTCAATTTTCACACGAAAAGTTCCAATTATATTTTCTACTTTTGAACCATCAAGTCATTTTTTTTGCGTTCGACTTGATAATATTAATGGATAAAATGGAACGAAGGCGTTCGTTCCATTATTTTTTACACCTGACAGCCAGCTTATTAGCTCAAAACCCACATCGCCTATTGCCAGTCTCTGCAACATAAGAAGCTGACGATTTACCCCTGAAACTTCTTAACATATCGGCAGCCTGGCATTTGATCGAAGTGCCACCATGAACAATTGATCCGCTGCGCTACAGGATATTATTTCAGAAAATAAAATGGGAAAAGTTACAAACAATGCATTGGCCACATTGATTTCATCACGGATTACGGAGATTATGAATCAGACTGGGCTCTCTCTAAACGGTCTCGCCTACTTCACCGATTTAACGCCAGGACCGCTACGCAGTCATTACAATAAAGCGCTCACCATCACAGTCGAACATGTCGCAAAAATATGCCGCCCGTTTTCCATTCCACTTGCAGATTTTTTCAATCCGAAAATAGCTCTGGTTATAGACACCGACAATCTTCCCGGCTTAAGCGTCTTTAAAGAAGCAGCATCCGCTCAGGAACAAAACTTCCTTCTGAAGCAGAAAATCGGACCCACAAATGAAGCGGTCAATGAGGAACTGAGACGGCAACGCGAACTGATAGCCTATGTCGTTTATGCTTCGGATTATTTTACCGAACCCCGGACACTCGAACAGATGGTCGACGATTTTCAGGAAAATTATAAAATCAATTTTAGTACCGAAAGGATCTATAGCTTGTTACGAAAATATGTGGGTCGCGAAGTATTGCAACGAAAACCCCTCCCCAAACCCAAATGTAAAGGTAGCATCAGCAAAAGACCTTTTTTGTATCTTAAGTCCGCAGCCGAAACTCAAGGGCTATAAAGCAGTAATTGAAAAACAAGCACTTGTCTGAGGTTGAAGCGGAAAAATTATCTGCCCCTGCCCGTTTATTCCCCTAGCACCCTTATCGTGTGCTATAGGCGGTCTCATCCTGGATATAAAATTTTTATTTCCAGTTGCTTCGCGACCAATCTCCTTACCTTTATTGATGCGTTCGCTAATTACTCGCATCTCAAATGGTCCCGGAACTGTAATAACCAAAGAATCCAAAGAAATTGTTCCGCCGCCACCCGATGACAAATAAACATGATCCGGAATGCAGCTGACCGAGATAAAAGCACCCAATCGAATTGTCAATGAAGCTTGCTGCGCCAGAATTTTCCTGCTATTGAACAGCTCAAAAAGTAACATAACCACAATCAAGAATAAGCGATAAACCTTCATAAGATATCATTTGCCTTGGCTTTCATTTGAACTAACTTTCGCGCAGCGCACGTGGAATATGACCTGTCTGCTTTTTCACAAAATTCCGGAAGTTGGATTCATCATTAAACCCCATTTCATAAGATATCTGTGAAATGGAAAGATTGGTATGCTTGATATACCTTACAGCCTGCTGCACCAAAACAGACAAAATCATTGATTTGGCGGTTTTTCCTGTCATCGCCAAACATATATCGGTCAGTTTGCGCGCAGTAACATGAAGCTGGTCGGCATAGAATTGTACATAGGTATATTCACGGCAATGTTTATGAATCAACATCGAAAAATGATTTACCAGCCCGATGTCGCTTGTGTTCTTTGGCTGCGGCATCTGACCGCTGGCCGACACCTCATGATACACATCCAACAAAAGCGATTCCACACAGTGATGTGCAACAAGATCAAATATATAGTCCCCCTTCATACGAGCCCTACCAAGACGGATCGTAATCTGCTGATTAAAAACCTGTGCGTCAAAACAGGAATCAAGATACAGAACCGGGCGTTCCCCAAAAAACAATGGTGAATGAATAGTGGCGGTATCCTCGACCGAACGTTCATAAAAATCAGCGGTGAAACGGAGCACATAACCTCTGCCCACATGCAAATTTGATATGTCAATGAGCCTGCCCGGACCGACAAATATCATCTGGTTTGCCCTAAGATGATATTTTTCTTTCTCAACGACGATAGCAATCGGCTCGAAGGTCTTGATTATCGTAAAAAAATCCGCCCTATTTTGTTCGATGTCCCAATCGGGAATGCTCCGAAAACCAAAGAACCGGAAGCCGGCAGTCGTGATATTGTCCAATTTATCAGGAATTGTCATGCGAAATGATTGAACTATTCTTTCTAACAACTACGGGACTCTCATATCGTGCTCCCATCTTTCCATAACCGCAAATCACCTCCAACATCTGTTTGGGATTGCGTTTTGAAAAAACCTGCAGCGCTCCATTTCGCCTGAAATCACTTATTTCGATCAGACTATCTGTAGCCGTATACCCGAATACTTTAATGGAAGGGAATCGGCGGCGCATTTCTCGCACGGTGTCTATCCCATTCATAACAGGCATATGCAGATCCAAAATACATATCTGGGGCAGTGCTTTGCAAGAACCAAGATACCGTAGCAATTCACTCCCGTTATCTGCCATAAATTGCAGGTCGAACAGATCAAGCTGCGTTGTAAGCAGTTCAATAATTTTTTGTTGGAGCCTGCAATCATCTGCGAAGATCAACTTAATCTTGTTTTCCATGTGTGCTTATTTTTTGCATTAAACTATAGGACATCACCTCCAAACCATCAAAAGATTAATACGGAAGTATTTTCATTTCCACCAGTTTAACATTTGACATTTTGTTACAATTCTTCTGTCTTTTTTTTTCCGCGGTGTTTAGTAGAATTTTTATCAAAACAATTCTCCGATTCGACAAGTAATATTGAGACTTTGGGTTGGATATAATTCAGTTTGGCTTTCATTTTTTTGGTGTTTATTGATTTCTAAACGTTTTTTTAATAAGGGCTTGAGTTTACATTATTAGTCTAATTCAGACTAGAAAAAAAATATTTTCCATTGATTATGAGGTAGATAATTTTTAATATTTTTTTGTTGTGCTGGATTAGGTGGGTAACTACAAACTTTTTTTAATCTCACAGTTATTTTAACGCAATCTATTGCACGTCTTTAAAATAAAATTGGTATATTTGAGTAAGTGAAATTGTAGTCTGAATTAGACTAATTCGTATATACTATTATCTTTATGCTCAGATAATAATAAAAAGTGTACGCGATGATTTTCAATTTTACTCTGTTGAGTGCAGGCTCAACTTCTATAATTGCCTTAAAATTTATTGATGAACAACAAAATGAGTTCATTATAAAAACGACTTTAAAGATCAATCCTACCCGATGGAATGCGGACAAACAACGTCCGGAAAACATTTATCTAAAAATTTACAAAAAGCTTAATGCAAAATTAGACGCGATCAAAATCGCCGTATCCAATTACCTTAAGGAGGTCGTATCTAAACAACGCAAATTCTCTCTCAATGTTGTCACCCGCCTTATAAAAAAGTGCTGCGTTCTAAGCGAAAGTTCGTTTGCAAAAGGGAGTCTGCTGGAGGCGACCGAGAATTTTATCCAAAGCCGTCTGCACCTCATATCCGGCAATACTCATCGACGATATAAGGTCTTTTTCAGCATGCTAAAACGCTTCGAAGGGTTTCAGCAAAAACACCTGATGCTCAACGAAGTAAACAGCAATTTTGTGAAAGACTTTATTAAGTTCGGCGAATTGGAAACCTATAGTTCAAGCACCATTTATCGCACCATATATTTTGTTCGTACTGTCCTCAATTTTTTAGAAAAAAGAGGAATACGTACCTTCGTTTACGAATTGGAACTCCCAAAAATCAAAAAATACAACCGGGTGATCAGTCTCACCGAAGACGAGCTCATTCGCATCAAAGAGACTGTTGTCCCCCCAGAATTGAAGGCAGCTAAAGACTGGTTGGTCATTAGCTGTTACACGGGTCAACGCGTATCGGATTTTATGAATTTTAACCTGGATATGATGGAAATCCTCGACGGGAAACCCTGTCTTTCCTTTACGCAGCAGAAAACACAAAAGACAATACTGTTACCGCTGCATCCGACGGCCATTCATATTATGTCCGATAATGGAAATAACTTCCCTTCAAAGCTTTCCGCTCAGAAATACAATGAACAGATTAAGGAAATCGCACGCCTTGCCGGCATAAATAGCCTAATCAAAGTTCGCACCAGAACAGGTTTCAGGTCGACAGAAAAGCTGATACAAAAGTGGGAAGCCATTACCAGCCACATCGGCCGACGCAGCTTTGCCTCAAATTTTTACGGAAAGATACCGACACCGTTGCTTATGCAAGCAACAGGACATAGTACCGAGCTGATGTTTCAGCGTTATATCAGCAATACGGACACCGAAAGAACCCGCTCATTGGGAGCTTATCTGGATGAAGCTTATAAGAGCAAATTTTTAGTCTAAAGATTGCAAGTAGACCGAAGAAATTTTTGGCAAAAGCAGTTCATTTACTTTCATTACACCAGGATTCGATGATAATTATCGACGGCGATTGTCCCAAAGAGTTTCGAGATCTTAAAGCTGGTAAATCAAACGGAAAAATGAGCTGATTGCGTTTTCCTTTCCTCCTACCGGCAATCCGACCGCCATACCGATGGCCAGTTTATCATTCAGCCCCAATTTAACCTGTGGCCGAAGTGTCGTTTCCAACCCACCTGAGGCGACTTCTTGGTTGATCTCCAATCCAATAAAATGGTCTGTTTGGGGTAGCGTGTAATGCAAGGAAGTATTGATCTGCCAGTTCATTTCGGTTGTATGTGATTTATAATGATAAGCAATTTCTGGTCCTGTATAGATCAATGTATGCCAATTGTTATACCAGCTCTTAGCAGCTACGAAAAAAGGATTAAATGCAGTTCCCCCATCCACAAAATTAAAAATTTGGGTATAACCTACAGCCAATGTTGTTGCTTGCAGCTTAGAAACATAGAAGGAATATTGTGATGACAATCTTAATCTTTCGAGTTTATTGCTTGAGGATACATTGGTCATTTTGCTTTTTGTATAGGCAAAGTCGGTCTCTACTTCCAGCCCCAATCGATCTATGGGTGCAAACTCATATTCGGCCAAATAGCCATACTCATCTGCCTTACCCATTTTTTTGATATCTGCGCCAACATTAAACTCTTTCTCACCCTTCCTTGCGCCCAAATCACGAACAAGATCATTATATAGCGGTTCGGCATGATGTACTTTATCGGGTATAGATCGACCTTGTTGGGCTTGCGCATTCGTTACCCCCAATAGCATCCAGGCCATCAGGAAAGCTCCAGAAAATTGTATGATTGTGTTGTTGTTTTTCATACAACAAACCTCCCATTGAATTATGGAAACAATTGGGAATTACAACAACATCTGCAGCTTTTTTTGCAATACTTATAGTTCTGTTAAATTAATTTTAGATAACAATGCAGGATTGAGCGCATTTTTATGCAACATCAGTGTAATCGTTTTATATTTCACAAATTCTTTGGTGACATACATGTACCCTTTAAAATCGTTGGCTTTACCCCAGGAATTCTTAACAAGATAGTATTCTTTACCATGTTGATCCTTGGCGAGCCCAACAATATGCATGGCATGATCGTCTGTGGTACCATAATAATCGAACGCTTGTTGCCGCTCTTGGGCTGTGACCTTTTTCTCAGCCATTGGTTTTACAAACATGTTCTTTTTTTCCTCATTAGACATATTGTCAAAGGACTTTTCGGGCACATAAGCAATCCCATATTGCCAGGAGAAACCCTTCTCTGATACATCCGTTGTCCAAGCAACCGTATAGCCTTGTTGCAGTGCATTGTCAATAATATCCACCAGATCTTGCATTGGTACATTATAAAACCGATCAAAGGACCAGTTATCGGGTACCAGCAGCACAAAAGGTTTATAATTTGGATGATCTGTCACAGACGCAAACCCCATGTAATCGTCCGGATTAATTCCGATCACCTGATCTGCAAATGTGCGTGCGGTATAAGCCTTTCCTTTATAGTCAAATTTTTCGGGCACTTCCCCAAGATGCGCATCCAGTGTAGCGCTATAGGCTTTCTCCCAATTCGGTGTCAAGGGCCTACTCTTGACCAATACTTTGAGCATTGAATTTAATAATGGGGTCATCTCCCTGAAATCATTATAGGTATGATTACCACGCAATCCAGCATAAGCCGATCGAGGCATCGCGCCATATTTACGGAATACATTCAATACATCGTGTAATTGCCCCCCTTCCCCCATTGTCAAGCCACCATGGAGGCGTACAAAATTATGCGCCTTATCTAAATAGGCCTGTCTAGCGGTAAAAACCTGAGAAATTTCAACAGGTTCTTTCCCCATCCGAATCATCTCCGACTCCAAAAACGAATTACCGGTGTAGGACCAGCAGGTATTCGATGCTCCTTGTTGTTTGACCGAAGTGCATCCTAGGTTGATGACATCCGTAAAAACATACTCGGTTTTGATTCTTTTGTATTTATTTTTGTTGAGCATCTTTCGTCCATACTTGACGGACAATGCACCTACACATAGCACCAGTACAACAACAATTATCCATTTATACCTCTTCATATTGATCGTATTAACGTCCACCACTGATTATCGCCGTGAATCGGGGCAACCGTTGCCTAAGTAGGCTGTAGATAAGCAGCCCCAGCAGGATGACGATAGCCGGACAAGCTAAGTACAACAATAACAACGCTCCATCCGACCGCGGATGGAGCCACTTAAATAAAATTTTGATCACAAATACCAATGGCAAACGATGGTAGGCATAAATAAAAAAGCTGCCATTGGTTAAAAAAGGGTTCAAATGCCATTTTCCGCTTTCGATAAAATTGGCGGATACCGTTATTGCGAGGAGAAGACCCACAACAACCCCTGCACAATAGAGATAGGACCACCATCCAGCACCCGCGAAATAGAGCGCCATAACCACTATCAAAATATACAAGGGGGCGAGCGCGCGCAACATTGGTTTTAGGACTTCAACAAAATTCATTTTATGAATGCTGAAATAAGCTCCCGCTGTAAAGAAAAAGAAAGAAACTATGCTCAGTCCCGGCAAATAAAAGAAAGGATTAAAGATCCAGAGCAATCCCAATATAATCACAGCATAAGCCTTCAACTTTTTAATGAGTATATAAATTATCGGAGAAAAAACTATCACGACCATCAAATCACGAATAAACCAAAATGGCGAGTTGATCGGCAAGGTTTTCTTCATATGTGGATTTACTTGAGAAGTATCCCAAAAGGACCAGAGCCAATCCAATAAACTATAATCTGTTATTAATTTGTTCCTACCAGAAACCAAGCTGCCCGATAAAAACGTTTGCGCAAGCATAAGGAATAGGATGATCAACAGGTTCCAGAATATATAGGGAACCAAAAGTGATCGAATACGATTTTTTAATTTATGAAGGTAATTTTTTTTGGAAAACCCCTCCGTTTTATAGAAAAATAAAAAACCCGAAATAAAAAAGAAAAGCGGCACACAGGCCTCGAAAATAACCCTGGAGAATAAGAAGAAGATCCGCGAGAAAACAGGATAATTGACAAAACTAATCTGCTTTACACCCGCCATTACAATATCTGAAAAATCGGTATGGATAAATACCACCCCGACGATCAGAGGGAAACGCAAAAAATCGATGACCTTCGACTGCAGCTCCTCGGCAGACATTTTAAAATGATAATCTTTACCCATTAGTTAGATTTACAACATTGTTTAGCAGCTGTTAAATTACACATTTCTAAATAAATATCCATCATATCGTTTCTTGCCCTGTAAATCAATATGCTGACCTAAAGTAAATCTGCCGCTTAAATAACAGGTTTAGAACAATATTCAATGTACCAAAAGCGTTACATAATTACTAAACCGAACAAAAATAGGAGACATTATGCCGTGAGATTCACTTAAACTATCAAAACAAATATTAATAAAGGGTTAATACTTCATTCGATTTTCTATTGTATACAAATCAATTCAGATAAGAGTAAAAATGCGTCCAATAATTCAGTATTTTCTTCCCATTTCTCTTGTACTATCCCCTTTTATTGTCTCAGCACAAGAAGCTGTACTAAGTGGTATCATTCGTGATGCAGACACCGGAAAGCCCCTTAACGGAGCAATTATTACCAGCGTCAATGACAGCATAGTTGCCACCTCAGACATACTGGGACATTACAGCATAAAGCTACCTCAGCGAACCCATCGGTTTACGATCAGTTACATCGGCTATCAGCAGCAGGTAGCCACGATTGAACTATCCCAATCTCATGAAAGAAATTTTGATCTAAAGCCCACTGCCAATCGAATAGCTGAAGTTGTTGTATCTGCAAAAGAGAAGAGTGAAGCGATCGATGACCCGCAGATGAGTACCATTCATCTCGACATGAAAGACATTCAGCGTCTACCCGTATTATTTGGTGAAAAGGATCTATTAAAGACAATACAACTTTTACCGGGTGTACAAGGCGGTGGTGAAGGTTCAACCAGTTTCAATGTACGTGGCGGGGATGGTGGGCAAAATCTCATCCTGCTCGACCAAGCTACAGTCTATAATGCTTCCCATCTGCTGGGGTTCTTTTCTACCTTCAATTCGGACGCGATCAAGGATGTTCAGCTCTACAAGGGGGGTATACCGGCCCAATTTGGAGGACGGATTTCCTCAGTCTTAGACATTTCCATGTTGGATGGCAACAAACAGCAATTTTCCGGCGAAGGTGGTCTAGGGATTATCGCTTCCCGACTAAAATTTGAGGGGCCCATTGTACGAGACAAAAGTTCTTTTCTATTCAGTGTCCGTCGTTCCTATGCGGACTCCTTTTTAAAACTGGCCAAAAATAAAGATATGGATAATAATAATCTTTATTTTTACGATCTAAATGCCAAGCTCAGTTTTAATCTAGGGAAGAAGACCAACCTATACTTATCGGGCTACCACGGCAAAGACAAATTAAAGTACAGCGACCTCTTTAATATTGCTTGGGGGAACAGCACTGCAACAGCACGGTTGAACCAGCGATTCAATGATAAAATATTCAGCAGCACTTCTCTTATTTACAGTGGCTTTGATTATCAGGCAGGTGTTTCCAGCGAGCAGATCGATTTTCAGGTAGCCTCCAAAATTCGGAATATCAATGCCAAGCAGGATTTTTCCTATTATGCGAATATCAATAATACCATCCGGCTTGGGGTAGCTGCATTGGCCCAATCCATTCGGCCTGCCAATCTCGCTACCGACAAGAGTCTATCTGTCAATCCGACCACTATCGAAAGCCAGCGCGGGATCGATCTGGGGGGCTATATGTCCCATGAATGGAAACCTACAACGAATCTATCTATACACTATGGCATCCATCTCCATGATTTTATGGTCTTAGGTAAACGGACTTTCTATCAATTTGACGAAAACGGAAAGCCTATTTCCGAAAAACGAGATAACAGCCGGATTGCCAAACATTATATCAATCTGGAACCTCGCCTGTCTGCCAGCCTGCTGCTCGATGAACACAGCAGCTTAAAAGCCTCCTATAACCGAATCGTGCAGAACCTCCATCAATTGACCAATACCACGGCAAGCCTGCCCACTGATCAATATGTCCTTAGCAGTCTAAATATCAAACCGCAACGTGTGGACCAGGCCGTCTTAGGATACTTTCGTACTTTTGCGAACAAGCAGTATGATTTTTCGGTCGAGGCCTATTATAAACGTCTGGGCAATCAGATTGATATCCGCAACGGGGCAACACTACAGGCCAATGCTTATTTTGAAGGGGAGCTACTCTTTGGTGTAGGTCGGGCCCATGGATTGGAAGGCTACCTTCGTAAGAACAGTGGCCGGCTAAAGGGCTGGATTAGTTATACACTTTCCAAGAGCCGTCGTAAATTTAACGGGATCAATGGCGGAAATTGGCTCAATGCACGTCAGGATCGTACACATGATCTCTCGGTCGTAGCGAATTATGCGCTTTCAAACAACTGGACACTTAGCGGAACATTTGTCTTCAATACCGGAAATGCCGTTACCTTTCCAAGTGGAAAGTACCTTGTCAACGGCAAATCCTTGTTCTACTATACAGAGCGAAATGGCTACCGTATGCCGGACTACCATCGCCTGGACTTGTCCGCGACTTACGATCCACATCATACGAATAAACGTTTTCATTCAAGTTGGACAATTGGTATATATAACGCCTATAACCGCAAGAACGCTTATACCATCGACTTTCGGGAGAACAAAACCAACCCCAATCTGACAGAAGCTTATAAAATAATTTTATTTGGTATCGTCCCTTCAGTTACCTGGAATTTTAAATTTTAAACGCCATGAATGCTAGACAATCTTTTATCCTATCCTTTCTATTACCACTCGTTTGGTCCTGTGAGGAAAAAATGGATCTTGATCTCAATAAAGCTGCGGCCCGGGTGGTTATCGACGCCCAGCTGTCTGACGCCAGTTTAGTACAGCGGATACGAGTCTCGCGATCCGTTGGATTTAATGATCTCGTCAATACTTCGGGAGTCAAAGATGCCACGGTATCGGTAAAAGACAATGGAAACAGGATCTATTCCTTTCAATATGAAAAAGATGGTTATTATATCCATCGCAACTTTAAGCCCGTTGCCGGCCACAGCTATACACTGAGCGTTACAGTACAAAAACAACAATACAGCTCGAGCTGCCAGATGCCAAGCTATGTTGCCGTGGACTCCACTGGTATTTCAGAAAAAAGTCTCAATGGAAAAACCTATTTTTTTGCAACATTGACTTTTAAAGATCCCGCCAAGGTTTACAATTATTATATCTATACATTATCTATCAATAGTGGTCCCTTTCGCTTTGCCAACGCGCAATCTGACCAGTTCAACGATGGGTTAAAAGTAACACATTACATCTCCGACCTAGAAACAGATCTATCCTCTGGCGACGAGGTCATCGTTCGCCGCTATTGTGTGGATGAAAAAGCGTATCGATACTGGAATGAATACCAAAATAATAATGTGAGTAATGCAGCTCCGAGTAATCCCAGATCCAATATATCCAACAATGCGCTTGGTTATTTCTCGGTTGCTTCTTTAAAGGAATATAAGCTAAAGATAGGGCAATAGTTTATGTCCTACTTTCGATTATCACTTTCCTCCGCGCGCCCTTCGATGATAAGCTCGTTTACTTCGGACATTTCTCCCTGTTCAAGGTGTTCGACATCTTCAGCCTGTTCGTCTGAATAACGATCTATGAAAAAGGTACAGCCCATCGGGAAATGATCTGATCCGACCGAAGGATAAATAAACAACTTATCAATAAATACATTTGGACTGTGGAACAGCAAATCCAAGGGTACCCGGAAAAACCAATAATTGGCGTGGAAAGTAGATAAGATCCCACGTCCTATACGCGCATCGATCAGCTGGCTGGTTTTCTTAAACAGGACGGAGGATCTGGCCCAAGCCACATTGTTAAAGTCCCCCGTAACCACTACGGGTATTTTATAATCGCGTACCTTTTTTGCCACACTGAGCAGGTCACCATCCCGTTCTTTGGAATTCTCCTCCTCCGTAGGACTCGGTGGCGGTGGGTGTACCGCAAAAAAGATAAAACGATGGCCATCCTCTGTTTCCAATTCGACTTCGATACTTGGAATATCATCTGCAACAAAATAGTGAATCTGACTTTTATTGACTTTCAGCTTGGTATAAAAATGCATCCCATAGGTATTGTCCAGCGTAACCTTGACAGCATTTGGATAGTCTGATTCCAATACCCTTAAAGCCTTTTCCCATATTGCATCACTTTCCATGGTCAGGAAAATCTTCGGTTGTTCTTTGCGGATCAAATCAATAAAACGTTCATGTTCTTTATTGAATTGTAGCACATTGCAAGATATAATTTTAATGCTATCCGAGGCATCTTTTCCTTTTTCGTATTTATCCTTACGCCAGAATTTAGTGTAACGCACCAGGATAAATACATGATAAGCAATCAGAAAGGCCTGAACCATCTGTATAGCCCAAATCCATGGTGATTCAGCGAGCAGATAAAATCCCCAGGCCAGCACTGGCACCTGAAAAACCAGCAACTGCAATTTCACAAACTCGGCCACACGAAAGATCCAGTGCTGGCAGCGGATAAAAGGCAGCAAACTAAGGAGGATCAAGAGTCCCGATAAAACAAGAAATAAAATCTGCATATTAATTTCAAAATTACTTTACAAAGATATTGCTTGAGCGAGACATTTTCATATCAGCCACAGGCTTTCTATCTTTCTACGATCAATATAACTATTGAGACCAATGAACGTTTATTTTATTTAAAAAAAGTCTATTTCAAATCTCAAATGGAATGAATTAGAACTTAATATTTAGACTTATATGGATCTTTGGTATATTTTTTGAACCAACCTGCTCGATTGAACAATCAACACTAAATTGAGGCCCTATCGCCTTTAATAAATACTATTAAATAAACAAATCCGTTTTATACAGATGAATTCAACAAAAAGATAGAACTATTCAAAAAATAAACCAAAAAAGCAAATAATTACAATGAACAAGAAAAAAGACAATTCAAGATGGCTAAATGTAGCCATATCCTGGGGCGCAAGTATCGTCATCATCGGGGTACTTTTCAAGATTCTCCATATCGGCGGTAGCACAGCCAACTATATGATCGGTATCGGACTCGGGGTTGAGGCGCTACTTTTCTTTTTGATGGGATTCAATCCCCCAGCGCCAGAACCAGACTGGAGTCGCGTCTATCCCGAATTGGATGATAATTTCAATGGCGAGCTTCCTGTTCGTGGCAAGGCAGTCGTAGCACAACCCGCAGGTCCATCGGCGACAGCCGCATTGGACAAAATGTTTGCAGATGCCAATATTGAGCCCGCGAGTATTGAAAATCTGGGCCGTGGATTGCGCGATTTTAGTGAAAAAGTATCCGCCATCAATAAACTATCTGATGTTTCATTGGCGACCGAAGAGTTTACACAAAAGCTTCGCACGGCAACTTCGAAATTTGACAATCTGAGTGTTGCTTTTGAAAAAGCTTCAGAAAATCTCGTGGCGATGTCCAATACATCTGGCGATACAGCAAACTACCATGATCAGGTGAAAAACCTGACCAGCAATCTAGGTCAGCTGAATGCCATGTACGAACGTGAACTACGTGACTCTGCATCTCACCTACAATCCATGAATAAGTTTTACGAGAACCTGAGCTATACCATGCAAAACTTCAATGAGTCCCTGGACGACTCCAAAGCGTTCAAGGAAGAAGTCGGCAAGCTGGCCAAAAACCTCAATGCATTGAATGCTATCTACGGCAATATGCTCAGTGCCATGAACCAGCCACGTATATAATTTCCACCTTGTATTACTTAAATTAGAAAAAATGGCATTAGGAAGAGAAACGCCAAGACAGCGGATGATCGGCATCCTCTATCTGGTACTATTGGCCTTATTAGCGCTCAATGTACCGGATTCCATCTTGGATGCATTCAAAAATATCAATAATAGTCTCGAAACATCCAAGTCAAATGTCAATACGGCCGTACAACAGCTGTTTGCTGCATTTGAAAACACCAAGTTAAAAGAAGAACCAGCGCGTGCCAAACCTATTTACGATAAAGCTAAAAAGGCACAGGCCATTATTGGCGAACTGGATAAATATATTCTGTCCCTGAAAGAAGAATTTGTCAAACAGGGTGGTGGTTACGACGAAGAAAAAGGAGATCTTGTCAAACGGGAGAATGAGGATATCTCGCCCAATTTGATGATCAACGAGAAAAAAGGAACCGTCCTCAAGGATAAGATCAATGATACCCGTGCCAAGTTATTGGCCTTGCTTACCCCTGAGGAGCAGAAAATGGTTTCTTTCTCTCTGGAGGCTAAAAATCCCGAAAAGTCTGTTAATGGCAAAAAATCCTGGGAAGAAATTAACTTTGGCAGTGGCACACCATTGACTGCAGCGATGACCATCCTCACAAAGATCCAGACCGATGCACAAAATGCAGAGTCAGATGTTGTTAAGATTATCTTAGGTAAAATGGACCAGGCAGTAGTCAATCTGGATAAGTTTGCCGCAGTAGCTGTGGCGCCTACCTCGTACCTCGTACAGGGACAACCGTACAAAGCCGAAGTCTTCTTGACTGCCTCAGATTCCAAATCCGAACCTGCAATTTCGGTCAACGGCTCATCTCTACAGATTGTAGATGGTAAAGGTGTCTACTCGGTACCGACTAATCGGGAAGGTATTTTTAGCTGGACCGGCGTGATCAAGGTCAAACAGACGGATGGATCCTTTAAAGAATACCGGACTCCACAGCAGACCTATCAGGTCGCACGGCCTTCGGCTGTAGTGTCTCCAGATAAAATGAATGTACTTTATATCGGTGTTAATAATCCGATATCGGTTTCTGCCCCGGGGACACCTACTGACAAAGTTCGTGTGAGCATGAGCGGAGGCAGTATATCCAGCGCAGGAGCTGGTAAGTATAATGTGCGGGTAAGTTCGCCTGGAACAGCTCGTATCTCGGTATCGGCCGAAGTCGCTCCCGGTAAAACACAGACGCTGAGTTCGACAGAGTTCCGTGTCAAGAGAATCCCTGACCCGATTGCTAAATTTGCCGGAAAAACGGGTGGATCAATGGCGACAGTAGCGCTGAAAGCACAGAATGCCTTATTTGCCAAACTGGATAACTTTGACTTCGATGCTTCTTTCAAGGTCACCAAGTTCACGATGATTCTGGCCAAGCCACGCGCAGATGCGATTGTCTTGTCCACTTCGGGCGGTCAATTAAGCTCCAGCATGTCCTCGGCCTTAAATGGTATTGTTCCGGGCACACGCGTGATCTTTGATAACATCGTTGCGGTAGGTCCGGATGGAACTTCCAGACAGCTTAATGCAGTAGCATTGACAGCAAATTAGAAAAATCACCCCTACATTTATATATTGGACCTTCTCCTTTAATGGAGGAGGTCTTTTTTTTACCAAAAATGGACCCGTGTCGATAGCACCGGATCCATCGCCATTAGACCAAAACACATAGCGTAAGGGCAACAAAGATGTTATAAACATCTCAAGTTCAAGAAAATATATTATATTTATATGAATAGCTATTTTATCTTGCTTATATATAAACCTGATTCAAGTATATTATTATGGTAAAGACGCCGCAAAACGAGCTTTCCAAAGCAATATCTCGCCGTATTGATGAGATTTTACATATCACAAAATTTTCTTTGCAGAAACTTTCCCGTGCTACGGGTATCGATATACAGTCTTTAAATGGTTATCACAGTGGCAAAATTCCCATTACATTGGAATCTATCCTGAAAATCTGCTCAACGCTATCCTGCGATTTCCATGCATTCTGCGATCTTAACAAAAAATTAAGTCTAAAGGGACAACGAGCTGCCATCTCCACTCCGCTAAAACGGAATAAAGTCGAAAAACTTTCCGATAAGGCAACAGAAGCCATCCGTCTCTCAGCGCAAGAAAAACGTGAAAAGAATAAAAAATATCGTGATCAAATTATGGCTATTGCCTGCACGACCGATTATTTTTTACGCCCACGTACCTTATTTCAAATGGTGGTAGATTTTTCCGCTGATTACGATATATGTACAACAACAGAAAGGCTCAAAGCGATACTACAACGATGTATAGCAAAAGGGTTTATCAAGAAACATGAATCACCCTGGGACTATGGTATCGGTTATCATAGACAAAAACGTATATGGATCTATTTTAAGAATGAAAAAGATCTTTTAAAAGACCCGGAGAAAATATTTGGTTACAATTGGATCAGCGATAGCATTGTGGTTTAGGAGCATAAAAGAGCTTATTGGTTATTCGATAGACATATAGAATATCAAGTTGTTTTGAAGAATGGACTAAGACTTGCCTGTGGATTTAAAATGCATTGAGGGTATAAACATATTGAAGTAACCACTTTATATCAAATGCCAATATTGATTCAGTTGATGAGCAAAGCAAAGAGCCATTCCCAAAAAGGCAATGGCTCAAAAAAGAATTCAATCTACTACTGTTATTTACGTTGGCAATCGGCTGTCCAGACCTTGTCATCTTTGGTATATCCGATCGTTAATTTGCCGGCATCAATACGAATTACTCCAGTACCCGCCGAGCCAATATTAATCAACACATTGTCTTTCTCTTCGAAGTCAACACCATTTAGATTGGGAATACTATTGCCAAAAGCAAAGTTATAGGTATTACCGGTTTTTGTTACTGTAATGGTACCATCTGCAGAAGCGACATCCTTACTATTATCCTTCAGGTCGTCAAATGCGATTTTACCTTCATATTTACCAATAAAAAGATTGTTGTCTGCAGGATCATCATCTTTGCTGCATGATGTGAAGGTGATTACCGCTGTCAAAATAAGCATACCTAATCCCAAAGTTTGAATAAATTTTCTCATAGTTCGCGTGTATATGTAAGTCAAAATTTTATTAAAATCGATAGGCTAAATCCAAACTTTATGCCATTACCTCAGGTGCAAAATAAGATCCGTATCAATTGAAACAAAAGAAGTATAAATACACATGCCCCGTACAAATACAGTAAATAATGTTTTGTTTATAACAAATCAACCCGCTACTTTTCTCTTTAGGCACGAGATTTGTCTCTACAAAAAAAGAAAAAAACAGGTCATGAAGAGAACAGCTCTATTATTTGCACTCGCGGCCGCGGCACCTTCCATCCCACAAGCTACATCAGCGACAGAGGACGAAGGACATCTTTATAAAGCAAATATTACCATTGAGCCGAGTACGCAGTTTTCACAACGCTATTTTGAAAAGAGTAGGGTTGCAGTATCTCAACATTATCTGGCGTTTTTTATAACCAATCGTTTAAATAACTTACAACTCTTTAACTAATTAAAGGTATGCTAAGTTAATTTTTTTATATTTGGTGTTAATCTTTAAATCTTTCGATTTCAAGCAGTATTATGGCCAATAAACAACAGTCGAGAAAAAAATATCAAGGAGAAAAAAATAATAAAGAACGAACCATGGGGAAGTTAATTGCTTCCGTTGGCAAAGTACTTGAAGAAAAAGGTTATCCCGGTCTTACCATTGCCAATATTTCAAAAGAGGCAGGCGTAGACCGCAAGCTCATTGGTCTATACTTCGGCACACTGGACAAGCTAGTTGAAACTTACATCAGGGGCAAAGACTATTGGCTTACTGCGACAATGAACGCAGTGGGATATTTTGGGAATGCGCCCGAGGTAGGGTCAAGAGGTTTTTTGGAATCTTTATTATTAAATCAATTTGAAGATTTTCTTACCAATACAGAAATGCAAAAGATTTTGGCCTGGCAGATCTGCGAGGAATCTACACTAATGTCTGAAATTTCGCAGGAAAGAGAAAAGATGAGTGCACTATTCTTTGCCTTTGCAGATAAAGAACTTGAAGGCAAGGACCTCGATCTCAGGGCTGTTGTCACTATTCTGGTTGCAGGAATCTATTATATTGTTCTTCATGCAGCGCATACAAAAAGTACTGTCTGTGAAATAGACATCTCCACCCCGGAGGGATTGAACAGGATCAAAGCTTCGATCAAGAACATTTTAGGGTGGGCCTATGACTCGGTCGAAGAGCCTGCTGGATAGCAAAGCGTATATTCTCAGAATAATTCCAAAAATTCATAACAGGACATCTAATAGCAATATCCTCCTTACTTTTCGTTTAGCATAAAATGGTAGGGTATGCTCTATTCTTTTTCGGGACTATATTCGCTAATGAATTCGCCTGCTGGACGATCCTCCAAACGGGCGACGACCTTGAATGCGCTATAGATCTGATCAACAGAATATTGATGCTCACCTAAAATTTCAAAAAATACCTCATTCAGCGTCTTTACCATTCTTTCTATCTGATCGAAGGATTGCAGTGTTGTAATTGTAAATCTTATACCTGAATGGTTTTTGGACACAGCAGGAAATACCCCGATATTCAACAAAAATCCGCGCTTGATCATTTTTTCCATAATAATGTATGCAAGCTCGGCCCTCGATGTACCAATGAAGAATATCCCCGAATCAAAATTCGAAATTAATGGCAATGAAGTTGCTTTAAATAATGAGTTTGCGTATTTTATCCTCTTTGCCAGTTCAGTTTGTAGCACATATATTTCATCCGATAAATGGATTTTTGCAGAGGCAACCGCAGCACCTAAGGTCGCTGGCTGCAAAGGACCGGAGGAATTGAATGGAGCTCCGCAGGCACGCACCCTTCTGGCGATTTCCTTATTCGGAAAAACCAAAATACCGCCGCCTGTAGCAAAGGCTTTGGCCATCGATGAGGCGACAATCATCCGCTCGTGTATGGTATGGTTACTAAGTATATATCCTTTCCCATTTTTGCCCATTATACTCATACTGTGCGCATCGTCGATATAGGTATGGAATGCGGGAAAGGAATCCAACAAATTAAAGATTTCATCAGCAGGACAGCGATCACCAAACATAGAATACACCCCATCAGCAAAATACCAAACCCTTTTATACGTTTTTTGGAGTGTTTCGATACGTTCCTTCAGTACATCTAAGCGGTTATGCCGGAGGACTTCAAAGTGAATTGGCCAATTTGCCCTAAATACATTTATACCGCTTAATACCGAATTATGAAGTTGTTGATCGGCGATGATAGCATCTCCAGCGTCCAGAATCACAGGTATGGCAGACAAATGTGCGAGTGTTGTCGTCGGGGCAACAATGGTAGGAGCTTCAAAAATCTCGCTCATTAAATCTTCCAGTTCTCTATATAAATCAATGGAGACGTATGCTCTCGATTCGGAAAATTGCACACCATATTTTTCTATAGCAGCTATTGCAGCACGTTTTAAACGTTCATCATGCTCCAGTCCAAGATAGCTGCAAGAGGTAAAGTTCACTAACTCGGAGTCCTTGATGCGGATCAGGTTGTCGGTTGTCAGATTACCTTCCTGAGTTAAATGAAGTATACCTCTTTTAACGCCTTCAGAAATGCTCTGATCAATAGCGCTCATAAAATTATGATGGTTCATGCTTTACTAGATATTATATTTAAGTTCTCTATTAAAGTTATCGAATTTGGCCTAAATAGCAGAGACATTTCTCGTTATTTGATAAAGATATGGCGTGAACATCAACATGCTATTACCCGCAATACAGAATTACTGAAATAGCAACATCAAAACATTTTACCTATCTAGGCTTATTTCAAAAAAAAACGGATAACATTACTGCTATCCGCTTTTCCTATTATCACAAAAAACACTTATTTCTACAATCCGTTCAGCCAACTATTCACCTCATCCTGTGTTTTTCCAGTCTTCTTCTGAAGTTTACCGACCAATTCATCCTCTTTGCCTTCTGCATACAATAAATCATCATCCGTAAGATCTGCATACTGCTGTTTTACTTTGCCTTTAATCTCATTCCAACGGCCTTTCCAAGTTAATTCGCTCATAATATTTTCCTTTCGTTGTTTATAAATAGAACAGCCTGCAGCAGGAATCGTTTAAAAGAAATTGTTATAAAATGTTAAATTACGTAAGCAGCGCATTTGCATTCATTTTATTATTAACGCTTAAATATCCGATTTAAGAGACAGCTTAATAAGAAGCTCACAAGCGTTCCGACCAATGCTGTCAATGCGCCGTTAAGCAGGTCGCCTACTGAAAAAGACGCCCAGATACCGCAGAGTGTGCCACCAATTGCCGACAACCGCATATCACTAAGTTTCATCAATCGCTCCTTTCTCTGCGGGGCTTACCCTTTGCATATCTTTGGCCTGTTCCCCTAGCCGCTCCTCCTTATCTTCCGGTCCTATTTCATCCTTCTCTCCTTCACTTATCATCTGATCGTCTTCGTTTATGACCGATTCGATGATCCCAAGTCCCAGCACAAAATACCGGACGATATTTAATGCCTTTGCAGTATGAAAAGATGTATACTCATACTAGTAAGCTTGCTGAGTACCTATGGAGTCGCCCTGGCTCAAAAAATCGTTACCGGTAAAGTCATTACGACAGATGGATCCGCCTTGGAACGTGTTTCCATTTTATTTCCTATTTTTTTAGCCAGATAAGGCAAATTCATTGTCTAGCTAACAGACGTGTTATTTGCATCAATCGCTAAAGTTTCTTCACCATCTGGCGAAACATTGTACATTTTTATCTGAAGGGTATGATCAGTGGGTAACGGAATATCAATTCGCCAACCCCAATCGGGATTATCGGTCACTTCATAAGAACCTCTTAAGGAGATATCTCCCGCCTCATTCATTGTACCATAACAATTCATGATCTTTCCATCCATACCCCATGAGTCAACCCATGATGCCGTAACTTCGGATTGTTTATTGTTGTTACCCATTAATAGCATCCCTTCTTGCGCTACACCTTCATGATACCAATCATAAGTAAACATTAGAAATTTGTTGTTAGCAACGGCTTTTATAGCTAAGTTTGATATCGAATCAAAGTTAGGATCGGGCAACCAGCTTAGGATCAACCTATGGTTGCCCTTCCAAAGTCCAATGTATTTATTATTTATGTCTATTAGCTTCATAGTTATTTCCGTTATACCTCCAAACACGTTCCGAAGGATATTACACCCTATTGCTGCTGCCGCATCACATTCCAGAAATTATAGTCCAGCATAGGCGCTTTGAGAACACCTACATGATGCCCTATGGTAACTATCTGACCGCGGTGATAGGTCGTATGGATAATCAAATGCTGGAGGTATTCATACTTGGGAAAATTAGAAGAAAACCATTGTGATTCGATGAGATGGGGCTCGTTCATTGCTTCACTATTTTCCTTTACGTAGGCAGCTAGAAGTTTGGCTTCGTTAACGATGTTGTTCATTTCAGTTTCAATGTCCACCGATGTAGCGATATAATCAAAGCTTGGCGTCGCCGTCTCACGGATCATCGATGACCAATACAACTGTGTATCGCTAATGTGCTTGAGCGTTTTTGCAATACTACTGAAACTCGACCGACATTCTGTTTGTAGCAACTCCTCAGGATAGCTCCTCAGCCAAGCAACCAACTGTTCGCTGACCCAAATGTTGTAATCAACACTGTTTGTAATGGATGTTTTTAGACTCATGGTGTTCTTATTTTCTATTTAATAAAAATTAAAATTGGGAAATATTCAAAGATCCGTGCCACACAGCCGAACGCTACTAAACGCTGGCTATTAACCAATTAAATATAGTGAATTTTATGATTTGAAGTTATACCAATAAAATGATACGTCAGAAAATTAATACTTTTCATGTAGACTGAACATATAACTGACCACTACTTCATAAATCCAATAAACCGTCAATTTGCTAGCCCTTTCTCTGAATATACTTCTTTTTTAAAAAGACGCAATACATCTTACGATACCTAGGGTTCAGATGTAAAAAGAAAAAATTAAACAATCGATTTAAATCAACTATAAAGCCAGAAAAACGTTTTACAAACGCACTCGCTTTCAAGCATTTATTTAATTTCAAATGAAATTATCATAACTTAAACCTTATAAACTAAAAATTATGACTTCAATTAAATTAACCAAAAGGCTCTTTTATAGCCTCACCGTCTGTCTCCTTGCAGTCAGTGCCTGTAAGAAAGAAAATTTAGATTCTTTGGATTCAGCCATGTCAGCAAATAAGAAAGCTACCGTCGTTGACCTGAACAACGTTAGCGTACCGACAAATCCATATTACCAAATCGATTCGCTCGGTCAGGATACCCAAATCTTTTCGGAATATCCGGCAGCTGCAACAGCTAAAGATCGGTTAGCGCTATCATTCTTACCTTCTGATTATTTGCCGACAGGTTTTTATGCCAAGCCAGGTGATACCTTGAAAATTAATGTTCAAAAAACAACAGGCGCCACTTTACCCAAATTACTTGTCGGCACCTACAAAAGGCTAGGAAAAGACTCCTCTCCACAAGAAGTACAGCTACAGGAAGGGAACAATACGATCATTGCTACTAAAAGAGGATCTTTATGGATAAGATATGGAACCGCAAATACACCTTCGAGTACTTCAAAGCTTACCTTTTCGGCAAACATTAGAAAGACTCCGACGTATATAAAAAGCCGTACGGTTCAATCTGCATTTTCCGCAACTATTGCAGCCGCTGATACTGCCGTACAAGATCTTCTTTTTGTCGGACAGAATGTCTTTTTAGTGATGCCCAGAAGTAATAATACCTTTAGTAATCAAAATAACAACAACATCATTCAAAAAATTGATCAGGCCTGGGATGCTGAAGAGCGTTTGAGCGGTCTGGATGGTTCTTCAGCTATACATCAGCCCTATCCCATTCCACATACCATGACAATCATGGAACCTGCATTTGCCGGAGCACTTGCCGGTAACTATTCAACTGGATATTCCTACGTGTCAAACTTTTTTGAGACAGATGGCTATGTCTATTGGTTTCAGAAACATGAGTCAGGACATATGCACCAGCAAAAATGGGACTGGCATGCCGAGATCATGGCTGATTTTTATGCTGTAGCAGCAAATATTAACTTGGGATTACCCGCTAATAAAATCGGTCGTGATGGCGCTTGGGCAACGATCTGGACACGCGTAGCTGCTTATTTCAATAAACCGGATGCCGAAAGGGATTACAGTACGATATGGGGAGATGGCGGGGTACAAGGAAGCCGATATTTAGGATCCGCAATGTTGATCCAATTGAAATATGCCTTTGGTGATACTTTTTATCACAACTTACATAAAATCGTAAGACAGGAAAAACCAACACTAGCAAATGCTGCAGCTAAACATCAATATTTTATGCGTAAGGCATGCGAAATATCGGGTTACGATCTAACTGTTTTCTTTAAAAAATGGGGTTTTAATTATCCAACAATATATACTGAAATAGCAAATCTCAACCTGCCTAAACCCGTTGTTGATCCCTCCTTATTCACCGATAGTGAAAGGCCGTTATTAGAAAATGGCGCTATTTATCAAATTGTAACAGCTCTAAATAACTCCAGTGTGATCGATGTGAACAGCAGCGTATCGTCAAATGGCACACTCGTATCGCTGTGGTCAAAGAATACGCCAGCTTCAAACAATCAAAAGTTTATCGCAAGGAAACAGACGGACGGTACTTTTGTATTCAGATCTTCCGCAGACAGCACCAAAGTACTGGACGTACAAGGCGGAAGTGCGAGTAATGGCACACAGACTATTGTTTATACGTACCATGGTGGCGCATCCCAAAAATGGACACCGTTGAATAGCGGAAATGGTTATATTTCCTTGAAATCCAGCGTCGGGACAAACTCTTATTTAGATATCTATAGTTCAAATACTTCCAACGGAACAAAAGTCCAAATTTGGATTGCAGGAATTGGGAATAATCAGAAATTTAAATTCGTAAAGCTTTAAGTTCGGCCTAACAATATGTATTTGTAATATACCTCCTATCGGAGCAAGCCTTAAGAGATGTTGAAACTTTTTAATATACTCTTACAATGAGCAAGTACACTATTTGGCGTCTCAGAGTTTTCCAAGGTAATGTTTATGCCCAAAAAGACCCTACCCTCAAAAGGGATAGGGTCTATATGTCTAAATCGAATATTTTAATACGTTATGGTAATTGGGATCGTCTTGAAGGTACTCATGTTAAACGTTGTGTTCTTATATAGAATGACGAGATTGTACTGACCAGATTGCCATTGTCGGTCGCCAGTGATCTGATTGCCCAAACCGTCCTTTTCCGCCCCGATAATAATATCATCACCAGTTATGGCACCATTGGCCAGCTTATACGTGTTAACTTTAGATGCTGGCCCAAGGTCTTTATGCTCCACTTTGGAAATAATTATGGCTTTCGTGAGATCCAGCTTATCAACGGTTTCAGGGAAATGATTCAATGTCCGTTTAATCAATGCTGTATATAAGATGCCGTCACCCTGTATTTGTTTAATCTGTGCTCGAGCTGTAAACTTATCCCCTTTTTTGAATACTATCGGGGTCTCAACATAGGTACCCATATAGTAAACCATATCATCATTTCGGGAAAAGATATCACGGTCCACGACGGGATCGACAGGCATATTAGCGGCATCGAAGATCTGAAAATCTTCTTTTAGCTCCAGCTTCGATCCATTTACATCGTTTACAATGAAGAAGAAATCATATCTTCCCTCGGGTGCTTCCTGTGGAATGGTAAAATGTTTATGTACATTGGCATTTTTTAATCCTTTAAACTCATCCCAGGCTATTTCCATTTTCCATGGTGAGGTATAGCTCTGTCCGGCCTTTGGCAAAATCTTGACCTGAACAGATTCTATTTTATCTCCGGCAAGGAGATCTGCATTAAAATGAAAATCGCGGCCTCTAATCGCCTGCTTATTATTTGCATAACCGATTTCGATATTTTCAGCCTTTGGCTGAATAATTTCGGACTCTTGTTTATCTTTCTTGCAAAAAACAAATAGTCCAGCGATGAGCGTGATTGCGAGAAGAATTTTTACTGACTTGGTCATATGTTTTGATTTTATACATTTTGCTGTTTTATCATACTGCCAATGAGAAAGGATTAAAATCTTTTTGTTCGGCAAATACAAATGCAACATAGATGCAAATATAACAATCGCACATATAAAAGCAATATAGTTGCATTAATATTTATAAAATACTCCCCTTTTCACTTAAATTTTATGGCGAAAGCAGGCTGGTTTCCTTAAATTAGAAAGTAAAGAGACATTGTACAGGAACAGTTCGGCCTTTACGGCAAGTATATTGATGAAGCAGCTCAATTCCTCGGGGTACTCCTTCATATTCCAGAAGGAAAAGGCAGTTTTGAGTTATTTTAGGAGGGAGTAGTTTGATATTTACATTGCAGATTTATTGGGCACAACGAAAGCTATCCCATAATCCATTTAGCTTTGTCCACACAGGAGCGGTTCGCTGCTGGGGTGAAAACTGGTGAAAAATAATTGTGTGGTCTGCGCCAGCACATTTTTTTTGATGAACAGTCGCAAGGAGGATCATTGGCTTTTTACCCATGTAATCCACCATTTGTATGGTTCCAGTAAAGGTCGATTCGTCTTCACCTTGGGGTTCGTCCAACTTCTTGAATTGTGCTTTGGTTTTCTTGATCAGCTCCTTTGGCAAGGCACGCTTTTCGATGTTACGATTTACAAGTCCATCGAAGTACATCGCCAGATTATTTTCGATTGTTTTTGCATCGGGTGCTTGCTGCCCCTCTACATACCACAAAAAAGCATAAGACCAGTATTCATCACTTTCGGGTTTGCTCCATCCAGTTGTAAAGCGTACATCTTCGACTCCTTTGTAGGGAATTTTAGGAGCAAAGTCAATGGGAATCGAAAACCGCTCTATTCCCCAGCCGTCAAGATCAAGACTATATGGAGCTTGCCAAGCTACAGGATCAAATTTTTCCTGTGCTTGTAGTCCTATATTTATGGCCAAAACACAAATTAATAAAAAGATACATCTTATCATAATCGACTCATTTATTGCGGTTAATCTAAGATAACAATAAATTATTGAGTACGGATAATTTTTATTCAGCCCATTATAAAGAATATATCCCTGTTATTTATCCAATGTTTCAAAAAGAGAGTTTTGAGATCTATATTCAGGAACTATTTCCTTAATCATCTGCACCAGACGCATTTTATCTTCATTTGGATCAGCCGTTTTCGCAAGAGCACATAATTGCTCTACACGAGCTTTCTGCAACTCCAAATCCGGCGTATTGACTTTAGCAATCATTATCTTATCATGATAGGTCTTTTCAGTATTCTCCCCATTAGCCAAAAGCTCTTCAAAGATTTTCTCTCCAGGACGGAGACCTACAATTTTGATATCAATATCTTCGGGATAATTATATCCTTTGAGCCTGATCATTTGCTTGGCCAGGTCTATAATCTTAACAGGCTCGCCCATATCAAAAACAAATATCTCTCCGCCTTTACCCATTACCGCAGCCTCCTGTACCAATTGACAGGCTTCGGGTATTGTCATAAAATAGCGGGTTATATTCGGATCGGTAATTGTCAATGGCCCTCCCTTGAGCATCTGTTTCTCAAACAACGGGATTACGGAGCCATTAGAGCCTAATACATTGCCAAAGCGGGTCACAATAAAATTGGTCTTTGACTGTATATTGATCGTCGATATCGCAATTTCGGCAACACGTTTGGTAGCCCCCATTACGTTTGTGGGATTTACTGCCTTATCCGTCGAAACCATTACAAATTTGGACACATTGTATTTATCAGCCAACAAGGCCACATTGTAGGATCCCCAGACATTTGTTAAAATTGATTCATAAGGATTTGCCTCCATCAAGGGTACATGTTTGTAAGCTGCAGCATGGAATACGTAGGTAGGACGATAAAATTGGAACAAAGTGTCCATAAACGACTCGTCCCGCACGTTTCCTACGATAAAGGTACACCGCGAAAAATGAATGGAGTTACTAAGCTCCTGCTGGATATCATATAAAGCTGATTCCGCCTGATCAACCACGATAAGCTGTTTTAGATCGGTATGAGCGAGCTGGCGTACCAGTTCACCACCGATTGAACCAGCTCCTCCCGTGACCAGCACAATCTGATCTTTCATCTCAGATGCAATAGTAGGATTGTCCAGATCAATAGCTTTACGGCCTAACAAATCCTCAATACGTAAGCTCCTGATCTGTCTCGTCGCTACTTCGCCGGCCAATAGACGAGCCGTATCTGGAATAATTTTAACAATTAATGGAATCGGCTCGGCGAGTTTAAACACTGTATTTAGCCGTTCCGGTTTACGGTCATCTACCGCTATAATAATTTCAGATGCATTGCCATGGCGGAGTACAAATTCCTTATTTAGGGTATTGATATCGTGTATTTTAAATCCTTGGATACGGTTACCAATCCGATGTGGATTATCATCCATAATGGCGACAATACGGTATTTGTTGCGTGAAGTATTATGGATAAAGTGGAAAGTGGTATTTCCCATATTACCAGCACCAAAAAGAATAACAGGAATACGGTTATCTTTACCTCCCCACATCAGCTCATGATACAATGCTCGGTAAAGCACTCGGCTAAAGGTCATGCCGAAACCTGCTATTAATGCATGGAAAAGTAGCTGTGTATCTGAAAAAGGAAGCATGGCATCATAGGCCGGATACAACCACTCTATCATTTTACAAATGAATACAGCGGAAAAATAGGCCAATCCAATCGCCAGGACAATACGTTGCAATTCTCGGATACCAGTCTTATGCACAACTCCTTTAAATGTGCCGAAAATACAAAACCAGATCAAATAGACGACTGAAACAAGTAGTGCCTGTCTGACCATATCGTCAATCTCTACTCCCCCTCTATGCTTGAATATAAGAACATAACTGATAAAAAAAGCTGTTGCGACAATGATCATGTCTAACAGCAAAATTATCCAACGAGGCTTGTTGATGGACAAGCCTTCCTTCCATAAATTACTCATCTAAACTATATAAAGAATATTATATACTCTAATCGCAGAATGCGGTTAAAAAGTATCCCTTTCCGTAATTAAATATTTTGACAACAATTAATCGCTTACAAAATTACTAAATTACAAGGCATATAATTGACAAAAAACATGCCGAATAAAGATATCATCTTTACCATTTTATATATTATTTTTTTTTGCTTACTATGATCATGAAACTTCAATATCCTCGGAGTACGAGTGAAAATCACTATCTTTGAACAAATTATTTTTGCTAAGCATCTAGATGGACAACCAACTAAAGGGTATATTTTTTCAATTGCTACGAATCGGATTATGGGGAGAAGGAACCTTATCCCTGGATCAACCAATGACGACAGATGATTGGAATAGAATATACCGTTATGCCACCAACCATACCATAGAAGGTCTAATATATGATAGCTTCTCTTTTTTAGAAGAACATCAGCTTCCACCACAGTCGGTAAGGTTAAAATGGGCTGTACGTGTCGATCAGATTGAACGGCACAATGCAAAAATGAACAATGTCATTGCGGAGCAGTTTACTGCTTTTAGCTCTCATGGTATTCGTCCTATTTTGCAAAAAGGACAGGGTGTAGCATCTTATTATCGTGTTCCTAATCATCGGATAAGTGGAGATATTGATTTCTGTTTTGAAGACGATGGCTATGCAAAAGCGCGAAATTTTCTAAAAGAAAATCAGATAAATTTCCAAGATACTGCGGGTTTCAGCTTGGATTATAACTTTAAAGGAATTCATATCGAGCACCATAAAAGGACATTTGATTTCCGTAGCCCCTTGAGAAAAAATTATCTCAGAAAGCTGATAAAAAAATACGAACCTGCAAAACAGAATATCATCATCAATGAAATCCCTGTTCGATTACTAGCTCAAGAATTACAATTATTGCAGGTCAACATTCACATCTTAAAGCATTTGATTACTTATGGAATAGGCCTGCGGCAGTTTTGTGATTCCGCAAGACTTTATCATGCAGTCTCTTCCCAAATAAATAATGAAGCACTGAAACAGATCTATAAAAAGACAGGTATCTTGAAATGGATTCATCTCCTGCACAAACTTTTGGTTGACAATATAGGACTCCCTAAAGAAGATCTACCCTTTCCCTATCCTGAAGATATTGAAACTGATTGGATGCTCGATGAAGTATGGTATTCAGGCAATTTCGGATTCAATGACGAAAGGTATAATAACGGTAAAGAGCTCAAAATCTTCACATTGCCAGATTCGCCAAAACGCTTATGGCAAAATTTTAAACGCTATGTAAAGTACGCTCCACAGGAAGCCATAGCTTTTCCATTGATTCATACTTATTCGAAGTTCCTAGGAAAAGATAAAGATTAATCTCTGTCGGTTTAAAAATATAGAGACTACCATAATATACACTTTCTTTTTTTATTAACGGATTCTCAAATACCTATTAATTTGCTCAAGGGACTTATTTTCAGATTTAAGTTCTTTAAACCGATAAGATTTAATCATAACCCAAACAGTATTGTAACTAAAAATCGCTCTTCCCTTACCAGAAACGAGAAACTTATATTTAGTGCTCGATGTATTTGACGATATAAGTTTACTTTCTACTTTAACATTGACCATCGGATTGTTCATACCCCAGCCAACAGTAGTAAATACAAATGATTTATCTGTATAAGCTCCTGTAAGTTCCTTCCATTGATTAAGACTCACGTTCGGATCCAATCCTTCATAGCCAGGTGAAGCTGCTGCGTAAGCAACATAGTATGTAGAATTCACGTTACCAGGGATAGTGTATTCTTCTGAAGATGTAGTAAAAATATATTCATCAGTTTCTACCAAATTTTTATTCCAATCTGGCTTTAACAGATAAGTGGCAACATTATTTTCAATATCAGATTTCAAACTTACAGGATTTCCCCAACCTAATACAGAAGCTTTTGGCCCATATATTGTCATTTCCTTTAAATTAATATAAAAATCACCGTTTTTCCCTATATTATTTTGCGGTACAGTAGTCCCGGATAAGATCGTCGCTCCCGGCTCGCCCTGAGCACCTTTTAAGTTAAATGGTTGTCCCCAACCTTGATTTGACTTTGGGCCATACAAATCACCATTGGAAAGATTCAGATAAAAATCACCATTCGCTCCAATTGCTGAAGTCGGAGCAGCTTTACCACTATAAATAGTATTTCCATTGTCCCCCTTTATTCCTTTTTCACCAGCTTCGCCTTGAGGTCCAATCGCGCCGTCTTTTCCACATCCTATGAGAAAAAAAAGCATCATATATAAAAAAACAGATCTCATCATTATATTTATAATATCCTCAAATATACTTAATTATCTTAACAAATAAAAAACAAATAATTAAGAAGATTAAACGAAATATATGTAAGCTAATTAAAAAGCCCTTCTCAGATTAATTCGAGAAGGACTTTTACATCTTTTAGATTTTATTAATCGGATGATCCGCTCAGAAGTCAAGATAAATACTCTCATCAAAAACTTTCTTGACTGGCCACAATTGTTTTGGATAATGCCCTTCCGCGATAAGCTGTTGTATACTTTGCTGCACCTGCTCCTTATCTTCTTTGTAAGTCACACCAAACCATTTCGCATCTGTAGGTAATACCGAAAAATTAGCAAGGTTACTTTTCACCATATAATCCGGCAAATCTGGAATAAAGAACTCTGCCTTTGGGTTTTCGTAATTTTGCTCAACAAAATCCGGAAACAGTTTACGGGCAACTTTAAATATTTTAGGTGTAAATCCCCAAAAGTTCATAGAAACTCTTGTATTATTTGGTAGAATTGTTTCTCTTTCCTCTTGTGAATAGACTATATTTTCGTCCTTACGATAAATATTAGTCCGCTCAGTCACGCTTTGCAGATGATCCGCGTCATTGACTTCACAGACACCACGGGATACATAACCAAAATCAGACAGGGTATTCCTCACTTCAAATCCTACAAGGGACATCTCCTGATCAGTGGCTCTTTCGCGGAGAAAGTGCGCCATCTTCTGAAATGCATCATAACCATAAAAATCATCCGCATTGATGACACAGAACGGACGGTCCACAGCTTCCTCGGCACTCATCACTGCATGGCCCGTCCCCCAAGGTTTCTGACGTTCAACAATACGATCTACACCAAATTTACTTAAATCAAAGTTTTGGTACACATACTCCACTTCGACTGTATCAGGCAATTTATCACCAACATTAGTTTTCATTACCTCCAAAAACTCCTCACGAATAACAAAAACCACTTTGCCAAAGCCAGCACGTATTGCGTCATAAATAGAATAGTCTATTATTTTTTCGCCAAAAGGTCCAAAGCTCTCGACCTGTTTTGCAGAACCATAGCGGCTTGCCATCCCAGCTGCCAAAATAACCAGAATTGGTTTTTGACGTTGTTGTATTTCCTTCATTTTTCTGTTAGTTTAAAAGTGATTTTTTGATTAAAAGAATTATTTCAGCTGTTCTAATCAACTTATAGACAATGTTTATACCAATTCCATTATCCGGAGTATTAATAAATAATGAAATTTAAACAAAGAAAGCGAGTTGTGCTATGGAAATAACGCAACTCGCTTTCAATAATTTAATTCTTTGTTTTATAGCTTTTCTTCCGTTTCTTTTTTATTTTCCAAAGTTTCAGATTTACTTTCCTGTAGTTGTTCTAACTGAGATTGTTGTTTTTCAGTCACGGTCTGATTGGACAGATTTCCCTCTAATTCCTCTGCCTTCACGCCCTTTGGATTGCTCCATAATTTCTTTTTATAAGCGTCCAGCTTCTCCTCTACCTTCCGACCATCTAATAATTGTCCACCATTCTCAGATTCTTTTACATTCTGTAACATACCTGGAGATGATTCACGCACAATTGTACTCGCAAATTTGTTCTGCACAAAAAAGTCATCCATGGTCATATCATAAAGCCCTTTATCCGGATCAGAAATATCTACCTGTACCAAGCTATAGCGTAATTGTGGAAAATATAGCCAAAAAGCAGGTGTCGCACCCACAGACTCCGCTAACTCAGCAGAAGTAGTAATATTCATTAATGGAGCCACACCGATAATGCGTGTTTCCAATCTGCTCCGTTGTTTATCGAAGAAGATATCTTCTTTAACCCGAAATTTAGTTACCCGGCTTGGATCAAACTCATTCAGCGCCATTTTGGAGTCGATCTGATTTCCCTCACCGTCAAAGATGGGTACCAACACACTATCTGCAAAACGGGCCATACCTTCCTCTGCACTTAAACGACCTTTGAAAGAATCATCATCAGGGCTATAAAGTGAAAGTTTTCCCTTTTCTATTGCTTTCATGACCACTTCAATCAAAGAGTTTCCTGGAATGGCTAAAATATAATTTTTTTCATCCTTTAGATCGATATCGCGCCATACCCGCTTATAGAAACGAATATTCTTCTTGTTCACCTCAGGATAAGCAAATGGCACCGCATCTTCCATGCTATTCGCCTGATAAAATCCATCGGTAGTTGGAATCGTATCCGGATTAACTTGCCCCGAAACGACTGGTATCGCTGACATTACATTATTTAAGGTATCCTGTTTTCGAGGAACCGTATCTATTGTCGTCTCTTGCTGAGCGAACAATGATCCAGTTACCAATGCCATGGTAACTGTCATTACTGCTTTCATGTTCATTATTATCGAATTTATATTTTACAGTCCGAATTAATACTTACGTGTTTTACTTTGCACAGTTGGCATTTCGAATGCAGACATCACACAACGAAAACCGATATAAGAATGCGGCTCGTAATCCACCGAATAATTACGTGTTTCACTATTTAATTGTTCACCATTGTCCTTCCATGAGCCGCCACGTACAACTTTTCGTTTGAGTGCATCCCCATCCTTTGCATCGGCATCATATAATAATGCGGGATTAAGGTCATTGACAAATACGACAGCCGATGGGCTATACGCATCCAATGTCCACTCGGAAACATTACCCGCCATATTGTAGACACCAAATGCATTCGGCATATACGATTTAACAGGTAGTGTGAACGTTGCTCCATCACGTGAGTAAGTACCTTCGCCTTGTTTAAAGTTGACAGCCAGCTTCTTTTTACCTTCTGTACCATCAATAGTCATTCTTGAACCAGCTATTGTATCTTGTGGATCCAGTTTGCCCGACGCGGCATATTGCCATTGTGCTTCTGTTGGTAAGCTTAGGCTCAGTTGATAACCATTGAGGTAGGAATTTTTTAATACCGTAGCCGCCATTTCACCTGCACGCCAATCCGTAAAGGCACGCGCTTGTCTCCATGTTACTCCAACAACGGGATAATAATCAAAGGAAGGGTGCGTAAAATAATTCGCATCCAAAGAGGCTAGTTGTGCATTCGGGAAATCCTTTGTCCAGATATCTTCCACGGGCATCACCGCAACGGAATCCGTTACATACCCCTTTTTCATATTTCCTTTTGATTGTAAATACGAGAAGCGGTATTTAATTACCTCCGGATTGAGTGCGCGTCGGTTACCGCGCATTTCTAACATTGGCGCTAGTCGCTCCTGAATAGCAGGATCATTGCTCTTCCATAAAGGAGACACCTTTTTAACCTTCGCCCAGTTGATTCTTCGCTGGCCCACCTGTTCCCCAGCGATCTCCAAAAAGTATTGGTCATCTTGCAGATAATCTGTTACTGCGACAGAATCAGCCACCCAATTGACAAATTCGCGGTACTGCTTATTTGTTACTTCGGCCTCATCAATAAAAAAAGCACTTACACTAACGTTTTTTCCTACATTACCACTATCCAAAGATCCCTTGAATAGAATTGTTCCCGAAGGGATATAAACCATTCCCGGAGGCGCAGGCAGCTTACCACCGCGAAAAGCATGAACCTTCGGCGCTTTATATATAGCCGAATTGGATTTACATGCTGCGAAACCGATCAAAAGTGCCAATACACCGAAAGCCAACAGACGATTTTTATAGACCTGTTTTATTATATTTATCATCATTCCTTAATTAAATTAGATAGTTCATTTAGCTTATTTCCGATTGAAAAGAGCATATTTCAACCCTAAGGACACGAAACCATATTGATCGTTATTTTTATTCTTTATGCCGTCAAGATTATCATTGGTTGTTAAAGTATGCTGATAGTTAACATTGATTGCCCATTGTGGTCCATATAAGGTACGGCCAAAGGGAATGTCAACGCCCACATTTATCGGTACTACAAAATGGATTTCCCCTAAATCCTCGGCTAGTTCACCACCTTGGTTAATAATATCATCAGTATATTCAGGGGTTAGATGTCTAGCTATACGATTTTTCACTAGGCCTGCACCTGCACCGACGTAAACATTCGACAGGATACGAGAGAAGGTATTAGCTTGCAATGTGTAATAACTATAATTATTTTTTTGTCCCATAAACTGCCCCAAGCGGACTTTTCCATTTATGTTACCAGCGAAATAGCGGTTTTCAAAATCGCTATTGTATCCATTCCCGGCCAATGTCCCCTTTTCACCATGTAGACCAACCGATATAAACGGACTAACTAGGTAATCTGCTTCACCATAAAAAGCGAATTTAGCCTCTACATTGGCTAGATCTGTTAAATTATAAGCTATACCAGCACCTGCTCCAACGCTAATAGGTCTTGAAAATTGTGCAGAAACCGTCCCTATCATAAAACATGAAATTCCTACTGCTGTACATAATAGTTTTTTTCTCATAGTGAGTTGATTAGTATTAAAAATATTACATCCATAACGGATCGTAATAAAAATTAGTATAAAATAAAACCCCAAGTCGAGCATTCGACTTGGGGTTAAACAACAATAGGGCCAAAATCTACCTATTATAGATCTATTTTATATTTAAGCGATTTTTAATATCTTGCAGGATTTTAGCTAGACCTGTTTTCTTTTTCCCCTTATCACCATAGCCGTAACCATAGCCGTAACCATAGCCATAGCCACGAGCAAAGTCTACATCATTCACTACTGCTGCAAGATTTTTTAACTTCCCATCGACATATAATTCACGTGGTACCTGGAGTAAACGTTTGTCTAAATAATTGACACGCGAAACATAGAGCGTCAGATCAGCGTTATGCGCAATTAATAACGTATCTGTTACCAAACTTACTGGCGCTGTATCGACCAAAATGTAGTCATAATGCTCTCGGGCATATTTAATCACATCATCAAAATGTCCGTTCATCAATAATTCAGCAGGATTCGGTGCGATGTAACCAGAATATACCACATCAAAATCGTAATTTCCTGGTTTTTTTATAATTATGTTATCTACATCCATTTCTGGATTAATTAGAAACTGTGTGATTCCAACATTTGTATGTTGTAAGTGTGAAAGTCCCAAATAATCTAATACTTTAGGACTTCGAATATCTGCACCGATCAAGAGAACTCTCTTGCCCGACATAGATAAGATTTGGGCAAGATTGGTCGTTACAAAAGATTTACCTTCTCCCGAAATTGTTGACGTCACAAAAACAACTTTAGATGCGACTTTTTGATCGGCGCCAAACATAAAATTCATATTGGTTCGCAAAATACGGAAAGCTTCAGCTAAAGAAGACCTATCATTCAAATGTACAATTGTATCCTCCGCTGTTGGAATCTCGCCTAATACGGGTATTTTAACAATATCTTCAATGTCCTTACGCGAATGAATTTTATTATCCAATAGAAACCTTAAGTATAATAATGAGAATGGAACTAGAAATCCTAATATTAATGCTCCGAAAAGAACCAGCGATTTGCGTGGCGAAACAGGAACATTATTGCTATATGCAGCATCTATAATCTTTAAGTTATCTGGAGTTGCCGCAGCCTTCACTTCACTTTCTTCTCTTTTTTGTAAAAGTAAAAGATAGAGTGATTCAACAATCTGCTGCTGTCTTGATATTTTTTTAAAACCTTGTTCTTGATTTGGAATTGAACTAATACGCCCTTTAATTTCGTTTGATTTCCGTTCGATACTGTTCAGCGCAAGCTGAGTAACTTTCTGATAGTTTTTAAGCGATTGGCGTATATTCTTGTCACTCTCTGCAATATTTTCATTTAATGAAATTACTGCTGGATTTTGATCAGAAGCAGATTTCAACAAATCATCGCGTTCGAGTACTAGTTTATTGTATGTTGCAATTGCTGTTCCAATAGAAACATCCTGTAAGCCAATATTGGAAGGTAATAACTTACCAACTTCCTGGTTTTTTAAAAAATCGCTCATATGATCCACCAACTGCAGTTGTGTACGATATTCAAGGACCTTCTTATCGTTATCAGAAGCATTATTCAGAAAAACTCCAGCTTCAGTAGCCATATCCACCATAGAATTCGCAGATTTAAATTCCGCGGCTTCCTCATCTGCTCCAGATAAATCTTTAGAGATTAACATTAGCCTTTTATTAATAAAGTCTGATGTCGCTCTAGTCATTCGTAATTTATCGTTAGTAAGATCAGTGTTATAGGTATCTATTAACGTGTTCAAAACTAATTGGGCTTTTTTGCCTAATTCCGATACCATTGCAAAATTAACTATATAAGACTGCATTTCTTTACTAGGTGCAATACTCATAGAAAATAAAATCGCGTCGATGGCTGCATTTTTTGGATAAACATTGATCTCGTAATCTGAATCTGAATCGATCTCATGATTAGAGTTACGCTTAAAGATCATTTTATTATTGCCAATTTTCACAATTTTATTAAAGTCAACCGCGTTTTTTTTACCTGAAACTAGATCAGTAACATTTAATTGCTCGCTACCTTTTAATCGTACCTTTAAACTAATTTTAGTTGTATCTTGATCACCTTGAGGTTCCAAGAAAAACGGCATGTCTTTTTCCAAGAGTTCAAAAGAGCGGATCTTTCCTTTGACAGAATACAATATATTTAAATGATGCTGATCAACAACTTTACGCATTAACCGACGTGAAGATAAAACCTCTATCTGATCTGTAACAAATGCAGCGCGGCTACTTCCTAAGCCGATACTACTGGTCAATTCCGTAATTCCTGCAAGTTCTCCAGCAGATGCACTACGCTCATCCTTCAATAATATTTTTGCAGTCGTATTATATGTTCTTTGTGCATACCTTAGATAAACCATAGCTATACCTAGGGTAATAAGAATTGAAAATGCAAACCATTTCCAATAAAAAATATACTGCTCGAAGAGTTGTCTCAAATTAATTTCCTCTTCCTGTTTTTCTTTTATTTGTATTGGTTGTTCCATGGATTTTTTAACGGGTCAAGACTGAAATTACGGTAATTAATAAACTCGCAATAGAAATAATAATATTTGTATTGGCTCCTAGCTTTGAGTTATTTATCTGCGCTTTATTTGGTTCCACGTAAATTACGTCATTTTGAGCCAAATAGTAATAGGGAGAGTTAAGAGTGCTTTGCTGAGTTAGATCTAGACGATGCATTGTTTTCTGGCCATCGACTTCGCGAATTAAAAGAACACTTTCTCTAACACCTCTTATTGTCAAATCACCTGCCATTCCTAATGCCTCTAACACAGTTACACGTTCAGTTGGCATAATGAATGATCCAGGACGAGCAACCTCTCCCAAGACTGAAATCCTGAAATTATTAAAATTCATGTTAACACCTGGATCTTTTATATATTGGCTTAATTCGTGTCGCAGCTTATCAATGGCTTCAACACGTGTTAGTCCCGCAACATGAATCTTTCCTAACATTGGCAAAACGATATTCCCATCATTGTCCACAGTGTAAGTAGGCCTCAGAGCCATATCTACTTGTTGGGTTAAATTGTTACTCATCATCGAACTTACGGGGTTAAACGGCACCGTTACCTTTGGGTCAGCTGCCGTTACCACAATAGTCAAAATATCATTAACCTGAATTTTAGGAACATATTGTTCATAAAGAGTGTTAATTTGCGAAGAATCTTGCTGCAGATAAACCATATTCTTACGTGATCCGCAGGAATTGAAAATCATTAGAACTACTGCAGTTAGTACTAACGTTAAACCATACTTTGATAATAATCGCATGTGTTATTTAAATTAAAATTGATTTCCTATCGAAACAACAAAAATATATTTTTTTGAATAAGTTTAAAAAACATATCAAGAGCCATTTCTTCAAAATAGCATCATATAAGCAAGATTTATGCCTAAAATCTCGACAAAATATCTATTTGTAAATTCTTATAAAATTGAATGTCCTTATTAAACATCCTATACTGTATGTTCTCTGAAATAGTTCAATGGCCATGTATAATCATCTTGAACGGCGTGAGAAATCGGAAAGTCAGCATAAACTAGTAGTTCGCTATCAGCCTCCAAAGCTTTAAAAGCTGTTCCATAACCAGCTGGGACATTTAGAACTTGCATATCGTCCGACTTAAGCTCTCTCCTTTCAATTAAGAGATCTGGATCAGGATTTTCCCAATTATCAATCTTTACTATCTCAACTGAGAAAGCTCCAGAAAGAACATAAAACCATCTTTGTTCAATACGATGAGCTCGCCAACCACGTACTAATTCTGTATCAAGATTCTTTATGATATAGAATCTCTTTACCAAAGCCATATCAAAATCATTCACGAATCGAATTTGCCCTCTTTGATCGCTTGCAATTCCACCCTTTATTGTTAGAATATCTGTCATTATTTTATCCATGATTAGTTTACAACATATCTTTTAATAATATACCTCTTGAATATTAAATAAAATGCACTTAATGTAAATAATATTACAAAAGAAAATATTATTTGTACCTCTATAGCTTTGTCGGATACCAATATAACAATATATCCAATACAGAATTGAATAGCACCATATAAAAAAGCAATGATCAATTTATTGACTTTAGCCTCATTACCTAAAAATTGATATAGATGTGAACGATGTGCTTCAAAAATATTTTCTCGAAGATATAATCGACGAACGATTGTCCAAACCGAATCTATTCCATATATAACTAAAAAAAGAATATAAATTAAGTTTCCTGTTTGAATTATGAGCAATCCTAAGGCAAAGAGTAAAATAAAAGCAATAGCAACAGACCCAACATCTCCAGCAAAACACCTTGCCTTCTTCCGAAAATTAAAAAAAGCAAATACTAATACGCCAATCAATGTATAAAGTAATAAATCCTGTTCTATAAAATTCAATTTATTATTGACTAACATTAATAAGCCCCCGACAGCCAAGCTGTAACAAGCTGTTATACCATTAATGCCGTCCATAAAATTGTATGCATTAATCACCCCTACAACAACTACAAATGTGCTAATTAAATAATACCATGGCATAACAAAAACTTCCAATTGATAAGCCATTAACAACACTGAGATGAAATGGATAAGTAACCTAATTTTATTCGACAAAGTATATACATCATCCAAAAAGGAAATTAAAGTCATCAATGTCAACCCTAGAAAAAACCAAGGATACTGGAAATTTGAATGAATAAAAAAAATTATCGCTGCAAAGTAGAATATAACACCTCCTCCCCGTAGAGTAATAGCCGTATGTGAAGATCGCTCGTTAGGTTTGTCTATTATGTTAAGATGGTCTGCAATTTTAAAATATAAGAGCTCCAAGATAAATAAAAAAATTAGTATTAATATATAGTTCATTATTTAAAAATAAGATTAGTATTCATTGTTGTTTCGATACGCTATATGATCAGATAATAATCCTTGTTCTAACATTATTTACTTCTTTGTAATTTGAAAAGAACGGATTGTTTTCATTAATCCCTCTTTAGCACTTACTGGTAGCTTTTCAATGCCAAGTGAAGCTTTAACTTTATTATTCGATACGACATAAGATTCAGTAAGTTTTTTTAATCTTTCAGAGTTTAAGGGAAGTGGGAACATGTCGCCAATTTTCGCTAATGAATTAACAAAGGAAGAAGGTATATGCAATAAACATTCTCTTTTACCCAAACAAGTTGCTATTAAACGAACTAAATCATTGGTAGACAAGGATTCATCATCCGAAAAATTATAGATACCTGAAGGAATCTTCTTTTTATCAAGTATTTCTTTTATTAGATACGAAAGATTATCCACGCTTAGAAATGAACGTCGATTATTAAATGATGCTAAAGGCCAAGGAATTCCTTTCTTTACAACTTTATAAAGTAGATTTAAGTTTCCTTTATTCCCAGGACCATGGATCATGCAAGGTCGAATGATAAATAATCTTTTTCCTTTCGGTAATTCTTGGCTCAACAAAAAAAATTCGGCTTCCAATTTTGATTTACCATAGGGTGTTTTTGGACTTGCTGAGAAATTTTCATCCAATACATCGCTTACTGAATCTGCTACGGCTTTCACAGAGGAAAAATAGAAAAAGTCATTTATCTCAGATTTTAGAAACTGATTAAACAAAGCAATTGTCAAGTCCCGATTTACTTTGTAGTATTCCTCGGCATTAGATATATTCGATGTGTCATGAGCCTTACCTGCTAAGTGAATAATTGCTTTACTTTTATAGTCCATATTACTCGCCCAATCAGAGTTTCGTAACGAAAGTCCTTTAATCTTTTCTCCTTTCTCAATTAAATAATTTGTTAAATTTTGTCCAACGAATCCCGATGCTCCAGTAATAATTATCATTGTTAGCCTTATTTAAAAAATGAGTTATAAATTTCCAAATGCTTATTTACCACATCGATCACATTAAATTCACGTTCTGCTTTCTCTCTTCCTTTTTTTCCCATTTCTACTATCAAAGATTTATTATGTAGCAACTTTTCTATCGCAATTGCCAGAGCTCTTCCGTCCTTCACTGGTACTTTCAATCCATTATCAGCTTCATCCACGCAGTCCTTACAACCAACAGCTTCGGTTGTCACTATTGCCCTTCCAATTGCACAAGCTTCTATTAATGTTTTTGGTAATCCTTCGCGATAGGAAGGTAAAATGACAATATGAGCATTTTCATATTCAGATTTCATATCATCAACATGTCCCTTCCACATTACATAATGTCCATCTTGCCATTCATTTAGGTAGTCCTTAGATACCGCAGATTTATTATTATCATCCGCCATCCCAACTAAAATAAATTGAATATTTTCTAAGTACTTTTCTTTTAGAATATCCGACGCCTCCCTCAATTCCCGAACTCCCTTATCCCATAACATTCTACTTGGAAATAGAATGCGAATCTTATCATCCTTATTAGGAAGCGGCTTAAATGCAAAATGTTGCAAATTAATACCTGACCCTTTAATTAGATTAATAGATTTACAGTTTTTTAAAACACCAAATCTCTCCAATACAGATTTGTCATCATTATTCTGAAAAATGAATGCAACATTATTTCGGTTTCCACCAATACGGATTAATTTTAAAATGATTTTCTGCAAAAACCCAATTTTACCTTCAGTGAACATATACCCCATCCCGCTAATTGCGTTAACCACGCCTCTAACACCCGCTTTCTTTGCAGCAATACTACCATATACAACCGGTTTTATGGTAATTTGATGAACAACATCTGGTTTTATTTTTAAATATAATTCTTTAAATCTTCGATAAAGCCTAAACTCATCAATAGGATTTGTTCCAGATCTGGAAAGAGGAAAATTTATAAATTCAATTCCATCTATAGAAATTTCCCCCCCGCGCCCAGTATCTTCACATGCAACATATACTTTCCATCCTGCTGCAACAGCGGCTTTAGCTAATATCAGTCGATGTGAAATTAAAAACCAATCCACGTTCGTCACTATCAATAATTTTTTCCTGTCCATACCTAATAAAATAAATACTAATGTAAGCGAGAATTTGACCAATTGGCGGATTAAACTATATAAGTTTCCAAATAGTGTAAACACTATTTACCATATATACTTATCCGCTTGTTATTGTTATACATTTTTTTTACATCCGATATACTTTTCTTTTGTCCGGAAAGTACTAAATCATCTATCGCAACATTAATATTATTACTTTTTAATTCGTAGTATTGAATTGGATCTTGGTTATTGCTCCAATTAGCAGAGGACACTCTTATATTTCCCTCAACTGGAGAACTAATAGCTTGATTTTTTGGTTGTAATGCTAATCCAAGAGCATAAATTGAAGAATTATCGATATGGTTATCAATCTGAACATCGATCTTCTTCCTATTATTACCACCAAAATGATTTAAAGCTATTAATATTCCACGTCTATTACCAACAGTAGTAACATTTTGTAAAATTATGTTTTGCAATTCTTCGATATTGTCATTCGGTTCCAAATCTATCCCAGCTTCAGGTGCTGTTCCCTTGGTATCTTTAATAGTAATATAAGAAATAGTTAGTCTTTTAGCGCTTATTATAGATATTCCGTTTCTACGGTTGTTGCTCAATACCCCCCCAGTAATTATGATATCTTCATTAGAAGTTTTTCCAGATTTATCTCTTCCCAAATATATTGCATCTCCCCAAAACTTTGAAATTTTTGGTTTCTTAATAGTGATGTTACTTGATGAAAGAATATTGATTCCCATACCCCACTCTCCAGTTTTTCCTATATGGGCTTCCCTATCACCCAAAAGATTAGGTGAAATAATTGTGACATTATTCTTATTCCGAATATTTAATAGTCCATAATTTTCTTTATTATTAGGAAGCATAATTAGCTGAGAATATTCTTGAAATTGAAGAATGCTATTACTTTGGAGATTGATACCCTTAAAGTTTACTGCAATTGGAAAATTTGGCAGGATAACCTTTTTTTCACTGTTAACTGCCTTTTGAATAAAATTTGTGTAATCGACATCACCTTTTTTGCTAAAATTGGCTGGCAAATATTTGATAACATTCGAAACATCTCCTTGGTATGTAGCTTTTTTTGCAACAATATTTCGAGAGGCTTTAACAGATTCTTCCTCAACAACTTTATCAGTTGATTTTCTGTTATTATAACCTTCATTAACGACTTTTTGGCCCTTATCCTCTCTGCTGTGCAGTTCTAAAATTGCCTTCTTTTCTGTCCTTTTTTGACTGCCTTGGCAACTTAATAAAGGAGGAACTAATAAAAAAAATAGAAATTTAATTACCATCTTGATACAATTTTTTATTCATTAAATTATAGAAATTGTTTCTTTTTGTATCCAAAGCGCTCCGACTAAACGGTAGTGCCTTAATTAAACTAGAAATAGCCTCCTCAAAAAGTAGATCCCTATTGTTATATAATTTTTCAATATTTTTCGACAAGGAGTCTACATCATTTTTTAAATGCACAAGATTTTCTGAAACTACATCCGGTATTCCACCCACCTTACTGCCTATTACAGGACAGCCCATTGCCATTGCTTCGATTATTGCTCTTGGCATCCCTTCAGTCAATGATGGTTGTACATATAAAGAAAGTCCTTTTAAAAATTCGTCTACCTGGTCACCGGCTTCTAAAGCACCTATATATCTAATATTTTTTTCAAGTCCTAGCCCCTTAACTATTGATAATATCCAATTAAAATCGCCCTTACCTACTAAATTAATTTTAATATTATCCTTAATATTATTTGGTAATTTAGCAATAGCTTTAATGAGGATATCTTGTCCTTTATATTTGGTATCAAAACCACCTATCAATCCAATCTCTAATTCATCTGAGTAAAATCGGTTCTTATCAAGTTCGGACTTTGCTAATATATTTCTAATTATAACGTCTGATAAAGAAACAGTAATTGCATTCTCATTACAAGGATAATCTGATTGTAATTTGTATTCAGTTACATATGATACAAAATCAGCTTTTTTAACAATAGACCGATTTCTATAATCAAATCCTGAGGCTATGAGTTTTCCTACTATTGATCCATGATTTGCAAATGCTTCCTTAGCATTCCCTACTTGTTCCACCCATAAGGCTCTTTTTTGCTTTAAAGCTACTTCCGCTGCAAGAAGACCAAGAACACTTGGCAGACGAACCAAAACAACATCACAGTTAGCAATCATATCACTCAATTCTTCCTTAATCCTTCCCACGTTCCTTAACAAACCGAACATAGATGAATATTTTTCAGTAAGTTGAAATAAAACATCTTTATTGGAGGAAATAATCTTTCTATCTTTTAAATTAGAACTTCGCCTTGCATATACCAAGACTTTATTAAAATTTTTGAGATAATTATCCCATACAGAATATGGAAGCCCCCCACCACTATAAACGTTATCACAATCTATATAAAAAGGATGATCATGGACAAACAAAAGTATCATATATTTTTAATTAATTTTGCGGGCACTCCACCTACGATAGAATTAGACGCCACCTTCTTATTTACTACTGCACCGGCAGCAACAATGGATCTACTCTCAATAATAACACCAGCTAATATCCGGCATCCACAACCTATCCAAACATCATTTTCAATCAGTACTTTTGAAAAATAGAGAGGATTATATTTTATCGGGATTTTCTCTAGCTCCCAGCCATGATTAGACGATAAAATAGTAGAATTATGAGCTATAGAAACATCATTGCCTATCTCTATTTCACCTGTTGCATCGATATAACAGTTACTATGAATACTAATATTAGCTCCAAGGGATAATCCTTCCCATCCCAATATTTTCACATTAGTACCTATGCTAACGTTTTTTCCACAGTTTTTCACTAGGGCCTTTAGTATAACGTACCTCATACCAATAAATAACAATTGAGAGTGGTTGGTTATACAATCCCATATATATATTAAGAACCATTTGGGAAAAATTCTAGTTATACTAATCAAAATAGAGAGTACTTTCCTATTCCTTTCAAATTTATCTCTGCCAGATTTCATAAAATAATTCTATTATAAAATTGTTCGAAACGTTCCTTATGATCAAACTTTTTCATTGCTCTACCTTGCATTTCCTTGTCTCTAGGTTTTTTGTCAATATAAATTTCTTCAATTGCAGCTTGAAAACCATATACATCATCAAAATTGAATAAGTAATCTTCTGATAGCACAGTTTCCTTTATTGGGGCAATATTAGATGCAACAATTGGAAGTCCAACTAGCATCGCCTCTATAAGTGCATTTGGTTGACCTTCAGTAATAGAAGGGAAAAAGTAGACATCCAAAGCATTTAATACTTCGGGGATGTCTGAGCGATTTTCAGAAAGAACAACTCTACTTTCAATGCCCATACTTTTAATCGTTGTTTCAAGATTACTTTTAACCCCATTCCCACAAAGAAAAAAATAGATATCCTTATATTTACTAACTAAATTATATGCTACCTCCAAAATTGTCTTATGATTTTTAGCATAATTAAACCTGCCTGTATGACCAACCAAGAAAACCTCCTGGGGGATTTGAAATTCTTTCCGTAAACTTGTTTTACTGATCAAAAACTTGGTTGAATCTATACCATTATGAATAACTTCAAATCTTTTATCCATTTTTTTTTCTCCAAAAAAATAATCAAAAGCAGCCTGAGAATTAGACAAAATGGATGTTGCGTACTTATAAGTTAGTTTTTTAACGAAGCTATTATATGCAGATTTAAACAATGTCTTTGAAAAATGATCCGATGCTCCTCTATAAAAAACTAATCTACTCTTAACATTCGCCAAACTCGCCATCCAAAGTATAATTCCAGCAAAATTACCTGTAAAATCACATATGCAATCGTATTTCCCCCTTTCAAAATACTTTTTTAAGAATATATAATCGGATACTTTAAAAAAGCTTATCCTTTTTTTGATTATAGTAACATTAGGAATTTTCAGGTAATCAGGTTCAAGTTGCCCTCCCCTTCCGGATTTACAATACACTTCAACAGCAGAAAAAGCAGATGCCTTAAACTGCAAAAAACGAAGAAGATAATTTTCGAGCCCTCCTGAATCTAAGCCTGTTACAAAAAAAATGACTTTCATATTAATTATTATTTCTTTCTAATGATCTGATAAAACTATCCGACATAGACTCTTTATAAAGTTTATATCTTTCAAACTCCTGATTATTTACTTCAAAAATGAAGTAATATGGATAGTAAATTTCTATCTTTTTTGAATTTGACGAGGCTAATATTACGGCGTTATAATATGTATATTTGTAGTAAAACGGAATTAAAAAAAGAAGTAGTATGACAAAATTAGACATAGCTATTCTCGATCCATTTATTTTCAATATATATATTGCATTACATAGGTAAATAATCATAAATATACCCAAGTAGTTTATAAATCTTCCTAAGCCATTTATACCAACGAATATCACTGCGAACATGAAATAAGTAAATAGTAAATCATTAAATGGCAGATCTTTTCTATCAAGTTTAAGATACTTAATCAAAAAAAATGGAAAGAAAACAAACATTCCAAAAGTAAAAATCATTCCATTAATATTAAGTTTTATGTTTGCATACCTATCAAATTTGTCCGAGAACCCCCCAAAGACATCTGATAAGAAACTAGAAAACAAAACATTTGAGAAAAATGCGATAAACAATAAAAGAGTTAGATATGTAACACCTTTTTTATCCAATTTGAATAACCTCAAAAGTGGTATAATTAACAATATTAATGCTGATGTATGAAAGCCTATTCCGACTAGCACAAGACAAAAGTATTTAAGGTAACTTTTATTCTTTAAGTAAGGATATGCAATTAAGAAAACTGCTACAGCAATTGACTCTCTTAGTATCTCGGTATTAAAATATAGATAATAGAAAAACGCGTAAAAAAGGAGCGCTGTGTATTTATATCTTGTATATTTTTTAATAAAATTAAAAATGACAACGTTAATAAAAATAGCGTGGACAAGCTGAAAAAGCCAAAACCCAGCACCCAAAGATTTGACAATCGATAATGAAAAAACGAAAAGAGGCTCCCAAGTAACATTTTCATTATGAAATAAATCTCCAAAGAAAGGAACCTCAAATAATGTCTTTATATCATCTTCAAAAACGTACTGATAAGAGAAACTATCACCACCAACTTTGTTTCTTAATCCAGCCAAAAGTATAAAGGCTAAAAGAAGCAAACCATAAATCCAATCAGTATTCGTCACTCTTTTTGAAATATTAATCTCCAAAAAAAACGAGGCAATCAACAAAACCGTTAATATTACTATGTAAACCATTTTTTATATTAATTTCAATCTTTTCACTTTTTTTACTGAAAAGTATACCATAAAAGTATAGAATATAATTAAAACTGTAGCAATACTAATACGGGAACTTAATCCAAGTGTAATATACATTGGCAATACTGAAATGAATAATACAGGTATTATAAGTAAAACAAATTTAAAAATTTCAAAAGGTATTCGATATAATCTATTTGAAACAAACCAAGACAGTGCAACCAAAAATAGATTAGTTATTATCATCGCTATTACAACACCTGCTAAACCCTCAGCCTTTATTAGAAAATATAAACATATTATATTTACCACAACAGAAAGGAAAAAGGTGACTGACAAATATTTAGTCTTTTCTAACAACTTTGGGCCAATGTCTACTGTCTCCTTAATTATATACAGGGAAAAAAATAATGACAATCCACCAACGTATTTTGAAGCAGAATAAAACTCTTTAGTAGCTAGCAATTTTACCATCTCCAAAGAAAAAAGACTAATTAAACTTACAAACAAAAATGAAACAGCAGCAACCAAAGGAAATACAGAGGCAAAAACCTTCTTATTATTGTTATTTTTAAATTGCTGATGCATAAAAGGTGCCCACGCCATTATAAAAGCTGTATTTATAAGTTGAATTGACGATGCTAACTTCATTGAGACTGAATAGACACCAATTGCTGAAAGGGTTAAATAGCCTAACATAAAGAAACGATTTGCTTGAGCCAATACCATACTGCCCATACGTGCTGGAAATTGAGGAAGCGCATAACGAATATTCTTTTTTGAGAAGACCCTAGATAATCTTAAAACAAAGTATTTCCTAACAAATATAGTAACTAAGACAGTAGAACATAAAATCGAACTTACTTGAGCAATAAAAACTCCATTGAGCCTAAAGTCAAAAAAGACAACAAATATATATACAAATAATAAGCTTGTGACGACTTTTGTCAAAATAACGATTAAGAACTTCAAATTTTCTTTCTCAAATCTTAACAGTACCAGCCCCAACATACTAATATTGGATAACGGTAATTGAATAGATATTAGCTTTATCAAGTTTGCATAATTTGGCGTACTGAAGAGCCTTTCCGACAACCAAGGAGATAAAAAAAAGATAACCAGCGCTACTGCTAAAGAACAGCATATAATCCAATAATATATTGATGACACCAATAGTTGTCTTCTAACATTATTGTATTCATAGTAGTATCTTTGCAATGAAGTTTCCAGTTGTAATAAACCAAATACACAGCTTATCTGCAATATGGTTCCAATCATATCTATAACACCATATTCAGTTGTGTTAAAGTATTTTGTATATATCGGAAGAATAATAAATCCTAATAATTTCTCTATAGAAGTTGCTAGGCCAAACGAGAGAAAAGCTTTAACAAAATTATTCATATCTCATCAAAACGTTTTAGCCAATTAGAAAATTCGTAATATTCAATTATTTCTTTACTAAGCTCACAGTATGGAGAGTTTATAAAATCAGGAATTCTTGAATAATTATCATCATTCAGAACCAAAATATTACTAGGGTTATAAAATGGTTCTTCAACTATTTTCCTGTCATTTGTTATTAGCTTTTTTTTAAAGAATATAGATTCCATTGGTCTCAAGGTGAGGCCCGCCTGACCTTCTTGGATAAAATCAAATATTCCCTTTGACTGCCCTATCAAATTAATATAATCACGGTAATTTAAAGGCTGTATATTTTTCGGATTTGCGCTACCTTTGTCAGGTACAATAATAAAATGAGTGTTAATTTGATGCTTATTAATTTTGCTTTCAAATATCAAAATAGAATCCGCCCTTCCTTTATCTGCTCCCAGAAATATTAAATCCCATTTTTTATCCTTTTGTTTAATTGGTAGATCATTGAAATAAAAAGTCGAATTGAAGTGCAACTTATAATTCTTGCAATCTTCTTTATCAAAAGACCAAAATTCTATATTTTTCCCTCTAACACAATCAGGTTCAAAGCACCTAAAAACAGGATTCCAATACCAAACAATTATTCGTAAATTAGGATATTTGTCCGCGATAAATTGGATATAATCAAACCTATTCGTCGCAAAAATTATGACAGTTTCAACAGTAGATAAATAATTCTTCCATTCTCCATACCAAATATTCGTAAATATTTTCAATTTGAGCGAAAACTTTCTAAGAACTCGTTCCCAATAATTTACCTTTTTAAAAGAAGGATAGCTTTTAATCTTGCGACTCTCCATTGAAGATCGAAAATATTCTATTGAGTCATAAATTAAAATTGTTTTCTCAAAATTCATGATACTAAATTTTACCTAAATACTCTCCATACCCACTCTTTCTAAGCGGATCAGCAATCTCGTGTAATTTTTGTTTGTTAATGTAGCCCATCCGGTAAGCGACTTCTTCGATACATCCTATTTTCAGTCCTTGCCTTTCCTCTATCACTTGGACAAATTGGCCTGCTTGCATTAATGATTGGATAGTACCCGTGTCTAACCACGCAGTGCCTCTATCAAACACCCCTACTTTAAGTTTATTTTGCTTTAGGTATTCCTTGTTTATATCAGTAATTTCCAATTCTCCTCGTTCTGAAGGAGCAATGGACTTAGCGATATTAACTACATCATTATCGTAGAAATATATTCCAGGAACGGCATAATTTGATTTTGGCTGCTTGGGTTTCTCTTCAATTGAAATAACATTTTGATTTTGGTCAAACTCTACCACACCGTAACGTTCAGGATCATGGACTGGATAGGCAAAAACAACCCCACCTTCAGGATTCGCACAGGATTGTAAAAGCTTTGACAACCCAGATCCATAAAAAATATTGTCGCCCAAAATTAACGCAACTTTATCTTGTCCAATAAACTCTTCCCCCAAAATAAAAGCTTGCGCTAGCCCATCCGGAGAGGGCTGTTCTTTATAATAAAACTTGCATCCAATCTGAGATCCATCTCCCAACAACTTTTGAAAATTGGGTAAATCTTGTGGTGTTGAAATAATCAATATCTCATTTATACCTGCTAGCATCAGTGTTGACAATGGATAATAAATCATCGGTTTGTCATACACAGGCATTAATTGCTTTGAGACAGCCAATGTCAAAGGATGTAGTCTCGTACCTGATCCCCCTGCTAGAATGATTCCTTTCATATTTCTTTAAGCTTGTTATATTTATATTTTCCCTAACATATTTACGAGGCTCTGTTTCCATTCAGGAACGGTCACTCCAAAAGTTCGTTTAATTTTTGTTTTATCCAATAATGAATAATTAGGTCGTTTTGCAGCTGTAGGATATTCTGCGGTGGTAATTGGCTTAATATTGCAGTCTAAGTTCTTCAACTCTTTGATAGCAACCGCAAAATCATACCAGGAGATTTCCCCTTCGTTAGAAAAATGGTAAACACCTTTCACCCACCTATCACTATGAATAATCTTTAGAATAACCTGTGCCAAGTCATGAGCATAGGTTGGTGATCCTACCTGATCTTCAATGACAGAAATCTCGTCTCGATCGGTCATTAAACGAATCATGGTTTTTACAAAATTAGATCCATAACTAGAATAAACCCATGCTGTACGAATTATAATAGCATCAGCTCCAGAAGAAATTATTGCTTCTTCTGCTCTTTGTTTGCTCAAACCATAAACATTGATGGGATCGGTAGGTTCTTCTTCTTTTAAAGGTCGGCTGCTATTTCCTTGAAATACATAATCCGTGGAAATATGCATTAACTTTCGATCGTTTTCTGCTGCCCAACGAGCCATTACCGCCACAGCCTGATGATTAATAATATCTACTAAATCGGCTTCTGATTCAGCTTTATCGACAGCTGTATAGGCACCAGCGCTCACAATTAGATTAGGACTAAGCCTTTCAAGAACTTCCCTAACTTTTGTAAGATCATCCAATGGCATTTCTTCTCTATCAAGAAATACGAAGGAATCAGTGGAATAATTACTACTCAAATCTTTTATTTCTGATCCTAGCTGTCCGTTAGCACCGGTAACAAGTATTTTCATATTATTAGTTTTTTAAGACAAAGAGATCTTTAAAACTCGGCGCTTCACGATCTTTTTCCGACAATAATAGTTCCCCAATCGGCAATTGCCAATCAATAGCGAGATCTTGATCAAGTGGAGAAATACCACATTCCGATTCCTTATTATAAAAGTTATCACACTTATAGAAAAAAGTCGCTGTTTCACTCAGAACGACGAAGCCATGCAAAAATCCTCTGGGAATGAAAAGCTGTAGATTATTTTCAGCTGAAAGCTCTACAGCAACATGCTCTCCGAATGTAGGAGATTGTGGACGAACATCAACGGCTACATCAATAACTCTTCCATGAAGCACTCGAACTAGTTTAGCTTGAGCAAATTCGCCTACTTGCGCGTGTAATCCACGTAGAACACCTTTCGTAGAAAATGATTGATTATCTTGAACAAAATGAGTATTTGTATTCGTAAGTGTATTGAAAGTTTTTTCATTAAAACTTTCAAAAAAATATCCGCGACTATCGCCGAATTTCGCTGGCTCTAAAATATAACAGCCTTTCAATTTTGTTTCTATTGCCTCCATCCTAACCTTGATACTGTTTTTGATAGTAATGCTGGTATTCTCCAGAAGTTACCTGATCTAGCCAATCTTGATTATTAAGATACCAATCGATTGTTTTTGATAGACCTTCTTCGAATGTTACAGATGGTTGATAACCTAGTTCCCGATTTATCTTTGTTGCGTCGATAGCATAACGCAAGTCATGTCCAGGCCTATCTTTAACAAAAGTAATCAATTCAGCCGCTGTCCCTTCACTTCTTCCAAGTTTTTCGTCCATCTGCTTACAGAGCTCTTTTACCAAATCAATATTTTTCCATTCGTTAAAACCACCGACATTGTAAGATTCTCCTTCTTTTCCATCATGGAAAACCAAATCAATGGCTTTGGCATGATCAATCACAAATAACCAGTCTCTTGTAAACTTCCCATCTCCATAAATAGGAAGCGGCTTATTATTTAAAATATTGTGAATACACAATGGTATTAATTTTTCGGGAAAATGATTAGGCCCATAATTATTTGAGCAGTTTGTTAAAACAACAGGTAGACCATAGGTATCATGATAAGCACGCACAAAGTGATCAGATGATGCCTTTGACGCTGAATATGGGGAGTGGGGATCATAAGATGTTGTTTCAGTAAACAACCCAGTTTCTCCTAAGGTTCCATAAACCTCATCTGTCGATACATGATGAAAGCGCTTGCCTTTAAAATCTCCATCCCAAATTATTTTTGCAGCATTTAATAAATTCACTGTACCAATAACGTTTGTCATTACAAAGGCAAGTGGATCGACAATAGAACGATCCACATGTGATTCGGCAGCAAGATGAATTATACCATCTGGTTTATATTGTTCAAAAACTGACAAAATATTCTCAGCATCAGTTATATCAGCTTTTACAAAAATATAATTTGGATTATTCTCAATATCCTTTAGATTGGCGAGATTACCAGCGTAAGTAAGAGCATCTAAATTAACAATTTGATATCCAGGATATTTCAAAACAAACTCTCGAACAACATGAGAACCGATGAAACCGCCCCCCCCTGTGATTAAAATCGTTTTATTATACATAAATTTATAACCTTGAGTCGCTATCTACCAAAATTCCTTTTACATCAAATACAATAGAGCTATCTTTTTTCAAAGAGTTCAAATCAATACTCATAAACTCCTTATGCGCAACTCCTAACACTATTGCATCAAATTTAGTCTTTGGTAACTCTGTCAAGCTTTCAATTCCATACTCATGTTTGACTTCAGCAGGATTTGCCCAAGGATCAAAAGTACTCACCTTAACACCATAATCTTCCAAAGCGGCAATTACATCAACAATCTTGGTATTACGAACATCAGGACAATTTTCCTTAAACGTTACGCCAAGCATTAATACTTCAGCACCATTCACGTTGATCCCCTTCTTTATCATCGTTTTGACAACCTGAGAAGCAACATATTCGCCCATCGAATCATTTAAGCGACGACCGGCTAAGATAATCTCCGGGTGGTAGCCATGCTCTTGTGCTTTCTGAGCCAAATAATAAGGATCTACACCAATACAATGACCTCCTACTAATCCTGGTTTGAATGGCAAGAAATTCCATTTGGTACCAGCAGCTTCCAATACGGCATGTGTATCGATATTTAAAATATTAAAAATTTTGGCCAGTTCATTTACAAAAGCAATATTAATATCTCGTTGCGAGTTTTCAATTACTTTCGCAGCTTCAGCAACTTTAATACAAGGAGCTAGGTGGGTACCAGCAGTAATTACCTCTTTGTAAACGGCATCCACTTCTGCACCAATCTCAGGAGTGGAACCCGATGTTACTTTTAAAATCTTCTCAACTGTATGTTGTTTGTCCCCCGGATTAATGCGTTCTGGAGAATAACCTGCGAAGAAATCTTCGTTAAATTTCAAACCAGATATTTTTTCCAAAACCGGGATGCACTCTTCTTCTGTTACGCCGGGATATACTGTTGATTCGTAAACAACAATGTCACCTTTCTTTAACACCTTACCTACTGTTTCCGATGCTTTATATAAAGGAGTCAAATCTGGGCGGTTATTCTTATCAACAGGAGTCGGCACCGTAACTACATAAAAGTTAGCATTTTCAATATCCACCAACTGATTTGAACAGTACAATCCATTTGTATTTGTTGCAAATGGATTCTCATTAACCAATGCTGCCTGAAGGATATCATCCTCAACCTCTAGGGTTAAGTCTTTACCTGAACGCAATTCATCAATGCGCTTTTGATTGATATCGAATCCTAAAACTGGAAATTTTGTCGCAAATAATCTTGCCAAAGGTAGGCCAACGTATCCCAACCCGATTACGGCTATTTTTTTCATTTTTAATATGCTATTTTAATATTTACAATGATTAATTTTCTATTTCAAATTATCCCAATACCATTTTACAGCCTCTTTCAATCCATCTCGAATGACATGTGTGGGTTCGTATCCCAACAACTGGCGGGCCTTATCAATCGAAGCTAATGAATGTGGAATATCTCCTTGTCTATTCGGCCCATGAATAATCTCCACCTCCGCAATTTCAGCGTCGTATTCTGTCAAAAATTCCTTCAGGTAACCAACTAATTGATTTAAGGTTGTACGATCACCAACAGCCGTATTGTAAACCGTATTAACAGCCTCTAAATTATCTGTTGTCATCGCACGTTCGTTCATTTGAATCACATTGTCAATGTAGGTAAAGTCACGTGAATAATCTCCTGTACCATTGATCACTGGACTTTCATGATTCATAAATTTCTTTACAAATAATGGAATAACTGCAGCATAGGCACCATTTGGATCTTGACGGCGACCAAATACATTAAAATAACGAAGACCAATTGTTTCTAATCCGTAAGTTTTAGAGAAAATATCTGCATATAATTCATTGACATATTTTGTAATTGCATAAGGTGACAATGGCTTACCAATGATATCTTCCACTTTGGGAAGGCTTTCAGAATCTCCATAGGTAGAAGATGAAGCCGCGTAAATAAAACGTTTCACACCTGCATCACGCGCCGCTACCAACATATTTAAAAAACCAGTTACGTTTACTTCATTGGACGTTTGCGGATCCTTGATCGAACGTGGTACAGATCCTAAAGCTGCCTGATGTAAAACAAAGTCAGTACCTTCAACTGCTTTTTGGCAATCCGCATTATTACGAATATCACCCTCAATTAAAGTAAAATCCGGATTATCGCTATGCTGCACCAAATTATGGCGATGCCCTGTTGCGAAATTATCCAAGACAACAACTTGATGTCTTTTACCTAAAAAATGCTCTACGAGATTGGACCCTATAAATCCGGCCCCGCCAGTAATTAATATTTTACTCATCTTATTGAAAGTAATTATATAGTGGAATTATTTGTATACAAATTGATATAACGTTGCTCTCCCCTAGGTTCTTCAAAAGAAAGATTTACTTTCTTAGTCAATTTTTTCCCAACCTTTTCCGCTAACTGCAATAAATATGCCTGATTTATATTTTCCCCTAAAATTAATACATCTATTTCTCCGGAATCTACTCCCGCAGCATAGTCCCCTAGTAGTCCAACTTCCTGAATATCTCCTGATTTCTTTAGGATATACTCCACAATTTCATCAATCCCTAGGTAGGTATGAATTAATTTTTGAAGTGGTTTAAACAAAGAGTGAGAAGTATTGGCTCTGTACAGAATTTTGTTTTTGGATGTATTTTTTTCCAAATACCCTGCTTCCGAAAGTTGATTAAGTTCCTTGCGAATGGCATTGGTCGACTCCTGAAACTCATCCGCTAGACCGCGCAAATGCCCCTGACTACTTGCAGAGACAAAAAACTTAATCAACAGTTTGAGTCGGGTTTTGGAAGTGATCAATGAATCCAACATCGGTTTAGTATTAATGAGTAACAAAAGTACTCAACACAGATCAGCTATGCAAATAAAGAAATTGTTAAATAATTACAAAAATCACCCAAACCTCCTTTAGATTGCTGGTTGACAACCTTTAAAACAGTAGAATTCACGTGGAACATCAATCTGAAATGAATATAAAATGAGGTTCCTTGTAACAAGGAACCCTAAAAAAATAAAAAACAAGAGTTATTTTGACACAATTAAATCTCAGCTTCTTGATAGAGATCTGAAATAGGTAAAGTTGCTGTAAATGATTCAGGCCTATTTTGCTCAAAATTTAATACACCTGATATAGTTACTCGTCCACCGGTTAAGTTTTCAATCTTCGCCGTCCTCCTATTGATCTTAAAACGAACAGAAACATCAGATTTTGTATTATCTTTCCGTTCAAACGGAATAACCAAAATTTGCTCCAAATTAACATCCAAAGCTGAATGTAATGGCTTTACTTTTCGAATAACAATATTCTTTAGCCGGTCATCATTTCGTTCGGCTTTGAAGACAAACACCCCACTTCTGGCGTTTCGATCCCCACTATATTGCCCTGGACGCTCCTGAAACATATAGCTTACAGTCATTCCAACGCTTCTATTAAATCGTTGTTCCTGTTGTCTTTTCCTCCAGAAAAGATAACCTCCTAAAAATAAAAAAATAAGTATGGCGATGGTCATCATATCAATATGTTGGTTAAAATTAAATGACTAAGATGTTGCACACATCGGTGCTATTAAACAAAACCAAATATCTGATATTACTATTAATTCAACATTAAATCGACCAGGGACAAATAAGGGACATTTGAGAATGCACTCGCAAACAGCCAGCTATGAAGATTAACTTTTTGTTAACAAAGTACCTTACGGGTATAGTTTTGAATAAAAAGTACAATTCCGAAACAAAGGAGCCAGATCATGTTATGAACCGGCTCCTTTGTCAATCTAGTCAATCAGTTTGGACTGATGTCGCTCTAAGGTATTATATATTTTTTTGACGTCCTGTGACTTTTCTTTCTGTAGTACAAGAATGGCATCTTTGGTATGAACAAGTATACTATCTTTTAAACCAACAAAGGCGGTATAGACGTCTGTACCAATCACCATATTCCCATTTTCATCCACAGGATGCCCTGTCTGCTTCAGATAATCATACATGGATTCAAAGGATCCGAGATCTGACCATTGAAAACTCGTGGCAACTACACGAATTTTTTTAGACCGTTCCATTACGGCATAATCAATAGAAATGGACGGTATCTCTTTTGACAAAGTCAAGTCAAGCTCCCCATCCTGGCGATGCTGCCAGGCATTAAACGCTGTTGCATATACCTTGGGTTCAAAATTCTGTAATTCGCTCAGAAAAGTGTCTGCACGAAAGCAAAACATCCCTGAGTTCCATAGGAAATTGCCCCGCTCAATAAAATCTTCCGCCGTATCTTGATTTGGCTTCTCCCGAAAAGATAACACCTTATCATCTTTGTATTCAATATAACCGTAGCCCGTTTCAGGTCGTGTTGGCTGTATACCAAAGGTGACAATATAACCTTTGTTTGCTTTTTCAATTCCGGATTGAATAGCCTTTGCGTAAGCATCATCGCCTACAATAACATGATCCGATGGCGTGACAATAAGAATATCGTCTGGCTGTGCTGCAAAAGCAGCAAATGCAATTGCTGCGGCCGTATTGCGTGGAGTGGCTTCGACAATATCGATATAATCCACCTTGTTGTTCTCCATTACTTCACGACTCAGACTATGATTGTCTCGATTGCCAACCACAATCACCTGACCGCATAAGGACTGATTACGCTTAATGGTCATTTCAAACAAAGACCCCTCTTTGAATAAAGAGAGATATTGTTTGGGATAGCTCTTCCGTGATAGGGGCCATAGCCGGCTACCAACTCCTCCAGTTAATACAACATGGATAATAGTACTCATGATCAATTAATTATTTCCCGCTTCTTTATCGGCTACAACTTTTCGCAAACCGGCACTTGAAAAACGATGTGTACGCTTATTATAATAAATTTCAATATTTTCTTCCACACAGTAGGATCTTCCTGTAAAATCAGTATCCCGATACTCCTCGCCAATAATACGTATATGAATTGGTAAAGCTTTAATCATATCAATCAAATCCTGTTCAGTCTCATAAGGGATTATCTCATCCACATAACGACAGCCTTCCAATTGAATATAACGTTCGACAATAGTCTGTGTAGGCTTGGCTTTCTCCGGAAATACCTCTGAAGGATCCGTATTAAGTCCAACGATTAGATAATCACAATGCCGTTTGGCTTCCTCCAGCATCATAATATGACCAGCGTGTAAAAGATCAAATACTCCAAAAGTTATTCCTATTTTCATACTATAATTTAATACGGTTAACGACTTCGGTTTCTTCGTGATTGGCATCGGCTACAATTTTACGTAGGCCTGAACTGGAAAAACGGTGGTCTCTACTGTTAAAATATAACTCAATACCCGTTTCCTCACAATACGCTCTTCCTGTGAAGCTCTTCTCCCGGTATTCATCACCAACAATACGCACATCGATTTTAAAGGACCTCAGGATATCTTCAAGATCCTGCTCTGTAGCATAAGGTACAATCTGATCTACGTATTTGCATCCTTTAAGCTGGATATAACGTTCGACCACAGTTTGAACAGGTTTATTTTTTTCCGGCCGATCTAGGGTCGGATCGGTCTGCAAACCACAGATTAAGAAATCGCACTGGCGCTTGGCATCTTCAAGCATTTTGATATGTCCAGCATGTAACAAATCAAATGCGCTGAATGTGATACCGATACGCATATTTTGAGCTGGTATATTTACCATAATAATATTAAAATTTAATTACTAAAGGTACTTCCTTTATAAATTTACCAAATATAAAATTATAACAGGAGAACAATAGAAAATAACATTTAGTTCGACAAAAATTGAGGAGAATATCACACCAAAGAAGGAACATCAGCATGTCTAAGGTACAAATTGGCGCAGGCACGTGCATCAGAAAGTGCCTCATGGTGATTAAGTTCAATCCCTAGCACTTCACAACAAGCGTTCAGTCGGGCTGGTTTAAATCCTTTTTCCTGATAAATCTTGAATGTGCATTCCCATTTTTCCATTAAACCCAAACTATCATAAGGTAGATTATAATAACTCATGGTCTTACGCAATACTCCACGGTCAAACAACTCATTATGCGCAACCATAATTCGATTATTGATCAAAGGAAAGATACGAGGAAACAAATCCATAAATGTAGGCGCTTGTGCTGTATCTCTTGGTCTGATCCCATGAACACGCGTTGTCTGCCACATATATTGGTTTTGAGGAGGCTGGATCAGCGAATAGAACTCCTCAACGATGACCCCCTGTTCAACCACCACCAGGCCAATGGCACAAGCTGAGTTTTGGTTGGCTGTAGCCGTTTCGAAATCTATTGCTGTAAAACTTAATCCTGATTGCATGTTCACTCCTCCTAAAAGTCGAGGTAAAATTAGAGGTTTTTTAGATCATATCAAACCCCCGTTTGCAACAAGCCCTCCTGCTTCTCTTTTTTAGGCATTTCGATAATTTTTGCTTCTTTGACTATGGCCACTTCTGGAATCCGCTGTGCTCCCCTGCTTCTACGCGCCCTCACCATCTGTATACGTCGACGGCGTACAGCATGCTCGATTTCGCCTTTTATATGATAATTGTTAAAAATATACTGTTTGACAATGAGATAAAAAGCGCTCAACGCTGATAATATAGCTATAGCAAAGGACCATTGTACGGAAGCGTCAAACCGGACAATATAAATAACCGATGCACCCAGTACCAATTGAACCAGTCCATAAGCAGTAGATACCAATAAACTGCTATGACCAACTTCATTGCTTAACATATGAAGTAAGAATGTGCGATGCGGCTCAAAGATATGGTAACCTTGGTAAACACGGCGCGCAACAGACCATCCGATTTCAATCCCGTAAACTCCAAGAAAGAGGATATAGGTAAAATCACCTGTTTTTAAGATCAGCTTACCAAGAGCAAACAGTAGCATAAAGGAAAGTACGGCGGGCCCTACATCCCCAGCGAAACAAGCCGCTTTCTTTCGAAAGTTAAAAAATCCAAAAACGACCACGCCCAATAAGGTAAAGATCAGAAAATCTTGTTCAATATAATTTATCTTGGTATTAACGTAAAATAAGAGACCGCCCATGATCAATGTACAAAAGGCTGTCATGCCGTTGATACCATCCATAAAATTGTAGGCATTGATAACTCCAATTGTAAATACAAAGGCCAAAACAAGATAATACCAAGGGTAATTGAATATACCGAACTCATATACCATAAGTAAGACCGAGGCTAGATGAACGGTTAGTCTTGCTGTTGGATGTACTCCCCGAATATCATCCAAGAATGAAATATAAGTTAAAAGCGTTAGCCCCAAAAAGAACCAGGGATACTGGAAATCGTTATTTATAAAATATATAATTGCAGCGACATAAAAAATAATTCCAGCCCCACGAATGGTAACCTTCGTATGTGAAGAACGCTCGTTGGGTTTATCAATTATATTTAACCGATCTGCAATTTTTAAATAAAGAAATTCTAAGGCGAAAAGGAATATAAGAGTAAAGATATAAATCATAAAATGTAATTAGTGAGTCAAATAAAGCTGTGCAAATATAATAATATTAAGTTTTATTTAACAAACGTTACTAACAACATTTTCGCTACATTAAGAAAATATTTTTTTTATGTTAGTTGTTATCCCCAAGAAAAGAACATAAATCAATCAGATGTATGCGGTGACCAAACGCAAATATATTTCCTTCCCAGCGCTTTTTCTAAAGTATATCCGCGAACAAAACCCACCTATTAGTCTCGAAATCATATTGTTTAACCACTTTTGCAGGTATTCCAACCGCAATACTGTAATCAGGAATACTCTTGGTCACCACTGACATCGAACCAATAACACAACCTCGCCCAATTGTAACTCCAGGTAAAATACACACATTCTCCCCAATCCACACATTATCTTTTATGTGAACAGGTTTAGTAAATAGTAATCGTTCATTGGGCTTGGTTAGTGGACTATCTTGCTCCTCTCCTGAATACGACCCATGATTCAAATCTGAAATAAAAACACGGCTAGCAATTAATACATCATTGCCGATAACAACCTTCTCGCCTGCCGCTATGTGCACATAATCATTAAGCTGAACATTATTGCCAAAAATCAAGCATTTTTGCTCGTTCTTTTCAACTGGATGAACTTCAAGGCGGCAGCCAAAACCTGTTGTTAAGTTATTACCAAGATCGATCAACCTTCGATTTCTTATATCGAATGGCAAACGGATCAGTCTAGCCCTAGGATAGAACAACCTAGTATGTAATGTACTTATCAACAAACGTATAACTCCTAATAATCCATAACGTTTATACATTTCCATATAAAATCATTTTATTTATTAATTCTGTCCTCGCTAATAGCTAGGTTATAAAATTTCGGATCTAGCGCAAAAATACAATTAATACCCGTCGAGCATATTTTAAAAGCGAAAACACATTAAAAAATAAATACTCAGCACTATTGATTATCTCTATCTTTAGCGCCATTTTAATATTTTTAAGCTCTCCTTTTTCCATTTCCCATAAATTACTTGAAAGCCCAGACTCTCCAAAATCATGTTTACCACCTCCAGTAATCACCAAGCTTTCATTCAAAAGGTAGCTTTTACATTTATTTGCTATGCGAATGAAATAATTACCTTCTTCTGCATAGCGCTGAGTTTCGTCAAAATATCCCACCCGATCAATAATCTCACGTTTAAAAATAATTGTCGGTGTAACAAAGACAAACTTGAAAAGCAATTCTTTGGCTGATATCTGATTGATTACATCCAATTTTCTGAGGGCCAATTGTTGAATATACTCACCATTTCTAGTTGTTCCCAGAAAATCTATGGTCGGATCTGCCTCCAGCACCTGTATTTGTCTTTCTAATTTGTTTGGCAGCCAGGTATCATCCGAGTCCAGTAAGCAAATCCAATCACCTGTACAGCGCTTCATCCCTTCGTTACGGGCTCTGGACACACCAGCATTCGTTTGGTTCACTAATCTGATATTATCTCTTTGTTTATCTTTGATATAATTTTCAACTAATATTTTTGAATCGTCAGTCGATCCATCATTAATAATGATAATCTCTATGTCCCCTTGCCAGGTCTGCGCATACACGGAATTAATGGTTTGCAAAATTGATTTTGCTGCATTATACATCGGTATGACAACCGATACTTTGATTTGATTCATGTAAAATAATTATCTGCTATCCGATCTCCGTTGGTAGATCTTTATTAAAAATTGATTTATACGGTACATACAATTCCTCATAAAAAGAAACGTTACTCTTTAACCGCATTAAATAAAACAGAAATACAACTAACAATACTAAATTTCGATTTGACCTAAACTCAAAACGCATAATGAAGAATGGAATAAGCAAAAACTGAAAATATTCGTAATACTGCGCCATACGAGCAACAGCAACAGAAACTGGTGTGATAATAACAAATATACACATGCCTGCGAAGTAGAGATTAAATAAACCTCTAAATATTACATTCTCTTTATACAGATCATAAAAAAATCCTATTATTAACAGCAATAACAAAATGCGATAGCTTGAACCAACCAACATAATTTGAAAAGCAGAACGAGTAGGCTCCGCAGCATAATCGCCACCTTCCTCCGCATAAGTTAACGCCTTTTCAGAAATAATACCCAAATTAATCTGCCCAAGAAATTTCAGTCCGATCTCGAAAATTATAGAAAGAAAAAAAGATAATAACATTCCCATTAATATCTGTTTTCGAGTAAAAGTCTTATTGTATAAAAAATATGCAGGTATAAATAATATTGCTGACCGATGAAATAAAAAGGCTAAAATGACACAAAGCAAAAATTTCCAAAACTTCCTCTCTTCTATGAATACAAATGAAAACAAAGTCAATGCCACGGCAACGTTAAAACGGACAAAAAAGATGGAACCCATATAGAAGCCAAACCAAATCATCAACGAAACGAAAGGTTGTAGCGAATACTTCCGAAAAATATAAAAGTGCAGAGAATATATAATAAGTGCCTGTATTACAAGGACGATTGTATAATTATCACTAACCGCTGCTACAAAATAATTGAGATAATAGAACCCTGGTTCAAAAGCCAAGAGATAAAAAACGTTATCCACGTTTTCAAATAATCCAACATAGGCTCCCCAGTCTGTGCCCCGTTCCCATCGTAAACTTGCCAAACAAAATAATAACAGAAAAGGAATTATTAACACCTTACTTAAAAGATATTTCCCGCGATTAATTTCGAAGAAAGCAAGTACTGCGAATAATATATAGATTAAATATAGATACATGTTAAAGAATCATCTTCATCTGCTGAGCGCCAAAAATATATCGTGCCGCCTTTAAATTTACAGAAAATTGCTTTAAATCCACCTCGCCCCGCATCACTTGTTCCACGACCTCATAAATTTCTTCTTTGCTATCACAAAGAAATCCAATAGGCCCACAGGCATTGAAGACAGACTCAAAATAATCGTTTCGCAAAGCAATAATAAACTTATCTTGTTGAATTGCATCAAATATAGCTCCACTAGCAGTGAATTGATAATGTCTATTATCGTAAAAAAACAAGATATAGTCCAATATACCGACCTCTTTATCGAATTCGTTGCGATCAAGAAATACATTCGGACCGGAAGCAAACTTTATCCATGGATATTCATCTGTTTCAAAATTATGCCAGCCAATGAGGTGTGCTGAAAATTGCTCCGGGTATTTTTCTGAGAAATAATGGGTGATCTCATCGAAAATTTTAAATCCCTTCGCTTGCGTCGCAACACCGACCCAACCAAATCGAGTCATTACTCCACTTTTATTGACCTTGGGAAGAGATTCATTGAAAATATAAGGATGATGCATGGTGACAATATTTCCCGTCAAATTTGGATAATGCCGAGTGAAATTCTGGACAATAGATGGTCCAAGGATAATCAATTTTAGATTTTTAGGCAACGTGCCCCGAAAAAAAGGTTTCAAAAAAGAAGAATACCAATATAATGGACTAGTTATCTTATACGTTGAGAATAAATAACCCAGCTCACCGTGGCAAACAACATAGACCTCTGTTTCTAACATTCTTAAAATGATTTTTAAGAAAACAGCAAATACCGGATTGAGCGCTGGGAATACTATACGCGATGACTTAAACTTCAATAAATAAAAAATATTTAGAAAAGTTCCAAAAAGATATCTAAAAAATATAGCGTAAAATGAATTTCCTTTTGGGAGGTTTTTTGGTTTAAATGTTATCCGATTTGAAAGCCCTTGAAATTCCTGATCTTCCTTTAATAACTTTACTATTGCATTGATAGCCGATTTGTCTGCTATATAGAGCAAAGGGCTCGTTGAACTATTTAAAATAACATATAAAAACGAAGTATTAAACATTTCGTGAAACCCACCAATAGAAAAAGTATCGACAATAACAGTCTTTTTCATGATTTCCGTTTTAACACATTTATGATTCTATTTTTTTTCAATGCCATAAAATAGCTCAATACTAATTTCAGTGCATTAACGGAAATGCCAGCATCTATTATCAATTTTTTAAAATCCTGATACCCCATCTCAGCATGCACACTACCTGCTTGAACCGAAAGCCAACGTAAACACAATTGATCCGTTATAGCGATCTCATTTTCTGTAGTTACATGTTTTAGCCAGCTAATATATTGGCTCGCTGCGGTCAATTTCTTTTCAACGACTGATTTGGATTTTATATCCGACGAAATGTTGAAACCACTAAAACGCCAATAAACATTCGAGCTGAGCGCTGTAATTTGCTTACCATTATTTAACGAATATAGAAACCAAGTAGCGTCATCTGATGCCCAACCCAAAGGGAAATTTGCAAATCTAAATCTTTCATATAGCGATCGGTGAAAAATATACTCTACTGCAAAACTCCTAAAGCCATTGCAAGCCAATCTATTACTGATAAAGTCAATTGAGCTGATTGATACCGCAATATCATTTAGGTGATCAAATTTCGTATAGCTAGGGTGCAATTTCCCATGCTCATCAATAACTTTGGTATGAAATTTATATAACAAGCTCTGTTCGTTATAGCTATTATAGAACACCTCTACTGCATTGCATTCGATCAAATCATCATCAGAAAAAAGCCAGACCCAATTTTCCTGTGTTAAATCAATACATCTTTCCCATTGTTTTGTTAAAGATTCACCACCTAAGTTAACTTCAAAACGATGATATCTTATTTCTAATGTATCGCAGTATTTGTCCAATATTGGTTGAATTGAATAAGGACTATTATCGTCACCAATGTATACTGTAAAGTTTTTAACCGTCTGAAGGCTTAGACTTTCTAATGTATTTTCGATAAATTTATTTTTATAATATGGAATGACTATCGCCAATTTGGATTTACACATCATTATATCAACGATCTAAATATGAATGAATTTTTTTTACAATCAGAGACCAGCTAAATTCCTGTTTAGCTCGAGATACGATATCCCTTTCTGCGGGTAGCCTTATCTCTTCATTAATAATTGACTGTAAAATAAAGGTCAGCTTTTTAACATTACCAACTTCAAAAAAAATGCCGTAAGGTCCTGCGATTTCTATAGCAGGGGTTAATTCGGTAGATACAATAAAACATCCGCATGACATCCCCTCCAGCAAAGCTATACCAAAGCTTTCAAACTTTGATGTTTGCACAAAAATCTTGGAATTTCGGAGCCTTCTCAATAACATGTTTCTATCGGATATTGGTCCGGTAAAGAAAACCTTATTTTTAAGTCGTGGATTTGCTTCAAAAAAGAGGTCAATATCTCTTTGAAAGGTTTCCTCTATAGGACCTATAAATTCGACTTCCCAAGCTTGTAAATCTAGCGTACACAATGCATTGAGCATCGTTAAATTATCCTTTTCCGGCGCACCAACTCGTCCCACTAATACGATAATTTTTTCTTTATCCATATTAAGATCCTGTTCGGTAAGAAATGATAACTTTTCAAAATCAAAACCGTTCGGAATATAAGCGACACGCATAGATACATCTTGTTCGAAGAAATTTTGCAAAGATCTGCTTTCAACAGATATCAGATCTACTTTATTATATAAACTAACTTTAAATTTTTTCCATAATCCTTTAGATTTAGCAAAATTGCTTTCTTTTATGCTATCATTTGCATCCAATTTAAAATAAAACTTGACTCTATTACCGGTAATCACTTTAATAAACAAAGCAATTAAAGTTTTGATAAATGACTGATGAAAGAACATGACAACATCGAATCTTCTCAAATGACATAAAAGAAAAAAAAAGATATTTAGATTTTCATTCTCAAATGTTTTTTTGATTCTATAGTAGGATAGACCTTTTACCTCGGTATCAAGATATTCCATGGACTCCCTTTTTTCATAGCAAGCAACGGATGATTTGTAATAACCTTCTTTTTGTAAAAAATAGGGAATCATACCTACATCTTTAATCAAATGGATGTTAGCTCCTCCAGGAAAAATTGTTATAAAACGTTTCATAAACTTTCAATCTTACGTATTAACTGCAACTTACGCTTATAGCCTGCAACTTTTGAAGGGGATCGCTTGAGCTTATTATAAATGATGACCAATGTATAGAAAAATGTATCAACTTTGTATGAAAGGCGAATCAAGTAGCGCTGATTTGTTTTGGTATAATAGAGCTTCTCGCTTTTACGCATTCTATAAGCTACTTTTTCATCGTTAGGCTCGCTCTGTCCCTCTAAATGAATAATCTTTGCATTTGGAAGAGACATAACATCATACCCTAATTGCCGAACTCTAAATGTTAATTCTGTTTCTTCATAGTACATGAAAAAATCCTCATCAAAGCCACCCGCCTTGATAAATATAGATTTTGGTATAAATAAATCCGCACCAGAAATATATCCTACTTTTTGGGGAATACCTGTGTTATTAAAACTACCTACTCGTCCTAGGATTTTTCCAAGCTTAAAAAAACATAAAAAATCAATTTCCGCCGTTAAACTTGGAAGAAAACTCCAACAAGAAAATGCGGGTTGGAGATTGGCGTCATATAAATTGCCTCCTACGATCCCAACCTGTTCATTGCTTTCACAGAAATCATAAAATTTAGCTATGGCATTATTTAACAAGACTGTATCGGGATTTAATAGAAAAAGATATTTTCCTTTGGCTACTTTTGCTCCAAAATTGTTTCCGGAGCCAAAGCCGCGATTTTCTGGATTCTTGAGAAATATAACCTCGTTATAATGTTCGTGTATTCGTTCGATGTCACGCTGTGGGGAGTCGTTGTCTACTACAATGATCTCAAAATTTATACCGATAGTATGTTTGTAGACAGACTCAATCGAACTGAGTATCAACCGAAAAGAATTATAATTAACGATTATAATAGAGACATCCATTACTTTAAAATATTTTTACAAATACTTATTACAGCGCCCAAAGAAAATTTATTAACCAATAGTATATTTACATTTTTCTTAACCAAAGTAATGTAAAGTGCCCCTAAAACAAAGAGCTCTATCAGCAAATAACTATAACTTGTTCCGATAAAACCATATTGAGAACTTAACACCAAATTGAGTAAAAAACCTATGCATGCAGCCATTGCCGTAACGCGAAAAAAATCTTTATCCATCTTCAAATTCAACATGGTTTGTATACCCAAAAATGTATTGACCATGGAGATAAGAGGAAGGAATGCCAGAATCTTAAGCGGTGTAATTGCGTTATCAAATTTATTACCATAAATTAAATGAATCGAAAAAGGAGCTAGAAAGAAAATGAGAATTCCAACAACTGACAAAACATATATCAAAACAGGTAGTAAACTTCTCAATACATTTAATCCCTCTTCGATATTCGCGTTAAACGCCTTTGAAATATAAGGGAAGAGCACTGTAGATAGTGGCAAATTAAGTACATTAATAACAATAAATATTAACGATTGCGCTGTGGTATAATAGCCAACATCCGCTTTTGAAGCGAAAAAACCCAACACGATAATGTTCGTTGTAGTATAAATAGAGACCACAAAGGAAGATAAGTACATCATTCTTTCTTCTATCAGGAGGCCCCAAACTCTTTTAGTGGATATCACGTTAAACTGGATATGAAACTTCTTGACAGCAAAAGCAACCAAAAAACCCGAAATCCCAAAGCTCAAAAAGAAATTAATAAGTGGCAGGACAATAAGATCATCTGCTTTTTTTACCAAAATCAATATAAATATACAATTAAGCAACCCCCTTAAAAAATTAGTAAATGCGAAAATATTCAAGTGCTGCATACCCTGAAACACGTATTGCGGTGTTAAACAGGTAGAAATACAGGAGCAAAACACGATTATTGCTACAGCTTTATTACTAGCCAGGGGACTGAAAACAAATAATGCGATGATAAATAAGAATACTGAAACCAAAAATAAGTACGCCCGAGCTGTCATAACTTCCGAAAAAACTTTGCTTAAGGAAGAGGGTTCTGCCGCTATGCGTCTGGTTGCCGTATAGTCAAAACCGTAAGAAATCAGTATATTGAAATAAGCCACAAAAGCGGTCGCGTAATTAATAATTCCATAACCCTCGGGGCCGATAATCCGAGACACATAAGGTATGGTAATTAATGGGAACACATAATTGATCAACTGTACAAGTCCCAATGAAGCAAAGCTCTGCAGTAAATTCTTTCGCATTCTAAGTAATTTTAAGCAATTTGCTCCTCACTCATCGCTGATTTGTAAAATCTAATCAATGTTAATATAAAGGCGGAACACACAAAACACAAAATAAAACCTATAAAGAAATAGAACTTTTTGCTTACTACTTTATTTTCCAGTGGAAATGTAGGAACGTCTATCAACTGGATGAGGGGAGATTCCTTTAATAGGGTCATTTTTGCAATTTCCAAATTTTGAACCAGCTGGTTTAAAATAGCTTTATTTGTTTCGGCTGAAAATTGTGAACGTTGACTAGGTATTATACGCTGTGCCTGCCGTGTCGGGTTCAAATTCGGTGTAGCATCAACAATAGAGGCCATTGTACTAATGTTTCCATTCATCATACCACGGATAGAGTCTGCTTGCTGTTGTATCAATTGAATATTATGCTGGGCCCTTTTTGTTTTGGTCTGCATGTAAAAGTCATTAACTTCCTGCACTAAAGCCGTATTAAATTCTTTAGCGAAGGACTCGTCAAATGCTGTAATTTCCACTTTTATAATCGACAACTTTTTATCCAATTTATCTACTTTCAGATTTTTCTTGATAAGCTGCCCAATGACTTTATTCATCAGACTATCACGTTGTCTTACCTCGGATCCGGCATAATGTTTTCGAAAATCGATCTGCTTATCTTTTTTCTGTTTCTCCTCTTCCAATTCTAAATAACGGTCAATCAAAAGCTTACTAGTATCTGACGCAGAAGTCTTAAGTAAAGTAGCTTGAAGCATTTTGCGGGATTTATAAAATTCCAGTAAATTATCGCCCTGAAAAATCCCAGCCCCGGATCCGCCAATGTCCATACCCACCATTGAAGCCAAACCTTCATATTGACTAAATCCACTACTTTTCTCACCAGATTCTAAAACAAAGGTTGTGACAGCAGTATAAGCCGTCCTTTTGGTACTTGCATAAAATGCCCCCACAGCACCACCTATTAGTCCAGCAATAATTAGAATATACCATTTACCAAGTAGAAATTTTAGCCATTTTTGAATTAAATGCACCAATTCTTTTAATGACAGCTCACCTTTTTCTCGCGTATTATCCATCTCAGCCAATATGTTAAATTAACGCAACAATGATACAATAATAGCCGCCAACGAGGCAATGCCCGTTCCTAGACCAACCCAACCTTGAGCGCTCATCCGCTCTCTTGGTGCACGCTTCGGAACAACGATCTCCGCTCCCGGTTTTACCTCAGGATACCCACCCGATTTACCTTTTACAGCACCATTGGCATACTGAACAAAGACACGTTTTTTCAATGCATTGTCCGTAAATCCACCAGCTTGATTGATATAGTATTTTAGGTTTTTACCTTTTACATATACGACGTTATTTGGATTCAAAACCTCTCCTACGACCTTAACTGTTTCCAGTTCTTTTGGCACAGTAATAATATCACCATCCAATACCAATAAGTCGCCTTTTTCGTAAGGCTTCTCTAAAATTTTATTTAACTCAATCCCAACAAGATCACTTGGCTCAACATCAGACGCTGACATCCCTTGCTGTGACACCTTCGCCAAGGCACTACTTTTTGCCTTTGAACTGTCTGTATTCTCCTCGTCGTTTTCCCTTTCTTGTTTATTTTTCTTATTATCTCCAATCGCGTCCAAACTATCTTGCTCCAGCTCTTTTTTCAAACGTTCTTTCTCTTTTTTCTCCTCTGCTTTCAATTTAGACATCCCTGTACGTTTTAAAGATGCTCCTTCAGTATAAGCGTAAGTGGTCAATCCTCCGGCCCGCTTGACGATGTCGGAAATACGTTCATCCTCGCGTGAAATGGTATAAATACCCGGATATAGGACCTCACCCTCAATCGTCACTTGCCGCTGTGTACGGAACCCTGCGTCTCCTAATACCGAAACAACATCGTAAGGTTGTAAAGCAATAGTCGGATCTATAAGGATACCATCTTTAATATCGACTAAAATCGTTTGCGAAGAACTATGATCGTCAGCATTGCGCTGTTTAAGTCTTCGAGCAATCTCCACGCGTGCATTTTTAGCCGCTTCCGTCAGCCCACCAGCTTTTTGAATAACATCACCTAGTGTTGCATTGCTAGCGAAAGGTAGATCACCAGGAAAACGTACTTCGCCTTGAACGGTAAATTTATATTCGTCACGTAGATCAAAAATAGAAGCAATTTCGATCTTGTCCTCACGCTTCAATGGAATATCAGCAACTGTACCGGCCAATACTTCCCGTACATTAAAATTGATCAGTTCTGAAGTATTATCCGCTTTCAGGCGGTTGATGATACCACGTTCTAAAAAAGCATCTTCACGTACACCATCCGCCATTTCAAGCACTTGCTTGAGCGTCAGACCTGACTCCAAACCAAATATACCCGGACGGAATACCGCACCAAGAACAGATACCCGATTGGCATAACGTTCCAATATCGGCTCAACAATATATTGATCTCCACCCTTAGGCGTATAATTTGCGAACTGGTCAGCATAGACATCTTGCACACTGCGCTCACGTCCTGTTGTTTGCAAAACTTTGATCTTCGCAGTATAGGCATTCTCTGTAAAATCGCCCGCATAACGCAAGATATCTGATAAGGATTCTCCGGCTACCGTCTCGAAAATAGCAGGTCGCTTTACTTCACCTTCAAACTGCACACGCGCTCCATATACAGGAATATGGATAATATCTTGATCCTGTAAACGTATATTACCTTGTTGTATACCATTAGCCAAAAAATCATAAACATCAATTGTACTGACGACACGATTACCACGGATCACTTGGATCTGACGGTAGGTACCATTTTTATTGGGGCCTCCAGAAGCATAAAGTGCATTGAAGACTGTAGCTAAAGAAGGTAAACTATAGGTACCCGGTTTGGTAACAGCTCCGGTCAAGGTAACACGGATCGTACGGATATTACCAATTGTTACACTTACATTAGTTCTTCCTGAACGGATTGCAGGATAGGTTCCACTCAAACGCTGTTCAATCTTACTCTTCGCCGCAGCGATCGATAAGCCCGCAACATTAATCTGACCAACATATTCCACCTTGATCATTCCATCTGGGCTGACAAGAAGTGTATAAGAAGCTTCATTATCACCAGTGATATCCAATAAGATCTCATCATCAGGACCAATGATATAAGAACTTGGCGTCGCCATCCGAAGATTGGGTTCAAAAGTAATGCTATTATTCTTAAACAAGTCCGCGCCAAAAATCTTCAATTTTCCATCATCATGCTGAACGGAATCGGGATTATTATTGCGTTTATTTTGTAAGGAATCTGTCGTATTTACCCCCCCCACTTGACGGCCGGCTGCCCGCCCTGCGGTAGCGGTCGTATTGTTTCGCTGGGATTGATCGGATTGTTGTTTCTTGCGTTTAATTTTCGCCAAACGATCTTTTAGTTTTTGCACTTCAACAGCAGAGATCCCTTGTGCACGGGCAAAACCATCCAATTGGCTTTCATCATAGCCCATTAATGCTGCCTGTTTTACGTATTGCTCGATTTGAGCATCCGTCAAATTATCCACCTTGATGTTGGCCGGATTGGTCTGTGCGTATATTGAGCCCACAAATCCGATCATGCAAAACCATAAAATTACTTTTTTCATTCGATATATTGGCATTTGCCGCAAAATTAGTAAAACTATTTAATTAAATCGTTTAAAATATTTACACCAGAGGTTTTAAACTGGCCGGAAAGAGGTCTCTACCTCCTCACTTAAATCTTTCGCTATTCAGGTATCTAACGTAAAAGACAGCGCTTTTGCTACGTCTTACTCTTTATTCTATTAGGTATCATTGATTTATTACAACGCTAAGGGCAAGTCAGTGACAACAATCGCTTCATGCGAATGATTCTGTCCATGGAATCCTGAAAGTTTTATTAACTTAGCAAAGTTAAGCATTAAATTAGAATGAAAAGTTCAACTCTTGGTTTTTGGTTGCCAATGGCCCTGATCGCAGGCCTGCTATGGGCATGCAATGGAAATAATAAATCAAAAAAGGAAAGTAACGAAACAATACCGCAAACAGCGAGTACGATGGGTGCCGCAGATAGTAGCTTGTTACATTTCTGGGATAAGTTCGACATGAAAGACACTGCTCAGGTTAAAAATCCAGACAAAGGAGAGCAGCAACTCGCTGATTTTATCGGTTTATTATCAAAAACACCTGATTCTGCCATGCGGGACAAAGCGGTAGACCTGATGTTAGACAAGGCCAAATCCAATAGGACCAGTTTCGACTACTTCATTAAACTATACGAACGTTATCTCTATGATGGTAATTCACCAATGCGAAATGATATCATCTACGAATCTGTTCTACGTTACATGATCAAAACTGACCTATTATCGGATCTAGAGAAAGAAGCCTATAGACCTACCTATAAATTAGTAATGCGCAATAAGGTAGGGCAGCCCGCAGAGGAGTTTAGTTATGAACTGGCCAATGGAACAAAACAAAAACTATCGCAGACAAAAGCTAAATATACCTTCTTGATCTTTTACGACCCGGATTGCTCGCATTGCAAAGAAACCATCCATCAACTCCGCGATACTCCAGAATTGGTGCAACTTTTCACCCAATTAGAGGTACAGGTACTCGCGATTGACCCCTGGGGAGACCGCAGTAAATGGAAAAATTATATGCCTGAAATGTCCGAAAAATGGATCAATGGTTTTGATACCGATAGCAAGATACTGTCGTTCAACTTATACGATCTCAAGGCATCGCCAACAATATATCTCTTGGATGAAAACAAAAAGGTTATATTAAAAGACACTTACCTACAGCCAGTGATCCAATATTTTGTTCAACCCAAGTAATAATATATGACCGAACATTCGGAAGACAATAAGACACGAATTATTTCCAATGACCTCTATTTTACCGAAGTACAACGGATGCTGGATGAGGGTAAGGAGGTCCGTATCCGTATCAAAGGTGGTAGCATGCGTCCGTTTATCGAGGATGGAGACAGCGTTTTATTGCTGGCCTATCGGGGTAGGGCTTTGCAGCTGGGGAGCAATCTATTGGCCAAACACCAAGGGAAGTATGTTTTTCATCGCTATGTCGGAAAGAAAAATGGACAGATCGTCTTAGCTGGAGACGGTAATCTCGTATTACGGGAGTATATAGACACAACGGACATTATTGCTGTCGCTTCGGTCCATTATCCACTGCAATCAGCCGAGGAAATTAATTTAAATCACTGCTGGGCAAGATTGCGTGGCTTGGCCTGGTACCGTATCCGTCTGCTCCGGCGGATTGTTGCCAAATTGAAACGTATGGTATAACGATATACAGGTTATGCTGATGGAAAATAATTATTAACTTTGGTTTTATTTATTCTATTGTCCTAATATATCACGTCGACATGTTGCATAAACAAACGAACAGTGCACCTGGAAACGGATATGACCATTAAAAAACAGATAATTTATATATGAAATTGAGATCGGATTTAGTATTGAGAACAATTGGTTCAGATCATTTAATTGTGGATCCTAGCCAGGATATGGTTGACCTATCGACCGTGTACACCCTGAATAGCACTGCGGCATGGCTTTGGGAGCAACTCAAAGGAACAGAATTTGAACTAAATACCATCGTTGGCCTGCTCTGTGACAACTATGAGGTCGATCAGGAGCAGGCGCAATCCGATGCTAAAGTTTTACTTGCGGATTTTGAGAAACAAGGACTATTGGAAAAATAACCTTTCCTTTGATCTATCCAAATGAACAACAACAGCCTGAAACAACATGCGCGCTGGGCATGGTCAGTCAGCGATGGTTACCGTGGTAGATTGCTCCTATACTTTGTATTGGAACTGATCTGTATCGGTCTTTCCCTGATCTTTGTATACCTGTCCAAAAAAGCAGTTGATGTAGCGACTTCCCCAGGAGAATTACCCCTTAAGTGCCTGTTGATCGGCATTATTGGAAGCATCACGCTAAATGTGGCAATAAAAGGCTATTCAGGTCGTCTGTTGGAGCGCGTCAAGCTGATGATGACACTGGAATTGCAGCGCCATATGCTCGACGCACAGATGCTATCGGTATGGCGGCTGATCAAAAACTGGCATACAGGTGATATCCAGATCCGGATTCAGACCGATTGTGAAGAAGTGGCCAATACCATCGCCAGTACTGCACTTTCCTTTGTATTGACGATTATTCAACTACTGGCTTCTGTGGGCTTCCTATGGTATATGGATCCGATGCTTGCCCTGATGATCCTGGCCATATCACCTTTATTTGTATTCTCAAAGATTTACTTCCGCAGAATGCGCAAATTGAGCAAGGAGGTAAAAGAGGAGGAAAGTAATTTTTCAAAAGTTCTCCAAGAAAATCTGCGCTTCCGGCTGCTGATCCGTGCCATGGGCATTTTTCCTAAAAGACGTGCGAAATTGACTGAAAGCCAACAACAGCTTTTTATGCTGAAAATGCGTCAGATCAACTTTTCGACCTATACCCAAGGTGCCATGAAAGTCGCCATGAATGCGGGTTATTTAGTCGCCTTTATCTGGGGCGTCTATCGGCTGCAATCCGGGCAGATTACTTTTGGAACAATGACTGCCTTTTTGCAATTGGTCGCTCGAATTCAAACACCAATTCTTGCATTGATTGCTTATATTCCAGGTTTTGTTCGCTTTCGGGTATCTGCAGATCGGCTTTTGGAATTACAAGAAGGCGAGATTGAACCTCTGGTAGAACAGCATCGATTAAATGGGACAAAAGAACTGCGCATCACTGACCTATCCTTTCGTTATGAAGACAAATGGGTCTTGCAGCAGTTAAATCTTTCCCTCAAAGTGGGTGAACCGACAGCAATTATTGGCCCTAGTGGAAAAGGAAAGACCACCTTGATCCGTCTGTTGCTATCGCTGCTCAAAGCTGAAAAAGGCGATATCACACTGGTAGATACAGATGGAGAACGATCATTGGAGGCAAAGCACCGCATCAATTTTGCCTATATACCGCAGGGTAATTCGCTGTTCAGTGGAACAATACGTGAAAACCTGTTGCTCCATGTCAAAGGAGATAGTCCACTTGATATAGATAAAGCGCTATGGCTGGCCTGTGCAGAATTTGTATTTGAATTTCCAGATGGCGTGGACACTTTAGTGGGAGAATCTGGCATGGGTCTATCGGAGGGGCAAGCGCAACGCATCGCCATTGCTCGTGCACTGATGCATGATGGTGATATTTGGCTCTTTGATGAAGTCACCTCTGCATTAGATAGAACGACTTCAGATATGCTAACACAACGCCTGCTCGAATATGGAAAACATAAAATATGTCTTTTTGTAACACACGACTTACATCTCGCAGATAAATGTCAGCACCGCATCTACCTTGATTAAATAAAGTAATAGCTGTGATTAGCAAATACAAATAGCTATGAAAACAATCTGGATAGGCTATAAATATTAAAAGATGAACCGAGCCTTCAAGCTCATGAAGTAATTATTCACATAGGAACTGAATTATGAATATAACGAATTCACCGGAGTTATCTCAAACCCGCTATCGTATCGCGGACTTAATTTTGGAATTTAACCATCCGACTCATATTGCTTTGAATTATATCTTGGATTCCTTTCGGGATTTTCAGATCGATATTGCTGACGGAAAAGCTGATATTACAATTAATATTAGTCCAGAAAAAGCTCCGGTAACAGTGGATATGGGACTATTGCGGACAGATGAGTCTATTGCTTGGGGAGATCGCTTTCGCTTTTATGAGAAGGAGGACACATTTATTACAACAATAGTAAATGAGCAGGGCAACGGGACATGGTATCAGTATAGTAAACGCAACTTTGAACAATCGACGATTTATGTTCCTGAGAGTTCAGCCGCTGAACAGAGCGCTGTGATCACTTGGATGTCGATGATGATATTTGGCCAAGCCAGTCTCTTGCACGATACCATTATGATTCATGCTTCCGTGGTCAATCATGAAGGTAACGGAATCGCATTTTTAGGGAAAAGTGGAACTGGAAAAAGTACACATAGTAGGCTGTGGCTTACCCATATTCCCAACACTGTATTGCTCAATGATGATAATCCGGCTGTCCGCATAACAGCGGAGGGCATTTTTATCTATGGAACACCATGGAGCGGCAAGACCCCTTGTTATAAAAATGAACGATTACCACTAAAAGCGTTCGTACGGCTACAGCAGGCTCCGGCCAATACCTTTACCTGGCAACCGGGACTCAAAGGATTTATTGCGGTGCTACCAAGTTGCACGGCAATCCGATGGAATAAAGATCTCTTTGCAGGGATGAATACAATTCTCGAAAAAATTGTAGCTGAAATACCGGTAGGTTATTTACAGTGCTTGCCCGACGCGGCTGCTGCCCAGCTGTGTCATTCATTCATATTTGGCAGTAAATAATTCGTATTAAGATTTCTAATAAACTAAAAGGTCACGGGATAATATGATTATCCTGTGACCTTCATAGCTGTCATAGCTATTCTCAGACTTGCTCTTTTCGCAAGTAGCAGCAGTAACTTATTTGCTCCTTGTCTTGATCATACCACGCTCTGGCCTTGTATGCATTTTACCCTGATTCACTGTTTGGATCGTACGTGCAGAGATACTGCGCATAGCTGCCCGTGATTTACTCGTGGGAGCTGCATCAGCTAAAGCTGTTGCCAGCATTTTCTCCTGAGGATCTCCGACATCGGCTGACACATCGTCACCGACACCACTCTTATCAGGAACAAGTCCGTCCCAATAATCACGCAGACCGGATTCAGTTCCCTTGTTATATTTCTCGCCGAGATTTCCGCGTGAATTCTTTAGAATAAATGAAGCCGGCCAATAAGATACTTTGTCCCGGACTTTCTGCTCAAAAAAACCAACAGGCTTACCGTAGGTTCTTGATTCGGTGGCTATAATCTGGACCGGAAGATGCGGCGTAAGCACATTGATCAGCATCTCAGCCGCTGAAGCAGTCTCTTCGCTCACCAAGAAATAAACTTTATTAAGATTTAACGTACTTAGTCCGTCAAAGTAGGTATCAGACATATGCAGTTGATCTCTTAAGTTCTTTGCCGCATCCGACTGCATGTACTTATTCATTTCATAGGTCAGCATCAGTTTACCTTTAGTCTTGGCGCCGCCGATCTTATCCGCAATATAGATAGCCGCATCTACATAGCCTCCGCCATTGTACCGCAGATCAACAATCAGGCTTTTGATCTGTTTGGTCTCATATTGGGCAAAGGTTGCATTGATATTTTTCTGATTCTGATTGTTATTCTCAATCTCTTCAAATGAAGATAAGGCCAAATACCCGATGTTGTTACCGCTATAGGTATATATCGTATCCTTATAGATCGGATTGATCACATACGAATTGTTATAGCTCATCGCTTTTTCGAAGATCTTATTATCAGCACGCTTCACCTGCAATGTAAGAGCTGCTGCATCCAATGCCGTATTGATATTATTCCGCAAACGGCTGTAGGCTGCAGGATCTTTCACTTGACAGGTACCACCCGGGTCAGGACAGCTGACTTCGATCGAATAATTTTCCTTGTCATTATTGACAGATGTAATGATATCTGCACGTTTAAATCCAGCGACTTGTGCCGGAGACCCGCCTTCGACAAAGGAAATATAGGGCCGCGCAGTCTTACTATCTAGCGAAAACCATTGTACTGAGATGCCATAGCCTTCATTGTTATCCATCTTTGTACTGGCCTGCTCGGCGATATTGTAGCCGTTGATACCTTCCATAAAGGAAAAGCGGTCAAAAACACCTGCATATCCTGCGGCAACATGGACTGGTGTCAGCCTTTTGAGTGCATCAAGCACGTTACTCGCTGAACCATATTGATCGGTATACTGAGCCGGATTGTTTAAATAATCCGGGATGGATCCATCCGCCCATACGGAATAGAGCTTATAATATTTATAAATATCGTCTTTAATAAGCTGACCATCGGTACGGTCAGTTGGTTCCGGCTCCGGTTCGGGCTTTGGATTATCCTTTTTACAGGAAAGAACAGTAAGTCCGATCAGCGCTATCGCTGCCCAACGCCCTACTTGCTTTAGAGGCACTATGTTCATATGTTGAAGCAATTTGTAAAACAAATATAGATATTAGTATTGAGTAGTTAGTATTGAGTATTGAGATTTTGTAGTGGCATTTTTACTTTCTCAATATCTATATTTCTCTTTCCATTTGTCCCGAAGGCTCTGGCGGATCTTCTCCTCCTGAGGATTTTGCCCCGGTTCGTATAATTTTACACCACTAACCTCTTTGGGCAGAAATTCCTGTAACACAAAATTTCCGGGATAAGCGTGTGCATATTTATATTCGGCTCCATAATTAAGCTCCTTCATCAGTTTAGTCGGTGCATTACGGATATGTAAGGGAACCGACAGATCACCGGTTTGTTTCACGAGCGCCTGTGCCTTATTAATGGCCTCATAGGATGCATTGCTCTTGACCGAAGTCGCAAGATAAATGACGGTTTGCGAAAGAATAATACGTGATTCGGGCCATCCGATGACGTTCACTGCCTGGAAACAGTTATTAGCCAACAGGAGCGCATTGGGATTGGCATTACCAATATCTTCTGAAGCTAAAATCAATAACCTGCGGGCGATAAATGAAGGATCTTCTCCA
>Ga0213825_1000071_pt1 | contig 86424 bp, 73 predicted proteins | sample MC6MC0900MG_FD_179896 | JGI IMG/M metagenome (GOLD analysis project Ga0213825, IMG submission 179896) | Enriched soil aggregate microbial communities from Iowa State University, Ames, United States - MC6-MC0900-MG | ecosystem: Environmental > Terrestrial > Soil > Unclassified | place: USA: Iowa...
AGCATAGGTGTTGTCCATGGCCTTGAAGCCGGCCAGACAGCAAATGATGTGTTACGGAATGCAGATACGGCTCTTAATAAGGCCAAAGAAAGCGGGAAAAACCAGTACTGCATCTACGACACACAGATGCATGATGAAATTATCAGAAAATCCAATGTGGAAGCATGTATCAGGGAAGCACTGAAAAAAGATAATCTTCTTATTTACTATCAGCTGCAGCAGGATTTATTAAAGGATGAAATAAGAGGAGTGGAGGCCCTTGCAAGGCTGTATTCGGAAGAATTGGGTATGATTCTGCCTTTTGAGTTCATAGAGGTAGCCGAATATACGGGATTAATTATTCCCCTCGGTGGCTGGATATTGAAAAATGCGTGTAAACAGGGTAAGGCCTGGATTGATAGCGGCTATAAAATCGGAAGGCTGTCCGTAAATATCTCTGTACATCAGCTGCGCAGCGAGAATTTCTATGATCAGGTAAAGGCGGTTCTGAATGAGACACAGTTTCCGGTAAACCAGCTTGAACTGGAAATCACAGAAAGTGTTCTCTTGGAACTTTCCCAGTACAATATTGAAATTCTTAAAAAATTACGGTCCCTTGGGGTCAGCATTGCACTGGATGACTTTGGCACAGGGTATTCCTCCCTTAATTATTTGACGGTTCTTCCTATTGATATTTTAAAAATTGATAAGTCATTTTTAAGAAGAGCACTTGAAAGCGAAACAGAGCATCAGGTAATTAAAAGCATCACAGAATTAGCCCATGAACTGAACTTAAAGGTAGTGTGCGAAGGAGTGGAATCGGCTGAACAAAGGAAGATTCTCAAGGAGATGGGCTGTGATTATATCCAGGGTTATTATTTTGCAAAGCCAGGTGATGCAAAAAGTATAGAAAAGTGGTTTCGAGAAGGGCCAGCAGCAACTTAAGAAGTCAAACCGACACCGCTACCTCTGAAGAAACCGCAGTAAACTGAAAACAAAGGCCTGATTTAAACAGGGCTTTTAAGGGGCCGGAAGGTCCCTTTTCTTTTCCTTAGCTATCCTCCGTCCTATAGAAAATTACGGTAGCAAATAATATATCAAAAAAGGTTGATCGGTTATGATAATATAGTAATAGATATCTCGTAGTAGATCTGACCGTTGTACGGCAAGGGATTCAGGGTTTTATTTTTGGATTGTTTTAGATTAATCATACATGATACCTGGAGGTAAGCAAGTGGGGTTCGAACGCTTTGAGTTTTCTGTTGATGAAGAAAAATTAGATGATATGTATATCAGGGCAGTACAGGATGAATATACAAAGATCGATGAAAGCTGGCTTCAGCTTCATTATAAAACCTCAATTATACTGGTTATCTTTTCTTTGCTGGTTGAGATTGCAATGGGAATGATTCTGGTCAATTCAGATATGCTGACAACAACGGTATACAGATATTACTTGAAGTTTTTGATCATTCCCAGCGGAATAAACTTTATTTTAATTACAATCGAAACGCTGATCATGAGATCAAAGCGTTTTTCCCAGAATCATAAAATTTATTCCGTTTCACTTATTTATGTAGGGATCGGCTTTGTACTTTTTTCGGTGCACTGCACGTTTACGGCAGCTTACTATATTTTTGCAATTGCCATCATGCTGACGGCCATCTATGCGGACTATCGTGTAACATGCGTTACAGCTCTTGCGAGTATCAGTTCCATTATAATCTCCGAGCTGTTTTTGGAATGGGATAAAGATAAAATCAGTGTATTTGAAAACACTCACCGGATGGGAGATTTTCTGATTTCTCTTTTCGTATTGCTCGCTTTTTCCATTGCCATTATGGCCGTGATCCGGTTTGAGCGCAGAAAAAACAGTGCAGGCATACAAAAGGAGATAGAACGTCAGTTATTACAGCAGAGCGTCCATATGGATGAAATGACCGGAGTATACAACCGGAAGGCGTTCCGTGCTGAAATGAAATATGTGGAAGATACTGCATCAGACCGGAACTATACTCTTGCAATAGTAGACATTGATAAATTTAAAGATGTTAATGATACCTGGGGTCATCATGTGGGAGACCGCTGTTTGATCGAATTTGCTAAAATTTTAAAAGAATTCTGTTTGGATATGACACCCTTTCGTTACGGAGGCGATGAATTCTGCTTATTGTTCTGTGACAAAAGCATGGAAGAGGCAGAAGCCATCTGCGGAGAGATTAAAGCCAGAGTGAATCTTCTGTGTTTTGAGGATTATCCAACGCTAACACTGACGGCCAGCTTCGGGATTGCGTCAATATCGGATCAGGTTGATACGGTAAGGCTCTTTATTCATGCTGACCGGGCTCTGTATGAGGCTAAAAAGGTCCGCAATGCTATCCGTACCTTTTAACCTCAGTCTATTACATAACATGCTCCCTTATGGAAGACCGCTCCAATAGGAAAAGCCGTCTGCCATAAGAGGAGCCTATTATTTATTCAGAGATATGGTTAAGTTGAAGGAAATCATCAAGCATGAGCTTTTCAACTCCCGCCAAAATAGCAATTCCAATTCCATGGGGGTCGTTGAAACGCCATCCGAGCTGCTGATAATAAGAGCGGCTGAAGGAGCAGCCTGAGCCTTGGCAGACACCGTAAAGATCCCCTTTCCGGTTGATTACCCTTTGCTTCATTCCTTTCCATGCCCGCTGAATGGACGAAATGCTTTTCTGGCACAGCTCCTGGCTTAAAATTCCAAGACGGATTCCTCTGGAAAGAGCGCAGATGAACATGGAAGTGGAGGAAGCCTCTTCATAGGTGGAAGGATCATCCAATATCTGATGCCACAGGCCGTTTTCATCCTGCACCCGCAAAATACCTTCCGCCATCTCATGGAAGAATCCGGCTATTGCCTCGTGGTCCGGGTGATCTTCCGGGAGAATCAGCAGCAGCTCTGATAAAGCCAGCACCACCCAGCCGTTTCCGCGGCTCCAAGGGATTTTGTTCATTTTCTTATATTCCAGATCCACAATATGAGACATCAGATTCTGATCCGGCATAAAGAAGTACTGCTTGAATAACTTCGCCTGGCGACAAGCTTCTGTTAAGTATTCCACTTTTCCGCTTAACTGGTAGTAACGGCATAAAAAAGGGATACTCATGTACATATCATCAATCCACATGGTGTTGTCGTTTCTGGAGAACACGGAATCCTGTTCCCTACGCTGGCGGTTTATTATAAAATCAGCAATCACATCTGCCAGGGCATGGACTTCTTCCGAGGGACACCGCCGGTTGGCTTCCAGAAGAAAGGATCCAAAGGAGCCGCAATCATCCAACTCGGTCAGCCAGCAAAGCTGGGTGTTCACTCCCGGATATCCGAATACCAATTTATCATAAATGGAATAATCATACACTACCGCTGTCAACCGGGCATACTCCTGTACATATTCCAGCCAGTCCGGGCGATCCAGATATTCACCTGCTTTTAACAAGCCGTAAAGGGTCACGCCACAGGGATAGGTCCATTTTCCGTATAATTCCTGCTCCGCAAATATTCGCACGAAGGAGCTCGGCAGGTCTGCCTGCCAGTAACAGGTGCCATTTGATCCTGCGTACACCTTATCCATGCTCATTAAATCACTGATTGGAGGAATATCTTCATCAAAAAGACCAGCATAGATCCATTCTCCCTCATATCCTTTTATCCCAGTACAAAGTGGCAGAATACCGCCTGCATCCCGAAATTGCACTGTCAGACCCGTTTCCAGTCCTGCGTTCTTTTTGCAAAGCAGTATTACCTCATACATACCTCTGGGCAAGGAGACTTCCCTTTCAAAGGCCCCTTCCATCCAATCCAGGGATAAATCCCCGTTGATATAGACCTTTAGCGGCTGGCTGGAGCTTCCTTTTATCAGAACCTTGCCGGAATCCCCATGGAAAAAACTGCTTTTGGCAGCAGCAGTTCCCTGGCTGCCAAGGCCGAAGATCCGGGATAAGGGGCAGGAGGAGACTGGTTTCTCATACTCCTGTCCTGGAAACCATGGAAGTCCTTCAAAAGAGCCGTCAATCAAGGCAGAGATATCTGCGGTCCCCCGTTCGATAGGAGGGCAATAGACGAAGCCTGCCTGTCCCTTCCTCTCAGCCAAAGGCGCAGTAAAATGAGAGGGCTGCCATTGTGGTTGTGCATGGCGGAGAGAGAGGCCGAAGCCGATTTCCGTTTTTTCGGTTTCTAGAAGAAAATGATTGAGACCTTTCTCAAGGGAAATGGATAATGTGCAGCAGGTTTTTAAGCCTTCCTGAGGGGGGAGGGAATGAAATACTTTTTCTCCGTTTACCCATAAAACAGTCGGGCCAAAGCATTGAATTTGAAACTGGGAGATGGTTTGGCCGTGGCTGTATAAATCTCCTGCTCCATAGCAAACCTCTCCAACGGAAGCTAAGGAAAAGCGTCTGCCAAAATCGAATTGATACCAACCCTTTGTATCGCATATGATGCCGGATGTGAAATCCAACCGGTACTGATAAGGCGCCTGAGGGTTATGTCCGATAAACCGGTTGGCCAACAGTGCGATTACTTCACGATCCCGCTCTCCATAAACGTGGTATGCACTTTCTTCCTGATGGAAGTAACTGCTATCACAGACTTTGTTACTTTCGTATTTCATAAAGGGGTTCCTCCTGTTGAAAATTTCGTTCCATAAAAGATTTCCTGGACTCTATGTTTTATATTATAATGGATTAAAGTATGACAAATCTTATGTAATTGGGGCCTTTTTTGATAAAATCATACTTTTGGCTACTGAAATAAAGATTGGAACCGAATGGTAAAAAATATTGTAAAATTGTCTTTAACTATTATATAGAAAATGATAGAATAAACATGTCATTCTGGTATGATTAAGTATAGATATCCTTTTAACACAGGCTAATATAAAATATAAAAGATGATTAAAACAGGAGGAATTTTTATGAAGTTTTGTTGGAGCACTTTAAACGTTAGGAATTTAGAAGAATCAATCAAATTTTATGAGGAAATCATCGGTCTGAAGGTAACCAGAAGATTCCCAGCGGGCCCTGGTACTGAAATTGCATTTTTAGGCGATGGGGAAACACAAATCGAATTTATATGCGGCGGGGACAGGGAAATTCACGTGGGAGATGATATCAGCTGGGGATTTGAAGTGGAGTCCCTTGATCAGACCCTTTCCCTGGCAAAGGAAAAAGGTGCGGCAATTTTGGGAGAGCCGGTGCAGCCAAATCCACACGTTAAGTTTGCCTTTATAAAAGATCCCAATGGAATGAGAGTACAGCTTGTGGAAACTCTGGGGTAAAGTACGGAAAAAACCAGGCAGCGGCGGAAACTACAGAGCAAGGAGCAAAGAAAATGAATCGTTTGATTGATAAGCTGTATGAAACTCATAACCTGGATAAGGACGAGTTTATTTACCTGTTGGAAAATTATGATAAAGAAGCCAGTGAATATTTATTTTCCCTGGCAAGGACCTATAGCCAGGATCATTATGAGAAGGAAGTTTATATCAGAGGACTGATCGAATTTACGAATTACTGTAAAAATGACTGCTACTACTGCGGCATAAGAAGAAGCAATAAAAATGCCAGCCGGTACCGGTTAAGCAAGGAAGAGATTCTCTCCTGCTGTGAGTCCGGGTATGGGCTCGGCTTTCGGACCTTTGTGCTTCAGGGAGGGGAAGACCCTGCATTCACAGATGAGGTTATGGTGGACATTGTGAAAACCATCCGGGACGAGTATCCGGACTGTGCCATCACCCTTTCCATAGGCGAAAAAAGCTATGATCAGTATCTGAAATATTATGAAGCAGGAGCAAACCGCTATCTTCTCCGCCATGAAACGGCCGATGAGGAACATTATTCCCGCCTTCATCCCGACTCCCTGTCCTTAGAAAACCGGAAAGAATGCTTAAGGAATTTGAAAAAGATCGGCTATCAGGTGGGTACAGGATTCATGGTAGGTTCCCCCTACCAGACCGCAGAGTGTCTGGCTGAGGATCTTGAGTTTATTAAAGAACTGTCTCCCCAGATGGTGGGGATTGGGCCTTTTATTCCTCATAAAGATACGCCTTTTGCCGATTTCCCTGCGGGAAGTGTTGATCTCACTCTGTTTCTCATAGGAATATTAAGACTGATGCTGCCGAATGCACTGTTGCCTTCCACCACAGCATTAGGAACCCTTGACCCCAAGGGAAGGGAAAAAGGGATCTTATCAGGAGCCAATGTTCTGATGCCCAATTTATCTCCCATTGGCGTTCGGAAGAAATATGAATTGTATGACAACAAGATCTGTACCGGAGAGGAAGCTGCAGAATGTAACGTCTGTCTGAGAAAACGTGTTGCCTCCATTGGTTATAATGTGGTAGAAAAAAGAGGCGATTATAAAGAATGAGCCGGGGTACCGGCAGGAATTGATCGCAATAAGGGAATATGTAAAGTCCTTGAAAGATGACAGTTTTGTATGCGCAAGTATAAGCAGCAGCATGATAGGAAGAGGATTTGATATTGAGTAAATAGGAATCCGGATAATAATTAAGGCAGAGCAAGTCGTTTTCCATCGGCTTGTATCTGCCTTCTTGTTAAATCCGAAAAAGGGGGGGTTGAAATCAATGTTAAATATATTTGTTTGGTTCATGCTCATAGCTACAATGGCTTGTGTCATGCTGTTGGTATATGCCGTTGCAAGCCACAGTTCCGAGCGGTCATTTTTCCTGATCTTTGCTTCCATCTGTACCTTTCTTTACACTGCCGGTTATTTGCTTGAGATCATTTCCCCCACTCTGGAAGCCTCCTTTATGGGAGTCCGGGTACAGAAAATGGGGACTCCGCTGCTTGTGGTTTTTAATTATCTTTTCATGCGGGATGTTTATGGGGAAAAGCGCTTCGGTGCTTCCAGATACTGCCTACTATTTGCACTGCCTGTTTTTAATCTGTTCACCGCCCAGGCCTTTCCTTTTGTACGGCTGCACTACACAAGCATTGAATATTTTTATAATGGGTATTTTGCCAACTGCCAGGGGTATCCGGGTCCAATGAGCTATGTGGCGACAGCTTATAATTTTCTTCTGGTTTTTTTCAGTGTTCGGCGGATTCTTAAGCACTTAAAAGGGGGAAGCAGGCTGCAGAGACGCCAGGGCTTTTGCCTGCTGGTATCAATTCTGATTCCCCTTATTGTAAATATTTATCATATCATATCCTACAATCACCTTCGGCCTGACGTAAACCCCTTTGCGGTCTCTGTTTCGCTGGCTCTGCTCCTTTATTCCGTAAGGAATCAGAACCTGCTCAATGTGGTTCCCCTGGCACGGGCCCAGGTGATTGAATCCATGGCGGATGCCTTTATTGTCTGCGGCAGGGACTTCAGCTTTCTGGATGCAAACCAGGCGGCCAAGGAGCTGTTTCCGGAGCTAAGTGCCCTGATTCCCGGTGAAATCATGGAACAGGTAAAGCAGTTTGAAGATCATAACGAATTATGTCTTCAAATAAACGGTGAGATGAGATTTTATAAGGTGACTCAGACCCATATCAGGCAAAGCAGCAAAGATAGTGGTATCTGCATTGTATTCCATGATATCACGGATAAAGAAACGCAGCTTAAAAGTTTGTATGGCAAAGCCACCTTTGATCCTTTGATGCATATCTACAACCGGGCAGCCTTTTTTGACATTGCAAGTCTTAAGCTGAATACTGATGATGCAAAAGAACAACCCTATGGTCTGCTGATGATCGATCTTGACCATTTTAAGATGGTGAACGATACCTACGGCCACCCCTGTGGGGATATCGTGTTAGAGACCATTGCATCCAAAGTGAGAAACCATTTCTCAAAGGAAGACATTGTGGGCCGTTACGGCGGTGAGGAAATTGTGGTCCTTCTGGAGAACATATCTGCCAGGCAGATGCTTGTCACGGCAGAAAAGCTCCGCGCAGTTATTGAAAACAAAACGATTTACTGCCATGAGAACACCATCGGTCTTACTGCAAGCATTGGAATGGCCCATTCTCCTGCAGGAAGTGTTCATTCTCTGGAGGATATGATCCTTCAGGCAGATCTGGCGCTCTATGAGGCCAAGAATGGCGGACGCAACCGTGCCTGCCTGTATGGAGGTTCCGAATCAATGGTTTGAACTGTAGCAACCTTAAAAAACCGCTTATTATCCGTGTGATGATAATAAGCGGTCTTTCCTATCTCGCTATGTTAAACCAGTTGAATGCGATAAGCTGTGGACTGTGGAGGAATGCTGGCGGTCTGGAAATTGGCGTGTTCGATCCGTACCAACTGCCCGGGTTGAAGGGAGCTGAAGCGAATGGGATTATTGTCCTGATCCAGTATTTCTGTAGCGCGGGAAACGACGAATCTCATCTGGTCCGTCACATCGTCGGGATTACCGGTATCAAGGAAGCCATTTGCAACATCCACGGAAACAATCCGGTCCGTCGTTATGCGGTACATAGGCGTCTGTATGAATGCAACGATCCGGAAAGCCTTTGATTGAGGGGGGGTGCTTCTTGTCATGGCAGCGGAGAACTCGGCATTTATCCACATCCCCTTCCTGACATTGCACAGACTGATAGAGTCACCAAATTGATTAATTAAGATCGTGTCCCAATCAACATTCAATTGTAAGAGTTCAATATTGATCATTTCATTCCGGCCGGGTGCCACATAGGAAACCAGGATATAACCGGTTCTGCTATTATTCGTATAAACATCCTCTACTAGTGCATTCTCAATGCGCAGGATGCTCCCGTCTTGGCTGATGCTTCCTCTCCTGCCTGCAGTGGTATCATTCATATAAATCCCCTAAATAGCATGTGAATTAATTAATATTATATGCTGATGCTGTGAAATATTACCCAATATGTACTAAGGGAAAATAATCTTTGCTCATAGCATAGAAATAGGTGCATAATTTTCCGGTAGTGAACATAAGCGTAAGGAAAACTTCAGGAATTTTAAGCTGTGATAATTGTCAGGAATAAGCGACATTTTTTCATGATTGTGATATACTGTTTTTAAAGTGTATCTTTCAAAATGCATTGGACCATTAAATTGATCAACTGGAAAGAAGGGGTTTTCCATTAAAAGGTACGATAAGTTAGTCAGAGACAGGATACCGGAGGTAATTGAAGCAGAAGGAAAAAGAGCGGTATGCCGCATTCTGACTGATGAAGAATATATTGGGAAGCTGGAAGAAAAGCTTAATGAAGAGGTAAAGGAATATCAGGAGGATAAGAGCCTGGAAGAGATGGCAGATGTGCTGGAAGTATTATATTCTCTATGCAGTGCCAGAGGATATACAAAGGCGGAATTGGAGGCAGAGCGGGAAAAAAAGGCAAAAGACAGGGGCGGATTTAATAACAGAATTTTTCTGGAATATGTGGATGAGTAAATGAAAAGTGCTTACATGATATGAAAAAAATACATTCCAATGAAGGAGGAATGCGTTATCAGGCGTAAATACACAATATTTCTATCCACAATCATCAGCATTATCTGCGCTGTCATGGTATACTTTTATTTATTTTCTATTGATAAGGTCAGTGATATTTATATTGAAAAGTCAGAAGAAGCGATCTATAACTTAAAGAAAGATTTTCTAAAGGATACGGTCAATAACCTGATTTCTGAAATTGGATTAAGGCGGGCTGCCAAATCGTCCCACATAGAAACCTTTGTATCCAGAACGGCTGATATTATTAATATGAAAAAGGATCTTCCGGACTCTGAATTCAATGATTTCTTCATCGGATTTTTCCGGGATAAACCGGATTATAAATTTATGACCGTGATTGTATGGGACAATACGGAAAACAAAGTGATTTATGATCCGGAAAATCTTGCAGGAGCCACCTGGAAGGATACTCTTAAAGCCAATACCTCGGGATTATCCTCTTACCGGGTTTTCATTCACGGAGATGATTCATTCCTTTTTGGACTCACCAAAAGTTATGTAGAAGAGCTTGTTAAGGCGGACATTACCAATGTGATCAGAAATTCAAAATTTGACGGAAATTCCTACATCTGGATTAATGAAATACAGAATTATCAGGGCGGTAAAAACTATGCCATCCGTAGGATCCATCCCAACATGCCGGAAACAGAGGGAATGTATCTTTCAACGGATATGACTGATATCGCAGGAAATCATCCATATTTGACTGAGCTTCAGGGAATTAATAAGGATGGAGAGCTGTTTTCCTCATACTATTTCAAAGAACCAGGCAGTGATAAGGTATCTAAGAAGCTTTCTTATGCCAAGCTATATAAGGATTATAACTGGGTGATTGCCATGGGAGTGTATCTTGATGATCTGCAGCCCTATGTTGACCAGACGAATAAGGAAAGCAAAGAGCTGGTATCCAGGATTACCCTTTTTTTGGTATTATTGCTTATTGTTATAGTAATCGTCAGCATGATTTCTGTTTCCTTATTGGAGAAAATATATTACCGCCAATCGAAAAAGGCAATGGAATCTGAGCTTAATCAGGATGTCCTTACAAAGGCAGGAAACAGGAGAAGCGGGACCAATGATTTGACCAATGCGTTTAAAGAGTTTAAACGAACAGGTTTAAGTCCCGGAATTATGATGTGCGATGTGGATCATTTTAAAGGGATTAATGATAAATACGGCCATTCCGCAGGGGATATGGCTCTTGCGGAATTTGTTAATGTAATGAAAGGCATCTTAAGAAGCACGGACAAGATTATCCGTTGGGGAGGCGATGAATTCATCATCATCCTTTATGGCATGGAAGAGAGGCATGTACTGGATTTTGGAAGCAAGTTTTTGACTTCTGTATCCTCCTTGAAGATACTGGATCACCATGAGGAGATCAGGATTACCGTATCTATTGGCTTTTCCTTTTTTAAGGAAGGAGATGAAGATTTTCACGGAGCATTAAGGCGGGCGGATGAGGCCCTTTATAAGTCAAAGTCTGAAGGGCGAAATCAGGCAAATATTATTTTATAGAAAATAAGACCGGGAAAGAGGATGGATGTATGATGACCATTTATACCGCACTGCTCCGGGGAATTAATGTGGGCGGGAAAAACAAGATAAAAATGGCAGAGTTGAGACAGCTGTTAGAAGAGGCAGGCCTTACCCGGGTTGAGACTTATATTCAAAGCGGTAATGTCATATTTGAGGCAGAGGATGGGGAAGAGAAGTTAAAGGAGAAGATTGAGAACAAAATCAGGGAAAAATTCGGTTTTTCCGTAAGTGTGATTTTAAGAACCTCCGGCCAGTTGGAGCAAATAATAAGGAACTGTCCTTATACAGAGCGTGAGAGGAAGGAAGCGGAGGCTCTAAATTCAGAAGGAGAGAGCTTTTATGTCTGCCTTTTTCATCAGGCGCCCCTTGAGGCGGAAGCGGAACGCTTAAAGCCCTTTGCAGGGGAGTTTGATGATTACCGGATACAGGGCAGGGATATTTATCTTCTGCTTCACCACAGCATCCGCAATTCCAAGCTTGCGGCCAAGCTGTCTCTGATTGGCGGTCCGGCAACGGTACGGAACTGGAGAACCATGGAAAAGCTTTATTCTCTTGTGCTGGACAGGGGCCCCAGGGAGTAGCCTTATAGTTAAATAATAACATGACGACCCGCAATACAACCGGGTCGTTTTTTTATGTAATTTTTTTGAAAGCTGGGACAGGATCAGGTGCGGTGGCTGCGGTTTCCATATTTAAAAGATACATATGGTTAAACTTTTCAATGGCTGCCTTTTTTTGTTCCATAAGGGAATGGGAATATACATTTAGGGTAATTGACACACTGGAATGGCCCAATAATTCGCTGATGGTTTTCACATCCACTCCCAACTCAAGGGCCCGGGTGGCGAAGGTATGGCGGATGGCATGAAATTTTCTGTCCTGCACATGAGCTTCTTTTAATAATTTCTTATAAAGCTTTTGAAAGCAGCGGGGATCTAAGGGAGTATCCCCGTCAGAAAAGATATAATGGTCTGGGCTTGCATGAGAAATTCCCCGCTCTTCTGACATTTTTAACAGGAAATCCGGCAGGGGCATCTTCCTTAAGGATTTGCGGCTTTTTGGAGCGCCCACCTGCAAAGCTGTTTTGTTTTCACCCTCTTCAAAACGTTTTATTCTGGATACGGTCCGTGCTATGGACAGGGTACCGGCTTCCATATCAATATCTCCCCATTTAAGGGAACATAATTCTCCAAGGCGGATGCCTGTATAAAAGGACAGGATGATTCCTGTTGCACGCTTGTCTTTGGAATTCAGAGCCGCATTTTCTATGAGCCTTTGTTCTTTTAAGGAAAATACCTTAACCTCCTTATCCTCGGGCTTTGGGACTTTCACTTGCTCAATAATGGAAAGACCCTCCGGCGCCCCTTTCAGGATTTCTTTTAACGCTATTTTAAAAATAGTAAGATATTTTTTCTTAGATGAATCCGCCAGTCCGGTATGTTCTCTTATCGTTTTTACGAAACAAAAAACAGAATCTTCCGTAATTTGTAGATTCTCTTCCTCCTTAAAAAAAGGAATCACATATTTATTCATGCATCGGTAATAGCTTTCATAAGTGGAGGGTTTAACCCGAAGGGCGGTATCCTCCAGCCATGCCTCAAATAAGCAGCAGACATCATTGCCATTCCAGGACGACTTCTCTCGAGCGGATTCCTGGATTTCCTGGTAATTTTTCATCTTTTCTTTAACGCCTTTGTAGGTTTTTGAGTAGAAATAGCGATACCTTCCATCCGACTTTAAGCTCCTGCCTTCCCAGCGGCCGTCTTTGCGTTTATAAATATTTTCTCCTCTTCGCGGCATTGTACAATACTCCTTTGCTTATCATATATTTATTATATGACGTTTCTAATAACGGCAAATGATCCAAATATTACCAGATCTATCGTTATAAAATTCACCCATGCAAATGCAGTGGAAGAATAGAAAGAGCAGTCGGCTTGATTTGGCCTGACTGCTCTTTTTGTTTTCCTTTTTATGCTCCCTCTTCGCCATGTACGTGAGCTTTAATGGCTGCAAAGCTTTCCGCGCTTATTACGTGTTCGATCCGGCAGGCATCCTCCAGTGCGGTTTTAGGAGTCACCCCCAGGGCAATCAGCCACTCTGAAAGCAAGGTGTGGCGTTCGTATATCTTTTCTGCGATTTCCAGCCCCTTTTCCTGCAAAGTGATGTGTCCGTTTTCGTCTATCCCGATGTACCCGTTTTCCCGGAGATTTTTCATTGCCACGCTGACGCTTGGTTTGGAAAAGTCCAGTTCTTCGGCAATGTCTATGGAGCGCACATAGCCGTTGCGCTTCTTAAGCATCAGGATCGTTTCCAGATAGTTTTCGGCAGATTCCTGTATCTTCATATCATCACCCTCTTTCCTGCTTTCATTGGATATTCCTTTATTTTAACATGGATCGGCATAAGTTTTCAAGATGACTTCTCCTTATATTATTCTGTTACTTATTTATTCTGGTTACAGAAAATTTCTGTTACCATTTTTTTGTTGAAATATGTCAGATTTTTTATTATAATATATTATGGTTGACTTTATCATTTTGCAGATGCACAGACAAGATATGCTTAAATTATGTATGTATAAGTAACTGGACCAGGGCGAAGCAATCGGGCTGTGCAGGCGAAGATACAGGGGGGGAGGCATATGTTCAATAATTTTCATATAGGAGAAGAAAAAGATTTTTCCTGGAGCATGATAGGGAATATAGCGGAAGGGAGGAGGAATCTGGGAGAAGGGATGCCAGTTATGATGTACAGGCTGTTCCAGTATTCCTTAAGAAGCGAGTTGTCACGGAGATTCAGTGAAGATACGGCAAGAGAGCTTTTTCGAAGGGCAGGAGAGCTTTCCGGAAGAGAATTTGCCTTACATATGTTAGATCTGACTCTTCCGTTCAATGACTTCCTTGCGTCCCTGCAAAATAGCCTGGAGGTACACAAAGTAGGCATTCTAAGAATCGAAAAGTTTGATCCCCGTACCGGGGATATAGTCCTGACTGTTGGGGAAGACCTGGATTGTTCCGGGATCCCTGTGACAGGAGATCAAGTGTGTAATTATGACGAAGGATTTCTTTCCGGCGTTTTAAGGGAATACACGGGAAAGGATTATCTTGTAAAAGAGGTTGATTGCTGGGCCAGCGGAGCACGAGTATGCAGATTTGAGGCTATGTCGATCAACAGGCGAAGGTGTAGTGAATGACAGAAAAAGATGCGTCTGTTCTTTTGGAGCAGATCCGCAATATTATTTTAAATAAGCCGGTTTTCGGGGAGCTGGAGGAGAAAACACAGGTATACTCAGATCTGGAGCAGGCGGTTTTCTACCTTTCTCACTGTCTTATAGAATCCAATGAGCTTCTTAAAAACCTGGCGGAAGGGAACTTAAATGTTCCTCTGCCCGGTCGCCACAATTTTCAGGCAGGTGAATTAAAACAGCTTCATGCTGCTTTAAAGCATCTGGCGTGGCAGACCGAACAGGTGATCAAGGGAGATTATAAGCAGCGGGTGAATTTTATGGGAGATTTTTCCCAGGCATTTAATGAGATGGTGGTACAGCTGGAAATAAGGGAAAGTGAGCTGAAAGAGCAGGCGGAAAAGATCAAAAGGTTTAATAGACTGCTGATATTCATTATGGACAGTCTGAAGGAATGGGTTGTTGTTATAGATGAAGAGAATGGATCGGTATTATATACCAATGATTCAGCCAGAAAACGGTTTTATGACCCTGGAACACGGCAATTTGCCTGCGGGGGAGAAGATTGCCCTTTAATGGCCCGCTTAAAGTCCCATACCGGTCTGGAACAGGAATTGCGGTATGAATTCAAGTGTTCCCGGAATAAGACCTTTCAGGTAAGGTCCTATTCTTTGGTGTGGGAGGAGAAAAAGGCGGTGGTCCATCTCATGACGGATGTTACATATCAGAGGGAAAATGAAGCCTTCTTAGAGGTCATGGCCTATAAGGATGAACTGACCGGGCTGGATAACCGGCGCAGCGGCCTTCGTACCATTGACTCTTATATTCAAAAAGGCATTCCCTTTACCCTTTGCATGATCGACATGGATGGGCTGAAAAATATCAATGACTTATACGGACATTTGTATGGAGATGAATATATAAAGGCAGTTTCCCAAGTGCTTAAGGACTCCGCCCGTGATATAGACATTACATGCCGGTTCGGAGGCGATGAGTTCATTGTACTGTTCCGGGGCTGTGATGAAAAGGCAGCAAAGAAAAAGATGGGCCTGATTGATAAGAAGCTGGCCGATGTTGCGAACGTCTATCCAATGTCCATCAGCTATGGAGTGGTTTATGTTGAGACGGGGACGGAATTGTCTCCGGAAGCCGCTTTAAATATAGCAGATGAAAGGATGTACCGCTTTAAAAGGCAGCGAAAGAAGAAAAATTACGGGTCGGGCGGCAAAGGAATTTAGAAAGCTCAACTTTTCTTGTGTTTTTTATGATTTTACATTATAATGATAGGCAGGTTAAATGAAATAGGAGCAAGAAAAGAATGAGATTTATTGGAAGCAAGACATTGCTGCTGGACCAGATTAAGCAAGTGATTGATGAAAAGGCACCGGGAGCGGAGAGCTTTTGTGATATATTTTCTGGAACCGCAACGGTTGCCAGATATTTTAAACAGTGGTACCAGGTCTGTTCCAATGACCTGCTGTACTTTTCCTATGTGCTGCAGAGGGCTACCGTTGAGAATGACAGTGTACCGGAATTTGTCCGTTTGCAGGAAGAAACCGGGATCGAGGATCCCATAGATTTTTTTAACGGCAGGGAAAAAAAGGATTTAGAAGAGCTGCCAAAGGAGCGCCGGTTTTTTCAGAATACCTATGCTCCCACAGGCGGCCGCATGTATTTAAATGACGAGAATGCTCTGCGCATTGACTTTGCCAGGTGCACGGTGGAAGACTGGAAGACTGCCGGACTACTTAGTGAGGACGAGTATTATTATCTGGTCGCCTGTATTGTGGAGGGAATCCCCTTTGTCTCCAATACCTCAGGAACTTATGGCGCATTCCACAAAGACTGGGAGAGGCGAAGCTACAAACGGTATGAGCTGTACCGGCTGGCCGTAACACACAATGGAAAGCAGAACCGTTCTTTCAATGAAAACGGAGCGGATCTTTTAAAGCATCTTAAGGGGGACATCCTCTACATTGATCCTCCCTATAATGCACGCCAGTATCTTTCCAATTACCACGTCCTTGAGACAGCAGCCAGATATGATTATCCAGTGGTGCGGGGAGTTACCGGCCAAAGGCCTGACGAAGGGCAGAAATCAGAGTTCTGTATGAAGAACAGGGCGGTTCCGGCGTTTGAGGAATTGCTAGAGAATGCGCAGTTTAAGCATATCATCTTAAGCTACAGTACGGACGGACTTATGACGGTAGATGAGATTGAGAAAGCCATGAAGAAGTACGGGAAGCCGGAGACCTTCCAGATCTATGAGATCCCTTATCGGAGATATAAGAGCCGGAAGGTGAAGGAGACAGAACGGTTACGTGAGCTTTTGTTCTATATGGAAAAGCAGGTGCCGCCATGTACATAAAAAGTCCTCTAAACTATACTGGAGGGAAATTCAAGATTCTGGAGCCTATTTTTGAGGCGTTTCCAAAGGATATCAGAACATTTGTGGATGTCTTTGCAGGAGGCTTCAACGTAGGGATCAATGTGGATGCCAAGCAGATCGTCTGCAATGACCAGATCATGTATCTGATCGAGCTGTATCAAATGTTCCGTTCCACTGACATTAAGGAAATTCTGGAGAGGATTCAGGGCCTGATCTCAAAATATGAGCTGACCCAGCAGAACGGAGAGGGATATTATGCTCTTCGATCAGATTATAACAAAACAAAGGATTTAACGGAGCTGTTTGTCCTGGCCTGTTATGCGTTTAATCATCAGATACGCTTTAATAACAGCCATGAATTCAATTCGCCCTTTGGGAGGAACAGAAGCTCCTTTAACGGCAGCATTGAAAAGAATTTAACGGAGTTCTGCCAAGCTCTCCACGAGAAGAACATTGAGTTTTCTAACCTGGACTTTATGGAACTGGACTTTACTGGCCTGGGGCCGGAAGACCTGGTTTACTGCGACCCGCCTTATCTGATCTCAACGGGGAATTATAACGATGGGAACCGGGGATTCAAGGACTGGAAGGAAAAAGAGGAGCAGGCCCTTTTGGAACTTTTGGACCGGCTTCATGAGCAGGGAACCAAGTTTGCCCTATCCAACGTCCTGTATCATAAAGGATTGTCCAATGATCTCTTGATCGAGTGGAGCAAACGATATCAGGTACATTATATTGATAATACCTATTCTAACTGCAGCTATCAGTTTAAGGAACGAAATGCAGTCACGGTTGAGGTGTTGATTACCAATTATTAATAAAGGTTTAGAAGTCACGGGGAAATTTCCATAGACTGTCAAGAAGCCGGCTGGTCCAATATGGATTCGCCGGCTTTTTTAACTTCTTATGAAATAATTATTTTGCAGGTAAAAACTTTGCTTATTCACGGACACTTCGCTTCAGCCAGCCGGCAGTTTTCAATATATGATATGCCTCAACCGCCTTACGGCAGATATTACCCAGAAAGCTATGAACATGATAGCTGAAATAAACTAGCGGCATATAAAAAAATACGTTCCGGCTGAATAAACTGGATAGCATAAATAAATTGCCCAAAAGCGCGAAGCATAGAATAAAGCTGCTTATTAGTCCAATTAACAGCAATCGAATCCGCGGCGTATATGGTTTTGCCAGCTTCGACAGCTGGTAAAAGCCCATTACCCCTATTAAGAAGACGATCATAGTGGAAGATTCCTCTGTGGGAATATCAAAGAAAATACTCGCTAATTGTATATAAAGTGAATTAAAAACAACTGTTATTGCAGCAGGAATTGTGTGCTCTAAAATATTTGTAAGAAGCTTTCCCTCCGGTCGCGAGTAGTTAGCCTGCAGCGCCAAAAAAAATGACGGTATGCCAATCGTGAGTTCATTAATCGGCATCATTTGCAGCGGCGCAATCGGATAGGGATATGGAATAAAAATATAAATCAGGGTAAGCAAAACAGAGTACGCTGTCTTTAAAAGAAAAATCGCTGCAACTTTCTCTATGTTGTTGATAACCCTTCGTCCTTCCTTTAAAACGTCAATCATGACACCGAAATCGTCGGTTATTAATACGAAATCTGAGGCGGAGCGGGCAGCATCGCTTCCGCCGACCATTGCAACGCTGCAATTGGCTTCCCGCATCGCCAGAATATCGTTTACACCGTCTCCGGTCATACATGCGGTATGGCCATTTCTTTTTAGGCCACGAATTAGCTCCCGTTTTTGCTGCGGTGTTACATGACCGAATATGGTATACTCTTTGGCGATAGCCGCGTAGTCAGCTTCATTTTCCACAAGGCTCATATCAATGCTTTTTTCCGATCCTGGAATTCCAGCCTTCTCTGCAACCGCTTGGACAGTGCGGGGGTTATCCCCGGAAATCACTTTTAAAATCACACCTTCCTGTGAGAAATACCGGAAGGTCTCATTTGCATTCTCCCGTAGATGGTCTGAAAGAATCAAAAGAGCAAAACAGCCTAGTTCCCCTGGAAGTTTCTCTTCCGCAATAGATAAAGGAGAGTGCGCAAGACACAGTACTCGAAACCCCAAGGCGGCCTCTGCATTGGCCCGCTTTAAGAAATCTTTATTACTGCCCCTAAATACAATGTTTGGTGCACCAATGATATAGGTACCCTTTTCTTTAAAAGTAGCACCGCTCCATTTACGCTCTGAGGAGAAGGGTGAAATGATATCAGCAACCCAATTTTCCGTTTTCCCAAATGCTTTGGTCAATGCTGTAGCAGTTGCATTCTTGTCATCCAAAGTCCCCATTAGTTCAGATACGGCTAATTCTACCTCTTTTTCAGAAGCATCGGAATATAGTTCCAGCCGTTCAAACTGTAGAGATCCGTCAGTTATGGTTCCTGTTTTATCCAGACACAGTACATCTGTACGGGCTAAAGTTTCTATACTGTATAATTCCTGGACCAGCGCCTTTCTTTTTGCCAGTTTCAGTGCTCCAACAGTCATAGTGACACCAGTTAATAAGATCAGCCCAGCCGGTATCATGCCCAATACAGATGCCGATGAGCCCAGTACGGCAGTTTCCAGCGTATCTCCAAGCAGAAAATATTTCATGTAGAATAATGTGGTGCCCAGCGGCAGTATCACAATGGTCAAAATCAAGATAATACGGTTTAATGTACGAAGAAGCTGAGGAACCTGCTTTTTGCTTTTTTTTGCCTCCACGGTCAGAGAGTGAGCATAACTATCTTCCCCGATTGCAGTTATTTGGGCATAGCCATGACCACTAGTCACATAGCTGCCTGATAGAAGAGTATCGCCCTTTGATTTTTGAATCCGGTCGGCTTCTCCGGTTAAAAGGGATTCATCTATTTCAAGCCGCTCCGAAGAAACAACCAGGGCATCTGCACAAACCTGGTTACCGATAGCCAGTATTACAATATCGTCGAGCACAATCTCATCCTGTGCCACTGTATATTCAGCCCCATCCCGGATTACGGTTACATGGGCTTTGGTTAATACAGAAAGTTTATCTAATCCACGTTTTGCCCTTAGTTCCTGAAAAATCCCCATACACGTATTGCTTATGGCAATTCCAAGAAAAAGTATGTTTTCCGGATGTCCGACAATTACCAGAATTACTGCCAGGAAAACATTGATGAAGTTGAACAGTGTAAAAATGTTCTTTGATATAATACTGGAGATTGTTGGGGTCAGACCCGTTCTTTGTGTATTCACAGCCCCTGCATCGATACGGTCGCGGACTTGTTCTGCAGTTAGTCCTGTACTGATATCAGGATTGCATCGCTTTATCGATTTATTTATTAATAACCCTTTGCCCTTTTTATCTTTCATAAGATGATCACCATTACAATTCCTATATAAATCCGTCGTTAATTGGTTCGTAGGTCTTCCAAATAGGTTTCCCGCTTTTTCTGCCAGTTAAACAAAAGTCTGTTGCTCAATTATACTTAACATCGTGCTTGTTCTGTGGTATTCTTGATGTGTGAGGTTTATAAAATATAATATATGGAGGCGTTTTATGAAAAGGAGAAGATGTATTTCGATTGGCTTATTTCTTGCTGTATTCCTAAGTGGTGCTAAGCCTGTTTACACCATGGCTTATGAAAATGCAGGTGTAATGCAAGAGTCCCAGAATCAGTTGTCCGTTAAGGTTTCAAAGGTGCATGAAAAGTATGGCAATGTATATATTGGCATTAAAAACCCCGATTTTCTGAAAGTATTCCAATATGGCGACGTCGTGGATGTAACAATTGGAGGACAGTCCTTAGAGGTTCCGGTATGTTCTTCCTATAGTGATGTAGACAGCAAGAAGGTCGTAATCGTTGCATCGTCAGCTGAGGATAAAGCCAATGAGGACATCATATTGGCAATAAATCTCGGCAGCTTTGCAGATACATACGGGACGGCTGCTAATGATGATGTAACGATCACCCTTTCAAAAAAGGGTGGTTATCTGGATGAATACGAAATACGTCAACTGAAACGTACGAACAACCGAGATGACTATAGCAGTGATGAGGTGTTTGCCAATTTCCGTGAAGTAACTTATGGTAGTATAGCTCCGGGCAGGCTATACAGGTCATCCAATCCGATTAATCCGGAAATTGGAAGAAATCTATACGCGATGCGGCTTACGGAGGCTGCGGGAGTTAAGGTTATATTTAATCTTTCGGAAACAGCCGAAGAGGTGGCGGCTCATTTGGGATCCGATACCAACGGCAATCTTGCATATTACAAGGGATTGAATGATATTGGTAATGTGTACGCGATGGGTATGGGGCTTGATTCACAATCGGAAGATTTCAAACAGAAACTTGCAGTTGTTTTGCGGGAAATGAGTGAAAAGAAAGGTCCTTACCTTATCCATTGCGTAGAGGGAAAAGACAGGACCGGTTTTGTTGCCGCATTGCTTGAATCCCTGATGGGTGCGAAATATTGGGAGATTAAAGATGACTATATGGACAGTTTCGTTAATTTCTTTCATGTGCCTGTCGCACCCGGTCAATATGACCGGATTGGGAACAATAACATCCTGGAGAGTATGAGGCAGATGGCTGGTATTCCCAAGGGAGGCAGCCTGAAAGGGGTAGATTTGTCCAAAGCAGCAGAGAATTATATCAAATCAATCGGTTTAACAGACGATGAAATAGAACAAATAAAAGTCAATCTTTCTAACTGAGTCAGACGAACAGACAGTTTAAAATAAGAGTACAAAAGGCAGATGAATAAAGGGTATGGTACATGTCTCTGTGAGACACCCTTTAAGCATCTGCCATTTTTATTAATTTATAATCATGCCTGAGGCCATTTAATTGGATTTTACTTCTTTCCAGGCTTCATTGTAAAGGGAATCCACTTCATCCCCCAGATACTTATATACTTCGCTGTTCTTTAAAGAGTCCTCGACCGGGAAAACGGCTTTGTTGTTCTGCAATTCCGGATCAAGTAAATCAAAGGCACCTTTATTTGGAGTAGGATAGGTGATGTAGTCAAAATTCTTTTTGGCAATATCAGGACGGCAGAGGAAGTCGATCCATTTTTCTGCGTTTTCCTTGTTAGGCGCATTGGCGGGAATGACCCAGGAATCCAGCCAAAGGTTGGTTCCTTCCTCAGGGATCACGTATTCTAAGGAGTAGTCAAGGCCAAGGTCTTTTACTTCATTCTGGATGTAAAGCATTTCTCCGGAATAGATAACACCTACTGCAGCCTCGCCGCCGATCATCTTATCCCTCACCTGATCGATGACATAAGCCTGAACCAGAGGCTTCTGCTTGATCAGCAGTTCCTTTGCTTCCTTGATTTCTTCTTCATTGGTGGTGTTAGAAGAGTAGCCGAGGGATTTTAATGCTACCATAAAGGCATCCCGGACGCTGTCCTGCATAAGGATGTTGTCTTTAAACTTTACATCCCAAAGATCAGACCATTTGGTTGGAACGTCTTTCGGGTCTACCATGCTTGTGTTATAAAGTATTCCTACGGTTCCCCAGCAGTATGGAACGGAGTATTTATTTTCCGGGTCAAAGCTCTTTGACATCTCCTGATATCTGGGATCAATCTCTTTTACATTTGGAACATTGTCAAAATTGATTTCTGCCAGAAGATTGTTCTCGATCATTTTCTGGATCATATAGTCGGAAGGGCACACCGCGTCATACTTTACGCCTCCTGCCTCAATGACAGGATACATCTCTTCATTGGTTTCAAACATGTCGTAAACGACCTTGATTCCGGTTTCTTTTTCAAATTCCTGGATAACGGATTCGTCAATGTACTCACCCCAGTTGTATACGTAAACCTCTCCGGCGCTTCCTGACTTGGGGGCGGATTTTCCGCAGCCGCTTAAAAGGGAGAGAGTAAGAACACACAGGGAGCCGACTGCCATGATCTTAGATAAAGTTTTTTTCATGTGAATATTCTCCTATTATTTTTTACGCTTTGGTGCAAAGTTGGTGATGAGTAACAGCACCAGCACCGTGATAAAGATGATACTTGACAGCGCGTACATAGAGGGCTTGATTCCCCGGCGTACTTCGCTGTAAATCAGGGTAGAAAGAGTATTGATGCCGGCTCCCCTTGTAAAGTGTGTGATGATAAAATCATCTAAGGACATGGTGAATGCAAGGAGAAAACCGGAAAGCACACCCGGAAGGATATCCGGGAACACCACTTTGAAAAATGCGGAGACCGATGTGGCTCCTAAATCCATGGCGGCTTCATAAGTGCTTTTATCTGTTTGCTTTAACTTAGGCATGACGCTTAAAATGACATACGGAATGTTAAAGGTAATATGTGAAATTAAAATGGTCTTAAAGCCCAGAGAAATCCCAAAGGCGATAAATGCCAGCATAAGAGAGATTCCTGTTACAATATCCGCGTTCAGCATGGGTATGTTGGTAATGCCCATGAGAAGGGAACGGGGGACCCGCTTCATGCCGTTAATGGCAATGGCCGCAGCGGTGCCGATAATGACTGCGATCAGGGAAGATAAGAATGCGATCAGCAGCGTATTGTAAAGGGCTGTCATAATGGTACTGCTTGAGAACAGCTCTGTATACCATCGGGTGGTAAAGCCGCCCCACTGGGTACGGGATTTGGAACTGTTAAAGGACAGCACCGCCATGGTGGCAATAGGGGCATATAAAAATACCAGAATGATCACCAGGTAAAAATCCTGGATAAATCGTTTGATAAAATCAGTCTTTCTGTTCATCAGAATGCCGTTCCCTCCCCGTTCTTATCGTATTTGGCAATAAGCGCCATGCTGATCAGAATAAAAATCATAAGAACCAGGGAAAGGCCGGAGCCTAAATTCCAGTTGCTTCCCTTGGTAAACTCCTGCTCGATTACATTGCCGATCAGAAGGATCTTGCTTCCTCCCAAAAGGTTTGAGATAACGAATGTGGTAAGAGCCGGTACAAATACCATGGTGATCCCGCTTACAATGCCGGGGATGCTTAAGGGAAATAGAATCCGGAACAAAACCTGAACCGAGTTGGCCCCTAAGTCTCTGGCAGCGCTTATCACATTGTCGTCAATTTTCATCAGTACGTTGTAAATAGGAAGAACCATAAACGGCAGAAAATTGTAAACCATGCCGAGGATAATGGCTCCCGATGTATTGATCAGATTCTGGTTAGGCAGGTGTAGAGCGGTCAGAATGCCGTTTATAACGCCGTTCTTTTCAAGCAGTGTCTGCCATGCCAGGGTCCGGAGAAGGAAATTCATCCACATAGGAAGGATGAAGATAAAAACGATAAAGCTTCCCTGACCCATCCCTCTGGAACGCAAAACCATGGCCAAAGGATAAGCAAGAATCAGGCAGAGGACTGTGCTGATAAAGGAAAGTCCCAGAGAGAGCCAAAGGGCCTTTGCATGTTCCGGCGATGTAACGGAGAGGACATTTGCCAGGGTAAAGACACCGGACCGGTCCGTGAGCCCGTAATACACAATCAGCGCCAGCGGGATCAGGATAAAGCCGATCATCCACATGATGTATGGGCCGGATAATAATTTTTTACTCATTGATTCCCACGGCCTCCTCATCCTCGGAAGCCGGCTTGTTCATGATCTGAATGTCGAATGGGTTTACGTGGATGCCCACCTCTTGTCCGACCGGGAACATATCCGTGCTGTGTACCAGCCATTCAAAGCCGTCAGGAGTGGTCACTTCCATCTCATAGTGGACGCCCTTGAAAATTAAATGGGTTACAATGCCAGTTAAGGTGCCTTCCTCAGGAGCTACCAGGTCGATATCCTCCGGACGGATGACCACGTCAACCGGCTTATGGGTTCCAAAGCCCTTATCCACGCACACGAATTTGGCATGAAAGATCTCCACCAGTTCATCCCGCACCATAATTCCGGGAACGATGTTGCTTTCTCCGATGAAGTCAGCCACAAAGGCATTTTCCGGTTCGTTGTAGATGTTCTCCGGGGAGCCCATTTGCTGGATATAACCCTGGTTCATGACAACGATGGTATCGGACATGGTCAAGGCTTCTTCCTGGTCATGGGTAACGTAGATAAAGGTGATGCCCAGCTCATTTTTCAGACGGATCAGCTCATACTGCATATCCTGCCGGAGCTTTAAGTCCAAAGCTCCCAAAGGCTCGTCAAGGAGAAGGACCCTTGGCTCGTTTACGATAGCTCTGGCAATAGCGATTCGCTGCTGCTGACCGCCGCTTAAGGAGCTTACCGTGCGGTTTTCAAAGCCGTCTAAGTTGACCAGCTTTAAGGCATACTTGATCTTATCCTTTATATAAGCTTTTGGTTTGTTTTTAATTTTTAATCCAAAGGCGATGTTTTCTGAAATGGACATGTGATTAAACAAAGCGTATTTCTGGAACACAGTATTCAGTTGACGCTTGTTGGGAGGCAGGCTGGTGATGTCCTGTCCGTCAAAAATCACCTGCCCTTTGTCAGGGCTTTCAAAGCCGCCGATGATCCGAAGGGTTGTAGTCTTGCCGCATCCGCTGGGTCCTAGCAAGGTAACGAATGCGTTCTCCTTTACCGAAAGGTTTAAATCATCCAGTACCATGGTACCGTCAAAGCTTTTCGTAATATTCCTTAAATCAATTAATGGCTGACCCATGTCCCTTTATCCTCCTGTTAAAAGCTTGGCGGGGAGCTTACCCAGATGAGAGTAGCGCCGGCCTTGCTGCTTAAGTAATGTTTTTTGTCTGATACAAAGTAAAAGGATTCCCCTTTTTTAGCTTTATATGTTTTGTTACCTATATGGATGGAAATATTACCCTGCAGTACGTAGCCAAATTCTTCTCCCTCATGGGGATTATCAGGATAGGTTTCACCGCCGGCTTCCAGGGTGAGAAGGATCGGCTCCATCATGTTTTTCTGCGCATTGGGAATGATCCATTTGATTTCATTCTTAAGCTCTGCATCGTGTTTCTCAAAGTAATCGGATTTTCCGAATACGATCTGTTCTTCCGGGCTTTCATTGAAGAACTCGCCGACAGAGGTCCCAAGACATTGTAAAATATCTAAAAGGGTAGCAATGGAGGGGGAGGTCAAGTCCCTTTCCAGCTGGGATATGAACCCCTTTGACAGCTCTGCGCGGTCAGCCAGTTCTTCCTGTGTAAGCCCCTTTAAGACTCGAAGCTCTTTTAGTTTTGTACCGATATCCATATGCTCCTCCTTTATGTTAGTGATAAGCTGAAAGTTTACCTATACTAACTGACGATAAATATAACTAAAAAGTTTAGTAATGATAAACAGGCAGCAAAATACATTATACTGTTTTTTCATTGTATGTCAATAGTTTTTAAGGAAGTTTTTCCTTAACAAACAAGGAAATTTATGATATGATAGTTTTAGTTTACACAACGAAGTTCGATTCGCTTATCGGCTGGTCGAACGGCTGATTTTCTGGATTCGGGCAACACTTAAGTTTGCCTTTATTAAGAGGATCATGCCAAGGAAGATTTCAGGAGGAAAAGTGTGATGAAAGGCAAGTATATGGCTTATGTAGGTTCTTATTCCTACAACGGACAGGCAAAGGGGATTACTGTATACGATGTTGATGTGGAAGAGGGCCGTTTTATTCCTAGATGCGAGGTAGAAGTTGATAATGCTTCCTATGTGATCGCTTCTAATGATGGAAAGACGCTGTACTCCATCGCGGATGAGGGAGTCGTATCCTTCCGAATTCATGAGAATGGGGCCATAACAAGGCTTAATTCAGCGAATATTAAGGGAATGAGGGGCTGCCATCTGTCTACCGATGCGGATGACAAGTACATCTTTGTATCAGGATACCATGATGGAAAGTCCACGGTACTTCGGCTGAATGAGGATGGCTCTGTAGGTGAGATCGTGACCGGAGTATACCATAAAGGACTTGGCAGCGTGGCAGAGAGAAATTTCCGTCCTCATGTGAGCTGTTCAAGAAGAACTCCTGACGGTAAATTTATCATGGTGGCTGATCTGGGGATTGACCAGGTTAAGATTTACCGTTTTAATGAGCATGACGAGGAGATGGTCCTGGTGGATGCTCTGCACTGCGAGCTGGAATCCGCTCCCAAATGCTTCCGTTTCAGCGCTGACGGAAGATTTTTCTATCTTATCTCTGAGTTAAAGAATGTAATTGATGTGTTTACTTATGAGACGGGCGAGCGGCAGCCAAAAATTGAGAAGATCCAGACGGTTTTCACCGCCGGGCCAAAGCAGAGCCAGCTTACTGCGGCATGCTCCATGCGCTTGTCCAATGATGAAACCCATTTATTCTGTGGCAATGCGGGCGACAATTCTGTTACGGTTTACGAGCGGGACAAGGACACAGGGCTTTTAGAAGCCATATGCTGTCTTCCCATAAGCGGCAGCTATCCCAAGGATATCTGCGTTTTTCCGGATGATAAGCATATTGCTTCCATTAACCATGAGTCAGATAGTATCACATTTTTTACGGTTGATTATAAGAAAGGGCTTCTTGTCATGAACGGCAAGGAACTAAAGGTCAATGAACCGAACAGCTGCGTGATCGTAAAAGTAAGCAATTAAATACCTTGAAGGCACAGGCATCCCCCTATACTTGGAATGCATGGGTATAGAAGAGGAAAGGAGAGACATACATGGCAGGATCAACACTGGGGACAATATGGAAGGTAACAACCTGGGGGGAATCTCATGGAAAGGCCATCGGCGTTGTGCTGGACGGCTGCCCGGCGGGTCTTAAACTGGAGGAGGCGGATATCCAGGAATACTTAGACCGGAGAAAACCGGGGCAGAGCAAATTTACCACAAAGCGCCAGGAGGCCGATCAGGTGGAGATCCTGTCCGGGGTCTTTGAAGGAAAGACAACCGGGACTCCCATTTCCATGGTGATCTGGAATACGGACCAGCGCTCCAGGGATTACGGAAACTTAATGGAGGCCTATCGTCCGGGCCATGCGGATTTTTCTTTTGATGAAAAATACGGGATCAGGGATTACCGGGGCGGCGGCCGTTCCTCTGGAAGAGAAACAATTGGACGGGTGGCGGCCGGCGCTGTTGCCGCCTGTTTCTTAAAGAGTCTGGGAATTACCGTGACCGCTTACACCAGATCTGTTGGGCCTTATGAAGTAAAGGCAGAACAGTTCAGCATAAAAGAACGGGATAATAACAGCCTTTTCATGCCTGATAAGGAAACCGCGGCTCTTGCCTGCGAATACTTAGAAGAGATGATGGGAAAGCTGGATTCTGTAGGAGGCGTGGTGGAATGCGTCATTGACGGTGTTCCAGCCGGAATCGGCGATCCGGTATTTGAAAAATATGATGCAGCCCTTGCCAAAGCGGTCATGTCCATCGGAGCAGTCAAAGGATTTGAAATCGGAGATGGCTTTGAGGCTGCACGTGCACTGGGATCCCAGAATAATGATGGCTTTTGTCAGGGACTTAATAAGAATGTGGAGAAGATCACTAACCACGCAGGTGGTATTCTTGGAGGAATCAGTGATGGTTCCCAGGTAGTCCTCCGCGCAGCCTTTAAGCCCACGCCGTCTGTGGCACAGTCCCAGAAAACTGTGACGCGACTGGGTGAGGAAACAGAGATTCAAATCAAAGGGCGCCATGACCCCATTATTGTTCCGCGGGCAGTGGTGGTAGTGGAAGCCATGGCAGCGCTTACCACGGCGGACTTACTGCTTGCCAACATGGCTTCCAGAATGGACAGGATCCTTGCTTTTTATGGCCGGCCGGCGGCTGGGGAAGTGGAAGGAAGCTTATAAACTTGATAAAATCGGCATTTATGATATGTTAAATGCCGGATATATTTTGCGCAAGCAATGAACTGAACAAATAAGCCTGCAGCTTGGCAGGCGATGACGAAGTGACAGGAGAATAACGATGAAGATTGCAATGGGAAATGACCATACGGCCATAGAAATGAAGAATTCCATCAAGGAATTTGTAGAGAGCAAAGGATACGAGGTAATCGACTTTGGAACCAATTCCACAGAAAGCTGTGATTATCCGGAGTATGGTGAAAAGGTAGGACGCGCCGTTGCAGACGGAAAAGCTGATCTGGGAATTGCCATCTGCGGAACCGGTGTGGGAATTTCCCTTGCCTGCAACAAGGTTAGGGGAATCCGGGCCTGTGTCTGCAGCGAACCCTATACTGCAAAGCTTTCCAGAATGCACAATGATTCCAATGTGCTCTGCTTTGGGGCCCGTGTCGTCGGCCAGGAGATGGCAAAGATGATTACAGAAGAATGGCTGGATGCAGAGTATGAGGGCGGAAGACATCAGCGCCGTGTAGATATGGTGATGGATATCGAAAAAAGAAACGAATAAAATTGTATTGGGAAGGGGTAACTATGAAAAAGATCGGATTTATCGGAATTGGAATTATGGGAAAGTCCATGGTGCGCAATTTAATGAAGGCCGGATATGAGGTGGCGGTATACTCAAGAACCAAAAGCAAAGCAGAAGATGTCCTTTCAGAAGGTGCTATATGGTGCGAAGATGTGAAGACCTGCTCCAAAGGCAGGGATGCAGTCATCACCATCGTTGGGTATCCGCAGGATGTGGAAGAAGTCTATTTTGGGGAAAATGGGATTATCGCAAACGCAGACAGAGGTACCTGTTTGATTGACATGACTACCACCAGCCCTAAGCTTGCAGTACGGATTTATGAAGAAGCAAGTCAGGCTGGGTTAAAGGCCTTAGATGCCCCTGTGACAGGGGGAGATACCGGTGCAAGGGAAGGTACCCTTACTATACTGGCAGGAGGAGACAGAGACATCTTTGATAGTTGCCTCCCTGTTTTTGAGGCAATGGGAAAGGCCATTAAGTATGAAGGAAAGGCCGGAAACGGACAGCATACCAAAATGTGTAACCAGATCGCCATTGCAGGAGCCCTTTCCGGTGTCTGCGAGGCAATGGTCTATGCAAAGGCCAATGGTCTTGACGTAGGTACCATGGTGGATTCCATCGCTACCGGTGCGGCCGGAAGTACCCAGTTAAATGCAATGGCTCCAAGAATCCTATCCGGAGACTTTGCCCCGGGATTTTTCATCAAGCATTTTATCAAAGATATGAAACTTGCGGCCGAGGAGGCGGAAGGCGCCGGTATCCGGCTAGGGGTGCTTGATCACGTGCTTTCCATGTATGAATCTATGGCTGCTACTGGTCATGAAGATGAGGGAACACAAGCTTTGGTCAAATATTACCAATGGTAAAAGAAATATAAAACGCAGGCGGAGCAGCAGCTCCAGCCTGCGTTTTTACTTATTCAATATTTTTTATGGAAGGGAAATACCGGAACAGGACCTTTGCGATGATCTTGTCCTTTTCCACGAATTTATGTTTCCACCTTCTGGCATCTGCGGAGAAATTTCGGTTGTCTCCAAGCATGAAGTAACAGTCTTCCGGCACTTCATAATGGGCGTCAGGCTCCGGTTCCATTGGCTCCGGAAGATAAGGCTCTTCAAGAGGCGTCTCGGAATTATTGATATAAACTTTTCCGTCCCGGATATCAATGATGTCGCCTGGAAGGCCGATGACACGTTTTACGTAATAGGTTTTTCCGGTAGGGTCATCAGGGAAATGGAAGATGGCGATATCTCCCCTCTTCGGATCGCCAAAATAATAGGACAACCTGGAGCCAATGACCCGGTCTCCTGTCATAATGGTCTTTTCCATGGATCCGCTTGGGACCCTGCTGTTTGCAATGATGAAATTATTAAGTAAAAATGCAATGACAGCGGCAGTTATGATGATCTTGATCCAACTGATGATTTCTTCCCTCCAACTGAACGGTTCCCGTTCTTTTGGCATGTTATCGTTTTTTTTCATATGATCTCTCTTCTTTTCCTTCATGATGGTTCCAATACAGAGTTTAAATGAGATTGATTTATAACGCAAGGGGTTTTACAAAATGGTAAGAAAATATTCACAAATACTCTACGGATTGTCCATAAAATCATGATATCATAATTTTAGATAAAAAAATCACACCAGGGGGAGCCGGATTATGGGAGGGAAAAGCCGGAATCAGGATTGGGGGCTTATTGCAGCTTCTGCATTCATGTTTGCAGTTTCATCGCTGCTTCAGATACTGGCAAGAAAGGTTCCTGGTTTTGGGGACTGGTATGCCAGGCGGGTTTACCGGTTTATGGTAGGAAGCATTGGAAGGCTGTCAGGGGGATTTCCCTTTGCTCTTGTGGAGGCCGTCACCTACCTGCTTATTGTGTACGCTGTTTTCTACGTCTTCATCCACCGTAAGGAGGGGAAGAAGATCCTCATAAGAGCCGTGTTTCTCGTTACCGGCCTTTTTTTACTATTTACGATTAATTGCGGTATTAACTATTACAGGAAGCCGTTTTCCAGCTATTCAGGGTTGGATGTGAGAAAGTCTTCCGTAGAGGAACTGGAGAGCCTTTGCCTAAAGCTTACAGATGACATAAACCGGATGTGCGCAGAAGGCTTAGCAAAAGAAATAAACTTAAAAAGCCTGGAAAAGGAAAGCGTAAAGGCTATGAAAAGGTTGGGAGAGATTTATCCGGAGCTGGCAGGTTATTACCCGCATCCAAAGCCCCTTTTATGGTCTTACTTCTTTTCCGTCCAGCAGCTTTGCGGCCAGTATTCCCCTTTTACGATTGAGGCCACTTATAACCGGTCCATGCCGGATTACAACATTCCCCATACTGTCTGCCATGAACTGTCTCACTTAAGAGGGTTCATGAGAGAAGATGAGGCTAACTTCATCGGCTATCTGGCCTGCATTGGCTCTGAGGATGATGGGTTCCGCTACAGCGGATATTTAACCGGCTGGGTTTATGCCACCAATGCCCTGGCAAAGGCAGACCGGGTAGCATACGCTGAAATCTGCGGACAGCTTAGTGAAAAGGCATGGGATGATTTAAGATACAACAATGAATTCTGGGGGAAATACGAGGGGAAGACTGCAGAGGTTTCCAACCGGATGAATGATACTTATTTAAAGCTTAACAGCCAGTCGGATGGGGTCAACAGTTATGGCAGAATGGTTGATTTAATGCTGGCGTATACAAGGCTTAAATAAGTGCAATTCCTGGCTGACTCTTGAAAATTACAAGACCTGGTGATAAAATATTTCCATAAAGAGGGACCAGGAGGAGTCATGTATGGATGGAAAATTGTATGATTTGATGGATTGGGCCGGCATTGAAGAGATTGTATATTCAGAAGCAGCGAATCCCCACGAGATTCTGGGCCCGCACGTAACAGAGCAGGGGCTGCTTATCCAGGCATTTATTCCTACGGCAGAATCGGTGATTGTCCGTTTTAGGGAAAGCGGTAAGGAATACCCCATGGAGCTTGCGGATGAAGCCGGTTTTTTTGCGGCTCTCATACCATGCAAAACTGCAGCAGCTTATACCCTGTTGGTTACTTATGATAATGGGACATCAGAAGAAAGTCTGGATCCCTATTCCTTTTCAGCCTTTTATAAGTCGGAAGACATCAAAAAGTTTGAATCCGGAATTCACTACAGCATCTATGAAAAAATGGGGGCGCACCCCATGTCTGCAGGCGGAGCGGAAGGGGTATACTTTTCCGTGTGGGCTCCCTGTGCCATGCGTGTCAGTGTGGTTGGGGACTTTAACCTGTGGGATGGCAGGCGCCACCAGATGAGGAGGCTGGGGGATTCCGGTATTTTTGAATTGTTTATTCCCGGCTTAAAGACTGGAGCGATATATAAGTATGAGATAAAGCATCAAAACGGGACTCCCCAGCTTAAAAGCGATCCCTACGCGAATTACTGTGAGCTGCGTCCTAATAATGCTTCCGTTGTTTGGGATATTAACCAGTATTCCTGGAATGACCAGGATTGGATGAAAAAGAGGGCAGGGGCTGATTCCAAACAAAACCCCTTGTCAATTTATGAGGTGCATTTAGGCTCCTGGCTCCGGAAGGAAGTGGAGCTTGATGAAAGCGGAGCGGCCGTCGTTGGCTCTGAATTCTATAATTACCGTGAAATTGCAGAGAAACTGGCAGAATACGTAAAGGATATGGGTTACACCCATGTGGAACTTCTTCCCATCATGGAGCATCCTTTAGATGCCTCCTGGGGATATCAGGTGACCGGGTATTATGCGCCCACCAGCCGTTACGGTACGCCGGATGATTTTATGTATTTCATGGATTATATGCATAAACAGGGCATCGGCGTGATTTTAGACTGGGTTCCGGCTCATTTTCCCAGGGACAGCTTTGGGCTCGCCAGTTTTGACGGAACCTGCGTTTATGAGCATAAGGACCCAAGACAAGGGGCACATCCCCATTGGGGAACGTTGATCTATAATTACGGCAGGCCAGGCGTCAGTAACTTCCTGATCGCCAATGCTCTTTTCTGGGCGGACAAGTACCATGCGGATGGAATCCGTATGGATGCAGTGGCTTCCATGCTCTATTTAGATTACGGCAAAAACCCGGGGGAATGGATTCCCAATATTTACGGCGGTCATGAAAACCTGGAAGCGGTCGAGTTCCTGAAACATTTGAATTCCATATTCAAGGGCCGAAAGGATGGGGCGGTTATGATTGCGGAGGAATCCACGGCATGGCCCCGGATCACGGCTGATGTAAAGAGTGAAGGATTGGGCTTTGACTATAAATGGAACATGGGCTGGATGAATGATTTTACTGGATATATGCAATATGATCCTTACTTCAGAAAACACCATTATGGCGAGATGACCTCCAGCATGCTTTATGCTTACAGTGAAGATTTTATCCTTGTATTCTCCCACGATGAGGTGGTTCATGGAAAGGGTTCCATGTTTGGCAAGATGCCTGGAGAAACCCTGGAGGAAAAGGCGGCGAATTTAAAAGCTGCCTATGGCTTTATGATGGGACATCCCGGTAAAAAGCTTTTGTTTATGGGTCAGGATTATGCGCAGATCAGCGAATGGAATGAAAATAAAAGTCTTGACTGGGAGATCCTAAAGTATCCCCTTCATAAGCAGACACAGGATTACGTAAAGGCCTTGAACCATCTTTATAGGAATCAGCCGGCTTTGTACCAGCTGGATTATGATCCGGACGGCTTTGAGTGGGTGGAATGCACGGACTCCAAAGACAGCATCGTAGTCTTTTTAAGAAAAACAAAGAAAAAGGAGGAGACGCTTCTCTTCCTATGCAATTTTGATACGATGTGTCACGAGAAATACCCGGTAGGGGTTCCCTTTGAAGGGAAATATAAAGAAATATTAAACAGTGATGACAAGGCTTTCGGAGGGCAGGGCCGTGTAAATTCACGGGTAAAAGCCTCTAAGAAAAAAGAGGCGGATGAAAGGCCGGATTCCATGGAAATAACCGTGGCTCCCTTAAGCATCATGGTCTTTACCTGTACCCCTGAAAAAAAGAAGCCGGCTCTTGCAGGGAAGAAGACCAGGAAGCCCGCATATACTGAAAAGGCTAAGGTTGAAAGAAAATAATTTGATTTATTAATACATAAAAAAGATCAGGAGGTTATGAAATGATATTCTATATGGTTTCCAGTGTACTTCTGGGAGAACCCCTGGGAGACAGTGTACTTCCGGGAGAGTCCCTGGCAGATTTGCAGCAGGAGGTACAGGAAAACTTAAACCAGTTAAGGCCCAATGTCGTGCTGGAAACCTTAAAGGGCTGGGCTCCCGGGCTCATAGCGTTCGGGATAAAGCTTCTCATTGCCCTGGTGATTTTTTTCGTTGGCTCCAGGATTATTAAGTTTTTCAATCGTATGCTGAACCGCTCTTTTAAGAGAGTGGATATGGAGGTCAGCTTAAGAAAGTTCCTGCTGTCCGTTTTAAATGCCACCATGTACTGTCTGCTGGCTTTTATCGTAGCGGGGCAGATAGGAGTGAATTCGGCTTCTATCGTAGCTTTGCTTGGATCCGCAAGTATTGCCGTGGGTCTGGCAGTCCAGGGAAGCTTGGCAAACTTTGCAGGCGGGGTTCTCATCCTTCTTATGAAGCCGTTCCGTGTAGGGGACTATATCGTATCCAAGGATGGAGAAGGTACGGTCCGTACCATTGGACTGGTTTATACTATTTTAAACACAGGTGATAACAAACAGGTTGTCATTCCCAACGGGACTCTATCCAATTCTCCCCTTACCAATGTGACCGCCATGGATAAGAGGCGGCTGGATGTCCTGGTGGGAATCGGATATCATTCGGATTTAAAGAAAGCAAAGGAGGTCTTAAGTAGCATTTTTCGAAACCAGGAGGGGATCTTAAAAGAAGAACCCATAGATATATTCGTCAGCGATTTAACAGAGAATGCCGTTACCATCGGAGGCAGGGGCTGGACCGCCTTAGACGATTACTGGCCGGCCAGGTGGGAGATCTTAGAAAAGGTAAAACTTGAATTTGAAGCGGCAGGAATTGAGATTCCCTATAGCCGGCTGGAGGTGCAGGTGGGGGACCGCCATTCCTGATTTAAATGAGCAGTACTCCAAAATGGTACTTGAAAATATGAAGTGCACCGGATGTCAGATATAATTTTATCTGCCATCCGGTGCACTTTTAATAATCACTTTTATTATTTTACCCGGTAGGTCACAGTTACCTGAGCTTCTACCCCGATCTGACCTGGTTCCACAACCACGGATTTGGCTCCTGCTGCGGCATCTTCCTTTGCTGCAGTGGAGTACCGGATATTCGGATAGGAATTCATTTCTTCAATGTGAGCGATTCCATCCAGGGTGACTCCGCTGGCAGCAGCAATTGCCTCTGCTTTAACCTTGGCGGCTTCAATAGCCTTCTTAAGGGCTTCCCTATAGTTTTCATCGTATTTACTGGAAAGATAGTTTACGCTGTCAATGCAGTTAATACCTGCTTCCACGCTGGAAGAAAGCATGGTGCCCACCTGGTCAATCGGAAGGTCGGATACGGTAATGCTTGTGCGCATCTGATATCCGGTGATCTGCTGGCCGGTATTGTTCCAGTCATACATTGGCTCAAGACCGTAGCTTGAGGTCTGGATGGATTTTTCGTCAATGCCGGAATTCTTCAAAAATTCGATGACACTGCTTGTATCTTTGCTGTTATTCTCCTGGCAGGCTTTGGGATCTCCGGCCTGAGAGAGTACTGCAAAATTGACCTGTGCCATATCGGGAACCACCTTTACTCCCTCTGTGCTGCTTACCTGTATGGTATTGGTATCTGTGTTGCTGATGGTAGTTAGATTAGCTCCGGGAACGGAAGCGGTCCCTGTTTGGGCGCATGCAGTCATGCTTAGCACGGTTGCGGCTATCAGAGCGGCAGCCAGCGGCTTATTCATTTTTCTCATAAATATTTCCTCCTATTCATATTTTATATTCTACAGGAAAAATTTAGAAATTAGTATTTCTTTTCCCTTAACATTTAAGTCAAATTTCATAGGTTTTAATTACGAAAATCTGACTATGGAAAAAAGTGGACATAAGGAATAAAAAACAATGGAAAAAGGCAAAATAAGGGACGCAAATTGTGAAAAGTGCCTAGAAAAAGAAATGAAAAAGTAGTGGTTTAACAAAAAAAGAAATTTTGGCTAAATCTATTGCATTTTTTTGTGCAATGTGTTATCTTATAGCCATAAGGTTATTGGAAACGTTACCGATATCGTTACCAGAAGGTTCATATCCAATGGCCAGGAAAGATAAATCCTGAGAATAAGCAGGTGCAATAAGTTTCTGTATGGAGGGCATACAGGAAAAATTGGGGGTTGAGTGGACGGATCCATCAACCGGAAGGTGCAAATGCACGGAAGGAGGATATTATGAAACTAAAAAAACTGGCAGTACTTACTCTGGCTGCGGCAATGGCGGCCGGAACACTGGTTGGCTGTGCTTCCAACAAGAAAACGGAGACAACAGGGGCAGAGCAGAAAACTGAGGCAGCAGAAACCACTACGGCTAAGGCTGGTGATACGGCAGAGGCCAAAGGACAAATCTATTATCTGAATTTTAAGCCGGAAGTTGCGGACATCTGGGTAGAGCTTGCCGGCAAGTATACAGAGGAAACCGGCGTGCCAATGAAGGTACAGACAGCGGCAGCAGGTACCTACGAGCAGACTTTAAAATCAGAAGTAGCTAAGAAAGAACCTCCTACACTGTTTCAGATCAACGGACCAATCGGATATAAGTCCTGGGCAAAATACTGCAAGGATTTAAAGGATTCCGCAATCTACAGTCATCTGGTTGATAAAGATATGGCTGTGAAGGATGGAGATGGAGTTTACGGTATTCCTTACGTAGTGGAAGGCTATGGTATTATTTATAATGATGCCATCATGAAAAAGTATTTTGCTCTTGACGGTGCAAAGGCAAAGTCCATGGAAGAGATCAATAACTTTGCTTCTCTTAAAGCTGTAGCAGAAGATATGCAGGCAAGAAAGGCAGACCTTGGTATCGAAGGCGTGTTTGCTTCCACTTCCTTTGCTCCTGGCGAGGATTGGAGATGGCAGACCCATCTGGCTAACCTTCCGGTTTATTATGAATATAAGGATGACAACGTATCCGACAAGGATGTTCTTGACTTTAAGTATGCTGACAACTACAAAAACATTTTTGACTTATACATTAACAACTCCTGTACAGATCCGAAGATGGTAGGCGCAAAGACCGTTGAGGATTCCATGGCTGAATTTGCTCTTGGCAAGGTTGCTATGGTACAGAACGGAAACTGGGGCTGGGGACAGGTGTCCGGCGTTGACGGAAACACAGTTAAAGAAGAAGATGTGAAATTCCTTCCTATCTACACCGGTGTGAACGGTGAAGAAAAACAGGGACTTTGCATTGGAACAGAAAACTTCTTCTCCATCAACAGCCAGGCAAAGGAAGAGGATCAGCAGGCATCTCTGGACTTCCTTGAGTGGCTCTTCACTTCCAATACAGGAAAAGATTATGTAACCAACAAACTGGGCTTTATCGCTCCGTTTGATACCTTTGCAGCAAATGAAAAACCAACCGATCCGCTTGCAAAAGAGATCGACCGGTATATGAACAACAAGGACTTATATTCTGTGTCCTGGAACTTTACCTCTTTCCCAAGCCAGACCTTTAAAGATAACTTCGGAGCCTCCCTTCTTGAGTACGCTCAGGGCGGTAAGGACTGGAAGGCAGTAGTCGATGAAATGAAGGCAGATTGGGCAAATGAAAAAGCTATGACAAAATAAAAAATATTAATAGTTTTAAGGGAAATGGGTGAGCGCGGGGGAGATGCCTCACCCATTTTCATTCAAGAAATTTGGTCAGCCTCAGCTCATGATATACCTATGCACCCGATGCCCGATGATGCGGGGCACGCTGTAAAGCGTGGCGGGCCCTGTCCCAAAACCATGGACAGTAATAAAGAAAGGAGAACTGCTATGCAAAAGTCAATGAAACGGTACTTTCCAATATTTGTTTTACCCACACTGGCTGCATTTACCGTTGCATTCCTGTACCCGTTTATCATAGGTATTTATTTATCCTTTACGGAATTCACCACAGTAAAGGATGCGTCTTGGGTAGGGATTTCCAATTATAAAAAGATATTTATGGACCGGAATTTTATCAATGCATTGATATTTACCGTGAAGTTTACCATTGTGTCGGTAGTGAGCATCAATACCCTGGGGTTTCTGCTGGCCTATGTCCTCACAAGAGGGATTAAGGGGACCAATCTATTCCGAACCGTGTTTTTCATGCCTAATCTAATCGGCGGTATTGTGCTGGGTTATGTCTGGCAGCTGCTGTTAAACGGTATCCTTGCAAGGTTTGGAGTTACCCTTTCTTTTAGCGCCAAGTACGGCTTTTGGGGCCTGGTAATCTTAATGAACTGGCAGCTGATCGGGTATATGATGATTATTTACATTGCCGGGCTTCAAAATGTTCCGGGAGAGATGATTGAGGCAGCAAGGATCGATGGGGCTACCAGATTCCAGATATTAAAGCAAATTATGATCCCCATGGTCATGCCATCCTTTACCATCTGTCTGTTTCTGACCTTAACAAATTCCTTTAAGCTGTTTGACCAGAACCTTGCACTTACTGCAGGCGGACCGGGAAGGCAGACCAGCATGCTGGCCCTTGATATATACAGTACCTTTTACGGCAGAGTGGGCTGGGAAGGGGTAGGCCAGGCAAAGGCCACGGTGTTCTTTCTTATGGTTGCGGTCATATCTCTGACCCAGCTTACATTAACCCGTCGTAAGGAGGTGGAGAACTGATGAGCAGAAAAGGAAGAAATTTTGAAGCTCAGCAAATGGAGGTAGGAAAAACTACGGGAGCGATCTTAACGGTTGTATTAGCTGTCCTTTCCCTGACTTTTTTATTTCCTATTGTACTGGTCCTTATGAACTCCTTTAAAAGCAAGCTGTTTATCAGCGATGCACCGTTTCAGCTTCCTAAGGCAGGCACCTATGTAGGGCTTACCAATTATGTGGAAGGCATCCGGAAAACAGGGCTTTTTCCGGCTTTTGGAAGGTCCCTGTTTATTACGGTGGCCTCTGTGGCAGTGATTATCCTGTTTACCTCCATGACAGCCTGGTTTTTAACCAGAGTGAAATCCGTATTTACGAACATCTTATATTACGTTTTCGTATTTGCCATGATCGTGCCGTTTCAGATGGTCATGTTCACCATGTCAAAGACAGCAAATGACTTGTATTTAAACTCCATGTACGGTCTTGTGCTTCTTTATCTGGGTTTTGGCGCCGGGCAGGCGGTATTCTTGTTCTGTGGTTTTGTTAAGGCCATACCTCTTGAAATCGAAGAAGCGGCTATGATCGACGGCTGCTCTCCCGTTCAGACTTATTTTCATGTGGTATTCCCCATGTTAAGGCCTACGGCAGTGACCGTTGCCATCTTAAATGCCATGTGGATTTGGAACGATTATTTACTTCCAAGCTTGATTCTTCCTCAGGAAAAAGGTACAATACCAATGGTTATTCAGAATTTAAAAGGCGGATATGGTTCCATTGATATGGGAGCCATGATGGCAATGCTGGTTCTGGCGATTTTTCCTATCATTGTATTTTATTTAAGTTGTCAGAAATATATCATAAAGGGCGTAGCTGCAGGTGCGGTAAAAGGCTAGGAAGTCAAATATACGCAGCAAACTATGGAGTATTTGACCCTTGCAGCATCCGTCAGATGCAGGAATAAAAGGACTCCTGCGATTGGCTCATTGCTTGCAGAATTAACAGAAAAAGGAGACTGATTATGCGGGAATGTGGTATGTTGCTCCCAGTTGCAAGCCTTCCGTCAAAATACGGGATCGGGGCATTTTCAAAAGAGGCATATGAATTTATTGATTTATTAAAAAAAGCAGGTCAGCAGTACTGGCAGATACTCCCTCTGGGGCCCACTGGCTATGGGGACTCTCCTTATCAGTCATTCTCCGCATTTGCGGGAAATCCGTATTTCATTGATCTTGATGAGCTGACTGCAGAGGGGCTGCTTACCATAGCAGAATGCGAAGCCGCAGATTTTGGAGATGATCCGAGAGATATTGACTATGAAAAAATGTATTATAACCGTTTTCCTTTGTTGAGGAAGGCTTATGGACGGTGGAAGGAGCAGGGCCATACGTCAGATGAGCCAGGGAGACTTCTTGGTGAGGAAACGGCCGGATACTGTTTTTACATGGCGGTTAAGGATCATTTTAAAGGAAAGAGCTGGATCTGCTGGGAAGAAGATATCCGCCTCAGAAGGGAAGAGGCTGTTTCCCGGTATGAAAAGGAACTGTCAGATGAGATCGGATTTTATGGCTTCCTTCAGATGAAATTTGAAGAGCAGTGGAGCCGGTTAAAGTCCTATGCAGGAGAACAGGGTATCAGGATCATTGGCGACATCCCCATCTATGTAGCATTTGACAGTGCGGATTCCTGGTTTCATCCAGAACTGTTCCAGTTTGATGAAACATGCGAGCCTGTTGCAGTGGCAGGCTGCCCACCGGATGGATTTTCTGCCACCGGGCAGTTATGGGGAAACCCCCTTTACCGCTGGGATTACCATGGAAAAACAGGCTACGAATGGTGGATGAAGCGCATGGAATACAGCTTCCGCCTTTACGATGTGGTGAGGGTGGATCATTTCCGAGGCTTTGATGAATATTATTCCATTCCGGCAGGAAGCGAGAATGCCGTTCACGGTACCTGGGAAAAAGGACCTGGAATTGATATTTTCAATAAGATGAGAGAACGATTCGGGACGCTGGATATCATAGCGGAAGACCTTGGCTTTTTGACTCCATCGGTTTTAAAACTGGTTAAGGATACGGGATTTCCAGGTATGAAGGTGCTGGAATTTGCGTTTGATTCCAGAGAGGAAAGCGATTATCTGCCTCACAACTATACACAGAACTGCGTGGTATACACAGGAACCCATGATAATAATACCATCAGGGGCTGGTATGAAGAATTGTCCCAGGAGGACCGTCAGCTTTCCGTTGATTATATGAATAATGGGAGAACACCGAGAGAAGAGATCCACTGGGATTTTATCCGTCTGGCTCTGGCAAGTGTTGCCAAGCTGGCTGTGATACCGGTACAGGACTATCTGGGTCTTGGTGTGGAGGCCAGGATCAATGTGCCTTCCACCCTTGGGAAAAACTGGAGATGGCGCTTGGGTCCCGGTGAAATTACAGAAGAGATTGTGGAAAAATGCAGAAAAATTGCCAGGCTTTACGGCAGGGCGTGATGAAAGGAGATGAGTATTTCTGATGGACTCCATTAATATTAAGGATATAGCCAGATTGTGCGGGGTGGGTGTGAGTACCGTATCCCGGGCCATCAATAACCATCCGGATATCAATCCAGAGACAAAGAACATGATCATGCAGGTGATTAAGGAAAACAACTATATTCCCAATAACAGCGCGCGGAATTTAAAACGTACCGATTCCAGAGCCATTGCGGTGCTGATCAAAGGGATCGGCAATCCCTTTTTCAGCAAGATGATCCGTATCTTCGAGGAGGAGATCCAGAAAAAGAAATACTCCTTCATCCTGCAGCGGGTCGATGAGCAGGAGGATGAGGTAGATGTGGCTTTGGAACTGATCAAGGAAAAGAAGCCAAGGGGAATCGTGTTTCTTGGAGGATATTTTTCCCACAGCAGGGAAGAGCTGGAACAGCTAACCGTACCTTTTGTGTTAAGTACCATCGGAATGACAGAGTACTTGGGCGAATCTCCTGATTTTTCCTGTGTATCCGTAGATGACTACGCGGAAAGCTACAAAATGACGGATTACTTATGTAAACTTGGACATAAAAAAATCCTTATCCTGACTGCTCCTTCTGACGATGAGAGCATCGGCCGCCTCCGTTTGGAAGGATACAAAAAGGCTCTTTTCGATAACGGAATCACTCCTTCCCCATCCCTGATTATATTTTCAGAGGAATGCGAGGAATGCTATACCATGGAAAACGGGTACCGGATGATGAATCGTGTTCTAAATGAAAAGTCGGAATTTACAGCCGTTTATGCGATTTCAGACAGCATTGCCATCGGTGCCTGCAAAGCCATCTTTGAGCATGGCATGCAGATACCGGAAGATTATTGTATGGCCGGCTATGACGGCCTTGATATTGCCCGCTATTATAACCCTTCCATCACTACCATACGCCAGCCGGTGGAAGAGATGGCAAAGGCCACCATCAAGATCTTATTCGATGTGATCAAAAATAAGGCGGAGCACCAGAAAAAGGTTTTTAAAGCCGAACTGGTAGAAGGCGAGTCTACAAGAAGGGGTTAAACAAAAAGATAAGCTGCTGCAAAGCTAACTTATGTTAGTTTTGCAGCAGCCTTTTTTAATTGGCGCGGCTTAAGTTTACTGCATGATCAGCAGGGCTCATTTTTATAGCACCAAAACCAGTCGACGCAATTTAAATCCGATGTTTCAGGTGCATTGATCCGTTCTAGCGATTGATTATAAGTACCAGGCGGAGGAACCATTGCAGGGCTGCCTGGCACCCAATTTGCAGGAGTTACTACGCCGCATTTGTCTGTTGTCTGAAGAGCAGTTAACAGGCGCAGTATTTCAGAAATGTTTCTGCCGTTCGTTAGAGGATAGACCAGGATCGCACGAATGATCTGATTCGGATCTATGAAAAATACATTTCGAACGGTTTCCTGCTTATTGACGTCCGGAGCAATCATGCCATAAAGGTTTGCAACCTCAGCCATGCGGTCTGCAATGACTGGAAACGGAATTTGAACGCCCGTTAATAAACGGATTTGATTTACCCATGCCAGATGGGAAGGGTTGCTGTCTATGCTTAAACCGATCAGTTTTGCATTTAATGCATCAAACTGGTCGTTCGCCTGTGCAAATGCGATAAATTCGGTCGTGCATACAGGCGTAAAGTCGCCTGGGTGAGAAAACAAAATTACCCATTGTCCTTTGTAATCAGACAGCTTTAACGGTCCAAATGTTGTCATAGCAGTAAAATCAGGGGCTTGCATGCCAATGCTAACGTTCATAATTCTTCCTTGAAATTAACTCATGTTATTATATGACAGCATGAATGATGTGTTTCGAAATAATCTTCTTTTGCTTAGTCCCAAGTGAGGGAAATATGGTATTCCTTCTTTCCTTCCACGTAAGGGATTTCTTTTCCTTCCACAGGTTTCCCATCCACCAGCATGGTAAGAGTTCCATGATTGTTTTGTTTGGCATGATCCACATGGATATAATAATCCGCTCCCCGGAATTTCCGGACTGCGGAAAATTCCCCGATGGAATCCGGCAGGCAGGGGTCTACGATTAACCCGTAAAAGCCGGGGCGGATCCCTAAAATATACTGGGAGATACATACAAATGACCATGCAGCCGTTCCTGTCAGCCAGCTGTTTTTGGCTTCTCCGAAATGAGCCGCATCTTTTCCGGCAATCATCTGTGCATAAACATAAGGTTCTGCTTTATAGATTTCATTGTTGCCTTCTATATGAGCCGGAGAAGTGCGCCGGTAGACTTCAAATGCCCGGTTGCCTCTTCCGATCATGGTTTCGGCAATGGCGATCCAGGGATTATTGTGACAGAAAATACCTGCGTTTTCCTTATAGCCAGGAGGATAAGAGGAGATCTCTCCGAGGCTTTCCTGATAACTGGTGTATGCTGGCTGCAGCAGGACGATCCCACAGGCTGTATCCAGTTTTTCAATTACGCTGTCCAAAGCTTTTTTTGCATGGCCTTCCTCTATACCGATGCCACCCATGATACAAAAACCTTGAGGTTCAATGAAAATCTGTCCTTCCCTGCATTCTTTGGATCCGACCTTCTGGCCAAATGCATCATAGGCGCGTAAAAACCAGCTTCCATCCCAGCCAAACTGAATCACGGCATCGTATACTTCCTGTACAGAGGCTTCTGCTTCCTCTGCTTCGGTTTTCAGCCCGATCAAGCGGCAGATTTTTGCATACTCTTTTCCGTATTTTACAAACATTCCTGCGATCATTAAGGATTCTGCTACAGGTCCTTCCGAGGGTCCGGTAGTTTGAAAGGATTCTCCGGGCTCTGTAGAAAAACAGTTTAAATTCAGACAGTCATTCCAGTCAGCCCGCCCAATCAGGGGCAGACCATGAGGGCCCAGATTTGTCCTGGTAAATTGGAAAGACCGCCTCAAATGTTCCATAAGCGGCTGGCTTTTTTCTAAGTCGTTATCAAATGGTACAGATTCCTCTAAAATACTTAAGTCTCCGGTTTCCCTGATATAAGCCGATACACCGGCAATGAGCCATAAGGGATCGTCGTTGAATCCGCTTCCGATGTCCATATTCCCCTTCTTTGTAAGAGGCTGGTACTGGTGATAGGCACTTCCATCTTCAAACTGGGTGGAAGCGATATCGATGATTCGTTCCCTGGCTCTTTCCGGGATCATATGTACGAATCCAAGCAAATCCTGGCAGGAATCCCGAAAGCCCATGCCACGGCCGGTACCTGATTCGTAATAGGAGGCGGAGCGGGACATATTAAAGGTTACCATGCACTGATACTGGTTCCAGATGTTTACCATGCGGGCTGTTTTCTCATCGGACATGGTAACGGAATAGTTGGAAAGCAGCTCTTCCCAGTAATGCTTTAATGCGGCGATAGCCTCATCAACCTGTTGGTCTGTTTGATATTTTGACAGAACAGACTTAGCCGGTTCTTTGTTGATGACATTGGGAGCAGTCCACTTTTGTTCCTTAGGATTCTCGGCATAGCCCAGTACGAAGATGAAACTGGTCTCTTCCCCGGGCTCTAAATGGAGCGTTAACCGGTGGGAACCGATGGGAGACCAGCCGCTTGCCATGGAATTTCCTGAGGTATTATTTTTCACCATAAGCGGCATCTGATTGGAGCCATATACACCCACAAATGTGTTTCTGTCCGTGTCAAAGCCCTGAATATCTGAATTGACTGCGTAATAAGCGTAATGGTTGCGCCTCTCTCTGTACTCTGTCTTATGGTAAATGACTGAGCCTTCCACCTCAACTTCTCCGGTGCTTAAATTCCGCTGAAAATTGGTCATGTCATCCACAGCGTTCCATAAACAGAATTCCACATAGGAGAACAAGGTAAAATCTTTTGATTCTTCGCTTTCATTTTTTAAGACAACCTTATGGACTTCACTAGTATCATGCAAGGGCACAAAGGCTGTGACAGAGGCAGATAAGCCATTTTTTCTTCCTTGGTAGCGGGTAACTCCCAGTCCGTGACGGCATTCATAAAAATCCAGGGGTGTCTGGGTGGGCTGCCAACCAGGATTCCAGATGGTGCCGTTTTCATTGATATAATAGTAGTGTCCGTTACTGTCCAGGGGAACGTTGTTATAGCGGTACCGGGTCAGCCTTAACAGCTTTGCGTCTTTATAGAAGCTGTAGCCGCCTCCAGTGTTGGAAACCAGGGAGAAGAAATCTTGGCTGCCCAGATAATTGATCCATGGAACGGGAGTATCTGGGGTTGTAATAACATATTCTTTTTCCTGGTCGTCGAAATATCCGTATTTCATAATCGAATAACTCCTTTCTGATTGGATGATAAAATTACAAAATTCGACATTTTACGAAAACGATTAAGATAAGGATTAGGGAACTATAGGGCCATAATAACTCATTCATTTTTAAATTACAATAGTTATTTATAAAAATAAATAGGCTCATACTCATATAATGGTAAATGTGCATAAAACATACTGCTTAAAACTATATAATTTAGATAAAAAAACAAAAATATATTGCATTTTCTTCTGAAAAGGAGTATATTGAGTTTACGAAAACGATTAAGTAAAGGGAAGAGACATATGATTTCAATGAAGGAACTGGCGCAGCACTGTGGAGTATCTGTTGCTACAGTAAGCAAAGCACTTAATGACCAGAGCGACATCGGGGAGAGCACAAAAACCAAGATTAAAGAAGCTGCAGTAAAGCTGGGATATTATCCCAACGCAGCTGCAAGATCTTTAAAAACAAACAGAAGCTACAACATCGGCGTTTTATTTGTAGACGAGGCCAACAGCGGCTTGACTCATGAATATTTCGCAGCGGTACTGGAAGCCTTTAAGGTCGAGGCAGAGAAACAGGGGTATGATATCACATTTATAAATAGTCAGATAGGAACGAAGAAAGTCTCTTATTATGATCATTGTAAATACAGAAATGTGGATGGTGTGGTAATCGCCTGTGTAAATTTTGATAACCCGGAAGTAATCGACCTTTTGGGAGGCGACATTCCCGTGGTTACCATCGACCATATCCACGAAAACTGTTCCTCGGTTTTGTCTGATAACATTAAGGGGATCCAGACTCTGATGGAATATATCTATGAAAATGGACACAGAAAAATTGCATACATCCACGGACAGATAAATACGGCCGTTACAAAGGCAAGACTTACAAGTTTTTACCGGTTTATAGAGAGTCACGATCTGCGTATTCCGGACAATTATGTATTGGAAGCAGATTATCTGGATGTCAGCCAGGCTATGGCATACACCAGGGAACTGCTTGACAGAAAAGATTCGCCCACCTGTATTTTATACCCGGATGATACGGCATTAATAGGCGGGTTAAATGAAATACGTGCGAGAAACTTAAGGGTTCCGGAGGATATCTCCATTGCCGGATATGATGGCAGCCGGATCTCGCAGCTATTGAATCCCAAGCTGACTACCATACACCAGGATACGGCCGCCATTGGTATGCAGGCCGCTAAAAAACTAATAAGCTCCATCGAGAAGCCCAAAACAACTTTTACGGAACAGATCATTGTGGAAGGAGAGCTGTTAAAGGGGGAATCGGTTGGAAAAGCAACTATTTAATGATAGTTTATATCAGAAAAGGAGAGGGTAATATGAGGAAAAAAGTAGTAAGCGGATTATTGTGTGCTGCAATGGCAGCATCCCTGATTGGAGGCTGCAGTTCCAAGAGCGCTCAAAATACTCAGAGCCAAAGCGGAACTCCTGAGGCCACCAGTAAGGAAGCAGCTGCAGAAAAGGGAGCTGGAAGTACAGAGGGGAAAGTCGTAAATATCTATGTTTGGAATGATGAATTTAAGGCAAGATATGAGGATTATTACGCTTCCAAACTGCCTGCGGGGTATACGGTTAATTTTATAACAACTCCCAGCGAAAATAATGCCTATCAGAATGCTCTCGATGAGGCTTTATTAAATCAGGCGAATGCAAAAGCAGATGATAAGGTCGATATGTTTCTGGTAGAGGCAGATTATATTTTGAAATATGTGAATTCCGACAGTACCATTGATTTAAAGGACATCGGTATCACGGATCAGGATATGTCCAAACAATATAACTATACCAAGGAGATCGCTCAGGATGGAAGCGGTGCACAGAAGGGGATTTCCTGGCAGGGCTGCCCTGGACTCTATATTTACCGCCGTTCCATCGCAAAGGCTGTGCTTGGAACTGACGATCCGGCAGAAGTTCAGAAGGCAATCAATGATTGGGATTCCTTTGACAAGACCGCAGAAAAGATGAAAGAAAAAGGATATTATATGGTATCTGGTTTTGATGATTCCTATCGTACCTTTTCCAATAATGTTTCCGCTCCTTGGGTGGATGGAAATAAGGTTGTCATTGATCCAAACATAGAAAAATGGGTGGAGCAGACAAAAGATTATACGGATAAGGGATATAACCAGAAGACCATCCTTTGGGCAGCAGAATGGGCAGCTGGTCAGGGACCGGAAGGAAAAGTATTCGGCTACTTCATGCCTGCATGGGGTGTGGACTTCGTTATGGCAGGAAACTCCCTTGAAAAGGCGGAAGCAGATGGAGGAAAACAGGAAGTAGGGAATGGCTGCTATGGTGACTGGGCAGCTACCATTGGCCCGGAGTCTTATAACTGGGGCGGAACCTGGATTTGTGCAGCTAACGGTACGGATAATGGGGATATCGTAGCGGACATTATGAGAACTATTTGCTGTGATGATGCCACAATGAAAAAGATCGTAGAAGAAAAGAATGACTTTGTCAATAACAAGACGGTTATGGAAGAATTGGCAAAGAGTGATTATAAGTCCCAATTCCTTGGAGGGCAGAATCCGCTTCAGATGTATTGCGATGCGGCTGCAAAAATTGATATGAGTAAAATCTCTCCTTATGACCAGGGGCTTAATGAAGAATTCCAGACTGCAATGCATGATTACTTTAATGGAACCGTTGACAAAGATACGGCAATGAAGAACTTTTACACCGCAATTTCTGAAAAGTATCCGGATTTAAAGATAGAATAGTTGCAAGCTGCAGGGCGGAGGGTATCCCGCCCTGCATAATACAGGAGGTTTTCCAATGGTAAAAGAAAAGAAGGCAAAGACCAGAAAAAAAATCAGCTATGCGAAATGGGGATATATTTTTTTGATACCATTTTTTGCCACTTATTTTATATTCTCCTTTATCCCCCTGGTAAATACTTTTTATAACAGCCTGTTTGAAAATTATCGATCCGGATTGACGCAGATTGGTCCTAACTTTGTGGGACTGCAAAATTACATATCTATTTTTCAGAGTGACTTACTTAAGTACCTGGGTAATACCATGATTCTTTGGATTATCGGTTTTATTCCCCAGATTATTATTTCTCTGATTCTGGCAGTCTGGTTTGCAGATTTCAGGTTAAGGTTAAAAGGAAGCACTTTCTTTAAGACCATTATTTATATGCCAAATGTCATTATGGCGGCTTCTTTTGCCATGCTGTTTTTTGCTCTGTTCTCCGATGACGGCCCTATGAATAACTTACTTATCAATCTGGGGATCTTAAACAGCCCGTTCCGTTTTCTTGCGACCGTCTGGGGGACCAGAGGTCTGATCGGGCTCATGAACTTTATGATGTGGTTTGGAAATACAACGATTCTTTTGATGGCTGCGATTCTTGGTGTGGATTCCTCTTTATTTGAGGCTGCTTCCATTGACGGAGCAAAATCCCTGCAGATATTCACAAAGATAACGATGCCTACCATTAAGCCTATATTTATTTATGTCCTGATCACTTCCCTGATCGGCGGTCTGCAGATGTTTGATGTACCTCAGGTACTGACAAATGCGAAGGGGAGTCCGGACAGAACCAGTACTACCCTGATTATGTTTTTAAACAACCATCTCTATAGTAAGAATTATGGCATGGCAGGTGCCTTATCGGTAATACTCTTTGTCATTACGGCGGCACTCAGTCTGGTGGTATTCTTTGTACTGACCGGTGCAGGGAAAAGGAGAGGAGGAAAATAATGGGCAAGATGATGAATATAAAGAAGGCCGTTGCATATGTGTTTTTGTCACTTTTGGCGTTTTTATGCCTCTTCTTCTTTTATTGTCTGATCATAAATGCAACCAGGTCCCATCCGGAGATTTCAAAAGGATTTTCCTTTATTCCGGGTAAGTCCTTTGGCTCAAATTTATATAACGTACTACATAATAAGAATCTTCCGGTCATTTATGGGATCGTCAACAGTCTTTTGATAGCCGGAAGCTCTGCGGCGCTTGCGGTATATGTTTCGGCTCTGACCGCTTATGCCATCCATGCATATGAATTCAGGCTGCGAAATGTGGTTTATCTGTTTATCGTTATGATTATGATGATTCCCAATCAGGTAACGACCCTGGGTTTCTTACGGCTGATCAACAGAATGGGGCTTATGGACAGTTTTGTTCCGCTTATCTTACCTTCTATGGCTGCTCCGGTGGTGTTTTATTTCATGGTCTCCTATTTCGAGAGCAATCTACCCCTTGAGATAATCGAATCGGCAAGAATCGATGGATCCCATGAATTCTATACCTTTAATACGATTGTAATTCCTATTGTTAAGCCGGCACTTGCGGTACAGGGCATTTTTGCATTCGTGGCTTCCTGGAACAATTACTTTGTACCCTCTTTGGTACTGAAATCCAATGCGAAAAAGACATTGCCGATTCTGATCGCTCAGCTTCGAAGTGCGGATTTTCTGAAATTTGACATGGGGCAGGTTTATATGCTAATTACTATTGCAATTGTTCCGGTAGCGATTATTTATTTATGCTTATCTAAATTTATTATCGGCGGTGTGACTGCCGGGAGTGTGAAAGGATAAAGATATGAATTTCAAAAAGGATTTTGTATGGGGGACCGCGACTTCCTCGTATCAGATCGAGGGAGGCGCACAGGAAGATGGCAAAGGCCTTTCCATCTGGGATGTATTTGCCCGGGAGGAGGGGAGGACCTTTGAGGGACATACAGGAGAAGTGGCCTGTGATCATTACCACCGCATGAAAGAGGATGTGGCTCTGCTGGGAGAATTGGGAGTAAAAGCGTACCGGTTCTCTATTTCCTGGCCCAGGATTTTACCAAAGGGCTCTGGTTCGTTAAATGAAAAAGGATTAAAGTTTTATTCCGATTTAGTGGATGAATTGCTGAAATACGGAATCACTCCTTATGTGACCCTTTATCATTGGGATTATCCCAATGATCTGGAGATGCAGGGCGGATGGCTGAATCCGGAAAGTCCGGAATGGTTTGCCTCTTATGCGGAAACCGTGGCAAAAGCGCTTGGAGACCGTGTAAAGCATTTCTTTACATTTAATGAACCGCAGATATTTACTTGGCTTGGATATGATAAATGCACTCATGCACCTGGTATCAAATACCCGGCAGAACGTTTGCTTCTTATGTGCCGTCATATTGCGCTGGCCCATGGAAGGGCAGTGCAGGAGATAAGGAAGTGGGTAGCGGACAGCAGGGTTGGTTATGCACCTACCTGCGGCAATGCCTATTGGCCTGTTGATGAAACGGATGAACTGATCGATGCTGCCAGAAGGCTCCAGAACTCTTTTGGGAAAGAAGATTGGATTCACTCTTCTGCATTCTGGAATGAACTGTTTTTAAAAGGAACCTTCCATGAACAAAGCAAAGAACTGTTTGGACCTCTGCTTCCGGTTATAACGGAAGAAGAACGAAAGCTTATCAGCCAGCCTCTGGATTTTTGCGGGATAAATCTATATCAGGGAACCTCAGTCAGCTTTGACAGCCAGGGAAAGCTGCTGCTTGGAAAGCTTCCGGTCGGACATGGAAAGACCGGGATGGGGTGGCCGATTACACCAAAAGCCATGTACTGGGCGGTCCGCAATTTCTATGAGACTTATCGGCTTCCTATGATTATTACGGAAAATGGAATGTCTGCTCTTGATGTGGTTTCTCTGGACGGGGGTGTTCATGATCCTGGCCGGATTGATTACTTACACCGCTATTTAAAAGAACTTGAACGGGCGATGATAGATGGTGTAGATGTCACTGGGTATTTCCTTTGGAGTTTTATGGATAACTTTGAATGGGAAAAGGGGTACGACGACAGATTCGGGATCGTTTTTGTAGATTATGAAAACCAGACCAGGATTCCCAAGGACAGTTTTTATTGGTACCGGGATCTGATAAAGGAAACAATTCAATAGCGATACAATTCAATAACGATACAAATAAAGTGCGGTTCCTGGATATGGAACCGCACTTACTTGCATTCTTGCTATTTACTTATCATACGGCATAGATTAAGATTCTGTCTGATCCACTGCCTGTTCGTCTGCTGCTTCCTCATCTTCAATGCTTTCACCCTGGGGAGTAATGGTCGCATGAAGCTCATTGCCGATATTGTCTTTGGCAGTGATGTTTAGATTGTCCTTTCTAAGCTCAAAGGTCACACGTCCTGTACTCCGGTCTATGGATAAGGGAGCAATATTCTGGTTGTCCTCATCACAGCCGAAAATGGAGGAATAATCCACGCCGGACTGACTGTCTTCCAAGCGGAAGGAAAGAACTCCGTTATCCAATTCGCTATCCTTAATGACTGGAGGAGTGTCATCTAAAACATCCACCTGCTCGTCTAAAACGGTCTTCATTTTGTTGAAGCTTGTAAGTTTTACTGCAAGTGTTCCGTTGCTTTTAAGGACTGCGGAATAGGTCTTATGGCCTGTCTTCGTCATCTCAACGGGTGAGCCGTTTAAAGCCACTTCCATGCTTTTCACAGGAAGCAGGGATTTGATCTTAAGCTCCATGGTTGTGGATATATAATCGCTGCTTTCACCGATCGTAATCTCGCCCTTTGGTCTGGAAGTTACCAGAAAAAAGATCAGGCCATTCACAACGATGAAAGGAAGCACATAAAACAGAAGGACCGATAGAAAACCATTTTTTCCTGCATCATTCCTGTTGCCGGATCGCGTTTTTCTGCGGTTTGATCTGATTTGATTGTTATATTGGTTCATACTGATTCCCTTTCCTCCTGATGGTTTTTACGCCTATAAGCATATCAGAAAATGATGGATCTTACAAGATTATCTATTAAATCGTAATAATTTAATTTATTCTTACAGAATGCCGTGTTTATGCGTGTTTCAGCGGTATTACTTTTTCATTTGACTGCATTTTGACTGCATTATAATAATCCTCAAGCTTGTCGACATGTTGGAATTTAGTCGATGGATGTTTTCTTTTGGCAAAATATGGTATATAATTTATTAAAATCATGTAGGGGGAATGAGTATGGACTTTTTAACTGTAATTGCTGTTTTACTTGCAACAATTGTCATAGCTATTTCAATTTATCAAATAGTTGGGACATGGAAGATTTTTTCAAAAGCTGGTAAACCAGGCTGGGCATCAATTATACCAATCTACAATATTTATGTAAAGTCGAATATTGTATTTGGAAATTTGAGTTATTTTATTGCGATTATGGTTCTGTGGGTAGTTACTCTTGTAGGAAGATTTTCGGATATTGGAAGTTTAAGTTATTTGGTCTCGTTGGCCTCATTAGCTTTACACATCGTTTACAGTATTAAACTTGCTAAAGCCTTTGAAAAAAGTGGTAGTTTTGCGGTTGGGTTAGTGCTGTTACCGCCAATCTTTATTTCAATCCTCGGATTTGACAGCTCGAAATACATAGGGCCGCAAAAGCTGAAAACTCAAGATGAATCTTTTTTATAAAACCCAATACAGAGGCGGTTAACCCCGTCTCTTTTTTAATATCCAAAACAAACGAATGAGAAAAGGGTTCAGAGAGTGCCCGGAGGCTTAACCCCTTTATTATACCCTTTGTATTGAGGGTGATGCCAGTTTACATTAAAGAAGAGCCGGCAAGATCGGGGAAATCCTGCCGGCTGTGTGAAAAAGTTGTTTAAGAGTTGTTCTGTGAGGGGGAAGCAGGGATTCTTGTCCTTTGAATCGTATTCCATGCATATCTGGGTGGGGCATAGAAAGATGATATTTTAAGTGGAACGTTGCCGATATTAATGATGTTATGCCATATTCCGGCAGGTACTAATATTACATAATTAGAAAATGCGAGATACTGCCCGTACATCGAGAGCTCAGTTTCCCCTAGCTGAACTAAGCCTAGACCATCTTCTATTCGTAAAATCTGGTCGTGATCAGTGTGAACTTCCATACCAATACTCCCATGGACAGGAATGTTCATGAGAGTGACCTGTAAATAAGTTCCCGTCCATAGCGTCGAACGGAAATTGTCGTTTTGCTGTGCAGCCTTATTGAGATCAATAACTAAAGAATTCGGTCCATAGTCATAGGGGAAAGTTGGCGTATTATCAGCATCACGATTTGAGTTTTCTGAATTAGACATGCACGTAGTCACCTTTTTTATATTCTATACTAATATATGTAACATAAATACCACTGCTATCAAAATTCTGGAATTTCGGAAAAAGAATGTGTTGATTTGCCTGGACTTAACGAGGGGCTGCATTAACTTGTAAAACGACACTTATCCACAATATTGTGGAAACAATTGTGGATTGACTGTTAATGTCTGATAATACGACATAAAACTGCAAATTATTACAGGCTAAAGTCTCGTGTTATACACAGCTTGGAAAGTGAAGCAGCAGAAGATGATCTGGCGCATAAACCATATGATATAAGAAAAAGGCGAGTATCCAAATATTACGGACTCACTCGCCAATTTTATTATTTTGTTAATGGGAATTTTCTTAGTATTTACATGTACTATCAACAATGAAAGCAGCAAGAGATGAATTGTTAATAGTTGTTGAACCTATTGTATCTACACCAACTTGAGTAACTACTACACGATAGTTGCAGCATTCATCACAGGTTGTATCACAATCACATACAGAGAATGAGAAGGTATTTGTAAAGACACCACCTTCTGAAAATTCAACAGAGGGTGTAAATGTCCAAATTGGCCCTACTGGAATAGGCGCCATTAGATTGTCGCATTGTTTAAAAATCTGGAAATTAAGAATTTGAGTTGAAGCGGTAGCAATGATGTTACTTGCGAATTCTAATTGAATACATGGGTGGTTCATGCATTTTGTATCCACATTTACGGTTGCTAATGTAAATGTTACTCCGGCTAGAGTATCGACGGGAATTGTTATAGTTCCTGTTGATGTTCCGCATTTTAAGCATGCTCTATTAGATTTTAAAGTTTTTTGGATTCTCTCAAGTTTACAAACGCATTTGCGCTTGCTGCATTTATGATCACAATCATAACATGTTTCTCTATTTTCAAATCCATCATTGTATCCATTGGCGTTCATAAATAGTCCTCCTTATCCTGATTTTGCATTTTAAAGAATTTATCTTTAGTCTATTATATTCAAAAGCTTATTCTTAGTGATTTTAGCCTGTTAAATCGGAATTATATGTGCTAATATAGTAAGGAGGTTTTATGCTTAAGAAAGATCAAAAGGAGACTCAGTATGGTCGAGAAGGCTGTTGCATTTGCAACCAAGTCACATGAAGGGACCTTTCGGAAAGGGACGAAGATTCCCTATATCGTCCATCCCTTAGAAACGGCAGTCATCGTTGCACTGATGGTAACGGATGAAGAGCTGATCTGCGCCGCGCTTTTACATGATGTGGTGGAGGATACGGGTGTTACGGAGGAGGAGCTTAAAGAAAAATTCGGACTTCGGGTGGCTGAATTGGTTATGAAAGAAACAGAGGATAAAACGAAGTGTTGGAAAGAACGGAAATGTGCAACTCTTGATCATCTGGAACAAGCTTCCAGAGAAAGCAAGATCCTTGTTCTGGCGGACAAGCTAAGCAATTTAAGATGTACTGCAAGGGACTATCTTTTAGTGGGAGATGACCTTTGGCAGCGTTTTAACGAAAAAAACAAATCAGAGCACGCTTGGTATTACAAAGGGGTCGCAAAACGTCTTACAGGTCTTGAAGAGTTTCCTGCTTATCAGGAATATATAAAATTGTGCGAAAGAGTTTTTGAATAAAATATGGAAAGATACAAAAAAGGCAGGGCTTAAATTTGAAAAAGCTCTGCCTTCTGTTAATCCGTATGCCAGGTCCCTTACAGGGTTTTTGCCCGGTCCGCAATGTTTTTGTGAAAGTTGATGACCTGATGCTCGTAGGTCTCTTCCATGAGCGGTGAAGTAATAATGAAATCGGCGGTTGCCCTGTTGTTGGCAATCGGGATATCGTAAACCTGGGCAATGCGTAAAAGCGCTTTTACATCCGGGTCGTGAGGCTGCGCGGTAAGAGGGTCGGAAAAGAAGATGACTAGGTCGATCCTTCCTTCCACAATCTTCGCACCGATCTGTTGGTCACCACCCAGGGGGCCGCTGTTATAGCCCTTTACAGGAAGACCTGTCTGATCCGTGATCATCCGAGCCGTTGTTCCGGTACCGCAGAGAATATGCTTTTCCAGAGCCGCCTTATGTTCGATGCACCATTCGATCAGTGCATGCTTTTCGTTGTCATGAGCGATGAGTGCGATACTTTTTTTCTTTTCCAATGTGAATGTGATAAAGTCATTTGATAACATTCGGTTCCTCCTGTATGCAGTTCTTCCTTTATGTATCCTAGGCATAAGGCTTAGTTTGGTATGATACTCTGCAATGAATAAGTAATGGAAAGATCTTTTCTTGAATATTCCTTTTTAAAATTCTGAATAATGCGCTTTAACACCAGCTCACCGTTTTCATAGGTTGCTGTTGGCAGAAGCAAAAGGTACTGGCTTACGCTGTAGCGGCAGAAGATATCCCCTCTGCGCAGGGATTTGCGGATGGAGTCCCCAAGTTCATCCATTGCCCTTGTCTGGACTGCAGGTTTTAAAAGCTCGCCCTTTAGATTGCTGATGGTTAAAAGACATAAGAAGATAGAGTCGCCGGTGCGCTGGATCGCCCTTGTCTCCAGTTGATAGATGTCCCGGAATACAGAGGGTTCACAACAAAAGGCCCCGCTGTTCGTGCCGCCTTCTGAAAGAATCTCTTGTATGGTGCTAAGATCCATGGTAATGCCATGCTTCTTATCGCTGATAAGCTTGTATAGGTCTTTAAAGCGAATGGACGGAGTGATGGCAAATTCATTATAGAACATGTCAGTCACATGATGGTAATGCTCCATAGCCATAAGCTGGTTGCCACTCTGGTACAGTGCGTAGACCAGGTAATAATGAGCCTCCTCACTATAGGAATCAATGGCAATTGCCTGCTGGCATACGTCGATGATGGTGGGATAATCTTTTCTTTTCTCCAGAAGGAACAAAGTTTTTTGGATCAGTTTTTGATAGAGGGTGTGATAATAAGTGTGGATCGGGACCACCCAGGATTCCCACTCTGATTTTGGAAGAAAGTTTCCCTTGTATAGGGCAAAAGCCTCCAGACAAAGGGCTAAACGGTCATCCTCAGAAAGACCGGTGGCCTCCAATTGAACACACAAGTCTTCAAACTGATCGGTATCGCAGACCGTTGTAAGGTCCTTCGTCCAGCCGTAAGCCTTACGGTTCTGGAAAACCAGCTCCTGTGTCGGATATCCCAGGGGTTCCAAAAGTTTGCGTACACGGAACATTAAGGTCTTTAAGGCTCCTGCCGGGTTATTGCTGGCTTCATCTTTCCAAAACAGATCAATAAGTTCTTCTACCGGAATATCCCGCCCCCGAAACGTAATAAGATATTCTAATAGGCTCCAGGGCTTTTTTGCTTGATTATTCTGGTCTACGATCGTCCTGTCCCCCATGGATATGGAGAATCCTCCCAGCATATTTACATGAACGATAGATTCTTGATTTTTCATATAATGTCTCCATATTAACATTTTCTCTATTTAGTATATAGAAAAAAAGTGGAAAAGTCTAGCATTGCTTATAAAAGATTGTGATTTTTGTTAAAATACGGTATACTTAGTGAGGATTAAAATCATTAAAGAAAGCAGGAGTGAGCATGAAAAGTAAAAAAATGGCCTCTGGCGTTCTTATCATAGCCTTTATTTTTCTGGCTGTGGGTATAGGAAAGCTTTATTCTGATTTTAAAACAAGAGATCATGCCGAGAAACAGTATGAAAGTCTGGCGGAGCTTGCAAGGGAGACTACGGACGTGGAAACTAAGACCAGTATCCCGGAAGCAGAAACAAGCGCTGCCTATGTTTCTCCCATTGATTTTGAGAAATTGAGAAATATCAATCCGGATATCGTGGGCTGGATCCGAATTGAAGGTACGGTAATCGACTACCCTATTGTACAGGCGGATAACAATGAAACTTATCTGGATACAGATTTTGAAGGCAAGAAGAGCGTGGCCGGAGCCATATACCTTGATTATGAAAGCGAACCTGATTTTTCCGGCAGGCATAACATAATATACGGGCATCACATGAAGAACGGAACGATGTTTAAGGACATCATAAAGTACAAGAATGAAGCTTTTTTTAAGGAGCATCAGGATATTTTTATTTATACGCCAGAGAGAGAATACCATTTAAGGCCCGTCACCGCCCTCTATACGGATGCCTCATCTATCCGCCGGAAAACCGTGTTTGAAACAGAGGATAGCTTTCAGGCATATGTGGAAGAGATGACAAAGGGCGGCCTGTTTTTGCAGAAACCGGAAGAACCGATGAGACAGCTTTGGTCTTTTGTAACCTGCAGCTATGAGTTTAATGATGCAAGAACCATTCTATACGCCTGTGAAGTGCTTAAGGGTGAAGATTAGAGGGTTATAAGCATACATATTGTTCTGTATGATTTGCAGACTGATGAAAGGAAGATATTATTATATGGGAAAATATTTCGGAACAGATGGCTTCCGCGGAGAAGCCAATGTGATACTGACAGTAGAGGATGCCTATAAGGTTGGTCGTTTTTTAGGCTGGTACTATGGGCAGAAAAATCCGGATGAAGTATGCAGGATTGTTATAGGAAAAGATACAAGACGCAGCAGCTACATGTTTGAATATTCTCTGGTGGCAGGACTTACTGCATCCGGAGCCGATGCATATCTGCTTCATGTTACCACGACCCCAAGTGTATCTTATGTAGTGCGAACCGAAGGATTTTCCTGCGGGATCATGATCTCTGCCAGCCATAATCCTTATTATGACAACGGGATTAAGGTAATTAACGAAAAGGGCGAGAAGCTGGAAGAGAGCGTAATTGAAGAAATCGAAAAGTATCTGGATGGGGAAATCGGAGAACTGCCTATGGCAAAACGTGATAAAATCGGCCGAACCGTAGACTTTGCCGCCGGACGAAACCGCTATATCGGATATTTGATTTCCACAGCGACCAGATCCTTTAAGAATAAAAAGGTTGCCCTGGACTGTGCAAACGGCAGCGCTTCTGCCATTGCTAAGAATGTTTTTGATGCCTTGGGTGCTGAAACCCATGTGATCAGCAATGAACCCAATGGCTTAAACATCAATACAGGCTGCGGTTCCACTCACATCGAGCAGCTTATGAAGTTTGTTAAAGAAGTGGGAGCCGACGTGGGCTTTGCCTATGACGGAGATGCGGACCGGTGTATTGCTGTGGATGAGAACGGAGAAATGGTGGATGGAGATGCCATTTTGTATATTTGCGGCAAGTATATGAAGGAACAGGGAACCCTTAAGAATAACAAGGTGGTGACCACCATCATGTCTAACTTCGGTCTATACAAGGCCTTTGAACGGGAAGGCATTGAGTTTGAGAAAACGGCGGTAGGCGATAAATATGTATATGAAAATATGTCGGCAAACGGAAATTGCCTGGGCGGGGAGCAGTCCGGTCACATTATTTTCAGCAAGCACGCCACTACGGGAGACGGTATTTTGACTTCCTTAAAGGTGATGGAAGTCATTTTGGAAAAGAAGGAGAGCCTTGGGAAACTGGTTTCCGAGCTTGAGATTTATCCCCAGGTGCTAAAAAATGTCCGCGTCCACGATAAGACGGCAGCCCAGGATGATGAGGCGGTAAAGGCTGAAGTGGAAAAGGTGGCGGAAAGCCTTGGAAACAGCGGAAGGATTCTTCTCCGCCAGTCCGGCACAGAGCCTGTGGTACGGGTTATGGTAGAGGCCGCTGATTTAAATACCTGCGAGAAATTTGTGGATCAGGTCATAGAAGTAATGAAAGAAAAAGGCCATCTGCTTTCCTAGAAGATTGTAAAAAAAATAGAAAGTGATCCAAAGTCCGGGGAAGTTTCCGGTTTCGGAAGCTTTCTATTTTTTTGCAGGTATGCGTAATTGTAAATCAGGACAATTCATGATATGATTAAGGTCTGATGCAGCAAATTGTTTTTGGGAGACCAGGGAATATGGATAATAAAGATTTTTCAAATTTAGGAGACCAGATCAGGGATTCGGTGCAGAATGCGATTGATTCCATGGATTTTAACCAGCTGAACAGAACCATATCCGATACGGTTAATTCTGCCCTGGAGGAAGCCAGGAGCCAGCTGATTAAAGGGGCGGATTTTGGGAAGAATATACCGCCGGGCAGCTTTAGCAGCCAAAGACGTGAAAGAACAGAGACGTACCAGAAGACTGAGTGGAGTGGAGCATCGGTACAAAAAGAGAGCCGTGAAGACGGACCGGGGTACCGGGCATTTCAAACCAGCCGGGATGTTTTAAAAAGAACCGGTGGTCAGGGGGAACTGGCGCAGTTAAATCAGACGGGCCGTGTATCAGGTATTTTGTATACGGTATTTGGGAGCATTGGCATCGGTATAATCCTGATTCTTCTTCTGGTTGTCTGGATTGTAGCTCTTGTGGTGAAGCCGGTTATCTGGGCTGTGGCAGGAGCAACCTTTATCTTACTGCTCTTAGGCGGCGTATCCGGTTTTATGCTCCGCGCAGGAATCGGCATCCGGGACCGGTTAAAGAGGGCCAGAATTTATGCAAAACAGTCAGGAAAGCGGATGTACTGCAGCATTGAGGAGCTGGCAGGAAACATTGGAAGATCCCGTGACTTTGTATTGAAAGACGTCCAAAAGATGATCAAGCTTGGAATTTTTAAGCAGGCTTATTTAGATGAACAAAAGACCTGCCTGATCTTAAGCGAAAACACTTACAGGCAGTATCTGGAATGCCAGAAGGCCCTTAAGGAAAGGGAGCTGGAAGAAGCCAGAGATAAAGCACAAGAAGATACTCCTTCAGAGGAAATAAGACAGATGATGGCCGATGGCCAGAACTATTTAAGGATATTAAGGGAGGCCAATGATGCCATTCCGGGGGAAGTGATTTCCCAGAAGATTTCAAATCTTGAACATGTGATCCGCAGGATTTTTGAATCGGTTTCCAAACACCCGGGGCGGATCGGGGAGATGGAACGCTTTATGGAATACTACCTTCCAACAACGGTAAAGCTGGTAAATGCATACCGGGATTTTGACAGCGTGGGTTCCCAGGGGACCAATATTTCTTCCGCAAAAGCGGAGATAGAGAGAACTCTTGACACGATAAACCAGGCCTTTGAGCGGCTGCTTGATGATCTTTATCAGGATGCTGCCTTGGATGTTTCTACAGATGCATCGGTGATCCAGACGATGTTAAAAAAGGATGGCTGGGCGGAAAGTGATTTTACAGGAGGTATGAAGAATGAGTAAGGATATTGAAGAGATGTTAAAGGAAGCTCCGGAACTGACACTGTCTCCTCTTGGGGCCGGCGGGATGGAAGAAACCCAGCTGATGCAGACGGAGAGCGTTCTTAAAGTGGTGGAGGAAGCACCGGTATCCGAATTAACGCCGGAGGAAGAACGGCAAGTGGCTGACTTTGCGGAAAAGATCGATTTAAGGGATTCGAATCTGATCCTTCAGTATGGAGCCGGAGCGCAGAAAAAGATCGCTGATTTCTCGGAAGCAGCCCTTGATAATGTAAAGTCCAAGGATCTGGGGGAAGTGGGTCAGATCTTATCAGAGGTGGTTGTTGAGCTTAAGAGCATTGAGGTTGAGGAAGAAGAAAAGGGCCTTTTCGGCCTTTTCAAAAAAAGCGTAAACCGGGTGGAAGGCATTAAGGCTAAGTATGCCAAGGCGGAAACCAATGTAAACCAAATCTGCAAGGCCCTTCAGAACCATCAGATCCAGCTGTTAAAGGACATTGCTCTTCTGGATAAAATGTATGATTTAAATACCACGTATTTTAAAGAACTTACCATGTACATTATGGCTGGAAAACGGAAGCTTGCCAGGGTGCAGCAGGAAGAGCTGCCGGTACTTCTTGATAAGGCAGCGAAAAGCGGACTTCCGGAAGATGCCCAGGCAGCCAATGACTTGTCTTCCATGCTGAACCGTTTTGAGAAGAAGCTTCATGACCTGGAGCTTACCCGTATGATATCCATTCAGATGGCGCCTCAGATCCGTCTGGTCCAGAACAATGACACCTTAATGACGGAAAAGATACAGTCCACCCTGGTGAATACCATTCCTCTGTGGAAGAGCCAGATGGTGCTTGCCATTGGAATCAGCCATTCCGAGCAGGCGGCAAAGGCCCAGCGGGAAGTAACGGATATGACCAATGATCTTTTAAAGAAGAATGCGGAAGTTTTAAAGACCGCAACCATTCAGACGGCCAAGGAATCAGAACGAGGAATCGTGGACATGGAGACACTTAAGAAGACCAATGAATCCCTGATAACGACTTTGGATGAAGTGGTCCGAATCCAGGCGGATGGAAGGACGAAACGCCGGGAAGCAGAAGTGGAGTTAAGCAGGATGGAAGGGGAACTGAAGTCCAAGCTTTTACAGCTTAGCAAATAACAGGTTAAAAGACTTACAATAGAAAATTAATTTTTCTGTTGTAAGTCTTTTTTAGTCGTGCTATAATAACATAACACTTTACCGTGACGCACTGTCAGAGTACGGTATGTGATTTTAATGCAAAGGAATGATGATAGATGGGGTTAGACCTGTAAAAACTACGTTGTTCATTGTCAAAAGATACAGCGTGATTTATCGACTCCAAAGCCCGTGTTGAGTTTTTTAAGAGCAGACGATTAAATGATTATGGAGGAGATAAAACATGTTGAATTATCAAAGATATAAAAGAGTACCGGTAGTCACCTATCCGGAAAGACAATGGCCGTGCAATGAGATTAAGAAGGCGCCGATCTGGTGCAGCGTTGATTTAAGGGATGGAAATCAGGCTCTTACGGAGCCCATGGTTGTGGAAGAGAAGATCGAGATGTTTGAGCTCCTGATCCGGTTGGGTTTTAAGGAGATTGAAGTCGGTTTTCCGGCAGCTTCCCAGATTGAATATGATTTCTTAAGGCAGCTTGTGGAACGTAAGCTGATTCCTGATGATGTGGTCATTCAGGTTCTGGTTCAGTGCAGAGAGCACTTGATCAAGAGGACCTTTGAAGCCCTTCAGGGAGTTAAGAAGGCGATTGTACATATCTACAATTCCACTTCAACACTCCAGCGGGATGTGGTTTTTGGCAAGGGCCGGGAAGAAATCAGGGAAATCGCCGTAAAGGGTACGGAATGGGTGAAGCAGTATATGCAGGACTTTGATGGAGAAGTGGTTCTTGAATATTCTCCGGAGAGCTTTACAGGAACAGAGCTGGATTTTGCTTTGGATATTTGTACCGCTGTCCAGGAAACCTGGGGCGCATCACCGGATAAGAAAATTATCTTCAACCTTCCGTCTACCGTGGAGATGAATACTCCTAACGTTTATGCAGATCAGATCGAATGGATGAATACTCATTTCAAAAACCGTGACAGTATTATTTTAAGTGTTCACCCCCACAATGACCGGGGAACTGGAATCGCAGCCACGGAGCTTGCTCTCTTAGCAGGAGCCGACCGGGTGGAAGGCACGCTTTTAGGAAACGGCGAACGGACCGGGAATGTAGATATTTTAACAGTCGCATACAACATGTTCTCTCACGGGATCAATCCGGAGCTTCACATTGAGAATATTCGTGAGATCGTTGATATATATGAGCGATGCACCAAGATGGAAGTAGAGCCCAGACATCCCTATGCAGGAAAGCTTGTCTTTACCGCCTTTTCCGGCTCCCACCAGGATGCCATCAACAAAGGCATGCAGGCTATGCGGGATAGAAAGAATACTTACTGGGAGGTTCCTTACCTGCCCATTGACCCATCAGATATCGGCAGGCAGTATGAGCCTATCGTACGGATCAACAGCCAGTCCGGCAAGGGCGGCGTAGCCTTTGTCATGGATACCTTCTACGGCTTCAAGCTTCCAAAGGGTATGCATAAGGAGTTTGCCGATGTGATACAGGCGATTTCTGAAAAGCAGGGTGAAGTTGCTCCTGAGCAGATTTTGGATGAGTTTAAGAGCAATTACACGGAGAAGAAAGAACCGATCCATTTCCGCAAAGCCCAGATTACGGAAGCAGAAGATGATACACCGTTCTCAACAGCTGCAAGGGTCCGCTATACCGATCATGGTGTTGAGAAAATCTTTGAGGGTGTTGGAAACGGACCTATTGATGCGGTACAGAAGGGGCTTGAAAAAGAACTTGGCATTGAGATCCGGGTTCTTGACTACTATGAGCATGCACTTGCTTCCGGTTCCGGAGCACAGGCGGCCTCCTATATTCACCTCCTTGATGTGAAGACAGGAAAAGCTACCTACGGTGTAGGCATCAGCTCCAACATTACAAGAGCGTCTATCCGCGGAATCTTCAGCGCAGTCAACCGGTTATTCTATTCATAAAATAAAGGGCCGGCCTTTGAGAAAAGGCTGGCCTTATTTTTATGCTTTAACGGAAAATTAAATCAGATTTTTGCAGTGGATTCCCTGATCACCAGTTCCGCGTCCAGGATCAGAGATTTTGGGGAGCTGGAGGGGTTTTCCATCATCTCCAGGAGCATCTCGCAGGCAGTATACCCAAGCTGCAGGCAGGGCTGGTTGACCGTTGTGATGGAAGGACAGGTCATAGTGGAAAATTCAATGTTATCAAAGCCAACCACCATGATGTCCTTGGGTACATTGAGTTTAAAACGCTTTGCGGCCCGTATGACGGCAGCTGCAAATATATCGGAGACCACAAAGAAGGCGTTAGGCCTTGGCTCACTGTTTAATAAACGGCAGATGGCAGCGTAAGCCATCTGATAGTTGATCTCCGGTAGCTGTATGATCCAGTTTTGAGGGACAGAGATTTCCGCCTTTTTTAAGGCGCTCAAATATCCCTCCTGCCGTTTTACCGCATACTTAAAGCTTAAAGGCCCATTGATGAGGGCGATTTTATTGCAGCCGCAGTTATAGAGATATGTGGTGGCTGCCTCTGCAGCGGAAAAGTCGTCAATGCTGACATAGGGGTATCCTGCGGCGTCTTCGTTGTATTCGCAGCACTGCACTAAAGGGGTGATGGCGCGTATCTGTTTTAACTGTTCTTCCGATGCTCGGTTTAAAAGGATGGAACCGGCAGCGTTGACCCGGTGGAGCAGATTGCAGAAATTGCGGATGGAACCCCGGTCCAATGGGGATTCATTGATGAGTAAATGACAGCCATGGGCCTTTGCAGAGACTCTGGCCCCTTTTATGACCTCCTGGTAGAAAACATTTTCAATTCCCGGAATATTCAGTACGATCAGCGGCTGTTCTTCAATGGAGGGCGGAGCGGTGGATTCAAAGGCATATCCAAGCGCAGCCATAGTGCTTTCTACCCGTTTGGCGGTATCTGCCTTGACCTGCTCCCTGTGATTTAACACACGGGAGACGGTGGCCGGTGAAACTCCAGCCTGTCTTGCAATTTCTTCTATTGTAATTTTTTCCTGTTTCATTCCCCTGTTCTTCCTTTGCTTCATTCTTTCTTTTGTTTATATCATGAGAAAGGCTTATTGTAAATATAAACTTTTCATAGTTATGAAAACTTTTCAGAAAATCGAGACTGCAATTGTGCAGATTGATTATATTATCACAATAGAATCTGGATATAACATGGAAAAACTATTAATAACGACCAAAAACTTGAAAACAAAGCAAGAAAATGTTAAAATCACCTTGAAAAAATGAAAGAAATGAAAAGCAATATGAAAGCCAATCGGAAGAGGAAGGAACACGCTATGAAGGTAGGAATCATTGGGTGCGGAAGGGTCGCACAGACAAGACACATCCCTGAATACGGGGCGCATCCCGGAGCCCAGATTGCAGGCTATTATGATTTCAACGAGGAACGGGCAAGGGAGCTGGCTGCAGTTTACGGCGGAAAGGTATATGATTCAGCCGATGCTCTGCTGGCTGACCGGGGAATCGATGCGGTAAGTATCTGTACGGCCAATCATACACACGCAGAAATTACCATCAAGGCCCTGCGGTCGGGAAAGCATGTACTTTGTGAAAAGCCTATGGCAGTAAGCCTTGAGGAATGCAAAGCAATGGTGCACGCGGCAGCAGAGAACAACCGGCAGCTGATGATCGGACAAAATCAGAGATTTGCCAAAGCACATATACGGGCAAAGGAGCTTCTATTAGCAGATACGATCGGAAAGGTCCTCACATTTAAGACCACATTCGGGCATGGCGGGCCGGAAACCTGGAGCATCGATGGGGCAAACAGCTGGTTTTTTGATAAAGAGAGGGCTTCCATGGGAGCCATGGCTGATCTGGGAGTTCATAAGACGGATTTGATCCAGTATCTTCTGGGCCAGAAAGTTGTAGCTGTAACTGCTCAGCTGCTGACCCTGGATAAAAGATATGAGTCAGGAGAACTGATCGGCGTGGATGACAATGCCATCTGCATCTATGAGATGGAAGATGGTGCCATAGGAACCATGACAGCCAGCTGGACTTATTACGGTAAGGAAGATAATTCCACGGTTCTTTATGGGACCAAGGGAATCATGAAGATTTATGACGATCCGGAGCATTCCATTTCCGTGGTTTTGAAAAACGGGGAACAGATCTTATACGACATTGATAAAATACAGACCAATGACAATCAGACAAAATCCGGGATTATTGATGCATTTGTGGATGCCCTGGAGGCGGGGACAGAGGTGCCGGTCAGCGGCGCTGATGTATTAAGCGCCATGGAAGCTGTGTTTGCCTGCCTGGAGTCCGGCAGGGAGAAACGAAGGATCGCCATCGGGGAAAAGGGGGAAAGGTAGCATGAAACTGGGATTTGTCAGTGCGATTCTGGGAGAATGGACTTTTGAGGAAATGATCGATACGGCGGCAACCATGGGCTTCCAATGTGTGGAAGTGGCTTGCTGGCCAAAGGGAAGGGCGGATCGCAGATATGCAGGTGTCAGCCACATTGATGTGGCTGATTTAACAGAAGAGAAGGCGGAGTACATAAGAAATTATTGCAACGAACGGAATGTGAATATTTCCGCCCTTGCATTTTATCCCAATGTAATGGAAGAGGATGAGGAAAAAAGGCAGGCCAATATTTCCCATCTTAAGAAGGTGATCAATGCCAGCGCCGTCCTGGGTGTTCATCTGGTGACCACGTTTATCGGCAGGGACCAGACAAAGACCGTGGAAGAGAACTTAGAGCTGGTAAAAGAAATTTGGCCGCCCATTCTAGCCCATGCAGAGGAAAAAAATGTGCGGATCGCCATTGAGAATTGTCCCATGCTGTTTGGCAGGGAGCAGTGGCCCGGCGGGCAGAACTTAATGACATCACCGGCGAACTGGGAAAAGATATTTGAAATCCTGCCCAATGAAAATCTTGGGATCAATTATGATCCTTCCCATTTTGTCTGGCAGATGATGGATTATATTAAACCTCTTTACCAGTTCCGGAATAAGATTTTTCACGTCCATTATAAGGACATTAAATTGTATGAGGATGAGTTAAAAAAGGTGGGGACTATGGCATATCCTCTGGATTATATGTCGCCAAAGCTTCCCGGTCTTGGAGATGTGAACTGGGGAAAATATGTCAGCGCATTAACGGATATCGGTTACGACGGGTTCACCTGTATCGAAGTGGAAGACAGGGCGTTTGAGGGCACCAGAGATAAGATCCTGGACAGTCTGAAACTGTCTAAGAAATATATGGACCAGTTTATCATTTAGGTTAAGGCAGCAAACATGCTTTGATAGAGAAGGAAAATGTAGAAGGAGGATCAGTAATATGAAAAAAGCAGCAGCAATTATTTTGGCAGCATTGGTGGCGGTAGCAGGAACTGCATGTTCCCAGGTAAAACCGGCAGACACCACAACAGCGGCAGCAAAGGCGGAGTCAACATCGGCTGAAACGGTAAAGGAGACAGAGGCCGTGAAAGAAGGGACTCATATTTATGTTCTGACCGTACCGGAGGATCATGGCTGGACCGGTTCAGTGGCTACCTTTGCGAAAGAGAAGATCCAGGAGGTAAATGAAAACGGTACTTACACTGCGGAGCTGATCACCTCTGCCAATGCGGCGGAGCAGATCCGTAACATTGAGGATATCGTTTCCAAGGGAGAAAAGAATATTGCAATGGTCATCCAGCCCATTGATGATACGGTGCAGTCTGCCATTCAGGGTGTGATCGACGCAGGGATTCCTTATGTGGCATTTGACCGGATCATTGACGGCGTGTCCGGTAAGGCTGTGTCCAATGTAAAAGGCGATAATTCCGGCATCGGCGCAGGTGCTGCTGCTTATTTTGTATCCCTGGGACTTACACCGGGAGAGTCGATCTATGTTTATGAAGGCGACACATCTTCCGTAACCACATTGCGGGATGAGGGCTTTACCAAATACTTAACAGGGGAACTGGAATTTGGCGGAGAAGTCATTGCAGCGGATAAGAAATGGAGCCAGGATGACTTAAAGTCCATTACATATTCCGGAGCAATGAACTGGAGCCGTTCCGATACAAAGACATCCTTTGAATCCTTACTGGGAGACAGCAAAAATGCCCAGATCAAATGGTTTTATGCAGAAGATGATGAGCTGGCCATGGGAATCTTAGAGGCCCTTTCCGGAGGCGGAATTGATGAGGCAACCAAGGATACCTTCCTTTCCGGCAAACCGGTCATCACCGGCTGCGGCGGCCTTGATGAACTGTATGAAGTACTTCGGGGAAAAACCTATGAGGATATCGCATCAAAATGCGGAGGCATCATGTCAGTAACCTACAGCCCGTCCATGATTCAGACAGCCATTGAAGACATGGTGGATTATCTGGATGGAAAACAGGTGACTCAGGATCATGTGATTGCCTGCGAAAATGTAACATCAGAAAATGTAAATGAGTACCCATCCTTCTAGAAATAATGGTCTGAGGGACAAAAGGGGCCGTTCGTCGCTTTCGGAACGGCCCCTTTTACAAAACTGGAGGTTGAGAGATGAGCTTATTGGAAATGAATGGGATCAGCAAGGCATTTAACGGAGTCCAGGTATTAAAGGGAGTCCGTTTAAATGTTGAACAGGGTGAGGTCCATGCCCTGCTTGGAGAAAACGGAGCAGGGAAGTCAACCCTGATGAACGTGCTGACAGGAGTGTTTCCCAAAGACAGCGGGACCATTGCATTTGACGGAAAAGAGATCGATACCATCACCATCAGACAATCGGAGGAACTGGGAATTGCCTTTGTCCATCAGGAACTAAATCTGTTTAATGATTTAAAGGTATATGAAAATATTTTTTTAGGGAAAGAGTACCAAAACAAGCTTGGAAAGCTGAACAAACGAAAGATGATGGAAGAAACGGAACGGTTATTCCATGAACTTGGGGTTGACATAAATCCAAGTGAGCTGGTGGCGGATTTAAAGACCAGCCAGAAACAGATGCTGGAGATCGCAAAGGCGCTGTTCTTTAAGGCAAAGCTGTTGATCTTAGATGAGCCTACCACTTCCCTAAATAACGAGGAAGTAAAGCATTTGTTCAGCATTGTCAATCATTTAAAAAAGACAGGAACCTCTTTTATTTTTATATCCCACAAAATGCCAGAGATTTTTGAACTGGCTGACCGGTATACTGTATTCCGTAATGGGGAATTCATAGGAGACGGTGCCATTGGGGATACGACTCCGGAAGAAGTAACAGGGTTGATGGTAGGAGAGAATTATTCTGCCGGAGAGGTTTATGAAAAGAGAAAACCCGGTGAAGTGATTCTGGAGCTTCATAATTTTTCAGGTCCTGGATTTGAAGAAGTGTCCCTGCAGGTCAAAAAAGGCCAGATCATCGGACTGACCGGACTTCAAGGCTCCGGAAGCAGCGAGCTGATGCAGTGTATGTTCGGGGTTACTGAGGCGGTATCAGGAGAAATGAAGATCAGGGGAAAAAGGGTGCCCTCCCATTCGATCCATAAAGCCATGGAAGCAAAAATCGCCATGCTTGCTTCCAACCGGAAAGAAAATTCTGTTATCCCGGATATGAGTCTGCTGGAAAATATGTATCTGGCAGAGCATACCTTATCGGCACGAAGGCCTCACATTCAAAAGCGGAAGGAAAAAGAGCGGTTTGAAGCGTTTAAGACCCTGTTAAATATCAAGGCCAGAAGCAGTTCCGATTCCATTCTATCCTTAAGCGGCGGAAACCAGCAAAAGGTATTTATTGCCCGATGGCTGAATACGGATGCGGATATTCTGCTGTTTGATAATCCTACCCAAGGCATTGACGTAGGAGCCAAGGCTGAGATTTATAAGCTGATACTGGAAATGGCAAAAAAGGGAAAGACCATTCTCATCAATACCCTGGAAATTCCGGAAATCCAGAAGGTAGCTGATTTCTGCGCTGTTTTTTACAACGGAAGAATGATAAAGATTCTGGAGCATGATGAAATCAATGATACTACGGTCATGCTGTATTCAACAAATGCCGTGAACCAGGAAATAGGAGGATAAAGAAATGAAGGCAGGAGAAAAGAAAAACGGAATGTCCTTTGGGGTTCTGTCCAAATGGTGCGGGGAATTCAGTTTTATTATCGTATTTGTACTGATCTTTCTGGTATATGCCCTCACCAGCAACGGGCTGACCTGGAGCGGCACCATGAATATTTTTCGCCATTCGGCAGTGGTGGGAATCATCGGTCTGGGAATGGGACTGGTATGTATGACCGGGGAAATTGATTTATCGGTAGGTTCCATGCTAGCCTTAAACAGCGGGCTGTCGGTCATCATGTTTAATATCACAGATCATATTCTGATGACATTATTGTTTGCCCTTTTGTTCGGTGCAGCCTGTGGTCTGATCAACGGCCTGCTGGTGGGATACATAAAAATGCCGGCCTTTATTGTTACATTAGCAACCATGCTGATCTTCCGTTCCTTTGCCCAATATATCTGCCAGCATATCGATAAGGCTCTGGCAGGAGGCGGAAGCAGCGTGTACCGGATGATCAAGGAGCTGTCCTCTTATCAGCCGTTTTACGGTCTTGGAAACGGAAAAGTTCTTACCGTTCCCATTGTGGGACTGATCCTGATTTTAATGACGGCACTATTTGTTTACATAACAACCAGCACGAAGTACGGAAAAAAGGTATATGCAGTGGGGAGCAATGCAAAGGGTGCACAGATGGCGGGGATCAATGTGAGTCTTATGAAGGTTTCCGTGTTTGTTCTTGCGGGAATTCTGACAGGGCTCGCCTCCTTTTTATGGGTGGCCATGAATGCCTCTTCTGATCCGGCCACAACTGGAAGCAGCTATGAAATGTATGCCATTGCGGCAGTCGTATTAGGCGGCATCAGTATGTCAGGAGGAAAGGGCAAATGCCTGGGAATCTTATTTGGAGCTATGTCTTATACTATCATTGACAAGATCATCGTTGCACTGAAGATGGATTCTCTCATCAATGATGCAATCAAGGGAATCATCCTGATACTGGTGATCGTGGTTCAGATCATAGGACCGAGGATCAAGGAAAGGCTGACAAGACATAATTAAATGATCCATGATAAGGAAGGGAATTTGTTGATCGTACCAGTGGGGATGCTGGTATCATCAACAAATTCCCTTTTTCCCTCTGGTAATTCTTACAGGAAATGGTATCCTAATGAAGGAAATAAGCACATACATTTACTTTTCCAGACGGTTTTAGTATAATGTAGACAGTTTATAAACGAGACAGGAGAAGTAACTATGAAAAAGTATGATTATGTGCTGGTAGGCGGCGGCCTTTATTCCGGTGTTTTCGCATACCTGGCAAAGCAAAAAGGGAAAAAGTGCCTTGTGGTAGAGAAACGGGAACACATGGGCGGCAACATTTACTGCGAGGAAACGGAAGGAATTCACGTACACCGTTATGGAGCCCATATTTTTCATACCAGCAACAAGAGGGTCTGGCAGTTTGTCAATGAATTGGCAGAGTTTAACCGATATACCAACAGCCCGGTGGCAAATTTCAAAGGCGAGATGTATAACATGCCTTTTAATATGAACACCTTCAGCAGGATGTGGGGAATATCTACCCCTGCAGAGGCAAAGGCAAAGATCGACGAGCAGAAGGCATCTATAACCGGAGAACCCCAGAACTTAGAGGAGCAGGCCATCAGCCTCGTGGGAAGGGATATTTATGAAAAACTGGTGAAAGGCTATACAGAGAAACAGTGGGGCAGAGACTGCAAGGAGCTTCCTGCCTTTATCATCAAACGTCTTCCCGTTCGCTTTACCTATGATAACAATTATTTCAATGATTTATACCAGGGAATTCCCATAGGCGGATACAATGTGATCATTGAAAAGCTGTTTGAGGGCTGCGACATAGAAATGGGTGTGGATTATCTGGAAAACAAGGGATATTATGACGGTCTGGGAGAACGGGTGATTTATACCGGAACCATTGATGCTTATTACGGATACCAGTTCGGAAAGCTGGAATACAGGAGCTTACGGTTTGATACCCAGGTGGTGGATACGGACAACTATCAGGGAGTGGCTGTAGTCAACTACACAGACCGGGAAACTCCTTATACCAGGATCATTGAGCATAAACATTTTGAATTCGGCACACAGCCTAAGTCCGTTATCACCAAGGAGTATTCCGTGGACTGGAGCGAGGGCATGGAGCCTTATTATCCGGTAAATGACGGAAAGAATCAGGATTTATTCCAAAGATATGCTGCTCTGGCTGAAAAAGAAGATCAGGTGATTTTCGGCGGACGGTTAGGGGAATATAAATACTATGATATGGACAAGGTCATTGAATCGGCCATGAACCGGGCGGAAAAGGAATTGAGCGAATCCTGCATACAGGCATAGCTGTTTACTTTTTATGACAGATATAGTACAATACTACGGAACCAGGGCTGGATTTTCCATGCCCTGAAACGTACGTAAACGGGAGGAATCTATGAACGTTGTATACGCTTCCAACGATAATTATGCCAGACATCTGGCCGTATCCCTTTATTCCCTTTTGGATCATAACAGGGACATGGGTGACATCCATATCTATGTTTTATCCATGAGCCTGTCCGAAGAGACGAAAGAACGGCTTAAGACCGTGGCAGATGGGTTTGGTCGTGAACTGACGGTCGTGGAGCTGGGGGATTTAAAGGAGCGCTTTTCCTATGAAGTTGATACGGGTGGCTTTGACTTAAGCATTATGGCCCGCCTGTTTATGGGAGAGGTTCTCCCGGAGGAAACAGACCGGGTACTGTATTTAGACTGCGATACAGTAGTGCTGTCTTCCTTAAAGAGACTGTGGGAAAAAGATCTTGGGACCTTCCTTTTAGGAGCTGTCATGGAACCTACCATATACCCTTCTATTAAAGAGGAAATCGGACTTTTGCCCGAGGCTCCTTATTTTAATTCCGGTGTACTCCTCATTGATATGACCCGTTGGAGAGAGGAAAATGCCCAGAAACAGCTTCTGGATTTTTACTGTTCCATGGGCGGGAAGCTGTTTGCAGGAGATCAGGATACCATTAACGGGGCGTTAAAGGGTAGGATTAAACCTTTATCTCCCCGATATAACTTTTTCACCAATTACCGATATTTCCGGTACAGCCATCTGGTAAGGCTGTCACCTGTTTACGGAAAGCTTGGAAAAAAAGGGTTTCAAGATGCAAAAAAACACCCTGCGATCCTCCATTTTATGGGAGATGAGAGACCCTGGAAAGAGGGGAATTTAAACCATTACCGCAGGGCTTATGACCATTATCTATCTCTTACACCATGGGCAGGAGCGCCCAAGGAAAAGGGGACCCGGCTTTATATGGCAGCTTATCATCTGATGGATTACGCTACCTTTTTATGCCCTGCCGTGAGAGATTTTGTAAGCTCCAGGTTCGGAATGCAGGTAATCAATTCCAGGAAAGGTTCTTAAATGGAAGCAGATATGAACATTAGCTGTATCATTCTCAATTATAATGACCCGGAAACCACCATTGGCCTGGTAAACTCCATAGTAAATTATGAAATCTTAGATTCCATTGTGATCGTGGATAATTGCTCCACCGATGATTCCGTCTCAAGGCTTCAGGCACTTGCTGGTGGAAAGGTCCATGTTATCTCCACGGAAAAGAACGGCGGATACGGATATGGCAATAATCATGGGATCCGTTATGCACATGGGACACTTCACGCTTCCCATGTGCTTATAGCAAATCCTGATGTTAAGGTCACAGAGGAATGTATACAGGCTATGAAAGATTCCTTTTTAAAGATAAGCCGGCTGGGTGTCGCGGCGGCAGTCACCAGGGATGGAACGGGAAAGGTGGCACTGTCAAGCTGGCGCCTTAACGGTCTATTGGGTGATCTTCTGGATACCGGTCTTATTACCAGGCGTATTTTTGCCCCCTGGCTTAATGACCGGCCGGAACTTAAGGCGGATTCTGAAAAGGAGCGGTATGTTTATGTAGATGCTGTGCTTGGCTCCCTTTTTATGGCAGATATGAATGCTCTGATGGAATGCGGTCTTTATGATGAAGAAGTCTTTCTTTATTATGAAGAAAAGATACTCGGATTTCAGCTGAAGAAAAAAGGATACGGGACGATACTTCTTCTAAACCAGTCTTATATACACCTTCATTCCGTTTCCATAAATAAGAATGTGAAATCTATTTTAAAGAAGCAGGCGATCCTTCATAAGAGCAAGCTTCACTATTATAAAAACTATCTGGGAATCAACCGGTTCCAGGAATGTCTGGTAAGGGCTTTTCTGGCGTTTCTCATGGTTGAAATCTGGTTTTTGACAGAGATCGTGGGATTGTCCTGGTAGATTGGAAAGGGGAAAGCATATGGTTTCGGTGCTGCTTGCATCCTATAACGGAGAAAAATATATACGGGAGCAGCTGGATTCCATTTTAAACCAGACGTTTTCCGATCTGTCTATCGTGATTTCCGACGATCTTTCCACAGACGGTACCCCTGCAATTATCCGGGAATATGAAGAACAATATCCGGGCCGTGTGAGGAGTCTTAGGAACAGCGAAGGATCCGGCAGTGCCCAGAATAATTTCTTCCGCCTGCTTAAGTCGGAAGCTGATGATTATATCATGCTGTGTGATCAGGATGATGTATGGCTACCGGATAAGGTTGAAGTTACCTTTAGGGAGATGAAGAAGCTGGAAACGGAATGGGGAGAAGCGGTTCCCCTTCTGGTCCATGGCGACTTATCAGTCACCGATAAGGAGGGCGGCATTCTTCACAAATCTATGGCGGAATACCAGAAAATCGCAGTTCATGATAACCGGTTCAGCCATTATCTGGTTGAGAATAATATCACCGGGAACACAGTCATGATCAACAGGGCTTTACTGGGATTCCTGGTTGATGTTCCAAAGGAATGCGTTATGCATGACTGGTGGCTGGGGCTTCTGGCAAGCTGTTTTGGAAGGATATCCTATATTGACCGTCCCCTGGTCCTATACCGGCAGCACGGTGAAAACCAGATGGGATCCAAAAGTGGTAAGGAGCAGTATGCGGAACGGATCAGGAATCAGGATGCGGTCCGGGAAAATTACAGGAAAATGTTTGCGCAGGCACAGATGTTTTTAAAACTCTATGGAAATGAGATGCCCCTGGAGCAGAGAGAGGTCTTGGAGCATTTTATCAAACTGCCCCAAAAAAACAGGGCAGAAAAGATTTATACAATCTGGAAATACAAATTAATTAAAAGCACCCTTATACGGACGCTGGGCCAGATGCTTTCTATCTGACCGGAAAATGGAGAATAACGCATGGACAAGAAAGAGGACATATTAGTAACGAGGGCTTCCATGCCTTCCTATGAAGAATTTATAGAAGAGATCAAGCCGATCTGGGAAACGGCCTGGATGACGAATATGGGAGAATTTCATGAAAAACTGATGGAGCAGCTAAAGGAGTATTTAAAGGTACAGAAGCTTCTTTTGTTTGTCAATGGACATATGGCTCTTGAAATGGCGCTGCAGGCCATGAATCTATCCGGCGAGGTGATCACCACCCCGTTTTCTTTCGCTTCCACCACCCATGCCATCGTTAGAAATAACTTAACTCCCGTGTTCTGCGATATCCGGGAGGAGGATTACACCATTGATCCGGATAAAATTGAAGCACTGATTACGGAAAAGACGACAGCCATTTTACCGGTTCATGTTTATGGAAATATTTGTGATGTAGAGAAAATCGAGAAAATTGCAAATAAACATAATTTAAAGGTAATTTATGATGCCGCCCATGCCTTTGGCGTAGAAGTAAATGGGAGAGGGATCGGGACCTACGGGGACGCTTCCATGTTCAGTTTTCATGCCACAAAGGTATATAATACCATTGAAGGCGGGGCTGTGACCTTTCAGGATCCGTCCCTGGAGATTTTGTTTAATTATTTGAAGAACTTTGGCATCACCGGAAAGGAAACTGTAGAGTACATCGGCGGAAATGCGAAAATGAATGAGTTTCAGGCGGCTATGGGCATCTGCAACCTTCGCCATGTAAATGATAACATTGAAAAGCGCAGGCTTGTGACAGAACGGTACCGGGAGCATTTGACGGGGATCCCCGGAATCCGCCTGATTGGACCTAAAGAAGGGATCCGCCAGAATTATGCGTATTTTCCAGTTGCTTTTGATGGCTTTTCCTTAACAAGGAATGAGGTATATGAGCTGCTGGCCTCTCATCATATCTTTGCCAGAAAATATTTTTATCCATTGATCACGGACTTTGAGTGCTATCGGGATCGGTTTTCAGACATACACCTTCCGGTGGCGAAAAAAGCGGCGGACAGCGTTTTGACCCTGCCCTTATATGCAGACCTTTCCCTGGATCAGGTTGATCGTATTTGCAGCCTTATATTAAATGCCAGGTAGAAGAAAGGAATATGCCCTTAGATACAGAGCGGAAAAGAGGAAATTATGAATACAGCACTGGTGACTGCGATTGGGTCATTTTCGGCAGATATAGTTATAAAAAACTTAAAAAAGGGCGGTTTCCGTGTAGTTGGCTGTGATATTTATCCGGAGGAATGGATTGCAGATTCCGGGAACGTGGCATCCTTTTACCAGGTTCCCCTTGCTACAGACGAGGAAAGGTATGTAAGCTCCATCTTAAACGTGTGCAGGGAGGAAGAGATCAAAGTGCTGATCGTACTTACGGATGTGGAGGTAGACGTGTGGAACCGTCATAGGGACGAACTGTCCCTGGCTTCGGTGACATTATGTCTGTCATCAGAGGAAACCCTTCTTCTATGCAGGGATAAAAGGGAGCTGTACCGCTATCTTTTAGATCAAGGCATGGGAAACCCCATTCCCACACTGGAGCTTTCGGAAGCGGACCCGGAACGGCTTTCCTATCCTGTGGTTATCAAGCCCTTTAACGGGAGAAGCAGTCAGGGGCTTCGCTATATTCATTCCCTTGACGAGATGAAAGGCTTTCTGGAATGCGGGAGTTTGGAGGGGCTGATCGTACAGCCCTATTATCAGGGAAGCATTGTTACCGTGGACGTGGTAAGGCAGGCGGAAACAGGAGAGAGCGTGGCTGTGTGCCGGAAGGAGCTTTTGCGGACCCCGAATGGAGCAGGAACCTCGGTGCTTGTGTTTTTGGATCCTGTTCTGGAAGCCACGTGCAGGGATATCGCCAATGCCCTTGGCATCAACGGCTGCGTGAACTTTGAGTTCATTCAGGGAGAGGATGGATCGTATCATATGCTGGAATGTAATCCCCGTTTTTCCGGCGGAGTGGAGTTTACCTGTCTGGCAGGATACGATTGTGTCACCAACCATTTAAGATGCTTTACCGGAAAGGCTATAGAACCAATAAAGGGAATTACAGGTATGTATATTGCAAGAAAATATGAGGAATATATCACAAAAGCAGATGCAGGAAAGGGCGGAGAGGAATGAGCGGCAGTTCCGAATCAAACATTATGGCCAGCATTAATTGTGTGACCTTTAATCATAAGGATTATATCAGACAGGCCTTGGACAGCTTTCTGATGCAGAAGACAAATTTTGAATTTGAGATTCTGGTCCATGATGATGCATCCACCGATGGGACAGGGGATATTCTGAGAGAATATGCAGAAAAATATCCGGATAAAGTGAAACCACTCATACAAACGGAGAACCAGTATTCTCAAGGAATTGACAATATCAGCGGAGCGTTTAATTTCCCCCGTGCCAGAGGAAAATACATTTTCATGTGCGACGGAGATGATTACTGGACCACACCGGATAAGATGCAAAAGCAGGTGGATTATATGGAAACCCATCCGGATTGCACGCTTTGTATACACAGTGCTAAAATCGAATTGGTGGGAAGGGCTCTCACAGAAAAACAGATGCGTCCTTACAAGGGGGACCGGATGATCACACCGGAGGAGATCGTGGATAAGCCTTCCGGTTATGCGATGTCATCCATGGCATTTCCCTCCCGCCTTGTGAAAGAACTTCCTGATTATTACGTGGATTGTCCGGTGGGAGATACTCCGCTGCAGATGATGGCGGCCGAAAAAGGGTACGGCTATTATATGGACGAACCTATGAGTGCCTACCGGGTGGGAGTGGCAGGCTCCTGGACCGTGGAAGGAAAAAGCGGGGATTACGCCAAAAAGCAGAAGATTTACTGGGAACGGATGAAAAAGGTATATGAGGAATATAACGTTGCCACAGAGGGCCGTTTAAAGGAAGCGACAGACAGCGCGGCAAAACGGACTTATTATCATACCATGGTCAATACCAGGCAGTTTAAGGAGATCGTGAATCCGGAGTACGCCAGATATTATAAAGAATTGACGCCAAGAACCAGGTTCTTTATTCAGGCCGAGTACCGGGCTCCGGGAGCTTATGGGCTGTTAAGGAAGATGTTTCTGGGAACGAAACGGTAAAGCGAAAAAATATGGGCAGGTTCCGGTATAATCGGTTTCCTGCCCATGCTTTTTATTATTATAAAGTTATCTGCCCAGATTATCTTGCAATATTAGGATCAGTTGGATCCCAGGTCTGGGTTTCGGGTATGATCTGTTCAATAGCAGGTCTCTCATAAGGGCCCGGAACCACTGATTCGTAAATCGTAACGGTAGTTCCAATCGCACAGTGATCATATACCCACTTGGCATCTCCGGAGAGGAGACGAACGCATCCTGCTGACTGAGCAATGCTCATATAATTATAAGTCGTCGGATCCAGCGTCATATTGTTAGGACTGCTGTACAGAATGGAATGAATTAAGAAGCCCTTCCAGATACGGGTTGCGTACTGGGTAAAGATTCCGTGATTCATATCTCTCCAGCGGTACTTTTCCGGAGTCTGGTATGTCCCAAGTGGGGTATCCGGTCCGGTGGAGGTCAAAAAGGATTTTACCGGAATAATATAGCCGTTGTTCCCATCTTTGGCGAAGATGGTCATGCAGTTCATGGTTTTGTTGATGCTGATGAGGAACGGTCCCTTACCGCCGATAATAGGCTCTAAGTCAGAGAGCATTCTTCCTGATTCGTCAAAATAATATTTGAAGCCGTCAAGATACTGCCATCCGGTCACCGGATAGGAATCCTGGAAATAGTAACGCTCATTGCCTGCCCATGCCCAGCCGGTGAAAGAGGTTCCATCTCCGTTAAAGTAACGGAGGCCGCCGTCGATCAGCCGCATTCCGTCTGCAACAGCGGAAACCAGAGGCTTCTCCGTGGCATAAGGGAACTGGGTATTCTTGGTGTAAAAAGCCATTCTCAGACCTGTTATGTAATGGCCGGTTCCCATGGTTCCGGTAGTGGCTCCGTTCTTTGCCCAGTCCATGGTGGTACCATCTTCCAACTGAGCGGTATAGTAGATGTCAAACTGGTTATTTACATAACCGGAAAACCTCATCTGTACTGCTTCAATGTTTATGTCATTGGCATAGTTGGTAGTCTGCTGTCCGTTTAAGACCCATGGAGACCAGCCGGTGCTGGAAGTATAGGTCCGGTAAAGCACGTTTCCAACAATGTTGGTAAGAAAGGTGGATAATCCGTGAAAGCCCTGTCCGTTATTTGTGATCCATGCATCATTTACAAAAGGCTGTGACCAGTTGCTGTCACCGACCATAACGGTAGTCTGGAGACGTGGGAAATTGGCCTTTAACGCGTCCTGAGCAGCTTTGGTGGCTGCATCTACTTCGCCGTCTTCTCCGCTGCCTTCCCCTTCTTTTCCAATGTCTATGCCGGCATTTGCCAAAGCGTTTTCCGCTTCATCTGTAGTTACACCTTCCTGCGTCTGGGTGTTCGTCTGGTTCTGATCTTCAGACTGCCCGTCGCTCTGACTGATGGGGACACCATTCTTAAATCCCGGTCCATATGCTTCATCTGCCCATGCAAGGGAGGCTTGTCCGGAAACAAGAGCCGCCGTCAGGCAAAGAAGCGTCAGGCTTCGTGTCAGTTTACGCATAATTTATAACCTCCTGGATTCTATAAATGAAAAATATATTCCTTTATACTCTATCACAAGTAAGTTCAAAATGCTATATACGATTTACATTTATTGGGGAATATAGTACAATAAGGCGTAAATGTAAATTGGTAAAGCAAGGAGAAAAGCCAGTATGTACCAGGAAAATATGAAAAATAAGGTCCTTTCCGGCCTCTTCTGGAAAGTGATGGAAAACGGGGGTACACAGGGGATCCAGTTCCTTGTTTCGGTTCTGCTTGCCAGAATGCTGACACCGGCAGAGTCCGGGGAAGTCATGCTCATCATGATATTCATTACCATTGGAAATGTGTTTGTCCAAAGTGGTTTTAATACCTCCCTGATCCAGAAAAAGACGGTGGATGAGGCTGATTATTCCTCTGCATTTTATATCAGCGGAGCCATTGCTTTTGTTTTATATATCATTCTCTTTTTCTCGGCTCCGGCCATAGCTTCATTTTACGGACAACCTGTTTTTACTCCCGTGCTCCGGGTTCTCTCTGTGACCCTGTTTTTTGGTGCCGTTACCTCCGTGCAGTCTGCAGTGGTCGCCAGGAATATGGAGTTTCGGAAGCTTTGTCTGGCAAGTCTTTTTGCCGCCCTTTGCTCCGGTATCATCGGCGTATTTATGGCATACAGGGGACTGGGTCTGTGGGCCCTTGTCATGCAGCAGTTTTTCTACAGCTTTTTCTTAATGGTCATGCTGGTATTTCTGGTGAAGTGGAGGCCAAGGCTTCTGTTTTCCGTTAAAAAGGCGAAGGAATTGTTCTCTTATGGCTGGAAGATACTTTGTTCCGGTCTTATAGATACCGTATTTAATAATGTTTACGGGCTAGTCATCGGGAAATTATATAATTCCGCCATGATGGGGCAATACTCAAGAGGAAACCAGTTTCCTGCTCTGATTGCGAATAATCTTGGGGCGGCGATCCAGTCGGTCATGCTTCCGGCTTTTTCGGCCTGTCAGGAGGACAAGGAGAGGCTAAAACGCATGGTGAGAAGGTCCATAGTCACCAGCTCTTACCTGGTATTTCCCATGATGGCCGGATTGATTGCCGTTGCTGAGCCTATGGTTAAGCTGCTTTTGACGGACCGGTATTTACCCTGCGTTCCCATGCTCCGGCTGTTGTGCATCGCCTATGCAACCTGGCCCCTTCATGTAGCAAATTTGCAGGCCATCAATGCTATGGGAAAAAGTGAGATATTCCTCAAACTGGAAATCATAAAGAAGGCGGTCAGCATGACTGCACTTTTAATCAGCATTCCTTTTGGGATCTATACCATGGTAGCTTTAAGGGCAGTAACCGATTTTATCTGCACCTTTATCAATGCCTATCCCAATAAAAAGCTTTTAAACTACAGCTTTTTCGAGCAGTGGAAGGATGTGCTTCCTTCCCTTCTCCTATCGGCAGTGATGTGCCTCTTCTCATACGGAGTACAATATGTAATAGAAGGAACACTCTTAACCCTGGTTGTTCAGATCCTGGTGGGAGTCGTTGTTTATGCAGGGCTTTCCTGGCTGTTCCGGTTGGAGGCTTTTTTATACTTATGCCGTATTTCCGGGATTATAAAAGAGTAGCCGGGGTGGTTTTAAGTTTACTTTTTAAGCCGGATATTGTAGAATAAAGGAACGTTATGCGGAAATAACCGGTAGGGTATACGATTATGCCCCTAAACCGTGGACAATTAAGAGGAAAATAAATGGAACGAAAAAATGTGGCCTGGAATATGATTGGAAGTCTGGTTTATGCCGGTTCCAGCATGATTCTCACGGCCCTTGTCAACCATCTCATAGGAACGGAACAGGGAGGGATCTTTGGCTTTGCCTTCAGCACATTTGGGCAGCAGATGTTTCTGGTGGCCTATTTTGGCATGAGGCCTTTGCAGAGCACGGATACAAGCCAAAGCTATACTTTTTCCGAATATCGCCTGGCCCGGTTGGCCACCTGTTCCATGGCAGTCATTTTTGGAACTTGTTATATCATGTTTAATATCTTCTCTCCGTCGGCAGGCTATACGGCTGAAAAAGCGCTGGTGGTATTTTTGATGGTGCTTTATAAGGTGCTTGACGGGTTCGCAGATGTATATGAATCGGAATTTCAGAGAAACGGGCGGCTGTATCTTACTGGACAGGCTATGGCATTTAGAACCCTGTTGTCTGTGTTTTGCTTTTTAGGAACCCTTGCTGTTACAAGGGAGCTTGTATTTTCCTGCGTGGTTGCGGTCCTGTCCCAGGGAGCAGGGATCCTGTTGTTTGATAAGCGAATGGCGGAGAATGTCCCCGGAATGGTGTTTACCAGAACACCTGGCAGGCAGTGGAAGCTTTTGCAGGACAGCTTTTTACTGTTTCTATCTGTTTTTCTGGACGGGCTTATTTTTGCCATGGCAAAATATGCGGTGGATGCCCGGATGACTTCTACGGACAACGCTGTTTTTGTGGCTATTTTTATGCCGACCTCGGTCATTAACCTGGCTGCTAACTTTGTGATCCGCCCCTTTTTGACCAAGATGTCTTACCAGTGGGAGGAACGGAACTTTGTAGAATTTAGGGCAGGCTTAAAGAAGCTTTCCGGAATCATATTCCTTCTTACGGTCATTGCCATGGCAGGAGCCTGGGCAATTGGGGTTCCTGTACTGGGAGCTATTTCCAATGTGGAGCTTAAACCGTATAAATCCGGGCTTCTTTTCATTGTGCTGGGCGGCGGTTTCTTCGCGGTTATGAATTTGTTTTATTATGTGCTTGTTATCATGAAGAAGCAGAAGGGAATCTTTTTTGGCTATGTGCCGGTCTGCATCCTTTCCTTCTTTCTCTCCTTCTGGCTGGTGGGAGTGGGAGGAATCAACGGAGCAGCCTTCTCTTATATGCTGGAAATGCTGATTCTCATGCTTTGCTTTATGGGGCAGGCGATCCGCATGTTTATTACTGAGGAACGTCATGCAGGCATACCGTTACACCCTGGAAACATAAGCGGTACAGAGGGAAAAGAGAGAATGGAGCGGAAGAAATGATGGATAAGGTACTGGTAGTAATACCTGCATACAATGAGGCTTTAAATATCGAGCGCGTGGTAGGAGATGTCATCACGAACTATCCCATGTTTGATTATGTGATCATTAATGACGGATCTACCGATCAAACAGCAGATATCTGCAGAAAGCATGGCTGGAAGATCATCGACCTGCCGATGAATCTGGGACTTGCCGGAGCGTTCCAGACCGGGCTTAAATATGCTCACAGACGCGGTTACCGGTATGCCATACAGTTTGACGGGGACGGGCAGCACCGGCCGGAATATATTCTTCCCATGAAAGAGAAGATGGACGAAGGCTATGATATTGTTATCGGCTCCAGATTTATAACAGGAAAGAAACCCCATTCCATGCGGATGTTTGGGAGCAGGCTCTTAAGCGGCTCCATCTGGTTCACCACTGGGGTAAAGGTCAGTGATCCTACCTCCGGTATGCGCATGTTCAGCAGGAAGATGATCAAGGAATTTGCTGATGGCTTAAATTATGGTCCGGAACCGGATACGATCTCCTATTTGATCAGCCAGGGGGCTAAAGTCGCGGAAATCCCTGTGATCATGGATGAACGGATTCTGGGAGAGAGCTATTTAAATCCGGTCAATGCGGCCCGGTATATGGGAAAGATGCTGTTTTCCATATTGCTGGTACAGAGCTTCCGCATTAGGGACAGGAGATAAAGGAAGGGAGAACGAACATGACAGTTTTGCTTCGCTGCGTACTGATATGCGTTTCCATATTGCTTACATTTTATGTACTTAGAAGAATACGCCATTCTAAGATGAAGATAGAGGATTCTATCTTTTGGGTGATGTTTGCCCTGCTTTTGGTGGTATTCAGTTTATTCCCTCCATTGGCTGATTTCATATCCCGGATGGTGGGAACCTATTCCACCGCCAATTTTATCTTTACCTTCATGATTTTTATCCTGCTGGTAAAGGTTTTCTTTCAATCTGTCAAAATATCCCAGCTGGAGCGGAAAATGACGGAACTGATCCAGATGCTTGCTCTGGACCGGGAAGATGCCAGGGAGAAGGAGGAAGGTCATCATGAAGCTCATTCTGAATAAAAAGGGATTGTGGCTTACGGCGGGAACTTGTCTTTTTCTCGCCTTTCTCTTTATAAAAACTTATGAGGAGACCATTGTAGGGATCCCGTCACCGGAATTTGAGACAGTCCGCCGTTTTTATTGGTGGATCATCGTGTTCGGTTGTGGATTTCTAGTGTGTTTGGGAGCAGCTTTGTGGATATTAAAGACTCCAACCTTCTTATTATTTCCAGGGACCGTGGTTATTCTTGGGCTGTTTTATATGCTGGTTCTGACCCCTTTTTCAACACCCGATGAGGCGGCCCATTTTACCAGTGCTTACCGGTTCTCCAGCCAGCTTATGGGAAAACCGGCGGTGGCAGATGAAGCTTTTCTTTCCCATGCAACAGAGGAGGAAAAGGAGAGGATCAGCCGGGGCGCCAATGTTCTGGTGCGGAGCGGTGATGATGCTCCCGGACTTTATACCAATGTGGGACGGGCCACATACAACCTGGTCCTTAAGGAGATGTTTTCCCTTGATAACAGCCAGGGGATGACGGTCCGCTATGAGATACCGGTAAACACTACGCCTGTGGTTTATTTACCTCAGGCCCTTGGGATCTGCCTTGCCAGGCTGCTCCATCTGGGATACATCCCTTTGGTATATCTTGGCAGGCTGTTCAATCTTCTTGCTTTTGCAGGTATGGCAGCTCTGGCTGTGAGAATCATGCCATTTAAAAAAGAGCTTCTCATGGCGGTATCGTGTCTTCCCATGACCCTTCATCTGGCAGCTTCCTTTTCCTATGATACGGCCTTTATCGGCCTGTCCATGCTTTTTCTGGCCTGGTGCTTTTACTTAGCCTATGAGAAAGAGAAAGTGACTGTAAAGGATACGGTTGTTCTGGCGCTTTTGCTGATCCTTCTGGAGCCTGGAAAGATCGTTTATCTGCCGGTGGCCGGTATCTGCCTGTTCATTCCTTCTTCTAAATTTAAGTCAAAAAGAAATTACTGGATCTCTGTTATAAGCGTTATAACAGCCGTTGTTCTGGCGGTGTTTTTGGTAAACCGTCTGGTCCTCTCTGCGTGGGCGACCACAACGGAAAGCTATGTGGGCTGGAGTGAAGCGGCAGGGTATACGCTGCAGGATGTGTGGGAACACCCATATCAGATCTTTAAAGTATATTATGAAACCCTGGTGACCCAGTTTGATTATTATCTGACTACCATGCTCGGAGGATTTTTGGGCAATTTGGATCCTAACCTGACTGTGCCTCCCTTCTGCCTTATGATTTTATGGTATGTGCTTTTTATCAGTGTGACAAGGAGAGAAGGAGAAGAAGCTCCTATGTCCGGTGGACAGAAGCTTTGGATGGTCATTCTGGTATTTTTAAGTGCCTGCCTGGTTCTTGCTTCCATGCTATTAGGCTGGACGCCGCGGGAGCTTACCTATATAACGGGTGTTCAGGGAAGGTATTTTATCCCCTTGCTGCCCCTTGTGCTGTTGGTTGTATTTGATAAACGCTTGGTCATAAACATGGATTTAAGGAAAAGTGCATGGTATCTGGAATGCTTTGTGAGCATCTATGCCCTGATACGCATCTGTTCCACGGCGTGTCTGCGCTACTGATTCATACGAAGGCAGTGGGTCAAACGAAAGATCGCTTGATCTTTGAGGCTGTTCGCGGAGTATTTAACTGGAAGGTAGGAAATTGCAATGGAAGAAAAAAGGCAGGAAAAATCCGTTGATGTGATTATTCCCGTATATAAACCGGATGAGAAATTACAGCTTTTGCTGAAACGCCTGGGGGAACAGTCATACCCGATCCGGCGGATCATTATCATGAACACGGAACGGTCCTATTGGAAAGATGAGGAATATGGCTGGGTCCCCAATCTGGAAGTACACCATGTGACAAAAGAGGAATTTGACCATGGCGGCACCAGAAACCGGGGAGCCGGTTATTCTGAGGCAGATATTATGGTATTTATGACCGATGACGCAGTTCCGGCTGATGGGAATTTAATAGGAGCGCTGGTAAAAGGTCTTGACCAGACAGGAAAAGGCGGAGAAAAGGTGGTCATGGCCTATGGAAGGCAGCTGCCGAATCCCGACTGTGCCCTGGCAGAGCAGTATACCCGTTCCTTTAATTACCCGGAACAAAGCAGGGTGAAAACAGGCGGGGATCTAAAGGAGCTGGGAATCAAGACCTTTTTTGCCTCCAATGTCTGCTGCGCCTATGACCGGGCTGCATTTTTAGAGGCCGGGGGATTTATTAAGCGGACTATTTTTAATGAGGACATGATTTATGCGGGAAATGCGGTAAGACACCGGGGGCAGGCGGTAGCCTATGCAGCCGATGCAAACGTGTACCATTCCCATAATTACGGCTGTATCGCCCAGTTTAAACGGAATTTTGACCTTGCGGTATCCCAGGCCGATCATC
>Ga0213825_1000072_pt1 | contig 86376 bp, 76 predicted proteins | sample MC6MC0900MG_FD_179896 | JGI IMG/M metagenome (GOLD analysis project Ga0213825, IMG submission 179896) | Enriched soil aggregate microbial communities from Iowa State University, Ames, United States - MC6-MC0900-MG | ecosystem: Environmental > Terrestrial > Soil > Unclassified | place: USA: Iowa...
AGCTGTCTGCGCAGGCAAAGGTACTCAGCGGTCTGGCAAATCAGTTTACTTTAAAGAGAATGTAATTGATATACAAATAAAACCGTCCTGCTGACTGGAAATCAGCAGAACGGTTTTTTAATGGAATTACTTCTATTATTCGTTGCAATAATGCTCTTTAATTGAACCGATCAGGGGGATTACACGCTAATCCTGTATCAGTGCGCAAAGGATCAGCAAATTTAAGAAGCTTTATGGTTTAGGCGGTTACCTCATACCCTTACACATCACCCACTGAATTCCATCCAAGATCCAGAATAAAGCTGCGCCTACTACCGACATGATGACAATGCCGCCATACATCTGAATATAGTTAATCCTGGACCATGCATCCAGAATGTAGTAGCCCATTCCCCAGCGGGTTCCATAGGCTTCTACAATTAAAAGGATGGCTAAGGATGTACCTGTACCGATCCGTATGCTGGTGAACAGCTCCGGCAATACCGCAGGCAGGGTGATATCCTTTAAAATACTTTTTTTATGAGCGCCTGCGCTTTTTGCCACATAATAAATTCCCTGATCAATATGCTCCGCTGCATCGCGGACAGCTACAATGATCTGGAATACCGTGGTAAGGACAATGATGAGGATTTTAGAGCCATTGCCAAGCCCTAAAAGAAGCATACAGACCGGAAGCAGCGCTGTTTTGGGAACTGGGTAGGAGAAGTACACCAGTGGGTGAAGGATCCGGTTTGCAATGGCAGAGGAGGCCATAAAAATTCCAACAGGAATACCGATGAGGAGGGCAATGGAGAGACCAGCCGCCACACGGCCTAAGCTGGCTCCTATATGAAGCCAAAGCCTACCGTTTATCATGTGACTGTATTTACCATATACTGTCAGAGGCCCCGGAAGCACCGGAGTGGATAAAAAGGCGGCCAGAAGGAACCAGAATAGATTGACAAGCAAAAAACCTTTTATAAAGACCCACAATTTTTTTCTCATATCTCATCCGCCTTTATGATATTCTCCGTAATCTGCTGTTCTAGCGACCGATAGGCTGCTTCTTTGGGACTCTTCACGCCTTGCCACGGGTTTTCATTTAAAAAGCTGAAGTGACCGCCACGTTTCATAACTGCGATTTTATGGGCAAGGTAAAGGGCGTCTTCCACCCGATGGGTGACAATGATTGTGGTGGGCTTTTTTTCCTTCCAGACCCGCAGAAACAGCTCCCTTGCCGCCAAGGCAGCCGCAATATCCAGGGCAGCGAAAGGCTCATCCATCAAAAGCAGTTCCGGATTCATCAGAAACGCCCTTGCGAGAGCCACACGCTGTGCCTGGCCTCCGCTTAACGTGCCCGGATAACGCTCTAAAAGCCCGTCTATCCCCAATTCTTTACACAGGCTTGTTAGCTGTGCTTCCATGTTACTGGTATTATCCCGGATTTTGGCCGTAAACAGGCAGTTTTCTTTTACTGTCTTCCATGGCAGCAGACCGTAGTTCTGGGGGATCAACCCGATCGAGCACGTTTTGGGGTTGAGTCCGGTTCCGTCTAAGGTGATAGATCCCGCATAAGGCAAAATGCCTGCCAGGGCGTGAACCAAGGTGGATTTACCGCAGCCGGAGGGACCTGCGACAGCCAGAACCGTTCCGGTTTCCAGCTGCCAGGACATCTGGTCAATTACCCTATGTGTCCCGCCTTTCCCATATGTGACAGAGATATCTTTCAGTTCCAGCATCTGGCTCCCTCCGTTCTTCTTTTGTTTTATTTCAATTCACCGTTTAGCTGCTCAGGCTTTAAATCCGGGCTGCATAATCCCTTCTTTGCTGCCCATTCCACAGCAGCCTGTAAGTCGGCAGCCTTTGGCAGTTCATTTTTCCGGTATACAGGCAGCTCAATATTTCCGGTGAGTTCCTCAGGATAGCCTGCCGCCTTTATAACCGTTGCTTCGTACTCTGTCAGCGGCGTGTTATTAAGATAATCAACGGCTTCATCGTATGCCTGATACATCTTTTTAATCGGATCGGACTTTTCATCAATGGCTTTCTTTGTAAATGCAGATACAGCAGGATACAGCCCATCGGTATTGGCGCTTCCAAGGATTACTGCGCCATCCTTAATTGCCAGGGTGGAGAATGGCTCCGGCAGAAGGACCAGATCGATCTTGCCGTTTCGAAGCATTTCAAGCCTGTCAGGGATCCGCGGTACCACCTGCTTATCTAAATAGGTATCATCTAAACCGGCATTGCTCAAAATATAATCCAGAGAATACTCGATTAAGGTGTTTTCTGAGATTGCAATGCTTTTTCCCGCCGCGTTCTCCAGGGATGTGATTCCTGTATCTTTTCCTGCGAGAAGGACATAATCTCCGTCCGTGCATCCGGTGGCTTTTACGTCCAGCCCTGCATTCTGATACATGCAAAGGCCGATGAAGTCAGTAAATACTCCGTCTAATTTCCCTGCTTGAAGAGCCGCATCACGGTCCTTTGCAGAAGAGAATACCTGCATGTCCAGCTGGAAACCATACTTTTTGTCAAGCCCCTGTTCTGTTATGATTGTAAGAGGTACGATATCGGAAGAATACATGACTCCCAAATGGATGGTGGTATCAACCGGAGTCTTTGCTTTACCGGCGCATCCTCCCAGGATAACCGCCGCTGCACAGCCAAACAATGCCGTAAGAATTCCTGTGCGGCTTAATAAATAATGTTTCTTAGCATTTTTTTCTGATTTTTTCATATACTCTCCTTTGGTTTATATATTCCCTTTATTTCTTATTCTTCTTCTTTCCACCTGGCGTACCGGTGGTTTTCCACCCCCAGGCAATCAAGTACCCGGCCGGCCATAAAGTCCGCTATATCATCAAGGCTTTTTGGCTTTTGGTAGAAGGCCGGCATAGCGGGAACGATAAACGCTCCGCACTCTGCCAGAGTCAGCATATTTTTTAAATGAATCTGGGACAGGGGCGTTTCCCTTGGCATTAACACCAGAGGACGCCTTTGCTTTAGCGCCACATCGGCGGCCCGAGTCATTAAATCCGGTGTAATTCCTGCCGCAATGTGGGCCAGCTTTGACATGGAGCATGGTGCGATGATCATACCGTCCGTCAGATGGGATCCGCTGGCAGCAGCGGAAAAGAGATCGTTGTTATCTTCCAGGATAAGCTGACCGGTAAAACGATTCTTAAAATCATCGATCCATTCTCTTGCCTCCCGGCCGGTTTCGTAGGACATGACCTTTTCTCCTGTTCCGGTCAGGATGAGCCGTACCCTGGCTCCGCCTTCAAGCAGGGCTTCTACGATCCGTAGACCGTAAATGCTGCCGCTGGCTCCTGTTATTCCAACTACATATTGTTTCATAGTCTGCTTCATTCCCTTTCCATTGCTTTATAAGTATACATCCAGAGTTCCGAAGACCAAAAGCACGATGCTGGTGATCTGGCTGACGCTGTATGACGCAATATTGACATTCTCCAGACGATCCGGTGATACCAGCCGATGCTGAATTACCATGAGGACTGCGATGATTCCCAGGCCGATTCCGTAAAGCAAACCAAACTGGGGATAGAGCAGTACCCCGGAAATACACAGGCAAAGCAGTGCGGCACAATGGAACAGAGTACTGATCCATAATCCGCCTTTTACGCCAAATTGTACCGGAATGGAGTGAAGGCCGTTTGCCTTATCAAATTCATAATCCTGAGAGCCGTAAATAATATCAAATCCTGCAGTCCAAAGGCAGTTAGCAGCGCCAAAGAAAAGCGGTATCAGGGAAAACTTCCCCGTTACCGCCAGCCAGGCTCCAACGGGTGCACAGGCGCATGTGACGCCCAGAACCAGATGGCAGGTCCAAGTAAATCTTTTCGTGTAAGAGTAGATAGTCATCAAAAACAGAGCCAGGGGAGACAGGATAAGGCATAGCAGGTTTAAACGGGAGGCGCTGATCACCATGACCAGAAAGCAGACTGCCACAAGGATCAAAGTTTCATTTTTTCCTATCTGTCCCTTGGGAATCTGGCGGCTTGCTGTCCTGGGGTTTTTTGCGTCGATCCTGGCATCCACCACCCGGTTTAAGGCATTGGCACCTGTTCTGGCGCTTAAAAAGGCGAGTGCAGCCCAGAATACCACCTTTGGGTCCGGCCGTCCGCCGGAAACAGCAAGCAAGGATACTGCGGCAAAGGCCAGGGAAAAGATGGTATGGCTGAACATGACCAGCTTTCCGTATTCATTTAATTTATTTATTATTTTTCCAATGATCGATCCCATAAGCACTCCATTTCGCTGATACCTTTTTTTTGATTTCATCCGCCATCACAATATCTTCCGGCCAGGGACGGGAAAGCCCTTCTTCCAGACGCTTTCTTGTAGCATCGAAAGCCGCCCGCCTACCATTCGTAAACATATCTCTGGTGACGTCTATATTATTGAATACCCGCCACATGACTGTGGAATGATCTGACGGGTCTACATCCTCGTCTACAACTAAAATGAGGGAAGCCTTTTTTTCTTCCAGCATGGCAAGGGCTTTTTGCCTGCCGCCCCAGGGCTGTTCCTTGCGGATTGGTACGATTTCAAGCGCACCTTCCGTAAAGGCATCTTTTCCTCTGCTGGTGGCATCTATGCCAAGCCGCCCACCATACAAAGGATAATCAGAAGAGTGATCGAGGGCATCTAAGGGCCCTTTGCTGACCACAAAATCTTCTTCTGGATGAGCATAGCGCAGGACTTCCTTCCAGACAGCTGACGCATCACTTGGATCTATGGTTTCATCGACTGCCACAATCATCTTCGCAGTTCTCATCTGTCCCATGCCCCATATAGCGTTCATAACGGTTCTGGCGGCGCCTGGATAGGATGACTTCACTGATACTACGGCGCAGTTATGGAAGACTCCCTCAAAGGGCAAATGGATATCCCGCAGTTCGGGAATCGCCGTTTTTAATACGGGAAGGAAGATGCGTTCCGTAGCTTTTGCCATATAGCAGTCTTCCATGGGAGGTTTCCCCACGACTGTGGCAGGATAGACCGGATGCTTTTTGTGGGTAATCGTGGTAATATGAAATTTGGGATACCAGTCTGCCAGGGAATAATATCCGGTATGGTCTCCGAAAGGTCCTTCCCAAACCAGCTCTTCCTGTGGATCCACATAGCCTTCCAGGACAAATTCCGCATCCTCCGGTACGTAGAGATCGTTGGTAATGCATTTCACCATTTTTACCGGCCTTTTTCTTAAGAATCCGGCCAGCATCATCTCGTCCAGCTTCGGTGGAAGAGGTGCTGTGGAAGCATAAGTTACAGCCGGGTCGCATCCAAGTGCAACGGATACGGGCATGGGACAGCCTTTCTTCCGGTATGCTTCGTAAATACCGGCCCCGTCCTTGTGTTTCTGCCAGTGCATGGCCGTCGTTTTAGAATCCAGCACCTGCATCCGGTACATGCCTATGTTTTGAAGCTTTGTATTGGGATATTTAGTAAAGACAAGGGGAAGTGTAAAGAAACGGCCTCCGTCAAGAGGCCAGCAATGCAGAACCGGCAGCTGCCCCAAGTCTGGTTCTCTCTCTATTACCTGCTGGCAGCCGGGCCTCTTAACATGAAACCGGCTCTTTAGAGGAAAGCAGCACAACAGGCGCAGCAGCTTTGGTGCAAAGGAGATCAGCTTTAAAAGCGATGAGTAATTTCCGAAATCCAGGTAGGCACCTATGTCTGCCGCGATATCGTCCAAGTTTTCCGCTCCAAGAGAAAGGGCCATCCGCTTGTCGGTGCCAAAGGCGTTCATCAGCACCGGATAGGGAGAGCCCTCTACATGTTCAAACAGAAGCGCTTTGCCGCTGGTACTTTCTGCCTTGCAGACCCTGTCTGTAATCTCTGTTATTTCCAGGAGAGGGGATACTTTCTCCGTCACACGGATCAGTTCCCCTCTCTCTTCCAATGTATGAATAAAACCCTGTAGTCCTCGGTATGACATATGGCCTCCTAACGGTCATGATTGCGGTACGCTTCGTAGCCGCTGCTGGTTTTGATGGTGCTATCCGGCAGAACCCACATTGCTTCTACACCCTTCATATCCTCAATCATAGCCAGTCCCTTTTCATAGGACATATTAAATATAGCGGTAGACAGCGCATCTGCCCATCCGGAATCTCTGCATACAATGGAGACCGCCCGGAAGTATGCTGCAGGCATTAGGGTGACAGGGTCAATAATATGGTGATATCTCACCCCATCCACGATGTAATACCTTTCATAATCGCCGCTACTGACGAGCGAATAGCCGTCTAAATTCAAAGTATCTATGGACTTTTTCTCGCTGTCAAGATCCGGATTTTGGATATCCAGTTTCCAGGGCTTTCCGTCTGCCCGGATACCGATGGCGCGGATATTGCCTCCAACACTGAGGAGGACATGATCAATTCCCTTGGCTTCCATAGACCTTGCTACCTGCTCCGTGGCGTAGCCTTTTGCAATGGCACCTACATCGAGACTCATCTCAGGATCCTCCAGGTATACAGTGGAGGAGTCTTCATCTACGATGACCTTTGAAAAATCCGTATGTAGGGCTGCCTCCTTCAGTTTATCCATAGGGGGAACTTGGGCGGTTTCAGGGGTTTCTATGCCTTTTGTACGATAGTCGTGCCAGATGGACAGAACACTTCCCATGGCTACGTTTACTTTGCCGTCTGTTTTTTCATAGGCTTCCTCCGCCATTTTCAGCATATCTATAATCTTCTGGTCAACTTTTACGGGATTTTTACCGGCATTATCATTGATGGTCTTAATGTTATTCACGCCGTCATAATCATTGTAAATATCATATAGCTCATGGTATACCTCCAGCTCATCGTGAATGTCCGTGGCAATTTGGGTAAATTCCTCTTTATTTTTTGCATATCCTACGATCTGGGTGACGGTATCGAAGAGATTTAAGAACTCGGCATGAAACCTTTGATCCTTTTTAGCTCCTATGGCGGCGGTATAAACCGCCGCCATAGTAAGCGCTGCCAGAGATCCGGCAATTATTAAAAATTTTACTGCTTTTTTATTTTGCATTTGCTTCTGCCTTGGAGATTCCTGTCTGGAAGTCACCAATACCAACGGTTACGCTGGCTTTTAAGTCTGCATCAGTAGGAGCACCTTCGTTTTCATCAATTGCAAGACCGGTGATCTCACTTGCTGTTTTGCCAGTTGCATAAGCTGCGAAGCTAGCAGCCTGCTCATTCCATTCTTTTCCGATTGCGGAAGCTTTTTTCATGCCATAGGCTTCGCCTAACTGATTCTTGGTCTTGAAATCAGCAGCTTTTAAATCGCTGGTGATCTTACCGGCAGCGTCGAAGTTTACATTGACCTGAGAAGCGTCAATCACACAGCTTGTAATCTTGCCGTCTGCGCCAAAGCTGGCAATTGTGTAGGTAGAATATGCCTGAGCTACGCCAGCAGCATCTGCAGCAGCATCTTTGGACTTGCTGATACCTGTAACGATACCATAGCCCAGTTTGTCGCCTGTCTGAGCGCCTGCGCTCTTAGCATTTGCAACAGCCTGCTCAACTACATTGATAAAATCTCCGATATGAACGGTAATGGTAGCCTTTAAGTCTGCATCATCAGCAACACCATCTGCAGAAACGGCAATTCCTTTTACTTCATCAGCTGTTTTTCCGATTACATACTTTGCAAAACCATCAGCCTGCTCGTTCCACTCTTTGCTGATACCGGAAGCTTTTTTCATACCATATTTTTCTCCCAGCTCATTCTTGGATTCCACAACGGTACCAAGATCTGTAAGCAGTTTTCCTTCTTTGGAGAAATTCACTTTGGTCTGAACGGAATCGATTTTACAGTCTACAATCTTACCGCTGCCATCTACTAATACGGCTGCGAACATGGTATCAACTTCTGCAAGACCATCCTTTTCGCCGGCATCTGTGGATTTGCCGATAGAAGAAATTGCTGCATAACCGGTAGAAAGAGCGCCGCCTGCTGCTTCTGTCTTTGCAGCTTCTGTGGTGGCCTCAGCCTGGGTTGTAGGTGCTTCCGTTGTTGCTGCCTCTGTCGGTGCTGCAGTGGTTGGAGCCTGCTTTAAATTGGATGAACATCCTGCCAGGATAGTTGCTGCCGCCATAAGACCGCAGCCTAAAGCTAAAACACGTTTTTTCATAGTAAAACTCCTCCTTATGTTGCTTATATTATTATTTTTTAATACCATAATAAGATTTATCCACCACGGTCATGATCCTGGCCATTTTGGCCTCGGATAAATTGAGATTTTCGATGGTGGTTACTGCTTTTGTATAATATCTGCCAGCCACTGCTTTTGTATAAGCGGTTCCGCCGGCTTCTAAAACCCTGTCATAGAGTTCCTTAGCCGAAACCAGGCCGTTTTTCACTTGCTTTACAAACTTCTCATCCTGCTTCATGGTATGGATAAGAGGCAGAGTGACAACCCCTTCTTCATAATCGGACCGGACGTTTTTCTTCGCATCTATTTCGTCCATCTCATAATCAATGCAGTCATCTATAAGCTGAAAAATCATGCCTACATCGTTGCCGACCTTCCGGTACATGCGGAGTTTTCTCTCATCCGTTGTGGACAGCATGGCACCGCCGTGAAAAGATGCTTCAAAAAGCGCCGCCGTTTTTCCTTTGATGATGCTTAGATAGCGGTAAACGGATAGGTCCAGGTTCCCATTGTTAATTTCCTGACGTAATTCTCCCATACAAATCCTGCACAGATAATTCGTCATATCCAGGGCTTCGTATTCGTCTCTTTTAGGAATGGAAACCGCCAGTTTAAGTGCCAGGGATAAGAGGTAATCTCCGCAAATGACCGCTGCTTTTTTGCCAAATCTCTTTTGAAGTGTGTCGATCCCCCGCCTTGTATCAGCGTCATCGATTACATCATCATGGACCAGAGTGGCCAAATGCAGAAGTTCTACTGCAGAAGCCAGGGTAATGGCATCTGCCGGGACTTTATCCTCTTCATCCATGGAACAGGCCATCAGTCCATATGCACGGATGAATTTACCTGTGGACTTTGCCAGATGGGCCGTATAAGTCCTGATGACAGGAGGCGCTGAAGATAAATGCTTTTCCACAGCCGATGCCATTAACTGGAAAGCCTCTTCAAAACCATAACGCAGGTTGTCTGCATCCTCCAACAATTCTCTATTAGTCATTGTATAAATACCACTTCCTTATAAAGGGAAGTTTTCTCCATTTTTTCTTAAGCCAAGGCATGAAATAATAATCAAGGCCAAGGGTTCTGCCGCCGCCGACTAACACTGCGATACCGGCGAAAATCATCCAGAACGTGTTCAAGTAAAGACCGGTTGTGCAGACGAACATGAACTGAAGCACCAGGGATGCTGCAGAGGAAAGGAAGTTGAATAATCCTGCCATCAAGGCCAGACCGATCAGGATCTCCGCGATCACGATACCGCGCTGCATAAACAGCTGAAGTCCGCCGTTAGGTAAAATTACTGTGTTCACAAACCAGTTCATAGGAGCAAAATCCAGTTTAAAGGCATAATCAGACAGAGTCGAATGAGATATAGCTTTGGAACTAACAAGGGTAGCGTCGATTAATCCTAAAATATGATAGGAGAAAACTGCTACACCACTAGCTACTGCTTCCCCGGCACCACCTGCAGCAGCGCCTGTAGCACTGGCTACTGCATCTGCAGCTGCAGTCGTTGCGCTTGATACTGCATCCGCCGAAGGAGCTGCCCCACCGATACCTGAAATTCCGTAAGGGGTCAGAATGTTATTGAAGAATTGATTGGCGCCTCCAAAGAATCCGCTTAACATAGGCTGATCCATCCAGCCTTCAACAATCTTCATAACGCCTTCAAATACCCATACGGCACCCAGCCATACGCGCAGAGGCATCAGCAGGAAACTCGGGGTCCTGTTGGAGAAATGGCCTCCCAGGAAGCTTCTGCGGTTGCGCACGGTAAAGAATTCGTGGCATACATAGCTCCAGACCTTATTCCAGCCCAATACCTGTATAAAATAAATGACATTGATAAAATGCTTGGAAAGCATAGCAAAGAAAGAACACAGGTTAAACATGAGATTAGGAAGTCCTACCCGTGCAACTCCGTAGCGGCCGCCTACAGAAACCATAACGCCATGGAAGGACGGTTTATACTCCTCCATTGCTCCTGTACCAGCAACGGCACATACCAGATTATGGGCGGCGGTATGAGCGCTCTGTTCACAGTTTTCTACCATCTGGGGAACTGGTACATTTTCTCCCTGAGGTACATACATCATGTTGTCGCCGACAACGTAAACTTCTTCATGGTCTTTGGCTCTTAAGAAAGAATCTACCTGGATTCTTCCACGCCCTACGGATTCCAGCGTCTTAGCTGCTTCTCCGGTAATATCTGCGCTTTCAATACCGGCTGTCCAGATTGTTGTACCGGACGGATAACGTTTTTTCTTGCCATCCTGATTCAGTTCGATGAAATCCTCGCCAATGGCGGTTACACCGGTTTCCATCATTACTTTTACGCCCATCTTTGTCAGGCGTCTTTCTACCTTGCCGGACAGCTTCTCAGGAAGAATGGGCACTGCCCTCTTTAAAACATCTACGTTATACATGGAAACCATAGACGGTTCTATTTCATACTCTTCACATAAGAAGGGTACATATTCCGCAAGTTCCCCGGCCATTTCCACACCGGTAAAACCGGCTCCTACGACATAGAAAGTTAAAAGACGGCGCTTTTCTTCCTCGTTTGGCTCACAGGCAGCATTGCGGAATACATGGTGAATCCGTTCTTTTAATAACACGGCATCTTCATAAGACCAAAGCTTATAAGAATTCTTCTCTGCACCTTCCACACCAAAGTAGGTGGGCTTAGAGCCTGCGGCCAGGATCAGATAGTCATAATCGTATTCGCCCTGGTTTCCGGTCAGTTTCTTCTCTTCAATGGAAATCTGACTAATCGTGTCTGTAATGATTTCCACATTCCTTCCGGCAAATACTTTTTTCAGGCTGATGCGGATGCTGTCTTCCTCCACCCTTCCAGCGGCTACCTCATGAAGCTCTGTGAGCATGGTATGGTATGGATGCCTGTCAATAATGGAGATACTTACTTCGTCCTCCATTTTCATCTTGCGGAATTTTTTCTCCAACTTTTTGGCAGTTAAAATACCGGCATAACCGGCACCTAATACTACTATTTTTTTCAAGTCTTCCCCTCCTTGTATGATAGCGGCTCACAAAACGCCACTTTGACATTATTATAACATACGGAAATGATTTTTACCATATTTTTATCATAAAACGATCACTATTTTCACTTTTTGTAACTTATTACATATACAGGGAATCACTTGTCAAAATGAGCCAATAATTCTTATCCAGATCTTCATTTTGGACCTGTTTTCCAGAGTGTTCTATAATGATTTTAGACCATTCTTTATTTAATAAACAGGACAGTTATGATATAATGAGATCTTAGGACATTTACATTTAAGAGAAATATGAGGTAACAGATGAAAGATTTAAAAAAATTAACAGTAATACAAAAAAGAGAACTAATCCTGGTTGCCGCCATTCTGATGATATCGGGACTGCTCTCCGGGATATTTTATGTCAGAAACAGAAAGCCGGCGGAGCAGGTGGTGGTCACGGTTGACGGCAATGTTGTAGCAACCCTGGATCTTCATAAAGATGCAGATATGGTTATTGATGGGTATGGCGGTACGGATCACTTAATCATCAAAGATGGCTATGCCAGCATCATGGAAGCCTCCTGCCCTGATAAAGTATGTGTCCGCACGGGCAAGATTCACAGAAGCGGGGAACTGATTGTATGCCTGCCTAACCGGGTGGTGGTTACAATTGAAGGGGAAGAATAAAGAATCGCCGAATATATCTCCTGTTTGTGGAGAATCATATCCAATATCGGAATAAAATGTACCGTTATGTAAAAATATTTACAGGTTTTAGGGACTAATTGATCCTTTGGATCAGGAAGGAATTGATATGGGCGTGGTTCAGTCGACGGTTCGAATAAGTGAAATTGAATTAAAAGGTTTTAAGAATACCCAGTACGGTCGAATTATAATGCCGTCTGCAGGCAATAAGGATTATTTTTCTAACACAGCGGACATTCTCGGCATTTATGGCCAGAATGGTTCGGGGAAGACCGCGGTAATTGAAGCGATGGAGTTCGTTCAGATTTTGCTTACGGGGCGGCCCCTGTCCAGGGAAGCGGTTCATTATATTTCCAAAGACATGGAAACCTGCACAATCACCGTTAAGTTTATTATCCAGGCAGACGGTAAAAAAACCATGGCGGAATATTCTGTCCAGTTAAGCAGAATTTCCAAAAGCGAGTTTGAGATAACGCGCGAAACCCTCTGTTTAGCTGCCTGGATCGGAGAAAAGTTTGAAAATAAAAAAACAATGATTGATTATGGAGTGCATTCAGAAGGTCCGGCGTTTACGCCGAAATACCGGTTGGAGGATTTAATACGGGAGAATGATGAAAATAAAGTAAATTTAAGCGTTGCAAAAAGAATTGCCCGGAAAGATCTGGTCTCCTTTATCTTCGGCCCGGAAGGCAGGGGGGTCTTTTTATCTGCCAGCGAAGGAGCGTCCGAGGATTACGCCTATATTATCGATGCACTTTATCAATATGCAGGTATGAACCTGTTTGTAATTTCCAATGCCCGGTCAGGAGCAATCAGTATGAATTTCATGATCCCGGTTGCTTTCCGTCTGGATCTTGGTGAGAGGATCGCAAAGGGCGATTTGCTTATAAGGCTTGATGAACCATCAGTGATCAGTAACGATCAATTTGAAATGGCCAGGAAGATCCTTCAAGAGTTGAATGTTATTCTAGACGCCATGATCCCCGGCCTTTCCATTGGAATTTATGACTTTGGCGAGCAGCTTCTCGAACGGGGGGAAACAGGACACCGGGTCGAATTAATTTCAAAACGCGGAGAAATTACAATTCCCTTGAAATATGAATCGGAAGGAATCATTAAGATCATTTCCGTTTTAAATGCCCTCATGTGCGTTTATAACAATGCCTCCATGTGCCTGGTTATTGATGAGCTGGATGCAGGCGTATATGAATATCTGTTAGGGGAACTGCTTTCTGTCTTTGAAAAGGGCGCAAAGGGGCAGCTGATCTTCACATCACATAATTTGCGGGCATTGGAAATGATTCATAAAAGCAGCATTGTATTTTCCACCACAAATCCTTCCAACCGGTATATTCGTTTGCAGAACATAAAAAGCAATCACAATTTGCGGGATATGTATTTGCGGAGTATTGTACTGGGCGGGCAAAAAGAAGCTATTTATGAAGAAACAGACAGTGTGGAAATTGGCCGTGCATTCAGGCGTGCCGGAAAGGCGGTAAGGGATGGCGGCCAAGACTAAAAAAGTAATCCTGTTTATCGTAGAAGGCCCCACTGACGAGGAGACATTAAGTCCGGTTCTTAAAAAGGTATTTCAGAGGGAAGATGTCCACTTCCACGTAGTTCATGGTGATATGACAAGCAACTGGTCGGTATCAGGCATCAATGCCGTTAAAACGGTTAATGAGCATATAGAAGCGGAGAGAAAGCGGTATGGTTTTGATAAAAAAGACATCCTTAAGGTGATTCATCTTGTTGACCTTGACGGGGCATTTATTCCGGCGGACAATGTAATAAAAAGCAAGAAGGGGACAATCCAATACTTTGATGACCGGATTGAGTCGGCGGATCCAGAAGGGGTCATTGACCGGAATTCAAGAAAGTCTCAGGTGCTGTTCCGGCTTTGTTCGGCTGGCACAGTTGGTAAAATTCCGTATTCCATCTTTTATTTTTCCCGAAATCTTGAGCATGTGCTTCATAACGATAATGGAGATTTAACTGACGATGAAAAGATAAATTATGCAGATGATTTTGCAGATAAGTATGGTTCCGATCAGAAAGGTTTTCAGGCATTTATTTCATCCGATGATTTTGCAGTACCGGGGGATTTTCGTGAGACATGGGATTTTATCATGGAGGGCCTCAATTCATTACACAGGCACTGTAATCTCCATCTGCTTCTTCAAGAATGAATGTTTAATTTACATCAGGCATTTAATTAAAAAATGGAATGATGGTTAAGGAAAGGGAATAACATAGAATAAACATATTGTGCAGAGCGAGATCATGGGATACTTTATAACCGTTGAAAAGAATGTAAACATTTACGTGGAGGATCTTAATCCGGATTGCGAAAATACCATTTTATTTCTTCATGGCTGGCCGGGAAGTCATAAGCTTTTTGAATACCAGTTTGATGTGCTTCCTGCCATGGGATTTCGTTGTATCGGCATTGATACAAGAGGATTTGGGAATTCCGACAAGCCGTTTTGCGGGTATGATTATGACCGGCTGGCCGATGATGTCAGAGCGGTCATTGATGTACTGAATCTTAGAAATATTACCCTGGCAGGGCATTCTACCGGAGGGGCGATTGCTATCAGATACATGGCAAGACACAGGGGTTTTGGTGTAGCAAGACTTGCTTTGTTCGCTGCCGCAGCACCTAGCCTTATTAAACGTCCGAACTTCCCTTATGGACTTGATAAAGACGTAGTGACTCAAATTATTAACGGAACCTACGCCGACCGTCCCAACATGTTAAATAATTTTGGAGATATATTTTTCTTCCAGCATATTACTTATCCGTTCTCTCAATGGTTTTTCCAGCTGGGCCTGCAGGCAGCAGGCTGGGCAACAGCAGCGATTGCAAATACCTGGCTTGAAGAGGTATTATTTTCAGACCTGGAGGCAATTGATGTTCCAACTTTAATCATTCATGGAATCCATGATCAGGTTGTCCCTTATGAGCTGGGTGAGATCCAGCATCAAAGCATTAAAAACTCCAGGTTGGAATCCTTTGAATTCAGCGGTCATGGGACCTTCTATGACCAGAAGGATGAATTCAATAAGGTTCTGGCCGAATTCGCCAACGGAGATTGTTAGAAAGAGGGTAAATGGTTCTAGTTGTTAAAGATAGAAAAAAGGGCGTTGATTTTTATGGATCAACGCCCTTTTCTATTGCATTCTGCATTTCTGATTTAACCTCATCAAGTAAGTCCCCCACTTCAATGCCGAAAAGGCATAAGTGGTGGGTGGGGACTTACTAGTGTCAGAAGGGGTGCAAGCCCCTCCTGACAAGCTGCGAAAGCAGCTATGAGGTTATGAGCAAGTAGCGAAGCGGATTGCGAATACCAATTGACTTAATACTTTTCATAGGACGATTCCGTCCTGGCTTCGTATTCGTACTCTTTTGTATCTTTTATCTCTGGCTTTTGTTCTGTAACCAATTGGAATTTGACTACTTCTTCCTGCAGTGTATTGGCCTGGGCACTCATTTCCTCGCTGGAGGCTGAATTTTCCTCAGCGGTTGCTGCATTTGCCTGTATGACTGCCGATACCTGCTCCAGTCCTATGCGGATCTCATCAATGGAAGAAGCCTGTTCAGAAGCCGATTGGTTGATCTTATTGACGATATCATTGATAAAGCCAGTGGTTTTATCGATATCATCCAGAATCTGAGCGGTTTTCTCAGTGATTTCTGTGCCTTCCTGTACCGCGTTTACGGAGTTCTGTATCAGCTCTGCTGTCTGCTTTGCGGCCTCCGCGGATTTGGCGGCAAGATTACGGACTTCGTCGGCTACTACGGAGAAGCCCTTTCCTGCGGTTCCTGCCCGGGCGGCTTCAATGGCTGCATTAAGGGAGAGGATATTGGTTTGGAACGCAATGTCCTCAATAACCTTAGTTATGTTGGTTATCTGATCGGAAAAGATGGCGATATTGTCCATTGCTTTTGTGAGCTGCTTCATATGATCACCGCCGTTTTTTACGTTGTGGCTGGTCTGAACCACATATTCGGTTGCTTTTATAACATTTTTTGAATTTTCTGCAGCCTGTTCCGTGATGCTTGCAATGGAGGAGGAGAGTTCCTCTACGGAGGCAGCCTGTTCTGTGGAACCGGCTGCAAGCTGCTGTGCTCCTGCCGATACCTGTTCTGTTCCTGTATTTACCTGTTGAGCGGCAACATCAATCATAATGAGGGTACGATTTAAAGAAGAAACGGTTTTTATTATTGCTTTTTTAATGGCTTCAAAGTCTCCCACATAGTCAAGGTCCATGGTAAAACGCATATCCCCCTGTGACAGAAGGTTCAGCTTTTCCGTAATGTCATGGATATAGGAGGTTATGGCAGCATTAGTATTTCTGATGTTCTCAGCCATGCTTCCCAGCTCATCTTTGCTTACATATGTAATCTGGGCCTGTAAATTTCCCTTTGATATTTCCTTGTAAACCTGTTCAATTTCTTTCACAGGATCCAAAATTGATTTTCGGATGATCACGGTGATGAAAAGGGTAAACAAAAGGGAAATCAACAGAGACAAGGAAAGGGAGATCCAGGCTGATTTCATGAAGTTCTGCGCTTCCTCCTTCTGGGAAACAGCAAACCGCAGCTGAATCGTTGAAAAACTTGACAGAATTTCTCCGGCCTGATCAATGGAAGGTGAATAATCGTTTTTATAAGACTCATAGGCCTTGCTGCTGTTTCCTTTGGAGGAAGCTTGAAGCAGCCCTGAAATCTCTTCTCTGGCGGACTTGCTCTTTGATAATAAATCTCTTAACTGTGCAATATCGTTATCTCTATCACGGGAAGACTGGTTGCCTGCAAATTCCTCCAATGCGACGGAAACGCTTTCTTCCTGTTTCTGGGCCTTGGCAAGGCTATCCTGTATGGACTGGCTATTATCGTCGAGTATTGCCTGGAGAAGATATTTTTGTGCAGAGGCCAGCCCGGATCTCATGGTCCATGTGCTGTTGGAGTTTGGTATGGTATAGCGGTAATAGCGTTCCACCTGGAATCCAAGATTTTTCGTATTCCATGCAGAAATTGAAGTGGATGCTATAATGATCAGCAGTATTATGCCAAAACCTAGAATCAGTTTTTTGCCCACAGATAAGTCTTTAATCAGAGAGCCAGCTTCTTTGCCGGTATCATCGGCAGTTGTATTCTTTTTTTTCATCTTATCGTTCCTTTCTCGATTTTTTGACCGGTATGTATATAGATTGGAAATTGCGTCATGTGTCATATTATATATCGGAACGATAAGTCTAATCATAAGAATCCACTTGTTATTTTTTTAACCGAATCAAGTAGCGAAGCGGATTGCGAATATCCGATTGACCTGCACCGTATGCTTTTATGAAAAGCCTCCGGCTTTTGTGCCGAAGGCTTTTGGGACATTATTTTGTAGATGAATTATAGTTAGCAATGGCCGCATTTACCTTTTCAGCCAGGAAACTTACCGCCTGCTCTGGCGTGTAGGTTCCGTCATAGGTCTTTTCCATGGCTTCGTTAAAGATTGTTCTGGATTCGGTTGCTACGCCTGATAATACACCTGCTGTGTATCCATTGACAGGGGTGTCCTTTAACTGGTTGATGGCTGTGGTAAAGTTGGGGTTCTGAGCAATGAAATCCTTCATGGCAGGAGTTTCATAAGCTTTCGGGTTAACTGCGAAGTATCCGGTGGACATACTCCAGGTGGCCTGGGAATCCGGTGTGGTGGTAAATTCGATGAACTTCCAGGCAGCGTTCTTTTTCGCCTCATCCTTATTGTCCATCATCCACAGGGAAGCGCCTCCAATGATGACGCCGCCATCGGCAGCAGATGCATCGATCTTTGGAAGATATCCGGTACCGATTTCAAAGTCACTGCTTTCCGTAGCAGTTTTAAGAATTGCTGTGGATTCAATGATCATGGCAGCCTGACCTGAGAAGAATGCGGTCTGGGTATCTGCGGTGGTACTGCCGTAGTTATCCGCATAACCGGAATCCATGAGCTTTTTCCAGGTCTCAAAAATCTTAAGTCCAGCGCCGTTATTTAAGAAATCCACTTCGGTTGCCGGTGCTTTCCGACCGTTTTCATTGTTTGCATAAAATTTTCCCTGGCCGGCAATCTGCTGTTCAAAGAACCAGCCGTAAATGGCCTGGGCATAACCTACAGGAGCTGCTTTGCTTTCCACAATTTTTTTGGAGAATTCCAAAACCTCGTCAAATGTTTTGGGCGGGGTATTGGGGTCTAAACCGGCAGCCTTAAATACGTCCTTGTTGTAATACAGCATTGGAGTGGAAACATTAAAAGGCATGGACATCTGCTTTCCATTTACCGTATAGTAGCTGGTGATGATATTCATAACAGTAGAAGGATCAAAGTTTGTGGTGGCAAACATATCCTGTACCGGAATGGCATGACCGCTGTCGGTCATAAACTTTGTACCGATGTCGTACATCTGGCATACATCCGGCATGCTGCCGCTCTGCATGGCGGCTTTCAGCTTGGTGATCAGGTCATCATATTTTCCCTGATATTCACTTTTTACCTCAATCTCATTCTGGGACTCATTAAAGGCTTTAACAAGAGCTTCGGTTGCCTCTCCGTTTACACCACCCATAGCATGCCAGAGGGTGATGACTGTTTTCCCCCCCTCAGCCGGAGCCTGAGTGTCAGAAGCCGCTTTCGTTGTTGCGGCGTCTGTGGATCCTGCCGCTGTGGTTCCCCCGGAAGTAGCACTTCCACCACATGCAGCAAGAGTCATGGACATGACAGCAGCCATAATCGCCGCAAGCCATTTTTTTCTTCTTTTCATAGATATCCTCCTTTAAATTATATAGTTTTTATCTCTATACAGGCCCTTTGGGCTTGCATGAAATACTTACCCTTTTACAGAACCTGAGGTGAGGCCGGAAATCAGCTGCTTTTGTCCCAGTATGAACGCCAGGATCGAGGGGACTAAGATGATCATGGAACCGGCCATGACCGGACGGAAATCTGTGGATTCCGCACCTTGAAGCATTCCAAGGCCGATCTGAACCGTTCGCATATTCACCGAGTCTGTAACAAGAAGCGGCCATAAATAGTGGTTCCAGCTTTGAAGGAACGTGTAGATCCCCAGAGCACCCATAGAAGGCTTTACAAGGGGAAGGGCAATGAAACAGAAGAAGCGGAAGTTGCCGCATCCATCAATATCAGCCGCCTCTTTTATCTCCATGGGAAGCTGCAGGAATGCCTGCCTCATGTTAAATACAGCAAAAGCTGATGCTACGTTTGGAAGGATCAGTGCCGTGTAAGTGTTCTTAAGCCCCAGATCGCAGATGATTAAATAGTTTGCAATGATGATTGCCTGGCTGGGAATCATCATGGTTGCAAGCATCAGCAAAAACAGGGCGTTCCGTCCCCGGAATTTCATCATGGAGAATGCGTAGGCTGCCAATGCCCCGGTGACGATCTGACCAAAGGTAACCGTGCAGGATACGATCAGGGAGTTCTTTATAAAGGTAAAGAACGGGGCCAGCTGCAGGGCTTTTATGTAATTGTCCGGAATCAGCTGTTTCGGCCAGAAGCCTCCGGAAAACACTTCCTTCATGGTCATCATACTGACGTTAAAACAGTAAAGGACAGGTGAGATGATGATGACTGCAAAAAAGATATTTAAGATATAAAGTAAATATTTAGCCATTTTGTTCTTCATCAGTAGGTCACCTTCTTTTCCAATCTGAATTGAATCAATGTCAAGACCATCAGGATGATAAACAGGACAATGGATTCCGCGCAGGCCATGCCAAACCGGCTGTTCATAAATGCCTCCTGATAGATCTGGTACACGATGACATTGGTACTGCCGGAAGGTCCGCCCTGAGTCATCAGCTTGACCTGAGCATAAGCCTGAAGGGCATTGATGACGTTAATGATCAAAAGGAAAAACAGGGTAGGGGATATGCATGGGATGGTGATATGCTTATGCTTGGCAAAAAATCCAGCGCCTTCAATGGCTGCGCATTCATATAAATCCAGAGGAACGCTTTGCAAGGCAGCAGTCAGGAATATAAAGTTTAATCCGATGTTCATCCACACAGTCACAATGGTTACTGCATTTAATGCGTATTTAGGATCCGTCAGCCATCCGATGTGGGTTCCCAGGACCTTGTTGATGATACCAAGGCTGCTGTGAAAGATAAACATGAAAACAACGGAAGCCGCTGCTGCGGAAATAGCCATGGGAAGGGCATAAAAGGTGCGGAATAAATTTTTCCCCTTAATATCCTCGTTGCTTATAATGGCCAGAATAAACCCCAAGACAATTGAGCAGGTCACGGTCATGACCGCATATTTAAAGGATACAAAAAGGCTGTTTTGAAAGGCCTGTGAGGTAAAGATTGAAAGATAGTTTCCAAGGCCAACAAAGGAGGAAACTGCTCCAAGGGGAGTCGTCATGGCAAAACTGAGCCAAATGGTTTTGAGGAACGGCCAGAACAGGAAGGCCGAGAAGAAAAACATGGCGGGCAACAAATACAGATATGGCTCGATCACCCGGAAAAACTGCTTCTTTTTCATTAAAAAAATATCCTCCTTTTCCCAAAAAGAAAAAGAGAACCAGCATTACACTTCGCCTCAGAGTAGTAATAGTGGAAATGTAACATCTGCTTTCTCTTGTTCTCTTGTAAATGTTTCATTGACGTTAGCTTATCATATTAATTGTTATTATGCAATATATATCTATCTTTAATTGTCGTAAAATTAGTAAAAATTTGATATGAATTTAACAATCACATAAAAACATAAAACAATATGAATAAAATAAGTGGTGACAAATACAAAAAAACATACTTAGTACACAATACAGTCTTTTGACTGGCTTGCCTTTTTATAAAATGGATGAAGTATCCAACCTCCGATCCGGTCTTTTGATCTTAAGAATAGCCCCAAAACCTTACGAAACCAGAATGGCTATTCACAAATGCCTGAGATTGGGGTATAATAAACCTATTGGATCGCAATCTGAAATGAAATAGAAAGATGGGGATTGTATATGAAAGGTAAGAAAATTTTGTCTTTGGTGCTTGCTGTAACAATGGCAACAGGGCTTAACTGCATGACTTCCATGGCAGCATCCAGAAAGAAAATCACTACAGTAAACTTAACCGTGACAGCGGATATTGTACCGGGAGGTTCTGTTTTCGAACAGCAGGCTGAGATAACGACAAAAAACAGTAAGATCGATGTGGGAGAATGCGAGTTCACCAACAATGGCTTTCAGTGGTATGAGCAGGATGTACCGAGGCTTGAAGTGAAATTGTATGCGCAGGAAGGATATTATTTTTCCGTAGCCGAATCCGGTTTCACGATTGATGGAGGAACCTACGTAAAGCAGGCAAGGGAAGATTTCAGCCAGACGCTTACGGTGACCATAGAATTACCCAAGGTCGGAGAGTTTACCCAGTCCATAGAAAGCGCAGCATGGGGCTCTAAAACTATGGCTGTGTGGAATCCTGCCGCCGGGGCGGGAAGTTATGAAGTAAAGGTATATCGCGACGGAAAGGCCACGGGAGGGGTAAAGACCACCGCGGGGACGAGTCTGGATCTGGGAGTGTCCATGGGAAAGGTTGGAACCTACACATTTAAGGTACGTCCGGTCAATAAGCAGAATACCGAGAGTAAAGGTGACTGGGTGGAGTCTCCTGTCAACTACGTTGACGCGGCTGAGGCCGAGCAAATCCGTACATACTCCCAAAACGGAGGCGGCTGGAAACAGGATGGAACCGGATGGTGGTATGCAAATCCGGATGGAAGCTATCTGACCGGAACCTGGCAGAATATCGATGGACAGTGGTATTTCTTCAATGAAACCGGCTATATGGCTACAGGCTGGGTCGAATGGAACGGGAAACAGTATTTCTGCGACCTAACAGGAGGTCAGATGCTGGCAAACACCATAACGCCTGATGGGGCTGCGGTTGGAGCCGATGGAGCGAAACTTCCTTAAATTAATAAATTGGCGGGCTGCTTTTGGCGGTCCGCTTTTTTGACCGTTTGGAGTAGGACCCTTTTAAAAATACTTGTAGGATTAAAGATTCTATCATATAATAGCACGAAGGAGCAAACTGGAATGACAGTGAAAAAGACAGGAAAATTTTATAAACGGGTATTGGCGGCAGCGGCAATCCTTCTGGCCCTTTGTATGGCAGGATGCAGCCCAATTGCCAGCTCTTCCCCATTAACCCAGAGTGAAATGGGAAATGAGGCGGGCACGGATTTAAGGGTGCATTTTATTGATGTGGGCCAGGGAGACAGCACCTTAGTAGAAAAAGATGGACATTTTATGCTAATAGACGCAGGAGAACGGGATCAGGGCGAGGTAGTCGCTTCTTATCTGGAGAAGCAGGGAGTAAAGAAGCTGGATTACGTGATCGGAACCCATCCCCATTCAGACCATATCGGAGGGTTGGAAACGGTTATCCGGAAATTTGAAGTTCAAAAGGTCCTTTTGCCGGAGAAGGAACATACTACAAAAGTTTATGAACGCCTGCTTGATGCCATAGCAGATAAAAATTTAAAAATCACCCTTCCAAAGCCAGGAGACAGCTACTCCTTAGGAGATGCATCTTTCCAGATCATCGCTCCCAATAAGGATTATGGTGACAATCTGAATAACTGGTCCATAGGTCTTCGCCTGATTTACGGAAAGAACAGTTTTGTATTATGCGGAGACGCAGAAAAAGATGGGGAAAAAGATATGATGGCAAACGGCCTTCCTTTAAAGGCAGATGTGCTGAAGCTTTCCCATCATGGAAGCTCCACCTCATCATCGGAAGGTTTTATGGATCTGGTTGATCCTGAATACGGAGTGATTTCCTGCGGGAAAAATAATGACTATGGCCATCCCCATAAGGAAATTCTGGAAATGTTAAAAAAACGAAACATCAAGGCTCTGCGGACAGACCAGCTTGGAACCATAGTGGCAGTAAGCGATGGATCAAAGGTTACTTTCCCTGAAATCACGGAAGGAACTGATGGAGACAGGTCACAAGGTACGGCAGCAGACAAGGATTATGTGATAAATACCAACACCAAAAAATTTCACCGGCCGGACTGCAAGTCTGCAGCTTCCATGAAGGAAGAGAACCGGAAGACCTATAAAGGCTCCAGAGAGGAACTGATACAGATGGGATATGAGCCGTGCCAAAGCTGCAACCCTTAGCCAGGCACAGAAAGGGATGGGAAAAGGTATGAAGTATACCATTGACAGAATCAGCGAAATAGTAGTTATCTGTGAGGATGAGAACGGAGACATGGTAAAAGTTCAGGCCTCTGCATTGCCGGAAGGTGTAAGGGAGGGAGATATCCTTACAGAGGCTGATGGGACGTGGACAATTGAGCTAGAAGAGACGGAAAGGCGCAGGCAGAGGATTCGTGAAAAGCTGCGAGGTCTGACAGAATAAAGGATTAAAGAGAGCAAACTATGAAGAATTATATTGTACTGGATCTGGAATGGAACCAGAGCGTCGGAGGGAAGGAGGAGACGGTAGAACACCTTCCCTTTGAAATCATAGAGATCGGGGCGGTAAAGCTTAATGAGGCCCTGGAAGAAGTGGGGGAATTTAAGAGGCTTATAAGGCCTCGGATTTATCCCGAGCTTCATGAAAAAATATTAGAAGTAACCCACATGGATCAAAGGACTCTGATGGAAGAGGGCCGGGATTTTGAAGAAGCTGCAAAGGAGTTTCTTATGTGGTGCGGGGATGAAGCCGTGTTCTGCACATGGGGATCCATGGACTTAACAGAACTGCAGCGGAACTTTGCCTTTTTTGGAATTCCCAACACCTTTCCCAAACCCTTTCTCTACTATGATGTACAGAAACTTTACAGCCTGCTTTATGGGGACGGTAAGGAAAGGCAGTCTCTTGACATCGCAGTTTTAGAGCTGGGGATCATGGAAGAGCGGCCTTTTCACCGGGCCCTTGATGATGCCCATTATACCGGGCGGGTTATGAGATATATGGGTTTTGAAAAGGTTCGGGAGTACTGGTCTACCGATTATTACCGTTTGCCGGAAAATAAAGCGGAAGAGGTATATCTGGTGTTTCCCGGGTATTCCAAATACATTTCGAGGCCCTTTGAGACAAAGCAGGATGCCATTGAGGATAAGACCGTTACCGATTTGATCTGCTGCAAGTGCAACCGGATGCTTCGGAAAAAGATCAGATGGTTTTCCGTAAACCAGAAGTTTTACACGGCTCTTGGTTTATGTCCTGAGCATGGAAATGTAAAAGGCAAGATCCGCATGAGACGGAACGATGACGGACGTGTCTACGTAGTTAAGACCATGAGACTGGTGGGAGAAGAGGACGTCCGGGAGATTTATATAAAAAAGGAAGAAACCAAAAAGAAACGGGTGGAAAAGACGAAGAATCGAAAGCAGAATAAAAAGAAGGGGGATTCCCCCCTTTCCTAATTATCGCATTCCTTCATTCGGTATCCAACCCCGATTTCCGTAAAAATATATTTTGGTTCTGCCGGATTATTTTCTAATTTTCTGCGGATATGCGCCATATTGACGCGAAGGATCTGATTGTTGCTGTCTGCGTAAGGCCCCCAGATGTGACTTATAATGTAGTCATAGGTCAGGACCTTACCGGAGTTTTCCGCAAGTAGGGAAACCAGCTTATACTCGATCTGGGTCAAATGGATCTTATATTCGTCCAGTGTGACCAGTCGTTTGGCAAAATCAATGACCAGGCCGTCGCAGCTGTAAGGGGTGGGAATGACAGATCCATCCACGGTGCTGACGGTAGGTCTTCCATGGCGCAGAGCAGTACGGATCCTGGCTAAAAGCTCGCTGGTTCCAAAGGGCTTCGTTATATAATCATCGGCACCAAAATCAAGAGCGGCCACTTTTTCATGCTCCTGGGTCCTGGCGGAAATGACAATAATGGGAATCGAAGTCCAGCTTCTTACGCTTTTAATGATGTCTATTCCGTCCAGGTCCGGAAGCCCTAAGTCCAAAAGGATCACATCAGGGCAAAGGGAATTGATCAAAGCCAGCCCATCCCGTCCGTTATAGGCGGTATTTACTTTATAATCATGTCTTTCCAATGCGCTTTCAATAAAGTTGCAGATATTCTTTTCGTCTTCAATCATGACGATTGTAAACTTACTCATAAGCATTCTCCCCTAATGGTAATGTAAATGTAAAAACTGCGCCATGTTCTTCATTGGCAACTGTAATTTTTCCCTCATGGGCAGTAACAATAGCTTTGCAGATAGAAAGCCCGATTCCCATTCCTTTATGGGAATCATAACTGCTGTTGGGCGATGACGTGTAACCGTCAAATAAAGTATTCAGACGTTCCGGGGAAATTCCATCACCCTGATCACGAATCTGAAACCAGGCGTATCCATCCTGTACGAAGATTGAAAGGCTGATGGGATCCGTTGTATTGGAATGATAAACGGCATTTTCCAGTAAATTTATAATAACCTGTTCAATCAATGTGGCATCCATGGGAACCATGATAAACTCATCCGGCACAGTCACATGGACAATGGCTTTGGGCACTCTTTTGTGAAAACGTTCAATGGATTCGGATGCTACCTCTTCCAGCGGCTCCGGACGTTTTAAAACATGAGCTCCGGAATCCCGGATCCTGGTGACGCTTAGCAGATTTTCCACCATATTCAAGAGCCAGTTGGCATCTTCCTTGATGCTGGAGACCAGACTGGTTTTTTCTGATTCCGTTATCGTAGTGGAACTTTCCAGGTATGTGCTGCTGGCACCGATGATTCCTGTAAGAGGAGTCCGAATGTCATGGGAAATGGCACGTAAAAGGTTTGCTCTCAAGGCTTCCTTTTCTGCTTCCATTAATAACTTTTCCCGTTCGTTTAAGATACGGCTTTGTTCCTTTAAATTAGTCGTAGTGGCGCTTGTAATGGTTGAAATGACCAGCAGAGCAAGGAAGGTAACTGGATATCCTTCCATTATAAAATTAAACGCCATAAATGGGTAAGTAAACACATAGTTTACACAGATCACACTAATAAAGGAGGCAATGACTCCCGGTATATATCCGCTTGAATAGCGGGAGATGATAACCACTGCCATCATATAAATGATTCCTACATTGTTCGTATATCCTCCCAGTATGTGCATAATGTAGGAAAGGATGGTTGCAAAAAAGAGGGAAATAAAAGTGATTACAAAATTCCGAAGCAGTTCTTTTTTGGATAATTTTTTATGCTTATTCATGGAAAACCCCTTTTGATCTAAGGTCATTTGAAACGGCCTCCCCGTCTTCCTCTCCGCTTTGTTGAATAGGAACTGCGCCTTTGTTCCAGAATGCTGTTGAACTCATCAGCTGAAATACCGGAGTCCCGAAGGCGTTTCATGCGCTGCTCCCGCCTGGTAAGGAAACTCTGCGCTTCCTGATGTTTCCAATATATGAAAAAGGCAGTTGAGCCTCCGATTACAATGATAGCTCCCACGCTTCCTAATATAAGCCAGGCAGTTAAAGGAATCTCAAAGGGCCTTAGTGCTTTTTCCCGGTAATCCTCCGTTTCTTTATCCGGACGTTTTCCGGAAGGGTTTATGGAAGTCTGGGCCGCAGACGGGTCAAGTTCATCGTCAGATCCGGAATTTGTCACAGCCTGGGCAGAGGTGGCGATTCTGGTTTCCGCTTCCTTATTCTGGAATAGGGCGTCATTCACCTCCAGGAAGGTACTGCCTACGACTCGGTCATTATAACGGTAATTTATTTTCGCAATGGAATTTGGAGGGTCACCCGATGAAATATCATAACTAAGTTCCGCCTTTGCATCGGAAAAATTAGCAGTTTTAGGTAGAATGATCCTACTGTCGGGATCTAAAATAAGGGCTTCCGGCCTGGTGATGGACAAACCGCTGAAATTTAAATCGCTGGTAATGGAACTGTAGGTTTTTTCGTATTCTGCAGCTTTTAAGGAGACAAAATTTGTAAAACCAAAGTCCAGGAGATTCTTAGTGTCTGCCCAATACTGGGGAGTAGATCCCTTTAATATTATGGTAATAAGCCTCATACCATTTTTTTCCGCACAGGTTATCAGGGTATTCCCGGCCAGTGTGGTGTAGCCTGTTTTGCCGCCGATAATGCCAGGATAGTAGAAAGGAGTGCTTTTTCGCATCATCTTATGACCAGGATAAATGGTAAGTCCTTCTTTATTGATGGAGTTAGGCGGAAGCTTATAAAAGGTTGTAGAGTCGATATCTTCAAAAACAGGATTGTTAAAGGCTGCTCTTGCAATGAGTGCCATATCGTAGGGGGAAGTATAATGCTCCGGGTTATTTAAACCGCTGGGATTGGCAAAATGAGTATTGGTACATCCAAGCTCCTTCGCACGTACATTCATCATATCTGCAAAAGCTTCAGTGCTTCCGGCCACATGCTCTGCAAGGGCGTTAGCTGACTCATTGGCAGATTTAAGCAGCAGAGCATAGAGGCAGTCCCTAACAGACAGCTTGTCCCCTTCATTGATCCCGGCATTACTGCTTCCGGATTCCACATTAAATACGGCATTATGGGAAAACGTTACGGTTTCATCAAGACTGCATTTTTCAATGACTAGAAGGGCAGTCATGACCTTGGTAATACTGGCCGGAAAATATTGGTTGTGTATGTTCTGGCCCCATAGAACTGTTCCGGTGTCTGCATCCATCAGAATGGCTCCCTGTGCCTGAACAGACGGACCGGAAGGCCAGTCTGCGGCCCCCAGAGAAGTCCCGGTAAAAGATGAGACAAAAAAAGGCAGGCACAGAAAAAAAATAAAAAACTTTTTTATAAATTGAGTCATATTGAGTAATCTCTCCATAAGCGATCGTTCGGTTTCAGACAATACTTCATTCTACAGTATAGGTTATTTGATGTAACAAGTAAAGGTTATTTGCTATTTTTTCCCCATTTGTATACGAAAAATCAGCTGAATATGCTTGCATATCCAGCTGATTTACGAACTTAAGCTGCAAGATGTTTTCTTTTAAACTTGCCCATAAGAAAAAGACAGACAGCAAAAATAAGCAGGATAGAGAAAAGATAGATAAAGCCAATGAAAAAGACTGTGTCCCGAAAGAAGCCTTCCGGAACGATGTTAATGAGCATATCGGTGGAAGGATCCAGCATCCATAAGTCATTTTTAAAAAACATATGGTGGAACATGATAAAATATCTGGTAAAATCTGTGGATATAATGATAGCGATAACAGCGGACAAGGAGAAAAAGATTCCGGTTCCCGCACACACGGCCCTGGGAAAGGTTTGCGTAAAACTGGTCTTTAATAAAAGAAGTACGATGAGACATAACACCATCACCACAAGGCAGCCTCTCCGTATGGAAAGAGCGCCTAAAAACAGTCCGCGGACATCCTCCATATGGGCGATTTCACGGGCATTAAAAAATTCCCGTTCTACTCCTCCCATGGTGGTATCTACATGAAGGTTGTCCCTCTTTCCACGCAGATAGGACATCATTTCACCGGTAACATCAAGGAGATCATCCATAGACATGGAGACGGCTTGAGTCACATGATATTTGTTATATTCTTTTTGGAAGTATCCTGGAATCCAATAAACGGCTGCCTCCACGGAAGTGAATAAAAGCACGATCATAAGGCAGAGAGAAAATATGATTCCAGCAGTGTATTGAAGCAAACGGTTCATGGGATTCCTCCTTGAGGGAATTATTTTTTTGTTGCAGTAGGTAAGTTCCAACAAAAGTGGGTTGCCATAAGACGAATGAAAACGACGGAGCAGGCGCCGATCAGCATGGCAATATTGCCATCAATGTAATTCAAAAGCCAGGCATAAAGGATGGCGCCTACAATGGAAGCACAGGCATAAATATGCTTTCTAAGGACATAAGGAGTTTGTCCGGCCATGATATCCCGAAGAATGCCGCCGCCGACTCCGGTGATAACACCTAAAAAGATGATGAGAAAATGGTAGTCCCCATAGCCGGAAAGCACTGCCGTATCGATTCCTACCACGGTAAAGGCTCCAAGTCCGATGGCATCAAATATGTTCATAACCTTTTCATAGGTCTCCATGGAACGTCCGTCCAGGATTTTCTGGTTCAGTCTTACGATGACAAATAAAAGCATAACCGTTATAAAGGCCAGCAATACGTAGATTGGATCTTTAAAAAGGGCAGGAGGTACATTTCCTATGATAATATCCCTTAACATTCCGCCTCCCACGGCGGTGGTAACACCTAAAACAATGACTCCTAGCAGATCCAGCTGTTTTTTAATGGCAACCATGGCCCCAGATGAAGCAAAAGCTATGGTTCCAATGACTTCTATGAAGAAAAACAGGGAAAATTCTATTTTCATGAACAACCTCCGGTACAACCCTCTATGAGAAATTAAGGCAAGTATAAGATTTGAAAGGACATTTGTCAATATATCATGGTTCCATAAACACTGGGCTGATTCGCAATGCTTAAATATATCTTGCTTTTTTGTATAAAATTATATATTATATTGAAAAGTTCAAAAATGAGCATTTGAATGATTCTGCAGGAGAGGAAAGGGGATGACGCCGGCTTAGAAAGCCCAATGGGAAAAATGCAGTGGAACTAGACGACCTGATTTCAGAAAGAGGTGTGCATGATGAACCAGAAAGAATTTATGAAAAATGTGGAAGAGTGGTCTGATATCTGTTTGAATGACGAAAGAATTGACTTAGAAGCCTATGACAGATTTGAAGTAAAGCGGGGGCTTAGGGATAAAAGCGGTGACGGTGTTGTGGCAGGATTAACCAAGGTATCAAAAATTTTATCAAACAAGACCGTAGACGGGGAAAAGGTCCCATGTGAAGGCCAGCTGTTTTACCGGGGATATAATATCCATGATCTGGTAGGCGGTGTTGTCAGAGAAGGGCGTTTTGGTTTTGAGGAAATTGCCTACCTCCTTCTTTTTGGAGATCTGCCTGATAAAAGCCAGCTGGAACGATTTACCAAGACCTTAGGCTACAGCCGGACCCTACCTACCAATTTTGTCAGAGATGTAGTCATGAAGGCCCCAAGCCAGGATATGATGTCCTGCCTTGCCAGAAGCATTTTAACCCTGGCCTCTTACGATGAAAAGGCCAGTGACATATCTGTTCCCAATGTGCTCCGCCAGAGCCTGATGTTAATCAGCGTCATGCCGATGCTGGCAGTTTACGGATATCATACATTCAACCATTATGAGAGAGGGGGAAGTATGTATATCCACAGGCCGGATGAAAAGCTGTCCACGGCAGAAAATATCTTAAGGCTGTTAAGGCCGGATATGAAGTATTCCAAGGTGGAAGCCCATGTTCTTGATCTGGCCCTGATCCTTCATATGGAGCATGGAGGAGGAAATAACTCCACTTTTACAACCCATGTGGTTACTTCCTCCGGTACGGACACATACAGCGTGGTAGCGGCTGCGCTTGCTTCTTTAAAGGGACCGAAGCATGGCGGCGCCAACATTAAGGTTGTGGAAATGATGGAGGATTTGCGTAAGGAAGTCCATGACTTAAAGGATGAAGAGGAAGTGGAGAAGTATTTGAGAAAGCTTCTTCATAAGGAAGCATTTGACCGGAAGGGACTTATTTATGGCATGGGACATGCGGTTTATTCCAAATCTGATCCCCGTGCAGAAATATTCAAAGGCTTTGTTAAACAATTGTCAGAGGAAAAAGGACGCCTGGATGATTTTAACCTCTATTCCATGATTGAGCGTCTGGCTCCAGAAGTAATTGCAGATGAAAGAAAGATCTATAAGGGCGTAAGTGCGAACGTTGACTTTTACAGCGGTTTTGTATACAGCATGCTGGATATTCCAAATGAATTGTTCACCCCGATTTTTGCCATTGCAAGGATTGTAGGATGGAGCGCCCACCGGATCGAAGAGCTTATTAATATGGATAAGATCATCCGTCCGGCCTACATCAGTGTGATGCAGGAAGAGGAGTATAAGTCCCTGGGAGACAGATAAAAATTATGCCAGGAAGAAAAGGCTGAAATCCAATTATGGAGACTAAAGGATGCCAATATATATCATAAGGGTGTCCAAGGCTGAACCAGAAAAATTTGAATTGATGAATGCGCTAAAACACAAGTGATCTTAAGCTTGTGTTTTTGTGATGTAAAAGGCAGCTTAAACGGCTATTCGCTTTGATGTGTTCAAGGATCAGGAGTAGCATAATGGAAAATGTGATTGAAAATTATGAATAAGATCCGGGTGGGAGAGCTGTTGTTTTCAGGCCTCTTAATTTCTGCATTGGGAGCCGTCATGGATCCGGAGCTCAACAGGAAGGAGTTGTTTTGCTCCGGTCTGAACGTAGGATAAAATCTCGTTAAATTCCTTCTTTTCTTTACAGCAATTCCGTGGTAAATTATAGGGAAGCAGAAATGTAACTATAATAAGCGGCAAAGGGCAAGGTACAAATATGAAATGGAAAGACAGTTTTCAGCCTTATGCGGCCATAACTATTTTTTTCTGGTCACTGGCCTATGTGTTTACTAAGCTGGCTCTTCGATATTATTCTCCATTTCCCCTGGGATTTCTCCGGTATGTGGTGGCGTCTCTCGCTCTGATTGCGGTGGCGGTCGTTACGAAGATGAAGTTCCCCCAAAAGAGAGATGTCTGGTGGTTCATGGCTTCCGGGGCAACTGGTTTTTTCTTTTACATGATTGCCTTTAACAAAGGGCAGAATATGGTAACGGCTTCCACCGGCAGCGTTGTGCTCGCTACGGTTCCGGTTATTACCGCACTTCTGGCCCGGTTTTTTTACAGGGAAAAGCTGCTGGGATTCCAGTGGGCCGCCATAGGGATCCAGTTCATCGGAGTGCTGGTACTGACCTTGATGAATGGGGTATTTTCCATTAATTCCGGCTTGTTCTGGCTGTTCCTTGCAGCTTTGCTGGTCAGTATTTACAATCTTTTGCAGAGAAAATTGACAAAAACTTATCAGGCGCTTCAGTCCTGCGCCTTTAGTATTTTCTTTGGTACGCTGTTTCTTGCCATATTTCTTCCGTCATCTGTAAATGAGGCGGTCCATGCCCCCGGAATCCAGATATTCTATGTTGTGACCCTGGGAATAGGCTCCAGCGCCATTGCCTATGTGTCATGGTCAAAAGCATTTGCGAAGGCAAAACAGACATCACAAGTCAGTAATTATATGTTTTTAACTCCTTTTTTAACAAGTGTTTTCGGTTTTCTAATGATACATGAAATTCCGGACAAGGCGACACTCACCGGCGGCGCAATCATTTTGTCTGGGATCCTTATGTTTAACTTTGGAGGAAAAATCAATGGATCTTTATTCACAAAAAAACGGGCCGGACATTCCCTTATTGATAAAACGTCTGGAGCGGAATAACATGGCAGGTTATCTGGTTCAGGATAAAAATGAACTTCTGGAGCTATTAAGAAGGCTTATTGCGGATGGGACGACTGTAGGATGCGGAGATTCTGTCACCCTGGAACAGACGGGGGTGTTTGAAGATTTAAGAAAAAGAGATGTGGATTTTCTGGATAAGTATAATCCTTCTCTTACCAGGGAAGGGAAACGGAAGATATACCTTAAGAATTTTTCGGCAGATACGTTTATCACCGGAGCCAACGCGATTACCAAGGACGGGAAGATCTTTAACATTGATGGCAATGGAAGCAGGGTGGCCCCCATGCTGTACGGGCCTGAGCAGGTCATCGTTGTTGCGGGGACGAACAAGATAACGGAAGATGTGGAGGCAGCTGTTAAAAGAACTAGGCAGATCGCGGCTCCCCTGGATGCAAAGCGTCTCAACAAGTCAACTCCTTGTACCACCCTTGGCCGCTGCATTGACTGCGGGCACCGGGAGAGGATCTGTAATGACTTTGTTCTGATAACTGGCCAATTTATAAAAGACAGGATTAAAGTGATCCTTGTTGATGAGGAACTGGGCTATTAAACAGCCCGGTTCCTTTATTAATTATTCCGCCTTTTTACGAAGCGTGCAGATCTTTTCTTTCGTAAAGCCTGACTGCCATGAAACAACCGGCCAGAATAATGATCAAGGAAAGCAGGATATAAAATGGGCTTAATCCGTTTTCCGAAACCGAAACCACATGAAAGTAACCTACCGGTGTCAGTACCCTTAAAAAAGCCATACCGGTATAATCAATGGCAAAGCTGATTGCATAAAACGCCGCAACCGTAAGCAATGTATAAAGGCTTGCGGCTTTATAGCTTTTTGTAAAGCCTGAAATGAAAAACCCGATGGAAAACAGCACGATCTGTGTAAGAAGGATTCCCAGGGTTGTGATGATATGAGCGCCGGTAATCCTTAGATCCCCTAGAGGGAGGATGATGCACAAATATGACAGAATTCCAACGGTAAGAGAAAATACCATAAGGTTTGTTACGGCTGCCCCGATTTTTGCCCAGACGATTGTGGAACGCTTATAAGGTTTTGAGAATAAGAATTCGCTTGTACCGGACCTCTCTTCTCTGGAAACGGCAAATACCCCTGAAAATCCCGCATAAAAGAAGGCAAGCAGGTTGGTCCAGAACACCATACACTGATAAGCGCCCAGGGGGGTGTCGATTCTCACTCCATTTAATCCAAATAAAATCAATATGATTTTGGGAAAGCTTTCTGCCAGAGCAGCAATTTCCACCATGGCATCTTTTAATACAATAAATTCTATTGCTGCAAATCCTGTAAGCATCACGATTAACACAAGCCATATCATCAGCATTTTCCGTGTCAGCTTCAGTTCTTTTAAATAGATCGTTTTCATGTCAGCCTCCGAATATAACATCTTTTTTAAGAAATGTCCTACAGCTAATAAACAGCAGTCCGACACCAAGAGCTACGTACCACACCACATAATTCCACTGGTAAAATCCGGTTTCAGTAATACTCACAGGATTAAAAAATGAAAAAGGAGTGAGATAACCCAGCGCCGGCTGATGGATCTTCTTTGACATGGAGCTTAAGCAGAAAAGGCCAAACATAACACAAGAGGATATGAGCACAGGTGTCCGCACATTTGAAAAGAATGTTCCTGCGGCTGTTCCGAATACCATAAACATCAGCTCAACAAACACAAGGGATATCCCTATAAGCAGAAACGCCAGCCAATCAATACGGACGCCTTTGACGGTCGTAAAAGCCAACCCGGCTCCTGCGATGTAGGCGGCTCCTACGATCAGGCTGTCTGTCATGCAGGCGAGGGTCTTGCTCCAGAATATTTTGTTCCGGGAATAAGGCTTTGTCAGCAGAAATTCCGCGGATTTGTTCGCATATTCCTTTGTATGAGAGGAAAAGGCAATGCTCATTCCGTGGATTGCTGCCGCTGTCATGGCAAAGCTGTTTAAAAAGCTGAACATGCCAAGGGGGGTCATTATGAAAGCAGCGCTGACTCCCAAAGCTTCAAATATTGGGTTGTTTTTTAGCGCCTCTGTTACCAAAACATCAGACCCTGAAATAAATCCAAGGTAAACCGGCAGCATCAGGAAGATCAGTCCGCCCATGGACAATGACCATATAATGATATTTTTCTTTAACTGCTTTAGTTCATACTTAAATACAGTCATCTCGTCACCTCACCTGTAATAGTGCATAAAGATTTCTTCCAGTGTCGGTTCCTCGATGAAAAGATCACCGACATGCAAAGCGGACAGCTTTGCCAGAATCTCCCCAATATTTCCCATGAACATGAATGTTGCGGTATTGCCGTCTTGCTGGAAGCTGGTAATGCCCTCAAGGTCAAAATGCCCTGCCGGTATTTCCTCTGCCGTAACACTGATTTTTTTATGGCTGTTAGCCCGAAGCTCGCTGATTTTTTGTACACCGATCATTTTTCCTTCTTTTAAAATGCCCACACGGTCACAGATTTTCTGCACCTCAGACAGGACATGGGACGAAAAGAAGATGGTTGCCCCCCGTTTGTTCTCTTCTTTCAGTATCGTGAAGAACTCCTGCTGGATCAGCGGGTCCAGACCGCTGGTAGGTTCGTCTAATATAATGAGTTTCGGAGAGTGCAGCAGGGCACACAGGATTCCGGCTTTCTTTTTGTTTCCAAGGGATAGGTCGGTGATTTTACGGGATAAGTCAAGGTCTAAGCGCCTGGAAAGCTCTTTTATTTTGCCGTCTCCCTTAACGCCGTACAAATCCGCCGCATACTGTACCAGCTCCCGTACCGTCATGTTATCATAATAAGCAGATTCTCCGGGCAGATAGCCCACATCCTTTGCAATTTCCGCAGCCTGCTTCATGCAGTCCTTGCCAAAGATCTCCGCGCTGCCGGAGGTGGGGCGGATCAATGCCAAAAGAGTACGGATGGTAGTGGATTTCCCCGCACCGTTGGGTCCGATAAAGCCAAATATCTCTCCCTCCTCCACGGAGAAGCTGATGTTTTCAATCCCCCTGTGCTCCCCATAGTTTTTGGACAGGTTATTAATCTGAATTGCGTTCACCGGTGGTTCTCCTTTCTTATTTCAGAAACTCAACATATCCCAAGTTTCCGTCTACGCGGATTAAGTCTCCGTCCTTGATGAGTTTTGTGGCATCGGTTACGCCGACAACAGCAGGCAGGCCGTATTCCCGGGTGATCACAGCTCCGTGAGTTGCCATTCCTCCTACTTCTGTAACAAGTCCGCTTACAGAGATGAAGGCCGGCGTCCAGCTTGGGTCGGTAAATTTAGTCACCAGAATATCTCCCTTTTCTATTTTTCCTGCTTCCCTGATATCCAGAATGACCCGTGCACGGCCTTCTGCCACACCGCCTGATACGGCAAGCCCTGGCAGCGCCCCATTGGGAACCTCACGCTTGTATTCACCTTCCACCACTTCTCCATCAGAGAAGATGAGGCGCGGAGGGGTCAGCGCAGCATACTTTTCATAATCTGCCTGCATTGCATCGATTTTCTCATAATCAGGTTCATATTCTCCGGCAAACAAGCTTGCAAGTTCCGGAAGACGAAGATAGAAGATATCTTCCACGCTTCTTAGCTTGCCTTGACTAACAAGTGTTTCAGCTTCCTTAAGAATGGCCTGTTTGTATTCCCAATACCGTTTCATCCAGTAATATTTGGGAGACTCCCGCAGCCCTAAGAAGTTTCGATAAAAGGATAACTGTTTTGCCAGCTTCCTGGCTTTTGCGGCTCCCCATTTCTTTTTGGCGGCGGAAACCATGGATCTTACTGCGTCATCGCTTTCCTGCTTTCCCTGTAGGAGCCTTTGTTCAGCATGACCCTTGGGAAGCCTTATATCTGCCAGCACGGTGGGGAGAATCTTCCCCGGATCCTCGGAAAACCGGGGTTTTGCAATGTCGATCTCGCCAGGGCAGCGCATTCCGTACTGCAGGAAAAATTCTTCAAAGGCCTTTGCAGCTTCTTCGCTGCCTTGCAGCTTCCTTAATTCGTCGATGCAGAAGGAATCCCCTGCTGTCTCAAGGTATTTTACAACCTCCGGGAAATCCCGGGCAGAATCTGCGATACGGCTTACGTAAAATCCCATTTCCGAGGAAATGTTGCCTTTAATGGACCTTGACACATCAACACTTATATTGTCCTGTCCAAGTAGGAGCTTTCCTGCTTTATCAATAGGTTTTGTGAGAAAGAAGGTAACAAGGAGCGGTCCTAAGCCCTCCGGATCAAACAGACCTTTCATCAGATCATCCGTATCTCTCACAATAAAATTGATTATCGCCTTACCGGACAGTTTTGAAAGGCCCTTTCTTGTCTTTTGGATTGCCGCTTCCATACGGCGGTTGTAGCCATCAATGATTGACGGATCATTTTTCCGGTAGATCCTTAATCCGGCGGTGATGCATTTCCCCACATCCTTTGGAATGGCGAAGTCGCTTTTTTGTCCTTTTGGAATGGATTTAATATAATCCTTTCTTGCCAGGACTTTATTAAATGCGCTGTCCATCAGTTCATCGGAATTGGACAGCTTTTGACGCACCAGAGCCCTCCCCACGGGACTGTTTAAGTTATGGGTAATCTCCATATAGGGCCGCCCTCCGATTTCCGTAACTTTCACGGTTTTGGACATCAATTCCCAAAGGGACATTCCCAGGGGCAGCATGGTATCTGTCATCATCTGGAGATGGCCGACGGAAATAAAACAGCGCTTAAATCCGTCCATGATCGACGGACAGGGGTAAAGGGTTGTGATCCCCCGGGACTGGACAATATAGAATTTCATACCGTCAAAACACCATTCAATATCCTGGGGGCTTCCAAATTCCTTTTCGATCTTTTTTCCGATGGCGGCAAGGGCGGTTACCTGTTCTTTGGTGAGACAGGGCTTTTCGCCGCTTCTTTGTTTTATGTCATCTTTGACCGTCCAGGTAACAGGGGTTTTGCGGCCGGATACCAGTTCCTCTCCTAAGCCTTCCACCGCTTCAATCGCTATTGTAAAACGGTCGGAGGTAATGGGATCGGCGGTAAACATGACTCCGGCCGCCTTTGCATCAACCATTTTTTGTACGACAACGGCCATTTGAACTTCGTTTTCATCGAATTTGTTTTTGATCCGGTAAGAAATCGCCCGCTGGTTATATAAGGACGCAAAGCAGTTGAGCACTGCTTTTATTACCGCTTCAGATCCGGAAATGTTTAAATAGGTATCCTGCTGGCCTGCAAAGGAAGCGTCAGGTAGATCTTCTGCCGTAGCGGAGGAACGGACGGCAACGGAGACCTGGCCTCCCATGTCCTCATAAGCGGATTGAATCAATTCAGCCGCTTCGGCGGGTAAAGTCAGTCCGGCGACAGCGGACTTCCTATCGTTTCCTGCTTCCTTTACGGCAGGAAGGATATACTTTTTAAAGAATTCTGTTGTGATGATAAAACCGCCCGGTACACTGTCAGGGAACCGCTGGGACAGTCTTGCGAGGCTTGCGCCCTTGCCTCCTGATATTTGGATGGAAGCGGCTTCTTTATTGTGGATTTTCAATAGATACATCACAGGTATTCCTCCTTATATAAATTACTTTTCAACATGTGGATGGTTTTTTCCAGTTCTTCGGTTATTTTGCAAAGATCGCATCGCTCATCGGTCATTTCATGAGCATAGCCTTCTGCCATGAGGAATATCATGCGCATAACCACATCAATATCTACACTTTCTTTAAATTTAACCACATCTTCTTTTCTTAACACCAGGTCATAAGAAAAGCGCTGGGCCTCGGGCATGATCTTTTTTGTAATATCCGTGACCGCATCGTCGGTTTCCTCGAACATACTGATAATAAATTTCAATATATAAGGGTACTTTTCCAGTATGCCCATTTTCATTCTGGAGGCCACAAGAATGCGTTCAAATAAATCGTCATATGCATTGATTTCATTCCGCTTATAAGCCTCAATCATAACACTTCTCACATATTCCGAAAGGTATAAGTACAGATCCCTTTTTGTGCCAAAATAATGGAACAGCATTGGTTTGGATACTCCGCTGTTTTGGGCGATGTCACCCATAGAGGCCTTTTTATATCCATGTTTTCCAAAACATTTTAATGCCGCTTCTATAATGGGCAGTTGCTTTTCTTCTGAAAGTTCCTTAAATTTTTCCATGTCTTCACCTTCTGATAATGTAATTGACCGAATCGGTTTATGACGTGATTATAGCACCATAAACCGATTCGGTCAAAGTAGTTTTTCTTATATTTAATTGAGTCATTTGTTCCGGCATTTATAACTGAGTTATATTATAATAACGGTCTTTGACTAGAAAGAGGCAGGTTTTCCTTCGCTTAATAAATGACCTTTCATATATTCGGAAGGTGAGATTCCCGTACTTTTTAAGAAAACCTTGGTAAAATACCTGGTACTGAAATATCCCACCCGCTCAGCAGTGTCCCGGACCGTTATTGTATGTCCTCCTGACATGAGTTCCATTGCCTTTTTCATGCGGACGCCGGTTAAGTGGTCGACAAATTTTTCTCCGGTTTTCATCTTGTAAATTTTGCTTAAGTAATTCGGTGAGATATCAATCATATCAGCAATGGTATTGATACCGATCTGGTCCATATAATGTTCCTCAATATAAGCGTTGATTTTATCTATTAAATCAATGCTTTGATTTTGTGAAGTCATCTGCTTTAAAAATTCTACAAGCTGTTGGATCGAGAGAATGTTTGCGGTTGTTCCTGATTCCATTGAGAGAATGCGGTTTAAGGAATCATCACAAAGTTCAAAGATCTCTTTTTCATGGGGGATTTGGGAAAGTGCATGAAGCAGATTTTGAAAGCCCATAACATCATCTGCTTGATTGGCCATCAAAAGCTTTTCCAGTAAATCCGAAAAAGGAAGAAGCCAGGAGAACGTCAACCGCTCCTTTTCTGATATAACTGACCCAAGGTGAACGCAAAGGCGCAGGCTTTCCTCCCTTTGAACAGACTCAAACTGTGCAAACAGTTCTGAAAGGTTACCGGCAGAAACATGGAACCCGGTTGCCACACATCCGCTGGTCTGATGAAACTGGACCAGTACCCCCTGGAACTCCCCGGGAGGGATCACGGTACTGGTAAGATAACAGATTTCACCTGTAGGCAAGAAGGTGAAAGTATACCGGGCACCGTAGCGGGAGGAGATGGAAGAGAGCATGGCATTTAATACATCTAAATCGTTTTTAAAGGTTTCTTTATGATAATGATCAACATAAAAAAGAACCGCTGTGTAAGGGGGAAGAACGTATTTGGGACTCTGTAAAAAACGGATGGAGGTATGGAGGTCAAGAATTTTTTCAAACTCCAGCTCATAATCCTTTTTCAGCAAAAGCTCCCGCTCTCGAAACAGGGAAGCTGCTTTTTCCATGGTAGCTTTTACTTCCTCCAGGCTGGCCGGTTTTAAAAGATAGTCCAGGGCACCTAGTTTTAAGGCTTCCTGAGCATAGGAAAATTCCGCGTATCCGGTCAGCATGACCACAGGAATTTTTTGCATATGAAACTGGGAAAATGCCTGCAGACCGGTGAGCATCGGCATGTGGATATCCAGAAAAATGAGGTCCGGAATCTCCTTTTCCAGTTGTTTTAACAGTTTTTCTCCGTTTTCCACTTCAACAAACTGGTGCATATTGGGGCAAAGCTCCTCAATCATGCTTTTTAATCCAAGCCGGATCAGGCGTTCATCATCAGCTAATAGAATTTTCATGCAGAAGTTCCTCCTTCCAGGGGTATCTTAATTGTCATGGAGGTAATATCTCCGGTCAGTTTTATTTCAAAGGAAGCACGGGGGTGAAAGATTTTTATACGGTTCTCCACATTTCTTATGCCAACCTTTCCATCAGAGTAAACTTCTTGAATATCAATGGGTATTCCATTGTTTTTTACCTTCAGAATCAGGACTTCGTCCTCAAGCGATGCGGAAATGGAGATGGTGATGGAAATGCCGTCACCGTCCATACCATGCTTAAGGGCATTCTCCACAAGGGGCTGTATGAGTAGTCTTGGAATGGAAATAATCTTTGCCTCTTCCTCCATAGAGCTTAGAAAGGTCAGGCGCTCATCATAGCGTATTTTAAGAAGATTGCAGTATTGGATGCAGAATTCAAACTCATCCTGTACGGTAGTCAGCTTTGCATTGCTGCAGGTATAGCGGAATATTCTGGTCAGCTGGATAATGCTGTTCTCCAGCTCTTTTTTCATTCCAATCCGGTTCATGGACAGGAAGCAGTTTAAGGTATTATAGAGAAAGTGAGGGTTAACCTGGCTTTGAAGGGCACGGTATTCTGCTTCTTGCCGGTCTATCTCATATTTATAGGACTGGTTAATGTATAGCTGCAGCTTTTGGATCATCTCGTTTAAATTCTCCGCAATCAGGGACAATTCTTCCGTGTTAAAGGAATCGTTCTGCAAGAGGTCTGTATCAGGAACAGACGCCTCCAAGTCTCCCTTTGCCACCTTTTTCATGGTATTTAAGATGGAATTCAAAGCAAGGGCGGTCTTCTTTGAATTGGAACGAAAGATTGAAAATGCAGCCAGAATGGAGGTAAAGCTTAAGATAGCAGCCAGGCTCCAGACAATGGATACCTCCTTAAATATATCCTTTTGGGAGGATACAAAAATAAGCTGCCATGGCATTCCTGAAATATCACTTTTATACAGGCGGTAAGTATCTGAGTCCGTACGGATGATGCTTCCCGCATAAGAAAGTTTTTTAAGAACGCCTTCCTCCACCTTTCCTACCTGGTAAACAGGGGTTCCGTCTTGTCCCGCGATGACAAAACCCGAATTTTCACTTAAGTTTACACTGCTGAAGATATCCTTGATGATTTTGTCGGAGGCATCGATCCGGATGACGCCCAGCTTCCGTTTGGTGTATACGTTACGGACCGTATGAAGGGCTGAGATGACCGTTGTCTCAGAACGGATATAAGGGGGAGCCTCTGAAACCATAAAGTGATATGGCTCTGTTGTATTTAAAACCTCCTGATACCAGGGTTCCCGTTGGTAAGGGTAGTCCGTGGTGTTTATGAGATCGCTGGTTTTCGTTGCAGTTACGATGATGTGGTTGTCCGGGTTTACAGGCATGAAAGAAACGGCCAGGATATCCTCTCTGGCGGTGTTTAATATACGCTGTATGGAAGTAGTATAGTTTTGCCGGTGCAGCTCGATCCGGTAGTCAAAAGAACCATTTTCTGTGTATTTCCCGTTCTCAACGGCTGCAAAAAAGTTTAGAATATCATCGTAAATATAAGGAGTCAGAGCCAGCCTTTTTAAGTCAGATACATAGGTGCTTAAATTGGTTGAAATGGAGTAAAGGGATGTTGAAAAGTATTTTTCATTGTCCCTGTAAATTCTTTTTTGAAAGTAAAAGGCAAGTATGGTGGCCATGATGATAATGGGCATAACAATACTTACGAGAAACAAGGCCAAAAACCGGTTCTGAAAGCTTTGGCGTTTTTTCATATGGGGTCACCTCCTGGGCCTATATTGTATACATATTATATACATTTTTCAATCCCCAGGAAGGAAAATGATAGAAAAGAGCCTGAAAGTGTAGATTTGGGTATCTTACGGAACCCAGAGGACTGTGATAGACTAAAGATACAAAATAGCCGGCTAAAAACTAATATAAATGTAAGGGAGAATTATTATGAAGAAGTTAGCACTTGCCTCATTGGCAGGTCTCATTGCGATCAGTGTAATAGGCTGCTCCAAGGCACCCCAGGAACCTGTGGAGACTACCACAGCGACAGAAACGGTAAAAGAGACAGAAACCAAGAAAGATGCAGTAGCCTCTACAGGTGTTACCATTGAATTTTTATATAACTTAAATGGCGAGTCAGTCAGTGATGCCATTCAGGATGTCTGCAAACAGTTTACAGAAGAAACCGGAATCGGCGTGGAAGCAGTCATGCCAGGCAGCAATTTTTCCGATATTATGAAAACCAGAATGGCTTCCAACCAGCTTCCGGATGCGTGGACAACTCATGGTTGGGCAGTTGCAAGATATGCGGAATATTTATCTCCATTAAATGATTTTGAGTTTGCTTCTCACATATCCTCAAGCATTAAGGAACAGATCACAGACGGGGAAGGAAACTTATACACCCTTCCTATTGATATGGATTTAACAGGAATGATCTACAACGAAAATGTGCTGGAAGAAGCCGGTGTGAATGTAGATGATATTAAAACCTGGGCTGATTTTGAAGCAGCCTGCGAGAAGATTAAGGCAGCAGGGCTGACCCCTATCCAGCTTGGCGGGAAAGATAGCTACACCATGGGAAATATGATGGATTTCGTGGCTCCTACCCTGATTACAAACGAGGATGAGGCCAATCAGACAGCCCTTTTAGACGGCAGCTTTGACTGGAGCAAATGGAATACGGTTGTAAATCAGATTGATTCCTGGAGACAGAAGGGATATTTCAATACTGATGCAGTTACAGCAGATTTCATGACCGGTATTAAGGCTCTTGCGGCTGATAAGGCAGCTTTCATGTTTACCGCAGCCAGCGGAATCACTGAAACCTACGTTCAGAATCAGGATACAAAAATGGGCTTTATGCCTCTTCCTGCCAGAGAAGAAGGGTTAAAACAATCTCTGATGACAGGAGAGCACTTTGCAGTAGGTATGTCAAAGACCACAAAGCATCCGGAGGAAGTAAAACAGTTTATGGAATTCCTTGCCCGTGAAGACATCAGCTCTTATCTTGCAACCAAATGCGGAATGCCTTCCGGTCTTGACAATGTAATAAGTGATACGGGAAGACTGGCACCATACTATGATAAATATGCAAATGACAGTTCCATTTTAAATATTCCGTATTTTGACAGAAAATATCTGCCAAGCGGTATGTGGAACGACCTCTGCGTAACAGGAGCAGCCATTGTCTCAGGACAGGCAGATTCCCTTACCGTTGCAGTAGATCAGATGAAGACAAGCTATGAGGAAAAGAAAGCACAGGAGTAAACATGAAGATTCAAAAAAAATCAGTAATCAATCTGTTTTATATTCCGGCAGTGATATTGTTTCTTGTTTTTGTGATTTATCCGTTTATCCAGGGTATCCGGCTGTCCTTTACCAACTGGAATGGGTATTCCCAGACAATGAAATTTGTTGGAATTAAGAATTACACCAGATTGTTTCAGGATGCAAATGTAAAGACAGCACTGGTCAATACCCTTATTTACGGTGTTATGAGTACCGTGATCCAGAACATCTTAGGCCTTGGCTACGCGTTATTTTTAAATACAAAGTTTAAGGGACGTTCCATTGTCAGAACGATTATCTACATGCCGGTTATGATTGCTCCGCTGATTATGGGTTACATCATGTATTTCTTCTTTCAGTATGACGGAGGTGCGGTCAATGATATTTTGATCGCCCTCCATATGGAGCCGGTGGATTTACTGGTTCATTCAGGGACCGCCATCCGGATCATTGTTTTGGTAAACTCTTTGCAGTTTGTAGGCGTTGCCATGGTCATCTACCTGGCAGGGCTCCAGAATGTGCCGAACATGTATTATGAAGCTGCCATGATTGACGGAGCCACCTTCTGGGAGCGGTTTAAGCACATTACCATTCCGCTGCTGATGCCGGCCATTTCTTCCTCTACCATCTTAAACCTGATTGGAGGATTAAAGCTTTTTGACCTGGTTATGGCGCTTACAAGCGGCGGACCGGGATTTAGCACCCATTCCCTGTCCACTCTGGTTACAAACCAGTATTTTTCGGCCCAGTCCGCAGGATATGCTTCTGCAATCGGAATTTTCACATTCCTGCTGATCATGATCATCAGCAATGTGGTCATGGGTTACTTTGACAAAAAGGAGGTGGATGTGTGATGAAAGGATCAAGGGTTTCCAATGCCTGGAAGTATGTCCTGGCTCTCATTATCATTGCAGTCCACTTTGTGCCCATATATATGGTGGTTGCCATTGCGTTCAAATCCCCATATGATCATTCATCCAGGTGGGCCTTTCCGGGATATCTTTACTTAAAAAATATTTCTACCGCGCTGGAGCGGGGTGGAATGCTTCTGGCCCTTAAAAATACCGTGATCATAAGCGGTATGTCAATTCTGTTTATTGTAGTCATTGGAGCTATGGCGGCTTATCCTCTTGCGAGAAATAAGAGCAGGCTTAACAACCTGGTAAAAGGGTTCATTATGGGTGTCATGATGATTCCGCCCTTAAGCATTCTGGTTCCCTTATATTCCTTTATGGCTAAAATTCAGGGGATCAATTCCTACTGGGGTATGATTGTGACTTTGATCACCTTCCAGCTTCCCACCAGCATCTTTTTGTTTTCAAGCTTTATAACCAGCATACCGGTTGCCCTTGAGGAAGCAGCAGCAATTGACGGGTGTGGGCCGTTCCAGACATTTTTTAGGATCATTATGCCTCAGCTAAAGCCGGTAACAGCTTCTGTTATCATCATCACCGGTGTGAACTGCTGGAATAATTACCAGTTTGCCTTATACTTACTCCAGTCCCCCAGGATTAAGACCATCACACTGGCCATTGCAGGCTTCTTTTCCGCAGACTCGGCCAATGTCAATGGAGCAGCGGCAGCGGCCTTTATTGGAATCCTTCCCATGGTTGCGGTATTCCTGTTTTTACAGAAATACTTTATCCAGGGTATGGTGGACAGTGCAATCAAGTAATTGGATATTAACTAAATAGGGTTCAGATAAGAAAAGCGGGAATCGGATGAGACTTCCGCTTTCTTTCTAAAATTTTTTGAAAGATTGAGGTTTATAATGAGTGTAAAATATATTGAGGACAAAAAGGTATTCTTATTAAATACGAAGAATACAAGCTACCAGTTCCGGGTGGCGGAATATGGATTTTTAGAGCATCTGTACTATGGTAAAAAGATATCTGATGCAGCGGATTATCTTCCTGTGAGAATCCGTCATGGATTTGAAGCCAATCCCTATGAGTCGGAAAAGGACAGGACGATCTGTCTGGATGTGCTGGAACAGGAGTATCCGGGGTTTGGAGTTTCAGATTTCCGGGTTTCTGCGGTCAGTGTGATTAACGGGGATGGCTCCAACTGCGTTGATTTAAGGTATGTATCACATACCGTTGCAGATGGAAAATATCGCTTACATGAAATGCCGTCCTTGCGGGAGAATGGCGGCACCTGGCAGACTCTGGAGGTCCTGATGAGGGATCCTTTTAGTCAGATAGAGGTGACTCTTGTTTATGGCGTTCTGGAAGAGTATGACATCATTACAAGATGCGCCAGGATACGGAATGCGGGAAATAAGACCGCGTTTGTCAATGCAGCTCATTCTACCTGCATTTCTTTCCCCACGGACCAGATGGATATGATCAGTTTCTATGGAAGCTGGGGTCATGAGCGGTGTGCGGAGAGAACTTCCGTGAGACATGGGAAGATCACAGTGGACAGCGCCAGAGGCATCTCCAGCCATTATCAGAACCCATCGGCCATTCTCTGCAGCCCTGAGGCAACAGAAGATGGGGGAGATTGTTACGGAGTTGCTTTGGTTTACAGCGGTAACTTTGCAATCACCACAGAGGTTAACGATTTTAAACAGACCAGATTGGTGGCAGGCATCAACCCGGAAACTTTTTACTGGGAGCTTTCAAAAGACAGTGTATTTGAAACACCGGAAGCAGTCATGACCTATAGTTCTCAGGGCCTGTCCAAAATGAGCCACAATTTCCACCGGGCGGTGAAGCATCATTTAATTCCCGGCCAGTTTGTCAATGAGAGATGTCCAGTTCTCATCAACAACTGGGAGGCAACCATGATTGATTTTGACGAAGAAATGCTGGTAACCATTGCTGGAAAGGCAAAGGAACTGGGGGTTGAGATGTTTGTCATGGATGACGGCTGGTTTGGAAGAAGGACCGATGAATATAGGGGCCTTGGGGACTGGCAGTGTAACTTAAGTAAGCTGCCAAGCGGAATACCTGGATTTTCTGCAAGAATTCACGATATGGGGCTAAAATTTGGCATTTGGATCGAACCGGAAATGGTCAATGAAGATTCCAGGCTTTATGAGGAACATCCGGACTGGTGTATCCAGATTCCTGGAAGAAAACCAACTCGCCAGAGATATCAGCTGATCCTGGATTTCAGCAGGGATGAAGTGGTGGAGGCTATCTTTCATCAGCTTTATGAGGAATTTAAGGATGCACAGATTGATTACATCAAGTGGGATATGAACCGGAGTATGACGGACCGATTCTCTGGAGCTCTTCCGGCCCACAGGCAGGGAGAGGTTTGCCATAAGTATGTGCTGGGCCTTTATAAGCTGATGGATAAGATGACAAAGGCGTTTCCAAACGTGCGGTTTGAAGGCTGCAGCGGAGGCGGAGGAAGGTTTGATATGGGAGTTCTTTACTACATGCCCCAGATCTGGTGCTCCGATGATACGGATGCGGTAGAAAGGATTCACATTCAGTACGGAACTTCCATGATCTATCCGCCTTTTGCCATGGGATCCCATGTTTCGGAGTGTCCCAACCAGCAGACGGGAAGAACGGTTTCCATTGACACAAGAGCGGCTCTTGCCTATTTCGGGACCTTTGGGTATGAGCTGGATTTAAATGAAATATCAGAGGAAGAGCAGGACGCGGTACGCAGGCAGGTGAAATACTATCAGGATCATGGACTTGTGTCCGCCCATGGAGACTATTACCGGTTGACCAATCCGGAAAGAGAGCGAGAGTATGGGGCGTTTATGTCGGTCTCCCAGGATAAGAAAGAGGCGGTCGTAGGATATATTCAGAGAGTTTCCGGAGCAAATAAGGGAATCATTTACATAAAGCTGCGTGGGCTTGAAGAGCAGACAGTGTATGAAATTCAGGAGCTTAACATAAAGCTCTCTGGGGCAGCACTGATGTATGCGGGACTGCCTATGCCGGTGATCAAGGCGGACAATGAGGCCAGGGTGTTCACTTTGATGGCGCAGTGAGGAAATTCTAACTGGTTTTAAATACTTATAGGGAGTTATGGAAAGAGAGGATCGGAGACGGGGAACACATCAGATGTTGTTCCCCGTCTCCGATCCTGTTTATATTAATTTTTGCAATTAACAATTTGATTTTGCCGATCTTGCGGGATTTTGAATGATATGCACGTTCCCATATATTTTTTACTAAGTATTTTTAATTGAGAAGTGTTTCCATATTGCATTACCAGGCGGCTGTTAACATTGGCCAGGCCGATGTTTTCCTGACTGGGATGATTGATTTTCTCATTGAGGGCGGCCACTTCTTCTTTGCTCATGCCAACACCTGTATCTATTACGGTAATGGTAAGCCATTGATTTTTCTCCGCTATTTTGAGTTTGATAAAGCCTGAGCCTGGAAGGGGCTTGATGCCATGATACAGGCTGTTTTCAATAAGTGGCTGCAGGATGAGCCTCATGATGGGGTAAGATTCCACTGCCTTGTCATAATCGTAGTACAGGATATATTTATCCTCATATCGGTATCTCTGGATACTGTCATATTTTTTCAGATAATCAACCTCATCCCTGATGGTTACCATGGAGGTGGTATTTTGAAGCGAATATTTTAGAATATCGGAGAGTGCTTCAATGATATTGTTTAGAGACGTAGGTTCTCCGGTAAATTCAATGGCCTTAAAATCCAGTGTCTGCAGAGTGTTAAAGAGAAAATGTGGATTGATTTGCAGCTGTAGAGCAGCCATTTCCGCCAGCTTTTGTTCCTGCTTCTTTAATGTCAGCTGATTTTTCAGGAAGGTCTGATTAACAAATAGCCGGACGATATTATTCAGAATAATATCGTATTCATCCTTGATGAAGCTTGGCTTCTCCTGATTGTAGGTGCCCCGTTCTGCATCGGAGAATACAGTAACAAAGTAATCAATCTGCTGAAAGTTCTTCTTGGTAATGGTATATGCAATCCAGACCATTGTGCACATTACCACTGCCAGAACCATAAGAAACTGGAAAAGAAGTGTGTACAGCGCCAGATAGTAATTAGACTTACTGATGCAAGCGGCTATATAGGTACCGCAAGCGGCCGGTATGATTCTGACATAATAGTTTTGGTGGTTAAAAGATATCCAATCCTGGTAGGGCTGGTCAGAAGAAGCCATTACCATAGATACAATGGCTTCCCTGTCATGGTCGCCTAGTTCCTGCATGTTTCCGTTTCCCTGTAAAAGAAAATTTCCCTGTGAGTCAATGATAAAAAACTGATCCAGATTAGAGCCAGAATTGAGAAGCTGCTTTAACTGCTCTTCATAGATATTGACCAGGATGACACCTTGGAACATGCTGAGTTTTCTATAATAAGTCAGAACCGGGGTAGGCCGGCTGTAGGAATATAAGGTCATATTCCGTTTTTCAATCCACTCACTTTTGTCAGAGGTTTTATAGGATTCCATCCAGTTTAAGTCAGAAAATTGCGACAACTGGGCAATACCTCCGGTATAAGAGGTAAGGATGGAATCATATCCATCCAGATAATAATATACCGAGGAGATATAAGAAGCATTACTGGTTAGAGAGGCAAAATTGGAGAAAATACTGTTAGTGAGGATCACATCCATGTAACCAAGCTGTTTATGAGATATAAAATTGCGCAGCGAAATGGACATCCTGGGATTTCGGACCAACATATCATATTGGGTAGCAGCACTGTCTAGAACAAGGGAATAGCTGTCTCTGACGGCTTGGGCTGATTTGATGGCTTCGGCTTCTATATCTTTTTGCTTTCCAAACACAATGGCAGCGAGAAAAATCATAAAAACTGTGATGATGGGAAGCGTTATGATTCCTGTATAATATAAAAATCGTTTGATAAAATTCCGTTTTCTCATGTCATTCTCCGTGAGTGGGGCAGTGGTTCTGCCGGTACTGCGATGGCGTCATATGGAAATACTGATGAAAAGCCCTTGAGAAATTTTTTGGATTATCATACCCCACCCGATAGGCAATTTCATATTGTTTATAACCGATATCCTTCAGCATCCTGGCTGCATTATCCATGCGTGTCTTAAGCAGATAATTGGAAAAGCTTAAATCAGAGTGTTCCTTCATGACCTTCGATAAGTAATTAGGGCTTAATTCCACAAGTCTGGCTGCTTGTTCCAGCGTGGCATTCTGGTAATTCGTATCCAGATAATTCTTAACCATGCCGATAAGCTTTTCATAGTAGCTCAAATTCTCTTCTTCCGGTGCAGGAGACCGATGATTTTCTATATTGAGGTTTTCTCTGATTTTTGTAAGGCAATCTACCAGATCTTCATATTTGACCGGCTTTAAAAGATAGTCAATGGCACCGCTGCGCAGAGCCCGTCTGACATAGTCGAAATCCTGGTATCCGCTGAAAAAAATAATCCGGACCTTCCTCTTTGAAGAAAGCTTTTCTGACAGTTCCAATCCATCCATAATAGGCATCCGGATGTCGGAAAGAATCAGATCGACATGATTTCCCAGTATGAATTCATAGGCTTCCTTGCCATTGGCGAAGCAGCCAGCTACTTCAAAACCCAGTTGGCTCCAGGGAAACAGGTTTACGAGGCCGCTGCGGATCTTGGCTTCATCATCAACGATGATCACTTGATACATAATGAACACTCCCTTCATAAAGATCTGTTTTTATTATAAAGAAAAAAAATAAAAAAGCATCTTTTATTTTTAAGGAATCGGCGAGATCGTTGAAAATGAAGAAATTTAGTTCATAATGATACTTTGTCTGGAAAGTCTGTAAAAAATGATACGATTCTATCATGTAAGTTTCTTACTATTTCATAAAACTTCAGTTACAATAATCATAGTTAATGATTCACTTAAAAGCAAACGGAGGTAAAAATTATGAGAAAAGTGACGAAACTGACATGCCTGCTTCTAACAGGAATGATGGCAGCAACTGCCCTGACAGGCTGCACGAATAAACCTGCAGCCACGTCTTCCGGAGCAGAGACAGAAAAGGCAGCGGATCAGACAACGGCAGGAAAATCAACTGCAGAACAGATAACGCTCCGCTTTATGTGGTGGGGAGGTGATGCCAGAAATGAGGCAACATTGGCAGTGATTGACCAATATCAGAAGCTTCATCCGGAAGTAAAGATTGAGGCAGAGATGAATTCCGACCAGGGTTATATTGATAAGGTATCCACCATGCTGGCCAACGGAACAGCACCGGATATCATGCAGCAGAACGTGGACTCCCTCCCTGATTTTATATCAAGAGGCGATTTCTTCGTAAACTTTAATGATTACCCTGATTTATTTGATACCTCAGGTTTTGAAAAGACTTTCATCAGTCAGTTCGGAACCTTTGACGACAAGCTTCTGGCCATTCCCACAGGGATGTCTTGCTTAGCCACCGTAGCCAATGAAGATGCAGCTAAAACTTGCGGTATCGATTTAAGCAGACAGATTACCTGGGAATCAATGCTGGAAGACGGGAAAAAGCTTCATGAACAGAATCCTGAGTACTTCTATATGAATACGGATACCAGAATTTTGTGTGAATATGTGTTAAGACCATATCTTCGTCAGTTGACAGGTCAGTCCTTTATCATTGACAGCGAAAAGAAGATGAGCTTTACAAGAGAGCAGCTGGTGGAAGTGCTTCAATATATCAAAGACTGTTATAGCGGCGGTGTTTTTGAGCCTGCGGAAGACAGTGCAACCTTTAAGGGACAGATTCAAACCAATCCTATGTGGATGGACGGGAAATTCGTATTTGCCTATGGTCCTTCTTCCAGTATTAATCTGCTGATTGATGCCGTTCCAGATAACACATGTACGGTAGTGCAGATGCCCTTGTCGACTGAAAGGGTTAATGACGGGTTCTTTGCAGATACGCCCCAGTACATGACAGTAAACAAGAACTCCAAGCATGTGGAAGAAGCAGTGAAATTCCTGGATTATTTCTATAACAATTCGGAAGCTCAGGAGACATTAAAAGACGTCAGAAGCGTACCACCGACCTCTACAGCCAGAAACCTCTGCGCAGAGAAAAAACTGTTAAATCCGGTTGTTGTAAGTGCAGTAGATCTGGCAGCTGGGTTAAATGGTAAGAGTGACAAGGGGTATACTACCAGCGCGGAAGTTTATGCCATTCAGGAAGATATGATTGAAAGCGTTGCTTATGGACAGAGTACACCGGAAGATGCTGCCGATAACGCGATTGATTTGATCAATGATTACTTAAGCGGTTTAAAATAAAAGTACGTGATGGGCTGCCGGGAAATGAACTTTCATTTTACGGCAGCCCTTTTAAAAGGCGGGAGGAATAAATATATGGCTAATAGTAAGGTCAAAATAAAGCCCAATTGCGGCGGATGGACCAAGAGAAACAAGATTGGTTTTATGTATGTATGCATCTGGATTTTTGGATTCCTGTTATTTCAGATGTACCCCTTTATTAGTTCTCTGATCTATTCCTTTACAGATTATGATATCTTCGATAAGCCGTCCTTCATAGGCTTAGATAACTATATCAAGCTATTTACAAAGGATAAGGAGTTTTGGAATTCTCTGACAGTCACCTTAAAATATACCTTTATTACAGTTCCTGGAAAGGTAGTTCTGGCTTTGATTATCGCCATGATCTTAAACAGGGAATTGAAAGGAATCAACTTTATGAGAACTGTGTATTATATTCCTTCACTTTTAAGCGGTTCCGTAGCGGTGGCGATCTTGTGGAAGGTGCTTTTCATGAACGACGGTTTTATCAACAGTCTGTTGGGTGTTGTACATATACCGCCTGTAAAATGGATGGGCAATCCCAGTATGGCGGTAATCACCATCTGTATGCTGGAGATCTGGCAGTTTGGTTCTTCCATGGTGCTGTTTTTATCAGCTTTAAAGCAGGTGCCTAGGGAACTGTATGAAGCGGCCAGGATTGATGGAGCCACAAAGATAAGGATCTTTTTTAAGATAACGTTACCGATGATTACATCCATCGCATTTTTCAATATTATCATGCAGCTGATCACAGCTCTACAGAATTTCACATCGGCCTTTGTAGTGACAAATGGGGGGCCTAACAAGGCTACCTACGTGCTGGGCATGAAACTATATACGGATGCATTTAAATATTTTAAAATGGGCTATGCCTGTGCCACATCTTGGATTTTGTTTATCATCATTATGATTATGACCCTGATCCTGTTTGTAACATCAAAAAAATGGGTCTATTACGATAACTAGAAAGGAGAGGCTGAATGAAAAACAAAAAAATTTACATTGTAATTACATATGTACTTTTGGGAATATTTGGTTTTGTCATGCTGTTTCCGGTAATCTGGATGTTTTTCGCGTGCTTTAAGTCCAATAATGAAATATTCGGCAGCCTGGCTCTGCTTCCAGAGAGCTGGAGCCCGGAAGCTTTTATTAAGGGCTGGGCAACAACGGGTACCTATACCTATGCAAAGTATTTTATCAACACCTTCGCCTTGGTTATCCCTACCACCCTGCTGACTCTGGTGTCATGTTCACTGGTGGCCTATGGCTTTGCAAGATTTGATTTCCCGGGAAACCAGTTCCTTTTCATGATACTGATAACTACACTGATGCTTCCCAATGCAGTAATCATTATACCGAGATATGCACTGTTTAATAAGCTTGGCTGGCTGGATTCCTACATGACATTTTTTGCACCAGCGGCCGTAGGCTGCTACCCCTTCTTTGTCTTTATGATGGTACAGTTCTTGAGGGGGCTTCCCAGAGACTTAGATGAATCCGCTTATATTGATGGCTGCGGACCGTTTCAGTGTTTTATCAGAATCTTGCTGCCTCTTTTAAAACCTGCACTCTTTTCTGCTGGACTGTTCCAGTTTTTGTGGACATGGAATGATTTCTTTAATACAAATATCTACATTAATACTGTGGCTAAATTCCCGTTATCGCTGGCGCTGAGAGTCAGTATAGATGTAACTTCCAATATCAAATGGAATCAGGTGATGTCTATGGCTTTGGTTTCTGTAGTACCACTGATCATTTTATTTTTTGCAGCGCAGAAATATTTCGTGGAAGGGATAGCTACAACTGGTATTAAAGGGTAGTGTTGGAGAATTAGCAGAGCATAACAATGGAGGAATCATGAAGACTTATAAAAATCCAGTATTATATGCGGATTATTCCGACCCGGATGTGATCCAGGTCGGCGGCGATTATTATATGGTAGCATCATCATTTACCTATGTTCCGGGAGTTCCGCTTCTTCACTCTAAAGATTTGGTACACTGGGAAATCATTAATTATTGTGTAAAAGCGCTTCCTTTTGAAAAATATAAGGAACCATCCCATGGTTCAGGAACGTGGGCTCCCTCCATCCGCTTTCATCAAGGAACATTTTTCGTATTTATCCCATTGGTGGATGAGGGTATCCTCGTTGCCAGAAGCGATAATCCTTATGGTGAATTTCAATTAAATATGCTATGCGAAAGAAAAGGATGGATAGACCCCTGTCCGTTTTGGGATGAGACTGGGAAAGCCTATATGGTGTTTGCGTATGCAGGCAGCAGGGCAGGAATCAAACATCGTCTGATGCTGGTAGAGATTAATACAGACTGTAGGTATTTGGTGGGAGAACCTCAAATGATTTTTAACGGGGAACAGATAGCGCCTATAACCGAGGGACCGAAGCTGTATAAAAAGAATGCATATTATTACATACTAATGCCCTCAGGAGGTGTGGAAAACGGCTGGCAGTCATGCCTTAAATCCAGGGATATTTGGGGCCCCTATGAATACAAGGTTGTCATGCGGCAAGGGTATTCTAAAGTTAATGGCCCTCATCAAGGTGGATGGATCACAACTCCTGACGGGCAGGATTGGTTCATTCATTTCCAGGATGTAAATGAGCTGGGTAGAATTATTCATCTGGAGCCTATGTGTTTTCTTAAAGGCTGGCCATTTATTGGCCAGGACAAAGATGGTGATGGAATTGGAGAACCGGTAGAAGAGTGGCGAATGCCTGTGGAGAACATGCCTGAATATGAAATCCTTCAATCGGATGAGTTTATGTCTGAAGTACTTGGACTCCAATGGCAGTGGCAGGCAAACCCCAATCCCAATAATTATTCTCTTACTGCCAATCCGGGCTGTCTGCGGTTGTATTGCCGGAAACATCCTAAAAGAGATAATCTTTTGTGGTATGCGTCGAATGTGCTAACTCAGATTCCACAGAGTAAGTCTTTTACTATGACGGCCAAGCTTGTATTAAACGGAGAAAAGACAGGGGATTTCGGGGGAATCGGCATGATAGGGCACTCCTATTCCTACATGGGGTTATATCAGACGGAGGATGGAACAGAACTAAGATGCTATGAAGGAATCGTCACGGACAAGATGTTCAAAGGAAAAGCTAACGAGGAATGCGTTTTTAAAAGCATAGGAAATGGAAATAGAATATGGTTGAAGCTTCGTGTATTGGAGGATAAGACGTATCGCTTTTCCTATTCCTGGGATGGAGAAGAATTTCTGGAGACAGACCCTTCATTTAAGCTTTGCCGAGCTACCTGGACGGGTGCCAAGCTCTGTCTATGGGCGTGCGCCCGGGAGAATGCGGAGTCGGAAGGTTACTGCGATTATGAATATATACGTATCCGAAAGGGAGAAATATAAGCAAACATATAAGTTTTCAGAGGCAGATCAGTATGGCTAAAGAATAAAATGAAGTACGAAGAAGCATAGCCTCTTAGTACTTCATTTTTTGCAGATTAGCTGCTGTCTATTTTATTTTACGTCTATAACTTCCTTCGCCATACCAATTAAATCATCACAGCTCAAATCATCAGAGGAACTGAGAGTATACTTCATACCGTTTTCGCTCCAGTTTACATAACGGTATACCTTGCGCTCTTCTTCGCTGCTTCCATAGCTGATCAACAGTTTTCCCTCTTCCTCCAGCTTTGAATCTTCCTCTGATGGTTTTGCATCTGGCGGTAAAAACAGATAGTCATCTTCATGAGCTTCTAATGTGATATCCTGATAAACTTCATGCTTTATCACCGTAGAGGATCCTTGAGGAATCATATCCTGAATTTCATAAATGTCAAGTCCCACGCGATTGTTTTCCCCATAGCCGGCATAGAGTTCCGGGTAGGAAATCAATGGATTCTGATTCTCATCCCTTCCTTCCACCTTAGTAATAGAGCCTTCGTTAAAGGAAATACCATTTGAAAAGGTATCTACTATCTTTGGAGTGGTCCCCATCTGGCGTTCAGCTAATTGAATCAGTTCAACTTTTGAATGGACCATTTCGTCCCGGGAAGTAGAGCTAAACAAGCCTGTAATTTTACCGCCTGCAATCGCCGTGACAGTTCCCATTACCGTTATTGTACACACTGCGGCCAACGCGGCCACCATTCTCTTTTTATTAAATTTCATAATTCCACTCCTCATTTCTATTTTTTTATGAATTTCTCTAAGACAACGATTCTCTGCCTGCACATCCGGCGTTACCCGATCCAGCTCGGACTTTATTATTTGCTTTAATTTGTCATCCCTAAAGTTATCCATGGCAAATGCCCCTTTCCATTTCTGTATTTCCAGTACCGTCAGCTTCCAATAAATCCTTCAGCAGTTTTCTCGCTTTATGTAGGCGGGATTTTACCGTCCCTTCCATGGTTCCTGTAATATGAGCAATCTCTCTGGTGCTCAATTCATTATAATAATACAGAAGAATCACGGTACGGTATTTTATATCCAGATGGACGAGTGCTGCCTGGATTTCATTTGCTGTCTCTGCCACTAAAACAGATTCCAATGGTCCATCTGTTTTCTTGTCTTCCCGGATGTGCTCCGCACTCTTTTTGTCTTCCTCGTTTTCTAAAATACCTTCATAGGAGATTTCAGCCCTCCCTTTTTTCTTTCGTTCAAGCCGCCAGGCTGTCCTGACCAAAATCTGATACAACCATGGCTCAAAGCGTTCCGCTTGTTTTAGTTTTGACTTATGAAGATAGCATTTAACAAAGGTCTCCTGTAAAATATCCTCGCTGTCACTTTGGTTGCCGGTAATAAAATACGCCATACGGTATAGCTTTCCGGAATAGGAACGGTATAGTTCGTCAAATGCTGCTTCGCTGCCATTTATCATGCTTTCCACCAAAGCCTTTTTATCTTCCATCTTAACCTGTTTCCTTTCCTTTTTAGATGCATCTGATAATAAGAGTCATGGAATTATCATTTGGTTCATTTTTTATAGATTTTATTTTTAAAAAGTATAAAAAAGGGATCGGAGACGGGTAACGAACAGCTGTTGTTCCCGTCTCCGATCCTTATGGCTTATAAGACTTTTGATTTCAGGTGTATTCTGCAGTCCCTAGAACTGACCGCTAAATTCCATTTTTATTCCTCTTAATCACCTTGAGCCTGGTAAACTCTTCCCTGTCCTTTTCTTCCAGTGAATTAGTAATATTCTTAGTCAGCGTCTCATACCTGGGAATAGTAATATTCTTTAAGGCGTTGGCCCGTTTCTGGGTCCTCTTGATGCTGTTAGCCAGACGGTAGGCGGAATTCTCCACCATGGAAAGCTTTACCGTCAGCTTCTTTACCTTTTCAAACTGGTAACGGGCTTCATCCAGGGATTCCCTGGTGCTGTAATAGGCATAGGTCAGATTTAATGGCATTTCATCATGCTCTACCAGAGGAATTTCCGTTCCCATGATGCTTCTGGTTTTTATGCGCACGGAAGTATCCGCAGGGACTGCCATGGCAATATCCTGCACATAGTTGATCCCCAGTTCAATGTTAGCCTTTTGCAGGGCCTTATAGGCAGAAGTGAAGGTGACGTCAATTTCTGACTGAATGCCTTTTGCTTCATCGATCAGGCTCATCAGCTCCTTAATAAGGATGTTCCGCTTTTTATCCATCAGCTCATAGCCCTGTCTGGCTAAAGTCAGAGAGCTTTTCGCAAGGATTAGATTCCCCTTGGTGGGAAATGTATTGGGATTCATGAATATCCCTCCTATTCTTCCGAGCCTTCAAGGGTGGTTGGCTTGTAATACTGGTCTAAGACCTTCGTGTCGATGCGGTCTAACTCGGCTCTTGGGAGTAGGCCTAAAAGCTCCCAGCCAATAGTCAGAGTTTCGATGATGTTCCGGTTGGCATGATTTCCCTGTCCAACAAACCGGTTTTCAAATTCCTTTCCGAACACCAGATATTTTTTATCAATAGAGGATAGTTCATCTTCACCAATGACCGATGCAAGCGCTCTGGCGTCTCCTACCTTGGCATAACAGGAGAATAGCTGGTTTGCCAGGCCCTGATGGTCGGCTCTTGTAAAGCCTTCTCCAATGCCGTCCTTCATCAGACGGCTTAAGGAAGGAAGAACGTTAATAGGCGGATATACGGACTGGCCGAATAAGCTGCGGTCCAGAACGATCTGCCCTTCCGTAATATATCCCGTAAGGTCCGGAATGGGGTGAGTGATGTCGTCGTTTGGCATGGTTAAGATGGGGATCTGGGTTACGGATCCATGCCGGTCCTTTACGATGCCGGCCCGTTCATAAAGGGATGCCAGCTCGCTGTATAAATAGCCGGGATAGCCCTTTCTGGAAGGGATCTCTCCCTTTGAGGAGGAAACTTCACGGAGAGCCTCCGCATAGGCTGTCATATCGGTTAAAATAACCAGTATGTGCATTCCCTTTTCAAAAGCCAGATATTCCGCCAGTGTTAACGCAACCTTTGGCGTGATCAGACGTTCTACCACAGGGTCGTTTGCCAAGTTGATGAACATGGCAACGTGGTCGGAAACGCCGCTTTCTTCAAAGGTACGCCGGAAGAAGTCGGCCACATCGTACTTTACGCCCATGGCGGCAAATACCACGGCAAATTTCTCGCTGGAAAGGGCGTCGTCTCCCAAGGAGGCCTGCTGCACGATCTGGGCTGCCAGTTCGTCATGGGGAAGACCATTTCCGGAGAAGATGGGGAGCTTCTGGCCCCGGATCAGAGTCATCAGTCCGTCGATGGCTGAGATTCCCGTACGGATATAATCTCTTGGGTATTCCCTGGTAACAGGATTTAAGGGTTTTCCGTTGATGTCCAGACGAATGTCGGAGCTGATGTCTCCAAGACCGTCAATAGGCTCTCCAATTCCATTAAAGGTGCGTCCCAGCATATCTTCGGACACAGCCAGCTCCATAGGATGCCCGGTGAGGCGGGTGTGAACATTTCTTAAGGCCAGACCATCGGTACCTTCAAACACCTGGATGATTGCCTTATCCTCGTAAACCTCAATGATACGCCCCAGTTTCTTTGTCTTTTTTTCTACGGTCATTTCCACGATTTCGTCGAAAGCAGCATTCTGGACGCCTTCTAATACAACTAATGGACCATTGATCGCACTTAGTCCTAAATATTCGATTGCCATAGCCTGCCTCCTCCCTATGCGTTGCGTTCGATGACGGAATCATAGAAGGTATCTACCTGCTTTTTATAGTCATCAAACATATCGAGTCTTTTGTTAGGTACATCATATTTAATGGAAATAATCTTATCAAAGATCGGATCCTCTTTTAAAACAGACATCGGCATTCCCATGGAAACCAGGGAACGGGATTTCTTGTATAAATAAAGGATTAAGTCCATCATTTTAAACTGTTTCTCCATTGGTACGCAGGTATCTTCCTTATGGAAGGCGTTCTGCTGTAAAAATCCGATTCTGATTACCTTGGAGATCTCCAGAATGAGCTTCTGGTCATCGGGAAGCATGTCTCCGCCGATCAGCTTTACAATCTCCATCAGGCTGCTCTCCTGGGTAAGAAGAAAGACCAGTCGGTTTCTGTAGTCCACGAATTTCTTATCAACATGTTCCACGTACCAAGGAGCTAAATCAGTCAGATATTCAGAATAGCTGCTGAGCCAGTGGATGGCCGGGAAATGGCGTTCGTTTGCCAGATTTCTGTCCAGACCCCAGAAGCAGCGGACAAAACGCTTGGTGTTCTGGGTGACCGGTTCGGAGAAGTCGCCTCCCTGAGGGGATACGGCCCCGATGATGGTAACCGAGCCTTCGGTTCCGTTCATGTTCTGCATCATCCCGGCTCTTTCATAGAAGGCCGATAAGCGGGAAGCCAAATAAGCCGGAAAGCCTTCCTCTGCGGGCATTTCCTCCAGACGTCCGGATAATTCCCTTAAGGCCTCGGCCCAGCGGGAAGTGGAGTCTGCCATGATTGCCACATGATATCCCATATCCCGATAGTATTCCGCCAGGGTAAGGCCGGAGTAGAGACTGGCTTCACGGGCGGCTACAGGCATGTTGGAGGTATTGGCGATCAGTGTGGTCCGGTCCATCAGAGGATTTCCGGAACGGGGATCAACGAGTTCAGAGAACTCCTCCAGTACCTGAGTCATCTCGTTGCCTCGTTCCCCGCAGCCGATATAAATGATGATATCCGCATCAGACCATTTGGCGATCTGGTGCTGGGTCATAGTTTTTCCTGTACCAAAGCCGCCGGGGATACAGGCGGTGCCTCCCTTTGCAAGAGGGAACAGGGTATCAATGATTCTCTGCCCGGTAATAAGAGGTTTTCCTGCCGGATATCTCTTTAAAATGGGTCTTGGTACTCGGATCGGCCATTTCTGGGTCATGGTAATCTTCTTTTCAGAGCCGTCCGGTAGCTGGAGAGTCAGAAGAGGATCGGATATGGTATAAGAACCATCCTCTACTACATCGATGACATAGCCCTCCATATCAGGGGGTATCATAACCTTATGGACAATGGCAGGAGTTTCGGGAACTTCGGCAATGATGGCTCCAGGAAACAGATGATCTCCTTTTTTTACTGTTATGTGGGTCTTCCAACGCTTTTCGCCGTCAAGGGAGTCCACGTGAATACCTCGGTCAATGTATGCCCCACCAGTCTTTGCAATCTCACTTAGAGGACGTTCGATTCCGTCAAAGATGTTATTTAAAATACCGGGGGCAAGTGTGACGGATACGGGAAAGCCGGAGGAGGAGACCGTTTCTCCAGGCTTTAAGCCGCTGGTTTCCTCATATACCTGAACAATGGTGCGGCGGTCCGTAAGACCGATGACCTCACCGACTAAGTGGTCCTTGCCCACGTAGACCATTTCATTCATTCGAAATCCGGAATCGCCCTTTAAATAGATGACAGGGCCGTTAATGCCGGAAATGGTGCCTGTATTAGTCATTAGTCGTACCTCCCATGAGATCCTTTACATCAAAGCGGAAGTCGCGTTTTGCCTCCGCCAGCTTGGTCTGAAATGAATTGTCGATTAAAATGTGCCTGGAAGGGATGACAGACCGGGTTCCTCCCAGAAAGGAATATTCGCTTACCCGGACATCAGGGCGTCCTGAGATCGCCAGTTCATTGATTCTTTCCTCATCTGCAGGATCGATGTAAATGGTGATGAATTCTTTTCCTGCCAGGGCTTTTGCATCCTGTATCTGCTTTTCCAAAAGCTTTGTATATTCCGGGGATTCCATAAATGTGGCCAGTTTATCCCGAAGCTCCGAAAACAGCTTATCTTTCAGCTCATCCTGTTTTTTTCCAAAGACCCGCTTCATGCCAATCTGTTCCAGGGAAAGTTTTTTGTTGATTTCCCGTTCGATCCGATCACTCTCCAAAGCTACCTGCTGTGCGGCCCTTCGTTTTGCATCCTCCTGATGCTCCGAAAAGGTCTGCTCCAAAGCAGCTGTATATTCATCAAGCATCTTTGCACTGCGGGTTCTGGCATCTTCCATACAAAATTCCAGGAAATGCTGTAATTTTTCCTCAGTCGTCAAGATGACCACCTCTTTCTTATAGTTTTAATCCGATGGCTTCATTAACATAATCCGTGATAAAGTTCGGCTTGCGGCCGGTACCATGGCGGTCAGGGATTTCTATGATCAATGGAAGCTTGCGGTTCAGCTTTACATCATTGATGATGTCCGGAAATTCTTTTCCGAATTTTTCCGTCAGGAGAATAATCCCGATCTCCTTATCGGCCAGGACTTTATCCAGTTCATGTTTCAGTTCAGCCTTTTCATGAACGACAGCGCCCTCAACTCCGGCTAATCTCATGCCGGTCCAGGTGTCTACGTTGTCGCTGATCAAATACATTTTCATGGATTAGAGCTTACCTAAGATCATGAAAGAAATGATCAAGCCATACAGACACACGCCTTCGGCAAGCCCCACGAAGATCAATGATTTACCAAGTATGGAACCATCCTCACTGATGGCGCCGAGAGCGGCGCTGGCAGCAGCTGAAACGGCAATACCGCCGCCGATGCAGGCAAGACCTGTGGAAAGGGCTGCAGCTAAGTAACCCATTCCGGCAATGCTTCCAGTGCTGGCTGCGGCACTTTCCGCAGCGGAAGCCTGGCCGTTAAATATCAAAACGCTGGAAACAATCAGGGTTCCAAAGAATAAAAGGGTGTTAATCCCAAGGGCAGTTTTATAGCGGCCCTTTGTTTTTGCGCCCATGGCAAATGCTCCGAAGGGCAGAGCAATACTTAAAGTTAATGCAATTGCTAATGTGATTTTCACTAAGATTGACATAATATTACCTCCGTTTTGGTTTTTATATTTTCTTTCCGTATGGTTTAAATGCACGGCCGGTTCCCCGATAGAAACGGCTGAATAATTCATAATATTCCAGACGCAGCACCTGGATTCCAACGATCAGGCCTTCCATGCCGCAGACAAATAAGTTGCCAAGAACCACAATCAGCCAGTTTGGTGTTCCTGCTTCCGCACCAGACAGCATGAGAACTACCTCCATCATGGCAGCATGGCTGACAGCAAAGGCGCCTACACGGACAAAGGAAAGGGTATTGGAAAAATAGCTTAATAACACTTCAAACAGTTCAAAGAAGCCCTGGACCACAAACATGCCCTTTTCCTTTGGCATGATCTGTGCTTTCTTTTCTACCAGATTGGTGAGTGGCTCCTTAAAGAACATAACAAGCAGCGGGATACCAAACATGATAACAAGGAGTATGGCGGCCGGAATGGGGTTATTTGTCATGTAAAGAACGATGGTCAGCACAAGGCTTGCGTAGAAGACAAGTCCTGCCGCACCGTTTGTGTCAAACAGGGTCTTTTCCGGATCATGAAAGCGTATGCTGTTTATGATATTAAGGACCATGGTCAACAGGATAATTCCCATTCCAATGGAAACCGCAACAATAAATACGGTATTTAGTTTCCCTATAAAGGGCAGGTTGGTCATATGCTCCATGGGTCGAAGCCAGACGGCCTGAATAATATTTTCGAATCCAAAAACGCTTCCAAACAGGAATCCGAATATGGTTGAAAAGAAACCACAGCAGGAGATAATTGCTGCCAGATTTACTTTTTTCAGCTGGTAGAGGAGAAGCCCTCCAAACAGAAGGCACATTCCCTGTCCCACATCCCCGAACATAAAGCCAAACAGGAAGGAATAGGTAATGCCGATCAATATAGTTGGGTCGATCTCATTGTAAGCCGGCAGGCCATACATTTGTATGAACATCTCAAAGGGTTTAAAAAGCCCGGGATTTTGAAGCTTGGTGGGGGGCTTACTCATAATCTTGTTATGATCATCCTCCATGATACAGAAAGTTTTTTCGTCATCAGAGATTTCTTTCTGAAATGCGGCTGCATCCCGGTTACTCATCCAACCGCAGAGGATGTAAAAGGTGTTTACTTTCTGCTTGGTGCATGCGGCTAGTTTTCTCACATTAAAGTTGGTAGAAAATACCTCCAGCTCGTTCAAGGCCGCCAATAACTCATCCTGTCTTGATGTCAGCAATTCAGATATCTGCTTTCGGATGCTGTTAATATCGAACTGAAGAGCGCTTATCTTATCTTCCAGAGAATGTATGGCATCCAAAGGCGTGCCTTTGTATTCATCTGGTAAAAAGAAGCGTTCAAAGCGCATGGAGGCATAAATGGCATCAATCTGATTCGAGATGGTTTCCGGTACAAAATAAACCAGCCAGACATATTCGTCATCCTCCCGGCATTTATAGAGAACGGTATCAATGGTATCATATACATAGTTAACAAATTTGTTGTAATACTCATGGGAAATACGCCCAAAACGGAATTTAATGTACTTAAATTGAAGGATGGAGCTTAAATCATAGTTTAGTCCGGTAAATGGAAGGATTCGTTCCAGGGACTGTTGGAAGGAATTTTGTTCTGATACAATGGCCTCTTCCTTTGCTGAAAGGTCCTTTACCTGTTCCCCGATCTCAGTGATAATTCTGGCGGCCTGCTGGATGGGGATCTTTTTCCTGCTGCCGGCCTGACTACTCTGCGGGAGTAATTCCGCCAGTTCTATGGCACGCTGGTAGGCGTCTTTGTATGGATTTGTTTCAATATAAGGCCTTAAGTCTTTCACCGTTTTTAACTCTGACAGGGCATTTTCCAAATGAATTTCATATTTGGACAAATACGTATCGATGACCCGGTCAATATCGTCCTTAGGTCCGGTGATACTTAAGAATTTCATCTTTTCTATCACGAAAAAACAACCCCCTTTACATTTTTACTACATAGGAGATGATTTCATCCGGGCTTACGCGGTAACGGATGCTCTCTATGAGGGTGATAATCTTTTGAATTTCTTCCTCCTTAAAATAAAGATAGGTATTCAGCGTGGCAATGGAATACGGATTCTGCCGGCTGGAGGAAAGGTATATTTTGTCCAGTATTTCTTGAGTCAGTTGTTCCAAGTTCGGTATTTCTGCGGTTTCCCAATCTGATTTCCTTCCATAAAAGGTAGTTCTTAGTACGGAAAAGAACTCTTCCAGTGAAGCTGTCTCTACCATTTTCGTAATCTGCTCCTTATTTAAATGGTAATTAATAGGGATGAGCAGGGAATAAATATCAGCAGGCTGCTGATGATAATATTTTTTGGAACGGTAAATCCACTGGACATTAAGTAAATCCAGCTTGCTGCCAAAGCAGCGTGCAAGAAGCTCCTGTTCCTTCCTGGTAAGATATTTACCCATGACCCTCCAAATGGTCTTAAAGTAAAGAAGGTCTAAGTGAACCTCATAATCAAACAAGGTAGGCTGGTCCCTGTCGTCTAAGTGGGACAGCAGATCATAATAGACCGAGCCTTCCAGGTTTGATATGAACTCCCGTAAGTCCGCTGAGGATGACAGTTTCATCAAATCCAGCTTGGAATGTTTCTCAAAAAAATCCTGGAAAACAGAGAGATCGATATCCAGCCGGTTCCGCCCCATGGCATTGCGGAAACACTTTTTCAGGATATCGATTTCAAAGTGCATAAAATACAGGTCCAGGAATTTACGCTGGGTTAAATTGGCGAATCGGTAGAGCTTGGCAAAATCCTGGTACAGGGAAAGGATCAGCCGCTGTTCAATGACTCCCCGGTGAAGTGCCACACCCTCCAGGTTTGCAAACAACCCTTCATAGGCAGGGAGACGCCTTAAATATTCCACTGCATCAGAAACAGTTTCAATGGCCGCCATTTCGCGGAACTGGCTGTCGGTGATCAGATGGCTCTCCATGGCTCTTACCTTGGTTGTAATGCCGCTGTAGGATAGTAAGTCTCCCATAGGATCACTCCTTTATCATAGTATTGAATAATTCCCCCACATATTGAGTATGATGATCTTCAAAACGCTGTTCCATGGCTTCGAGGACCTTTTGGGAATCATTCCGCTGTTTTTCCAGGCGGTTGTTCATGCTGATTTCCATGCTGGCTCGCAGCTCTTCAATCTTTTTATTGGTTTCTGCTTCCAGCTGCGCATCAAATGCAACGGTCTGTTCTTCCATTTCTTTGGCGAACGCCTTTTTGCGTTCATTGGCATCATTCATAATGGAAGCCGCAGCCGATTCGATCTCGGATATTTTCTCGATCACAGTATCCATACCGTGCCCTCCTTTTCGTAATAGTTCATTAAGAATATAATGCTTAATTTATAATGATACTACAATTTTAAAAAAATTCCATAGGATGTTAGAAAAAAACCTTAATTTTAATGAAATTTTATCATAAATATAAGTTACGCCACCTTAGCTACGGTTATGCATGTGCAACAAAAAAAGCGAAGTTCATAGGGGATTTTCCCTGAAATCTTCGCTTTTTTAACGTTTTCTTTATTGGGTGGCAGTTGTTGTACTTTCTTCGGCAGAAGTGGATTCCCCTGCCTCCGTTCCTGCTCCGTCTTCCGATACGGTCAGAAACTCGGTGGCAACATATGCCTCTGTTCCTTCAAACATAATGACTGTCCATTTATCATCATAGGTCTTGACGTATTCCACCACTGTACCGGAAGCCAGGCTTCCAAGCTTTGCACCATCGGTGGAAGGTTCGGAGCGGACGTTAAGCTTGCTCTTGGTGGTATATATTTTAGGTGCTTCTGTTTCTGGCTGCGTAGTCTCTGCAGAAGTTTCGGCACTTGTCACGGCTTCGGTAGTGATCTCGGCAACCGTATCGGCTGTTGTTGGCTCTTTTTTTGAGTTCTTTCCGGGGATCAGCTTTACGATGATCAGGGCAAGTACAAGAAGAACCAAAAAGATGAGGGCTGGTTTCAGCAGTTCGTATACATCGAAGCCTTTCTTTTTGGTGCGCCGTCTGCTTCTGCTTGAAGTGGGCCTTTGGCCGCTTCTGGGAACATTCCTCTGGGCTGGTCTTTGCCCGGGCCTTGTACCGTCTGGTCTAGCTCCATTGCGCCCGGTACCGCCAGTATGCTCCTGAGTCCTTAAAGGCGCATTCCTTGCGCCGGTGCTTCTTTGATTTCCTGTTGTTTGGAATTCATTTCTAGGAGCGCCGCTTCGCGGAGAATTATTTCGGGGAGTGGAGGACATGGTCCTAACGTCTGTAGGACGTTTATTGATTGGGGTTCCCCCCTGGCTTCCTCTATTATGAGAGTTTGCAAAGGTATTGACTTCCTGAGACAGAAGCTGGAATGCTTCGTTGGCATCATAGGAACTGTCATCCCCTTCGTGAACTGCCTTGTTTCCCAGCACGCGGATCCTGTGATAGTGGTCTTTGGCAGCCTGAGAAATAAAGCGTCCTTCAAAAAGCTGGTCTATGCTGTCTGCCAGATCGCCTTCCACAATCAGAGCCCTTTCTCCAAGATAATTCACCATATATTCCAGGGTTTGCCGGGCTTTGATCATGGCCATGTTATACTGCTTCTGGCTCATGAGCTTTTCCGTTTCCCTTTGACCCTGCTGGATTCTTAGCAAGAAACTGTTGTCTGTAGTTCCCATATATATCCTCCTTTGCAAAAACGGTTGTATTCCAATATACAGATATTATACTAGATTAATGCAAATTGTGCACCTGTTATTTTGTCGTTTTTTGATTTGTAAGAGAAAAGTAAAAAACATATTGATAATCATTATAAATAAAGGAAAACTTGGACTTTAAAATTTGCCATGATACTAATTTGATACTAAATCCTGCAATTTACTTGCGACCTCACTGTGCTTATTAGGGTATAAGTGCCCATAAATATTGTTTACCATATCGACAGGGTCCCCTATACGCCCTGCTATAAGATAGGGAGTGAATCCCATATCAATTAGTAGGGAAACATGGCTGTGGCGTGCAGCACATATTGCAATAAATACCGATGATGCGATGGATATGATAGTGAAGTCGAAGACGGTGAATAAAGCCCCTATAAAAGGAAGGAGCCGGTAAGATCGGGGGAATCCTGCCGGCTGAAGTATGAAAAAAAGTTTAATTAAAAAGGTTATTGGCCTCTTTGTGATTATTAATATACCGGGGAATTGTGACGGGAATTTGATGAATTTGTGAAGAGTCTGTGAAAGTAAGTGGCACGTTGAAAACTTATATTGATAGTTAGTAAGTTAGCTGGTATTCTATTCATGAAGATTATTTATATTTTGTGGCGGAGGTTGTAATTATGAAGATAACACTCTCAGAAGTTATTTCCGAAGAGGTTATTAAACTCTTTTCCGAGCAAGATGACTTTATGCTGGACTTTCTCGGTGCTGATGGTGTTTACTATACCCGTTATAGCAAAAATGAAAAAATAAAAAGTGTTTGGTTAGCCTACTTTGACGACTTGCCAATAGGCTGTGTTGCTTATCGCAAAAAATCTTCTGATGTCGGTGAAGTTAAACGTATGTTTATAAAGCATGAATATCGTGGACGTGGAATATCTAAATCATTGCTTAACATGGTTGAGCAATATGCAAAACAGTGTGGTGATCATAAGCTACATTTAAGCACGCGCATTACACTTGAACCAGCTATTACATTGTACCGACATGCTGGATTTTTTGAAACGTTTCGTGATGGTCTTTATGTAGAGATGGAAAAGAAACTGTAATTACAACTTCCGCAAATAAGTATAATACAAAGTCGAAAAATAGAATATGTAATGAAAAGTACTTACTATCAGTATTAAGCTGGTAGTTTTTTTTGTAACATTTTAGTCGTTAAAACTGATATTTCTATGAAAAAGGATCGTGTGAAAATACAGACTGAATGCTCAGCCTCATGCCACACACTGCGAGATGAGACGCAGGACGAAAGAAGTTTGTTGGTGCGATAAATTAGTACTAAATTCAGAAAACATTAAGATGGAATTCACTCATTATTGATTTTTTTTTGATATTATATTCAAGCTAATAATAAATCTTTACTACATATAGGAGGTCTTTGTGCATTTATATGCTATTATTCGAACATGTATTGTATATGTTGCTCACACTGATTATTTAATGAACATTATTCGTACCAGTATTTTATGTATTGTATTTCAAAAATTTTATTTAAGGGCTAAGAAGCTGGAAGGAGGAGTTTCCCGGAAGCATTTTCTGTGGGTATTTATATTTTTATTGTATCTGGCTGCAGTTTATGGCGTAACAGGAATAGGAACAATTTGGGACGTGCAAAGGTTTGTTATCTCATCTACGTCTAAATTTGACCGTATTTATTTAATTCCATTCTCTAGTTCGAAGGTAAGCATGCCATATATTTTAAATACTATAATGACAATACCATTAGGCTTTATGCTACCGTTTATTTGGAAACAATTTCGGACAATTAAAAAGGTGGCTTTAACGGGCTTTTTGTTATCCCTATGTATTGAGTTAAGTCAATTATTCACTCAAAAGCGAAACACAACGTCAGATGATTTAATTATGAACACTCTAGGAGCTGCTATCGGATATTTCATCTTTAAAGCATTCTTCCTCATCATATTGAAAAAAAATAGCAATATAAAAGATGAAATATCATCATCTTCGATTGTCATTAAATACGAAGCAATCTATTATTTAATATTATCATTTTTGGGGATGTTTTTATTTCAAATTTAAGGTTTTTAGTATTTAAAGAACTATCAAATAGCAATTTTACAGCGGTAAGTATAACACCTACGCTCCCCTACAAGTAGTTCTTCCGTCGTTTTATGGGTGTACGTCCCTTTTGTTATATCAGTAACATGCAATGAGTTTGATACACAGATCGTTCATACGATATCTATCTGCAAGAGTAATAAATCCATGTGAGCATCCGGTGTTGCGGACCCCCGCCTTGTGTTGTCCATGACTAAGTTTGACAACCGTTTACAGATTTCAATAATTAGTAATGGATTTTAATAAGTACCATCAGAGTTTCTTTTTAACCTGTTTAAAATATGTTCTGTCTTAAATTTCTGATCGACAATTCTGACAATATCATAATTATAAACCCCGCTATGTGTTTTAGGTTCGTTTCTTGCTGCCCCCTATGTGATAAATAATTTAATAAAATACGTGAACTATTATTGATTTACTTAATATTATATATTAAAAGTAATATAGCTAAAAAATGAATAAGGAGTAATTATTATATGGAATTATATGCATTCGCCACTGAATTTCCGGAATTATATGCAATGTTAAATGAAACCGTTAGATCCACTATTGCGGCGAACAATATGACCGGAGAAGAGTCTCTCAGGGATTGGGATAATATGATTGATAATTTTGTAAGTAATTTCGAGTACGAGGATTATTATGGACAGGAGATGGGAGAGAGTTTATCTCAGCAGATACCTTTTGATGATTTCGGAGGTAGGGATGGCAGAGATAGGGACAGAGATAGGGACAGAGACAGAGATAGAGATCGCCGCAGACGCCGCCGCCGTCGCTTTCATGATTTTAATTTAAGAGATATTATCAGACTTTTGTTTTTAAGACAATTGTTCGACCGAGACCGTTTCTAAAATTTAGTTGTAATACCCCATATTTTCGCCACGTAGTATAAACTTTCGTGCCACCGCATGTGGAGTGTATAATAATGATGACGTATTGTAGCCGGAAGGAGAAATAAGGGAAATTGAATCACAATATATTGTGGTTATGGAATAAAAACAGGGGAAATTTTAAGGACGAAAAATGCAAATTTCGGCCCATTTTTTAACTGTTTTCACAGATAACAAAGGGCAGTAGGAGAGATATTACCTCCAAAACAGTGGATTGTAACATGCTGTTGTGAACACAAGCATCCCCCATAAATCAAAGATTAAGTAAATGTTTTGGTATCAACTATTAAAAAGGGGGTTATAGCATACGATGGTGGTTATGTGCTTTTATCAACCTTATCTACTAATTTAGGATTTGATTAAATAACAGGAAAGGAGGCGGACCCTGGCTGGAGGTTAGAACGGCTTAAACCACCACATCTCAAACAAATTAAAGCAGCTTGAAATGTGGTGGACATAAATTTTAGGCTTCTTCACCGATAGGATCATCAATCAAGGTGGCCACTCTAAAGTCATGAACGTGACCATCGCTTACTTCTGTTACGGATTCCAGAAAATGAACATGTCTGCCCCCGCCAACAGGAATTGCAAGAGATGTTCTGCCACGAAACTCATGAAAATGATTTTCATAAAAATCTGTTCTAAATTTTACTTCATGAAAGTGACTCATGCCAGCAGGAATTGCTTCACCAGAAACTGTAGCAAAACGATGATTATGGGGATCTTCTTCACGTTCTGCTATCTCTACGCTGCCTTGAACTTCATGAACGTGTGCCTGCCGCTTATCATGGCAATCACAACATTCTTTAGACCAATCTTTGTTATTGTTATTCATATTGATTTACTCCTGTATTCCAATATTAGGAAAACTTTGTTTTCCATTATTATTATATGAAAATAATGAAATAAGGTGTTGTCTCTGAGACGACCTATGGTATGGAATGAAGATTTTGGAAATCAAAAAGGAGCCAGGTTTATTTACCGGGGTATCCGGCTTCGGCCATTAACCTTATAAGGGGCGAAAACCTATGATTTTCACCCCTGGAGTACAAAATACAATCAAGATGGATAAGTGATACAGAACTTCATATCAGGAACTAGTGAGAAGAAGTAAAAATGAGGTGTTCTTTCCTTAAAGGAGTGATAAAAAGTTTTCCCTTCGTTTGATAATCTGTACAGTAATAATATATGTATTTTACATAAAAGGTGTGAACAAGCTGTTAATTGGCTAATTCAGAAAACAAACTAATATTGATAGTTAGAAGAGTTTATTGTATTATTAATTAAAAATCGAATTTATCGTATAATTGTTATAGGGATAAGAGGAGGAATATATGCTTTGGGTAGCGATAGTTTTGATTATGCTAGCAATCATGGTGATGTACTTAGCAATACCTGGCGGCAGACTTTGGAAGCAATATCTTACAGATGTAAAATGTTCTTTGACCGAAACAAATAGTAAAAGAAGCGCACAGAGTATATTTACTGAAGAGTGTGTTGCTGAACTGCCCGCTCTGCTCCGGCAGCACATCATCAATGGGGGCTATATTGGAAAGCCTTTTATGGATAACATGTTGATACATTTTCATGACACTAGGTTTCGTATGTCAGCAGGCAAAAAACCAATTAAAATAAAATTCATGCAGATTAATTTTGTAAATAGACCAGATCGACACGCATTTTTGACAGGAAGAATTGCGGGTATTCCATTGCACGCCAAAGACAGCGTGTTGGACGGATTCGGCTCTATGATAGGTATGCTTGCCAAACAGTTTGAGCTTTTCCGTTCTACTGGGGCAGAAATGGATCAAGGTCAGTTGATAACGGCGTTGGCAGATGCAGTATATATGCCGTCCTTGTTTTTACAGGAATATGTGTCATGGACAGTCGTTGACAATTGCACTATTGAAGGTGAGATATCATGGAAGGGCGTCACTGCTAGAGGAAGATTTACTTTTGATAATAATGGCAACATTATACGTTTTGATACCAATGACCGATATATGGATAAAAACGGGAAAGGCAGTTCACTGGTACCATGGTATATAACCTATTCTGATTACAAAGAACAGAATGGTTACTTTCAGCCGGGAAGTGTTAGTGCAAATTGGAGGCTCCCTGATGGTGACGATACATATTTTGTGAGCGACCATATTGAGGTTCTATACTCAATTAATGAAGCAATTTTATGACTAAATTATTTTACAGCGCAGCAATAGGTTTTATTTTATCTCAAAATGTGAAACTATCAAATTCTAATTCAATATGGTAATCAAGAACTACTAACTATCAAATATTAAGTTAGTAGTTTTTTATTGCAGTAAAACTGATATTTACACAATCACCCAGGCTTTATGGAGAGGGGCCTGGACGTATATAAAGGGAAGGTTAAACCATCCAAGCGGAGCATCTGGTCCCGATAGACTTAGACTTTTCTAGTTGCTGCACCTGGAAGAATTTCTTCATATTTGGCAAAATGGAATTGTATGTGACAAGATTATACCATAATTTATAGAAATAAGATTATATGTTGTATATAGTTACTAAAATTTGAAAAAAACGTGAAATAAGCCTATTTTATTACCAATTTCGGCCGATATAGTTTATGGATAACATAGGGGGAGGTAGGAGTATGAAGCGTTCAGTATTAGTAAAATTAGGGATAGGAATTTTGGCATTTTTGGTTATTACTTTCTTAACCGGATATTTTTTTATCTCCAGCGCATTAAAGGGTTTCAAAGTCCAGGTGATGGATTTTGACCAGGAGTTAAATTTAAGAAAACCGGCACAGGTGAAAACGGAACCCACCATTTTGTTTTTAGGAAACAGCATGACCTTTTTTAATGATCTTCCGACGGTTTTTATGAATTTAAGCCGGAGCGGAGGATTCGCAGCTGAGGTATATGAATTGACGGAAGGTTCGTACCGCCTTGAATATTTTGCGGATGAAACAGATGAAGTTGGGGCACAGGTATATGATGCACTGAAAAGTTACGATTGGGATTATGTAATTTTGCAGGAACAAAGCGGTATTTCCACAATAGGAGCAGAAGAGCACATGTATCCTGCCGCAAGGACGCTTGACAGTATGATACGGGAAGCAAATGGTGAATCCGTGTTTCTTATGACGTGGGCTTATAGAGAAGGTTTTTCATTACCATTATTAGGGTTGGAATTTAAAAATACAAGAGAAGAAATGCAGACTCAAATGGCTCAAAATTATAGGGACATTGCCACTGAACTGGATGCACTGCTGGCACCTGCCGGTATTGCATTTATGCGGTGTTCTGCCAATTATCCAGAAATTGAACTCTGGGATGAGGACGGGAATCACCCGTCACCGGCCGGGACTTATTTGGCTGCATGTGTTTTGTATCAGGTGTTATACGATCAGTCTCCCGGTGAACTTGGTTACACCGCCGATCTGGATAGGCAGACGGCTTTAAAGCTACAGCTGGTTGCTGCGGGTATCCAATAACAGAATCTGGGGTTCTGTTCTATAAGAATATTAAATTAGTTTTGGAGGATGTAAGTATGAAAAAGAAATGGAATGTATTGATTGATGACAGAGAGCATGAGATTATTTTTAAACCCGGCGCCTTTCGAGGAAAGAAGATCGTGGATGGTGTTTCTACACCTGTTAAGAGTACAAGCATGTTTATCCGGATATTTGATGAGCCCATCGAGTTGGAGGGAAAAACACTTCATCTTACGGCAATCGGTTCCAAAGTGGATTTAGCAGTAGATGACGTTTACTTAAATTCAAAGAAACCATATGTTCCGCTTAATGAAATACCCCGCTGGGCTTATGGATTAACAGCTGCCATAATTATAATTGGCTGGATCCTAAGCGGCCTGTTCGGATTATTAGTTGGTACCATGGGAGGCGTGTTTATTATTAAAAGGTCGATTTCTCCGATACATAAGAGTCCGATGCCTTCCTGCCTGGGCGTATCAGTTTTGTGCGTTGTTATACAGTTTCTATGCTTATTCGTTAGAATCGCGGTAGCTTTATAGTTATTTTTAAAAACAGGATAGATAAGAACTTAATTAAAAGCAAGAATACAAAACACTGACGATCAACCTAAGGTTGACCGTCAGTGTTTTTATCGTCCTCAAGTTGGGATAAATTGAGAAAATCATCAAAGGAGCTCCGTGAACAAGATTCCAATAAAGGAGAGGAGCCGGCAGGATTGGAGGAATCCTGCCGGCTATATGAAAAAAGTTTATCTATAAGGATATTACCTGTAACAAGTATTAATATATCGGTCGGTTGTGTAGAAAAGTTGTGGGAGATGTGAACAATTTGTGAAAGAGGCTTCGTTTTCCGTCAGGGACAATCCCGGGTTACCTTTCATATTTTTATACTAATGAATCATGTGGATAGACAAGAACATCCAATTGATTCACACTCTCAGTGTTGAAGGCTGATATTTTTTCATGCCTTGAAAAAAAGAAAGGTGAGAATATGACATCACAGGAAAAAAGACAGGCTGTATGTGATAAATATGCAACCATCATAGGCCGCAATATCTATAGTCAGGATTTGCGGGATTACTGTTTTAAAAAATATATTAATAATAACTATTACAGCGACTGCAGCAGTTCCATTTGCTATTCCTATAAAGAAGCCGGCTATGGCTTTGGCATTTTGACTACTGCTGGGATATTCCAGTCCAGTGACCTTACTGTGGTAGCTGTGAATATTATAAATGGAATTCCGGATATTTCCAAACTAAGAAAGGGTGATATGCTGGAATTTGCCGGCACGGATGCCGAAAGACCGCTTAAAATAGGTCACGTAGAAATGTACTATGGGAATAATATTCTTTGCGGTCATGGCAGCGGTACTCCGTCCTATAAGGATCTCAAAGGCTATTGTACCAGCCGGTACAATTCATGGGCTCCAGGAGGCTGGCGGGAAGGTCTGGTATGCGCCCGCAGATACATTCAGGATGATGCGGATACAGTGCTAGAATCCATCATACTATCAGGCTGGAAGCGGGAAGCCGACGGCTGGCATTTTTATCTTGGAAATTCTGGGAAAGCAGTAAAAAATTCCTGGTATCAGGATTCTGACGAGAAATGGTACTGGTTCGACGCAGTCGGTGTTATGGTTACAAATACCTGGTACCAGTACAAAGATGACTGGTACTATCTGGGATCGGATGGAGCCATGAACAAAGGTCTGCAGAATACTGACGGCAGCTGGTATTATCTGGATCAGAATGGCAGGATGGAGGCGGAACCAGTGAAACTGACTCTAAATGAAAACGGGGCACTGCAATACCCGGGGCTGGCAGTGTAAGAAAAAATTGAAAACTTACAAACAGCAAACTTGCGTTCCCCGCACCATATATGGTACAATCGATCAGTTGATGCATGTTTTCATTAAGATGATTTTATTTGGAGGAATTTTAATATGAGGTTACGTCATATACCAGGCTCGGAGGAGGAAATCGCGGGCAGTCCCTACGTTGTCCAGAATCCTGTTGAGAAAAAGGGCTGTTGGAGGGATGTGTTTGGCAATGAAAATCCCATAGAGATTGAAGTGGGAATGGGAAAGGGCCGTTTTATCATGGAACTGGCTGCGATTCATCCGGAAATCAATTATGTTGGTATTGAGAGGTACCCAAGTGTCCTTTTGAGAGGCTTGCAGAAAAGGGCTCAGATGGAACTTGATAATATATACTTTATGTGCGTGGATGCAATAAACCTGGCCGATATATTTGCTCCGGGGGAGGTTCAGAAGGTCTATTTAAACTTTTCCGATCCCTGGCCAAAGGACCGCCACGCTAAGCGCAGGCTCACATCAGAGGATTTTATGGCGGTTTATGACCAGATTTTAAAGCCTGACGGCGTTGTGGAATTTAAAACCGACAACAAGGGCCTGTTTGATTATTCTCTGGAAGCAATACCAAGAGCTGGGTGGCAGGTTAAGGAATTTACCTATGATCTTCACCACAGTCAGATGAGCGAAGGAAATGTGATGACGGAGTATGAAGAGAAATTCTCCTCTAAGGGGAACCCCATTTATAAACTGATCGCAGGAAGAAAACAATAATTTTTAAAATCGGCATTCGGTTTTAATAACCGTGATGCCGGTTTTGCATATAATAGAGCAAAAGCAGATACGGGTGCAGCAGTTATGGGAATGAAAGACAAGGTTACAAGCAAGCTTCTTCAGGCAACCAGTGATAAAACGGAATTAAATAAGAAAATGCTGTCTTGGAACAAATCTTTTGTAGAAGTGAACAAAACACTAGGCGGAAATGCACAAAAAAATAAGAATAATAAATAAATTCGAAAAAGTTGTAAAAAATTTGTAAAAAAGGTGTTGACTTTTGTTGGATACGGTTATATAATTACACTCGTGCTTGAGACGAGAGCACAGTGAAAGAAAAACAAAAGACATGCGCCTTTAGCTCAGTTGGTAGAGCAGTAGACTCTTAATCTATTTGTCCGGGGTTCGAGCCCCCGAAGGCGCACTAAAAAGTTCCGGTTTTGCAGACAGAGAGCTGCGGGGTTGGGGCTTTTATTTTGTCCGGATTTATATGGGTTTCCTGGTGGTTGCTATGTTAAATTTAAATTGGTGAGAGAGCGGATGCCAGGTGGTGTACGCATTGGAAGATTCTGTGATCCTGGATATTTTTACACCCCAGCGGGAGGACTTTATAGGGGATGTATAAGAAGGGAAGAAGGTAAAAATTCATTTATAAAATTTTGCACATAATGTGACAGGCTGCCAAAATGATAAATCGGCAGCCTGTCATTATTGTATTCCAACCATTATTTTCATTTAAATTAGACTATATTGAAAAATTATGTCATAATTCTTATGGTAGTAGACAGGATGATATTAATCTATTTGGAAAAAGAAAGGCGTTATTATGTATACAAAGCAAGATCTAAAGCAGAATTTAAAAGAAATGGGAATTATGCCCCATGACACTTTGCTCCTGCACTCATCCATGAAAGCAATCGGAGAGGTTGAAGGTGGGGCGGATACCGTACTTGATGCTTTTATGGAATATATGTCTGACGGTCTGCTTATACTGCCCACTCATACATGGGCTGCCATGTCAGAATACCACAATGTATATGATCCACGAATAGAGCCGGCTTGCGTAGGAATTCTACCTAATCTTTTTATGAGACGGAAAGGAGTACTTCGATCCTTACATCCAACCCATAGTGTAGCCGTGTACGGAAAGGATAGTAAGGCATTTATTGAGGGAGAAGAAAACCGAACAACGCCCTGTCCGCCAGGTGGCTGTTATGATCGTTTAAAAGATAGAAATGGTAAAATCCTGCTTCTTGGGGTTGGTCACGAGCGGAATACTTTTATACATTGCGTGGAAGAACATTTAGATGTACCGGAGCGCCTGACCAAGGAACCCACTTATTTTAAGATAGTCATGCCAGGCAATCAGATTAAGCCCTCCTTTATGCACTGTCATGAAAATCCTGTTACGGATCATATTTCTGATAATTACACAAAACTGGAACAGGCCTTCTACGACAGAAATGCAGCAGTTAAGACCTGTTTTGGCGATGCCGCCTGCATTCTGTGCGATGCTGATACAGTATATGAGGTGACAAAAGATGTGTTGTCCCACCAGATTAATTGTATCATAGAATTAGAAACAATCCCTAAGGAGTGGTGGCTGAACGTATAAGATTTCACCCAATTCTATAGTTTTGTAAATCTAAAAAAAGAATATGAATCTGAAAATCGTTCATTCCATTTATCCGGTTCTTCTATTATAATTATAGCAACTAATAAAATAGTCTATTACGGAAGAGGTGGTATGAGATGTCAAAAGAGCAATATTTTGAAAACCGGAATAATTATATTACCGGCGAGGACAAGGCGTGGGTTACAGATTACTGTCAAAGGAACTGGCCGGAGGAAGTGAATCATATCCTTCGCATTGCAGATGATGCAGTGGAGCATACGTTTTTGTTTGATTTGCGGTGGGATATGGAGAGAACTTATGAGCCGGTTCACTTTGATCAGGAAGTGGATTGGTACTACATGCCGGGAGATGACCCGGAGTTTATCTTTCAGTTCAACCGCCACCAGTTCTTTATATGCCTGGGACAGGCATATGCCATGACCGGTGATGAAAAATATGCAAAGACTTTTGCAGAGCTTCTGGATTCATGGATAAAAAACAGCCCTCTGACAGAAGAAACCAAGCATACCACATGGAGGAGCATTGAGGCCGGTATACGGGCTGAAACCTGGGTAAAGGCCATGGGCTATTTTAAGGACAGCCCCTCCGTAGATGACGGGCTTGTGAAGGCATATATGGATTGTCTCACCGTTCATGCGGAATACCTTATGACAACCTATAAGCATTTCCAGATTAAGAGCAACTGGGGAGTCATTGAGAACCGGGGCCTTATGGAGATTGCACTGGCCCTTCCTATCAGCGATCGGACAAAGGAATATCTGGATGCAGCGCTTTTGCGCCTTGGTGAGGAGATCGAGGTGCAGATTGCGGACGACGGAGTACACTGGGAGCAATCCCCTATGTATCATAATGAGGTATTTCACTGTTATCTGGAAGTGATGCGGCTGGCCAGGCGTTACGGAATTAAACTTTCGAAGAAAAGAATGGAGAAAGTACGGCAGATGGCCTATGCAAATATTGCATGGAAAAAGCCAAACCATTGCCAGCCCATGCAGGGAGACAGTGATGAGACCGATATCAGGGACTTACTTACTCAAAGTGCCTGGCTGTTTGCAGACCCGGTATTAAAATTCTGCGCTTATGACAAAATGGATTTTGACGGAGCCTGGGACTTCTTAAAAGAAGGCATCGAGGGCTACGGAAAACTTAATGCACAAGAACCAGATTTTTTAGACAGGGTTATGGAAAGCACCGGTAATCTTTTTGTCCGGTCCAGCTGGGAAGAAAACGCAGATTATTTCCACTTCCGCTGCGGATTCCTGGGAGGAGGCCACGGCCATTCCGACAAGCTGCATGTAGATCTTGTGATCAATGGAGAAGATATACTCATGGACACAGGGCGTTACCATTATGTGCCTGGTGAAACAAGAACCTGGCTTAAAAGTGCCCTGGGACATAATGTTCCACTAATAGACAATCGTGACTATTTAAAATGCCGGGATGCCTGGGGAGTGGATCAAATGTCTGCTGCGTATTTTTGCAGTTATAAGAAAAAGGCTGGGTATCGCTATATCCAGGGAAGTCACGGCGGATATTTAAATGGAAATGAGGGAAACGTTTGGATCACCAGAAAAGTGGTAGCAATTGATACGGATCTTTATTTGATTGCTGATGAGTTTTTCTCTGGGGAAAAGCACACATACCAGCAGCTTTTCCATTTTAATAATCAGGGAAAGGTTTCCCGTTCCGGACGCACCGTGCGTTATTCCGGCAGCAGGACAGACGGGGAATTGACAGTTCTTACGGAAGGGTGTGAGATGAAGCTGTCCGATGGCTGGATCTCCAGAAATTATAACCAAATGGAAACAGGAAGACAGCTTTTAACCGGTAAAGAAGCAGATGGCTTTTCTTCCATTATTACTGTTGTATCAGGCGGGGAAAAGAGTAAATACAAATCCCCGGAACTTTCTCTTCTTCCTGTATTCGGCGCGGATCCATCGGTTCCATTAGATCCTTCTGATGCGGAAGCGGTATCTATTTGCTGGAAGGGAAAGAACTATGTGGTTATTTTAGCCCACCGTGATATCGGAGATTCCTGTGACCTGCTTACAGCTGGAGGCGTGAAGGGACTTGGAACAGTAATTGTGTTTGATACGGAAAAGCAGAAGGTGGGAGGTACAGTCCTTCACTGGTAGAATAACGAAATGAGTATATAGAGAAAGCAGCGTTTATCCAAAAGGGAAAAACGCTGCTTTTTGCAATGGCCTGATTTTATGAAGATGGTATACTTATCTTAATGGGAAATCCGCGCCTCAATCCAGTGAAGGACGTCGCCGATGACTTCATCCCTGCAGTATTCATTAAAGATCTCGTGGAATAATCCACCGTAGATTTTCATCTGCTTATCTTTTGATGGGGCGGCTGCAAAAAATTGATAAGTATCCTGAACGCTTACCAATCCATCCTTTTCCCCATGAAGCATGAGGATTGGGTATTCAAACCTTTCCACTGCCTCTTCAAACCAGGCAATTCCCTGGCAGAGGGCGTAGCATAAGCCGGTGGTAAAGGTTTTGGAGTTAAGGGGATCTTTGCCGTACCATTCAACAACTTCGGCTACGGAACATACGCCGGCTCCCAGTTCATTGGGAAGCTTCGTATGGGGATCCAGGCCTCCCGGAACACCGCTGATAAGCCCCCTATTATCTTTTGTCAATGCTCCGCTGGTGATGATGCCGCGAAGCTTCTTGTCCGGGTATTTTGCGCCGTATAAAGAAACGGTGAAGCCCCCCATACTGTGACCGATTAAAAATACCGGGATATCCGGATGCTCCATGATTGCCATGTCCACCACTACATTGGTGTCATCAAGCAGTTCATTGAAGTCTTCATAGTGAGTCCGTTCCCCCTCGGAACGACCGTGACCCCTGTGATCGAAACGGTAGGTTGCGATCCCGGCTTTGTGAAACAGCTCCGCAACATAATCATACCTTCCCTGATGCTCACATAATCCATGTACAATGACGGCTGCTCCCCGGGCTGCCTCTGGAACTTCCTTGTTTAAAAACAGCTTGGTCCCGTCGAATGAAGAAATCATTTCTCCCATAGAAATACCTCCTTTGTTGCATTGGTTTTTGTATTTCCTTATTATACCAGAACTATATCTATTTTAATAGGAAGAAAGCCTTAAAAGGCAGGAAAAGTTTTTTACTAGTCTTTTGTAGGATTTGATAGCGGAAAAAGAAGGAATGACCGGGAGCATATATTTTTTCCATATCTATTCTAATCTAATTATAACTGCGTTAGGTACTAATGACGGTGAAAAGAAAAAAAGCAAAAAAAACATGGTCAAATTACACAAATTATTAGAAAAAAATTCTACATAAAACCCAGAAAAATTCGCTAAAAATAAAAAACTTTATGTTTTGGACATAATTCCGGTTAAAAAATTAATAATAATTTTAGAAATTCATGCGAAAAATTGTCTCAAATGTTCAAACAATTAACTGCATTAACAAGATGTTATGAAACTTGCAAAAAGTTGACAATTTCCGCAGATGAAAGTATGATACACGGTAGACCTCTGATATATTGTACATTTAGGAGTACAATCCGTAAATCTGGTAATATATAAAGGGGAAGATAGTTTAAGAAAGGAAGTGAGCATTACGGAGGATTTGGCAGAGAAGTTATTAGAGGAACTGAACTGCGAAACGGTCTTTACCATTCCGATATTCGGAGGCATTCCCATTGCTGAATCAGTAGTGGTGACATGGATTATCATGGCAGCACTGACACTCCTTTCCATCATTCTGGTTAGAAATCTTAAGGTTGAGAATCCTGGAAAGAAGCAGCTGGTGCTTGAAATGGCAATCGGTGGAATTTACAATTTCTTTGAAGATTTAGTGGGGGAGGAAGGTAAGAGATATATTCCTTATCTCATCTCAGTGGGAATTTATCTCGGAGTGGCTAATTTGATTGGTCTGGCAGGTTTCAAGCCGCCCACCAAGGATTTAAATACCACTGCAGCACTTGCTGTCATGAGCATACTTCTGATAGAATATTCAGGCCTTCACAAAAAAGGGGTAAAAGGTTTTATAAAAGGCTTTGCAGAGCCGTCACCGATTATAGCCCCTATTAACATCCTGGAATTATTTATTAAACCGCTTTCTTTGTGTATGCGGCTTTTTGGTAATATCCTGGCATCATTTGTAGTTATGGAATTGCTTAAGCAGTTTGCAGCACTCCTTGTACCAATACCGTTCAGCTTTTATTTTGATATTTTTGACGGATTGATTCAGGCGTATGTATTTGTATTTTTGACTGCCCTTTTCATTAAGGAATCGGTAGAATAAACAATAGTAAATTAAAAGGAGAGATTATTATGTTAATAGCAATTGGAGCAGGAATCGCAGTATTCACAGGTATTGGAGCAGGAATCGGAATTGGTATAGCAACCTCAAAAGCAGTGGATTCCATTGCAAGACAGCCTGAGGCAGAAAGCAAGATCAGCAAGGCCCTTCTGTTAGGTTGTGCGCTTGCAGAGGCAACTGCCATCTATGGTTTCGTTATAGCCCTTCTCATCATTTTATTCCTTAAATAATTAACCAGGTCAGGATTAAGATGGAAAAATTGAAAAGAAAGGCAGGCGGTACAGATGCTTAGACTGGATATGAACTTTGTATGGACTATTGTGAATCTCATCGTCCTGTATCTTTTGCTTAGGCATTTCCTCATAGGGCCGGTTTTGGATGTGATGAATAAACGGCGGGGAATGATTGAACAGAGCATTTCAGATGCCAGGAATAAGGAAGTTTTAGCAGCAGATCTTAAAAAGCAATATGAAGTAAAGCTGGCTGCCTCCTCAGATGAGGGCTCAAAGCTTATTGAAGAAGCGAAAAACCAGGCAAAGGCCCAGTACGACCGGATCTTAAAGGATGCGGAGGAAGATGCAGGCCGTTTGATGGCCGAGGCCAGGAAACAGGCTGAGGCTGATCAGGAAAAGGCATTGCGTGAGGCCAAGGCGCAGATTGCGGGTATAGTGATCGCAGCAGCGGCCAAGGTGGTTAATCAGGAGGTGAGCGCCAGGGCAAATCAGGCGCTTTACGATTCATTTATAGCAGAAGCAGGTGATTTTCATGATGCAGGCAGCAATTAATTACGGGCAGGTGCTTTATGAGCTCTCTGTTCCTGAAACAGCCATTGAGGAAACGGCTCTGGCATTAAAGACTGTGCCGGAGCTTAAGCGTGCCCTTAACAGCCCTGTGGTTGCAAGGAGCAGCAAGCACCGGATTATTGACCGTGTATTTCCTGCTGAGATCAGAACCTTTTTAAAGGTTTTGGTGGATCGCCGGGATGTAGATCTTGCAGATGATATTTTTCATGCATGGCGTGCCTGTGTTTCCAGACAGGAAGGAATCCTGGAGGCTTCCCTCTTCTACGTGACAGAACCAGAGGAAGAACAGCTTCGCGAGATCAAAGCAATGCTGTGTAAAAAATATGATAAACGTGATGTAAGGCTTTGCCTGATTCAGGACCCCGGTTTGATCGGTGGATTTATCATCCGTGTAGGAGATGTGGAAACTGACTGGAGCTTAAGGGGACGCCTTAGAGAATTGGAACAAAAAATAATGCGGAGGTGAAAAACGTGGCTTCCATCAATTCAGATGAAATAATTTCTATATTGAGAAGTGAAATTGAAGATTATGACGCTCATGCCAGGGACCAGGAAGTTGGGACTGTTATTAGCGTTGGCGACGGCATTGCAACGGTTTATGGAATTGACCGTGCGATGTACGGCGAGATCGTTATTTTTGATAGTGGAATCAAGGGAATGGTACAGGACATCAGAAAAGAAGATATCGGATGCATCCTGTTTGGTTCCGACCGGGACGTTAGGGAAGGTTCCAAGGTAACAAGAACCAAAAAGCGTGCCGGAATCCCGGTAGGCGAGAAATTTGTGGGAAGAGTGGTCAATGCACTTGGTGCTCCCATTGACGGGAAGGGAGAGATCATCTCTGACGATTACCGTCCCATTGAACATGAAGCACCTGGCATTGTTGACCGGAAGAGTGTGTCTGTTCCAATGGAAACAGGTATTCTGGCCATTGACTCCATGTTCCCTATTGGACGGGGACAAAGAGAGCTGATCATTGGCGACCGTCAGACCGGTAAGACTTCCATCGCCATTGATGCTATTTTAAACCAGAAGGGAAAAGGCGTGATCTGTGTTTATGTAGCAGTGGGGCAGAAGGCATCTACCGTTGCAAAGCTGGTGAATACCCTGTCACATTACGGCGCTATGGATTATACCATTGTGGTATCTTCTTCAGCCAACGAACCCGCACCCTTACAGTATATCGCACCTTATTCCGGTACTGCTCTTGCAGAGTATTTCATGTACCAGGGGAAAGATGTGCTGATTGTTTATGATGATCTGTCTAAGCATGCGGTAGCATACCGTTCCTTATCCCTGTTATTAGAGCGTTCTCCTGGACGTGAGGCATATCCAGGTGACGTATTTTATCTTCACTCCAGGCTTTTGGAGCGTTCCAGCCGGTTGAGTGAGGAAGCAGGAGGCGGTTCCATTACTGCACTGCCTATCATTGAAACACAGGCCGGTGATGTATCGGCTTATATTCCGACTAATGTTATTTCCATTACAGACGGTCAGATATTCTTAGAAAGCGACCTCTTCTTCTCCGGTATGAGACCGGCAGTAAACGTAGGTCTTTCCGTATCCAGAGTTGGTGGAGCGGCTCAAACCAAGGCGATGAAAAAGTCTGCGGGAAGCATTCGTATCGACCTGGCACAGTGCCGGGAGATGGAAGTGTTCACCCAGTTCAGCTCAGATCTTGATCCGGCTACTAAGGAGCAGATCCAATATGGTAGGGGACTTACAGAGCTGTTAAAACAGCCTTTATGCCATCCATTAAGCCTTCATGCCCAGGTGATCAGTCTGATTGTAGCCAATAACCGTCTGCTCTTAGATGTGGAAGTTACAAAGATAAAAGAGTTTCAGAGAGAATTGCTGGCATTCTTTGATGAGCGCTATCCGGAAATCGGAAAAGAAATTGAAGAAAGCAGAGCGCTGTCAGACGAGCTGAAGCAGAAGATTGTTGATGTGACAGCCGAATTTAAACAGAAACGGGTGTAGGATATGGCAAATGCGAGAGAGATACAAAGCAGGATGAACAGCATCAAAAGTACCATGAAGATAACCAATGCGATGTATACCATTTCCTCGTCAAAGCTGAAAAGAGCAAGGAAAGCCCTGACTGATACGGAGCCTTACTTTTATGCACTGCAAAGGACCATTGCCAGAATCATAAGGCATACGCCCGAAATTGACGACCCGTATATGGATACCAGGCCGCATATTAAGAAAGAAGACCGTAAGATCGGATACATTGTGGTAACGGCTGACAAGGGGCTGGCCGGTTCTTATAATCATAACATTTTTAAATTGGCTCAGGAGCAGATTGACAAGGGCGGAAATCCCATGCTGTTCGTAGTTGGTGATCTGGGACAGCAGTATTTTACGAAAAAGGGAATACCGGTGGAACAGGATTTCCGGTATACCGTTCAAAAGCCAAATATGAGCCGGGCCAGAATCATTGAGGAAAAGATCGTGGATTACTTCCTGTCAGGAAAGCTTGATGAGGTATATATGATCTACACCAGAATGGTGAATGCCATGAAAATGGAGGCTGAGATCGAACAGCTTCTTCCCATTCCTAAGCACCGGTTAAGCCAGGGCGTACCTATTAATGTGCATTTGGAAGAGATCACCATGAAGCCATCTCCACAGGCAGTGATCGATGCCATCGTGCCCAATTACATTGCAGGCTTTATCTATGGAGGTTTGGTGGAGTCTTATTCCAGCGAACAGAATTCCAGAATGATGGCCATGCAGGCCGCAACAAAGAGTGCTCAGGAAATGCTTGATGAACTGGCGATTACCTATAACAGAGTCCGCCAAGCGGCCATTACCCAGGAGATCACCGAGGTAATCAGCGGTGCAAAGGCCCAAAAGAAAAAAAGGAAGAAAGCATAGTATCATCGGCTGGTCCGGTTAACTTTAGAGAGGAGGAGTCCTCACGACTGTGAGTAACAGAATATGAATATAGGAAAGATCGTTCAGGTCCTTGGACCTGTAGTAGATGTTGAGTTTTTTGAGGGCAGCGAGCTTCCCCGCATTAAGGACGCCCTTGAGGTGAATAATGAAGGGAAACGCTGCGTAATGGAAGTTGCACAGCATATGGGAAACAGCACAGTCCGCTGCATCATGCTGGCTTCCAGTGAAGGGCTGTATAAAGGCATGGAGGTTACCGCTACCGGGGAAGGCATTAAGGTTCCGGTGGGCAAGCAGACTCTGGGACGCCTTTTTAACGTGCTTGGAGAGACCATTGATAACGGCGGTTCCTTAAATGGTGGTCCGGAATGGGTCATTCACAGAGATCCTCCGGCCTTTGAGGATCAAAGCCCTGTGGCAGAGATCCTGGAAACAGGAATCAAAGTCATCGACCTTCTGGCTCCTTATGCAAAAGGCGGAAAGATCGGTCTGCTCGGCGGCGCCGGTGTTGGTAAGACGGTTTTAATCCAGGAGCTGATCCATAACATTGCCACGGAGCACGGCGGATATTCTATTTTTACCGGTGTTGGAGAGCGTTCCCGTGAGGGTAATGACCTTTGGACCGAAATGGGAGAGTCCGGCGTTTTATCAAAAACTGCCCTGGTATTCGGCCAGATGAATGAGCCGCCGGGTGCACGTATGCGTGTGGCTGAAACAGGCCTTACCATGGCGGAATACTTCCGTGACGAAGAGCATAAGAATGTACTTTTATTTATTGATAATATTTTCCGTTTCACCCAGGCGGGTTCTGAGGTTTCCGCCCTTCTAGGACGTATGCCGTCGGCGGTTGGTTACCAGCCTACCCTGGCTACGGAAATGGGCGAGCTTCAGGAGAGAATTACTTCCACGAAAAATGGTTCTGTAACCTCTGTACAGGCAGTATACGTGCCTGCTGATGACTTGACGGATCCGGCACCTGCAGCTACGTTTGCTCATTTGGATGCTACTACCGTACTATCTAGAAAGATCGTAGAACAAGGTATTTATCCGGCGGTAGACCCCCTTGCCTCAAACTCCCGTATCTTGGAACCGGATGTAGTTGGGGAAGAGCATTATGAGGTAGCCCGTAAGGTACAGGAATTGCTTCAGAAATATAAGGAACTTCAGGATATTATCGCTATCTTAGGTATGGAAGAATTGGGAGAT
>Ga0213825_1000075_pt1 | contig 83265 bp, 79 predicted proteins | sample MC6MC0900MG_FD_179896 | JGI IMG/M metagenome (GOLD analysis project Ga0213825, IMG submission 179896) | Enriched soil aggregate microbial communities from Iowa State University, Ames, United States - MC6-MC0900-MG | ecosystem: Environmental > Terrestrial > Soil > Unclassified | place: USA: Iowa...
GCTCAGGCCGTGTCGTTCTCGTCCTGCGCTACTGTGAACCAGGGGTAGTACTCGGTACGCCGTTCCCAGCCTGCAGCGGTGACGATGCGGTAGACCCGCCCCATGGCGTCATACAGCCGTGTGTCGGAATGTAGCCCGGTGCGGCCGCGCTCATCGTGAACAGGGCGCCAGTCATCGAGGTAGTACGGCAACCAGGTGCAGACGGGCTGGCCTTTGTTGTCGTATTCAGTCTTGCCGGTCACCGCCCAGCGCCGCTCCACTGGACGCACGCGCGCAGCGCCATTGGCATCGCGCTCGAGGCTGCCTGCGGCGGTCCGCACCCACGCATCGCCGGGCGCACTCAGCACCGCGGTCTGCAACAGGCGGCCGGCGCCATCGCTGTGCACCACATTTACGCGCAGCTGCTGTGCAGGGTCGCCGTCGTAGCGGTCGGTCTGCAGGCTGATGATGTGCGGCGGCTGGCGGCTTTCGCCGTCGTCCACAGCGGGCAGCCCATTGGCCTTGAGCAAGCGACGCAGCGCCAGTTCGCCTATACGGGTAGCCAGCGGGCGCCCTTGGCGGTCACGTGCCAAGGGCATCCAGCTATTGGTCACAACCCGGTGCGCCGTGGCCACGGGTACCTCGCCTCCTTCGAGTGCCAGGATGCCCTCCACCGTTGCCGGCAGCGTGAATGCCTTGCTGCTATAGCCGGCCAACTGGCCTTGTTCCGTGCCGTGGAAGCGGGTTTGTGTCACTCGCCCCAAGGCATCGAGGCTGACCTGGTGCTGGTTGTCGTTGGCATCGGTCATGGCTACGGGCGTGAGGAAACGCCAGTCATACTCGAAGCCGGTTTCCAGGCCAGCGGCGTCGGTTATCTTCAGCACTTGCAGGCCGTGTGGGCTCCAATCAACACGCTGCTCGCCAAGCAGCTCGCTGGCACGCAGCGCAGCCAGTCGATAAAACAGTGGCGCACCCTGGTGCTTGATCAGGTCGTGGCGGCTGACGTACACCCGCTTGCCGTCCTCGGCCAAGGCGATCAGGTGATAGCCGCCGTTGGCCTGCCACTGTGCCAGCTCGTGCGGCAAAAGCGTTACCTCAAGTTCAGCCAGGGTGGCGTGCTCGAGCATGGCGGTTTCGCGGTAGGCCACCAGCGCCTGGCGGATTGGCGCCGTGGTCAGTCGCCCCTGGGCATCGCACCATTGCTTGCGCTGGTAGCCCGACAGCGTTGCAGCGCCCAGGCCCTGCAACGGGCTGCCGGGTGCCAGCAGGTGCTCCACGCTGAAACCGCCCTGCGGCAGCGCGTGCGCTGGCAGCGCCAGCACATCGGTACGGGTCGCTTCGATCAGCCCGGACACGTAATCATGGCCGGCCTCCAGGTTACGTACCCGATGGCGCGCGTGCTCAAGCCAGGCCATGTCCTGCTGAGGGTCGCGCGCATCGTTCAGCAAACCGGCTGGCAGCGAGGCTGGGTAAGGCGATGGGGAGAGTGCAACCCGGCGCGGGTAATGCACCTGTACCTGCTGCAGGACATGGCCGTACTTGTCCTGGCCAAGCACCAGGGTCTGCGTGATAACCGGATCCTGGACAATGCGCTCGGCGGTGAACGCCAGGGTCTCCACTGCCGTTACCAAAGCCGCAGGCCGGTCGGCGTGCGCGGTCTCGTAAACCCGCACTTGCCAGCGCTGACGGGTGATGCTGTACGGCAACCCGGCGCGTTCAGTGCCGTCAAGGCCATAGGTTTCACTGCGCACTTGGGCCCCCTTCAAGGCACGAAGCAGCCAACGCCGGGCTGCACCTTTTGGCACGTAAGGCACATCCCGATCACCTTCAAATCGGGTGAAGCGCACCGGTTGCAAGGCAAAGTCCGCCTCTGCGCTGCGCTGGCCGACAAAGCCCTGAGGCGCGATGCTGTCTAGGTCTTCGATGCCGCAGAAGAACCACTGGCGTACTTGCGCCGGCGGCGAACGCTCGGCGGCCGTGCCCTGGGCGTCGCTCAGGGTGTCGGTCTGGATCAACTGCCTGAAACCGCGAAACTCGCGCTCGACCGGGTCCCAGACCGGGCTCTGATAGCGCATGCCACTGACAGTACGCAGGCCACTGATGTCGTCCACAAGGGTCACCTGGGCCAAGGTGTGAACCGGGAACGGCAAACGGCTGATCGCTGCCTTGCCCTCCCCTTGCAGGACACGCTTTTCATCCAGCCAGCTCTGCGCCGAACTGCGGTAGTCGAACAGCGTACGACCACCGGTGTTGCTGCACACTTCGGCGAGCAACCAGGGGCGTCGGTCGTTGAAGCGGTACACCCAGCTACGGGGAGAGAGGTGCGGCACAGTCAGCACCAGCTCTGCACAACCCTGCCCGCGCAAATCGACCAGTTGCAGCTTACAGCTGGCATCGAGCACAACCCCCTCTGGCGCCGGCACGCAATGGCTTTCGACAAAGCGATTGCCGTTATGGCTGACGAATACCCGGATGCGGTCGGCGTCTACATAAAGGATATCGGTAGTACCGCTGCCGTCGGTATCGCCAAGCAATACCCGCGCGGCGTTGAAGTGTTCGATGGCAAAGCCCGTCATCTGCACGGGGTTGGCAAAACGACCGTGGCCAAGCATCGGCCAGTAGGTGACGCCCTCGGCCGTAACCTCAATCAATTGCTGCAACCCTGTACCCGCCAGGTCGGCAAATGCCACCAGCCGGTGCTCACCGCCAGGCAATGGCAGCGTGGGGCCTGCCACGATGTCGCTGGCGGGCTGCCAGCCGGCACCACGCACCCTGGCAGACAAGCGCACGCTACGTGGCCCGATCATCACCAGGTCCTGCTGCCCGCCACCACTGAAGTCGACCAGTTGCGCCCCCCCATGGGCCAGCTCGCTGGGCATCGCGTCGGCGGCAATGAAGTCACGCCATTGCCCATCCGGCGTCAGGGTGAAGCTGCCGCGAACACCCGGCAGGTTGACCAGCCATTGTGGCTGGCCGTCTCCTTCGAGGTCGGCCAGCATCCCGGTGCCTGGGCGTGGCGCTCCCGGTAGTGCCTGTGACTCACCCCACGTGACGGCATCGCCACCCAGGTCACTGTCGCGTTCTGGCGCGCGATACCACCAGGCACCTGCATCCTGGAACAGCAAACCCGGCAGCCCCTCGCCGTGTAGATCTACCATCTGCCAGTGCGGTGCACTGAAGCCATCGAGGTCGGGTAATGCCTCCCAGTCCGAGTGCTCACGCCCTGGGCGACTCGGCTCGAATTCCACTGGCGGCAGCAACAACGGCGTGCCATCCGTTTCGTAAGCGATCTGTTGCGCGGCGACCAGCACCGAGGCAACGCCCGATGTGTCATACCCCAGGTGCAAGCGCGAAACCAGTTGCGGGCGTGGGTCAGCGTTCCCGGCCATCATTCGCGTACGGTGCCACAGCAGCACCTCGTGGCAAAGCCGTCGCACACGTTTATCGAAACCCCAGCGCCAGTACGAAAAGCAGTCCTGGCGCACCGGCCAGGGTGCCTTCACCTCGAACGCCGGTGGGGTGTTCACATCCACACCGCGCTCGCCGTAGTCCAGCTGCATCACGGTCATGAAATCATCGGGGCGAAAGGCCTGCTGCGGTATCAGCAGCGCTGCGCTAGGGGTTGCATTCATGGCGTGGACGGCAACCAGGTAGGTGTTGGCAACCTGCGGGTGCATGGCCCGTTCGTACGCATCGCACCCCGCCTGGTCTTCGCTGCGGTAGGTGTAGACCACATGCTCACCCGTGGCACTGACGGTCTCTTCGGCATACCAGCACGCGACCTCTGCCGGTTCGCCGGGCTTGGCCAGGCGTGCCGAGGCCGACCAGCCAAACAGGGTGATGCTGCCGTCGGCATGGTATTGCAGCCAGAAGCCCGGCGAGTCGGGACTTGCTTGTGCTTGCCAATGCTCCAGGCGCTGGTCGCGGCCGCCACTGCGCTGCACCCAGGCGGTTACCGTGTGAGCAGCGGGGGTATCGGAAAACGGCAAACTGGCGACAGTGCGCGGCGCCCCGCGGTCGAGCAGGATTTCCTCGCCGTCGGGGCCCTGCCAACGGTCACTGCGGGTGTATCGGGGGACACCCAGGCGGTCCAGCCGGCAGACAGTGGGCGGGCCACACTGCCAGCCAGCACCGAAGGCGCCATTACCTGCGGAAGAACGGTAGGCGAGGCTCAACGACGGCGACAACGCGCGGCCGGCCGGCAATGGTAATGGCAGCGACCAACCTGCGGCGCCGTCGGCGCTGCCGACTGACAGCATGCCTCCGCCCGCCGAAACGGTACCGCCGCCCTTGGGCAGCGAGGGGGGGCTGAACACAGGTTCACCGCCGGCACCCGAAGGGGTGACAGACATATCATTCATGATGTTGCTCCTTGACGACCCCCACGCCTTGGCGCAAGGGTCAGGAAATAGGAAGTCAGCCTCAGCGGGAGGGCACCTGGGTGCCCTCCTCTGCTCATTAGCGGACGGTGAACTGCACGTGCAGAATGATGTCGCTCAGGCGTTCCAGCAGGGCCCGCTGATCGCCCTGGGCTTGGGCGAAGTTCAACGTCATCTGGGTCTGGTCTTCGCGATCATCCGCCTTGGCGATGTGCAGCCCTTCGAACGGCAGCAACTGGTTGCCCGGGCGCAGCGGCGGGTACCCGTTGAGTTGGCTGAACTGGCCGTTGTCCTGCAGCGCATGGGAGATGCTGGTCTGCTCACAGCCCGCAGGCAGGCCTGGGGCGTTTGTCAGTAACCGCGCATGCACATCTTGGTAAGGGCCAAGCAAAGCTGGCAGCGACACCGCAATGCTGCGGATACGTCGCGAAGCCGCAGTTTCGAAGCCTGCTGCCAGGTTCAACGCTTTCAGGCCGAACTGGATCGACAGCATGCCACCCGCGGCCAGTGCAAGGCTGCTGTGTTCAAGCTTGTCATCAACCTCAACCGTTTTACCGTCAAGCAGCGCTTTGACCGCCTCGCTCAGGGTGACCGCTTGACCTTGCGAACTGAGCTTGCCGTCGAAGAGCCTGGCCAGTGACACCGTGCGTGTGACCTCAAGCTCGCGCTTCTGCCATTTCACCCAGGCTGTTTCCATCTGCCCGAGTGCCAGCATCAGCCCCTCACCACACAGCAAACCCGCCCAGGCACTGTTCCAGGTGCCGGTGCGCAGGTACACCTGCGTGTCGCCTTTCTCCCACTGCAGGGCCTTTTGTGCCATCAGGCAGCGCGTCACAGTGAGGTCGTAGTAGGTGTAGAAAATGCTCGCCAGGCGTGCGCGCAGCCAGCTGTACATGGCCTTGCCAGTGAACTTGCCTTGGTACAAGGCAAGCTGGGCCTGAGAATGGGCAGCTTGGGTGTGCAAGTGCGCAATATGCATCTGCGCAGAGGTTTCACGTACTGCCAGGGCATCGAGTTGAGCCTGTACGGTCGCCATCTGTTTCTCTGCCGACTCATACTGGAACTTCCAGTCAGCCCGACGGCGCGCGAAGACCTCCTCTTGGCTAAGGCGCGACGCCACAAGGCCGTACACTTTCGAGCGCGCGCCATAGCCGTAGGCAACTGCCTTCAATGCGTCTTCCGGTTTACCGCCACCGTTGGAGAAACCAAAGATCTTGGGGAATGCTGCAATGATCGAAGCGCCTGCCATGAGGGCTGATTCACCTGCACCAGCCAGTTCAGACTGGGTTCGCAACTTCAGTGCAAGGCGCTCGCGGTCGGAGACGTTCTTTTGGTAAAGATTCCGGTAGTGATTTCGACTGGCCGTGGCCGCCACCAGCGAACTTTCCAAGGTCACGCGGTCGGCTGCCAGCTCCTTGAGGGTGTGCTTGAACAGCGCCACATTGCTTTCGGCAAGCTCCGCGCCTTGGCTGGCCAGCAAGCCTGCCAGCGCCTCGGCATCCTGGCGTTCGAGAATCCCTTGCATCGCGTTGCCAAACTGAATCAGCTGGGCGGCCATGCTGCGGGCACCGTCGAGCAGCACGGTGAAGCGTAGCGCCGGCACATCGTTGATTTCCGGCAGGCCACGTGCGCCACTTGCCTCTGCCGCCACTGCAGCGGCCAGCAGCGCCTTGGGGTCGGCCGGTGTGGCGTATAGCGGCAAGCTCAACGGCTGGCCATCGAGGGTCAGGTTGTGACGCAGGTTGTACTGTCGAATGCGCAGCGCCTCCCAATAACCGAGCAGGGTCCGGTTGACCTCTGGCAGAAACTGGCTTTTGCCCGGCGCTGCGGCCTGCCCCAGCACGGGTTCGTTCCAGCCTGTTGCTGCTGGTGTCCAGGGCGCGTCGCCCAGCAGGTTAAGCGCGCGCTGGTACCAGACGCTGGCTTCGCTGAGGGTGTCGCGCTGGAGCTTGCGGTAGGCGGCATCGCCGCGGCCGATGCAAATGTCCAGCAGGCGCATGAAGACGTTGTACTTGTAGTGCATCGGGTCATTCTGCGCCACGGCATCCGGGTCGAGCGACTTCAATGGGTCGTCGTTCCAGCTGCTGTCTTCTTCCAGCGGCCGTACATTCCACATCCGCTGCGCGCCTGCGCCGGATCTTGAGTAGCCAGCTGGGTTGAACACGTACTTCAGCCACTGTTCGGCAAGGTCAAAGCGTTCTTCCTGAAGGAAGCGCTGCATGACCAACATTGGGGTGTAATAGAACAACTCCCAGAAATACAGGGCATTGGCGCCGGTGAAGTCCATGCGGTCACTGGCGTTCTTGCCGAAGGCCTGCACACTGTCGACATTGTCCTTGGACAATTTGCTGCCGTTGGCGGGTGCAGTATCAGAATCCCGCTGGATGGCCAGCGTAGTGCTGTTAATCATGATGCTATGGCCTGACCCGGCCGTGTTATGTCTGGCGCTGTACTGCGTTTCCAGGTGATAGAACTGCTGAGTGCCATAACTCAGGCCCGGCTCGAACATCATGTCAGCCAGCACCTTGGCGTTGTCACTAAGCTCGCCCTCCCAGAGCAAGGTGCGCGTTTGCGGCCCGGTAGCCAGCCAGACTTTGGCCTTGCGGTCCGCTGCACCGTGGTAAGAAGCCTTGTACACAGGAAGGGTCAGACGCACCACGACGCCAAGTTCTGGCTCAGGTATGTGTTGGGTGTCGTAGTTCAGGATTGAGTCGATCCCCGACACCGCCTTGACCGTCAGCTCCCGGGCGAACAGGGTGTTGAGGCGGGTCACCTGCCCTCTGTGCGCTAGATACTGAGCGCCTTGATCAGTGGCACCGATGATGGCGGTCTTGAGTACATCGGCATCCTTGTAAACCTTGACGGTGTAGTTGCGGGTGTTGCCGTTGCCGAACTGGAACTCAACACGGTGCAGGGCTTCGCTGCCACCATCCCACTCGCTGATATCGCCCATTGGTGCGGTGGTGTTCAACTGTACCTGCGCCGGCCCTTGTGACAGATCGTATTCCTGGTTGGCCTTTACGGTCTTCCAGCGCGTGCCATCGACACTGTAGATGCGGCATAACACTTCCTCGGCACGAACTCTGCCAAGCATGTTCAAGTAATCCCGAGGGACGATGGACTCTTGCGGGCGACCTCCAGGATAGGCAAGCGCCTCAGTTACGCTAATTTTGACGCGATGTCCCGAACGCGTATCGAAGGCGAGGTACAAGTGTAAAAGTGGATAATTTGCTGCACGGATCTTGTAACGACCGATATAGGCTGAACCTGCGACTGTTGCAACCTCCCGAAAATCAACCATTTCAGGGGCACTCCCAAAGTCACCTACCTTGACGACCTCCGTTAGCCCATGCGTGCGCATACGCTCAGAGCTGATACACAAGTACCCCCAATCCTGGCTACCCTCTTTACGCACCAGAAACGCACCGTGACCACTGCGCAGCAGCCCGGGTATTGCCTTCGCCTCTGTGCCAAGTGCCGGGTACTTCTCGATCAGTGCTGCAACCCATTTATTCTCAATGGCTGGCCGCTTTGACGTGACTGACAACTGGCTTCGAAAATACAGGCTGTAGGTATTCCCAACCTCCCCTGCGACGCCGGTAACCTTGGCTTCATCGAGCCTTGCCTCAAATTGCGTAAAACGACTGGGCGTACCATTCCCGGCAGCGACCGGCATGCGATTTTCCGCACTTGGCAGCCCCAGCCCTTCAAAAACTGCGCACATGCCGGTATCAATGGTGGTATCCAGCCAGTGCTGCACCCGCCCCAGGAACAGTGCGACACTGCCCAGCGTGCGGCTGCTGAAGTTCTCGGAAATCTCCAAGCCGGCAACAGAAGAAGCTTCGGTAACTTTCGCTGCAGCCCGATCATAGATGGCGGCCAGCAACCCATCACGTTGCGGCCAGGCTGCAAGCAACAAAGAGAGGTCTTCCAAAACCGTTTTATCGCCAATATTGACCACCAGCGGGTACTCGATGGGCACACTCCACTTGCCGTCATAACGCAGCCAGGCCAGCTTGAACGTCCAGTTCCACTCACGCAGTTTTGGCTGCCCTTTGTCATCACGGGTGATGATGTGCTCCTGGCGCTCTACCCAGCCCAGGTGCAGACGCCCGCGGAATACCACAGGCCGAATCAGGCGCCCTTGCACTTGTGGGGCCAGCTCGATTTTCGTCCAGGCGGTCCAGGCATTGGCCGGCAGCACGCCGTCTGGGGCACGCTTGGCTTCGTCTACAGTGCGCCACCAGTACTGGTGAGGCTGGCTGCGACTACGCCCGATAAACCAGGATTTGCCCACGTCGGCTTCGCGGCTGTCGTGATAGCCACTGATAGTCTCCAGGTTGGCCACTTCCTCGAACGCACTCAGGTAGCCCTGGAAGGCATCGCCCACCGTATCGTCATTGATCTGCGCCTGCCCCAGCGTTTGCAGCATGTCGTCCATTGCCCGGGTTTGCCCCAGGCGTACCGTCGGGTCGATGTAGTTTTCTGGGTAGTACATCAGCATTTGCCCGGCGGCCCAATTGGCATAGCTGGCGTTCCAACGCGTCCAGTCCTTGAAGAATTGACGACCCAGGACAGCATGGCGCACGTTGGCCGGGTCTTCTGGGGTCGACAGGGTGCAGTGGATGAACTGCTGCAGGGCAGACATCGCTTCGGCGATACGGCTGCTTATCACCTGTTCGGCGTTCAGCACGTCGATCAACAGGTGCTTGTTCAGCGCTTCGACAGTGAAGTTCTGTTTCGCGCCCAGCACGCCCGTCAGCGCCAGGCTAAGCGGCCGCTGCGTGGCGGCATGGGCCGCCGTAACCTGCGACGGCTTCAGGCCTGCTTGAAAAGCGTCTGCCATCTGCCGCCATCCGGCCCAGTCGTCGTCCTGGGTCAGCAATTTTGCCAGCGTGTCCGGCATCACGGCATAGGCCTCGGCCAGTTTCGCCCATTGCATCAGCAGTTCGATTTCCTGCCAGCTGTGGACCTTTGCCGGCGCTTTCAGCGCTTCCTGGCCATGTGCATGCGCAGCCGCCTGCGCCAATGTCGCTTGAGCAACACCGGTAGTCATAGAAAGCTGGGACAACGATACGCCTGCACCTTCACTAAGTGTCGCCAGCAGTGCGCCGCCTGCGCCTGACGGGTCCGCTAACTTGCTTAGCCAGTCACTGAAGTTGCCGAGCGCCATGAGGGTCTTGACGTCCCGCGGCAAGCCAGCGCTGCCACTGTGCCCAGCGTTGGCTGCCAGCAACTGCGGCTTTTCCACCAACAGGAGCAGCGCATCGCCTGTGATGCCGCATCCATGTGCGATGAGTGCCATTTGCGCGAGGGTGTAGGCAACGTCGACCAAGGCACGTTCATGCGGGGCCGATGGGGCGGCCTTGCGCAGGCGGTCGCAGGCCTGCTGCAGCGTGAGCCCACTCGGCTTGGCACGGTTTACCCAGTTCAACAATGCTTGCGCCAACGCATCACCACTGAGGTTGAACGTGGAGGCGATCAAGGGCGAAAGCACGTCTAGCAGATCCTGCACTGTCGGTGCTTCGGGTAGTTGCGCGGCGCTCAAGGCGGCCTGCATGTCGTTGAGCAGATTGCCGACTTCCGTACTGGCTGGTATGGACTGGACAGCACGGGTCATCAGCTGCAGATCGTGAACGGTCCAGCCACGGACGGCCATCCAGTCGGTGGTACTGCGCACCTCTTGCAACAACAGTTGCCATCCGCTGTTGTCCAGCGAATGCATCGGATGCGGCGCGCCCATCATCTGCAGCAGTTGGCGCAGCTCAGCAAGCGTCAGACCGTGATGCCGAGCCCACAGGCTCAAGGTGTACAGCGCGGACAAATGGGACAGGATGACATTCATGCCGACGTCGGCCTGCGGAAGGCCACTGATGAGCCGGCCCAGCTCGAACAGCCCTTCGTCATCGGTTTGGCATGCACGCTTGAGGGTTGCTTTGATATCGGCATGCTCTCTGGCATGGTCTGGGTGCAGACGCAGTCGCGTATTGGTTCTGGTCAAACCGCCTGCAACCAGTGGTGGGTCGTTGAACAGTCGGTCGAACTGACTTTTTTCAGTGCCGTCGGACGTTTCTGAGATAAACCCCCTGGCCATGAGCAGCGCGTCCTGGTGATCGATGCCGTAACGCTTTACTGAATGGGCGGTGCGGAATACAACGGCCAGCGTCTGGTCGGTAATCTGGCTTGGGTCAACGCTGTTTATGATGTCTTGCAGTGCCCGTGGGGACAGCTGGGTCACTTTGTACAGGCGAACGATCTTGTTCAACTGAAGCAGGTACGCTGCGATCGACAACCGCGTGCAGGTAACATTTAACGTGCTTTCACGGCTCTCATGGTTAGCGCTACGAGACCGCGTCCATTTAGCCGTGAGCGCGGCCTCGGCCGGCACGTCGGCCCATTCGAAACTGTGGCGATACTCGACATCTTGCACATAGTGGTCGAGCCCATAATCTGACGCTTTCAATTCAAACTCAAAAGGACCGCTGAGTTCAAATTTAACAACGCGATTGATCTGAAACTTGAACGCCAACTGCCAGGTGTCGTTATGCAATGGATACAGTCGAACATAACGCATATTGGAAGGCGTATCACTCAACGTCAACTCGATGATTTCGTCATCGGCACGGGTCGTCAGCGTGCGCCCACTGTATTCAGCTTTATCCATTTCCCCCATGAAGCCTTGCAGCTCAGCGTCTGTCAGGCCAAACCAACTGCGCAAGCGCGCGGGCTGCATCATGGAAGCGGGCGTCATGCCAGGGAAGTACTTGATAAACTGCGCTTCAGCATTCTGCTCGTTGATGCCGTCTGTCAATAAACGGCGCAACGCGGGCGAGATATCATAGTGAAGGCAAGCCAGTGCCGCGTCATCCAGATGTTTAGCGAAGTGGGGTGCCGCCAGCAGGTGCGACAGATCCGGATCGTTCTGGACAAACACTTGGCGCAGGCGGTTGTAATGATGATGGTACGGAGTAGTACTGGTGCCGACATCGCTCGACAGCGTTTGAAGGAGCTGGTCATTATTCAACGCCGGGCTGCCTGGCTGGGTAAGCGCCGCAATCGCCCGGCTCAGCAGTATCTCATTGGACAGGCTGAGGGCACTGATCGGCGTGTCCAGATTGTGCTGGCTGAGTATCAATTGCCGCAGGTCGGGGCGGCGTTCGTCAATATGACAGGGGGTGTTCGCGGGATACAACTCCTTCGCCTGCTTGTACAACTCTGCCAGGTATGCCGCCGGCGAAAACATTGAGGCCACGTCCCCAGGGGCACAGTATCGTGGTGCGCGCTCCTGCTGCCAGCTTTCATCGAGGACAGCAATTCTAGCCGTTGTCTCGATCGGCTGATCGTCGACGTGCTGGAGGCTCTCCGGCACAAGCGGAGAATTACGGATGATGGTACTTTTCTCATCGAGCAGGGTTCGGTTGCATGCCCGGCGTACTTGGTCGTGCAACTGGCGAGCTTCGTCAATATCAACCCTATCGCCCAATTGCTCACGCAGTTCTTCTACAGACAGATCGCCCACACACGCCAGCGAATCGACCTTAAGCTTGCTCATGAGAGACTTACGCTGTTCAGAATAATCTTGAATCATTAGGTAACCTTACTGCAATAACCACTAGACAAGCCCACCCCAGGGTGAGCAACTATTGAACTTGGCGAACCCATTCAAACGCGGCGACACTAATGGATTACCGCGAGGAAAAGACCTCGCAGAACTGCTAGTCAGGAACTATCACCCTCGGAAACAAGCAGTCAGTTTTATTCCCTTATGATGTAAGCGTTCTCAGAACGCCCCCTCCAGGCACGCGCCCACGTCCTATCAATTGTCATGACTGTAATATCGCCCCCCCGCCCGCACTGAGCATCATGTGTACACAAGACAAACATGCTCAGAGGCACCCCTCATGTACCGTGGATTCTGGTATGCCCAGGCGCTGGACCTGGACAGCGACCTCGCCCCTGCCCTGCAGGACTCGATTCAAGCCGACGTGTGCATTGTCGGCGGTGGCTTCCTTGGCCTGTGGTCGGCCATCCGCCTGAAGCAGGCCCACCCGGAAAAAACCATCGTCATCGTCGAGCGCGACCGTTGTGGTTCAGGCGCAAGCGGACGTAACGGCGGCGTTGCCACCAACTGGTGGGGCAAGTACCTGTCGGTGCGGACCATTTGCGGCGACGTCGAGGCGCGGCGCATCTGCGAGGCGGCAGAGTCGGCCATCGACGAGATCGGCAGCTTCTGCCAGGAACATGGCATCGACGCGCAGTACCGCAAGGATGGCTGGTTGTGGACGGCCACGAACCAACGCCAGATGAACTCCTGGCGGGTGCTGACCGATGGCCTGCAAAAGCTAGACGTCAACCCGTTCCAAGAGCTTGACCGCCAGACCATTCGCGGGCGGGTCGGCTCACCGCTGGTACTGGGTGGTATCTATGACCCCAACGCCGCCACCGTACAGCCCGCCATGCTCGCGCGGGGCCTGCGCCGGGTGGCGCTGAAGCTTGGCGTGCAGGTCTTCGAGAAATCGCCGTTCACCCACCTGCAGCGTGGCGCCAACCCGGTGGTGCACACCGCCAAGGGCCATGTGAAGGCCAAGCACGTGGTGCTGGCACTCAACGCCTGGGGCGCCCAGTTCCCGGAGTTGCGCCGAATGATTGCGATCATGTCCAGCGACATGGTGGCGACAGCCCCTGTCAAGGCCAAGCTCGATGCCATCGGTTTCAGCCGCGGCGAATGCATGACCGACTCGCGCACCGTGCTCAACTACTGGCGCAACACCCCTGATGGCCGCGTAGTCTTCGGCAAGCCGCTGGGCCAGTTCGCTTATGCCGGACGCATCGGCAACCTCTACGAGAAGCCTTCCCCTGCTGCCGATAAGGTGGCTGCCGAGCTGCGCCGGCTGTATCCGCAACTTGCCGATGTACCGGTGGTCAGCAGCTGGACCGGCCCCATCGACCGGGCCATGAAGGGCTTGCCGAACTTCGGCTACCTCGATCATCACCAGAACATCAGTTATGGCATCGGCTTCTCTGGCAATGGCGTGGCCACCACCGTGTTTGCCAGCCGCATCATCAAGTCGCTGGTCGAGCATGCCAATGACGAATGGGCCAACTGCGGCCTGGTCAACCAGAAGATGAAGATGCTGCCGCCAGAGCCGTTCCGCTTCTTTGGCGCGCACATGGTGCGTGATGCCCTGGTCCGCAAGGAATCCCTCGAAGACCATGACCAGGACGCCGGTTTCCTCACCCGCCGCCTGGTGGCCATGGCCCCAGCCGGCTACGTGCCGGCCCAGAAAAAATAAGGAAACGGACCGTGAGCGAACATATCGTACTGCTCGACGACGAGGGCCTGGCGCCCTCCACCCGCCTCAAGCGCCCGGCCTGCGAGCACACCTGGCAGCAGTTTGCCTACACCCACCCCGAGCAGGTGCTCGAACACCTCAAGGACGCAACCATCGCCTTTACCTGCAGCGTGCCGCTGCGTGAGGAACACCTGCGCCAGTTGCCAAAACTGAAGATGATTTCGCTGGCCCTCACCGGCCGCGATATCGTCGATGTCGATTACTGCGATGCCCATGGCATCGAAGTGGCCAGTGTGCCGGGCTATGCCGCCAACACCGTGGCCGAGCACAGCCTGGCGATGATCCTCGAACTGTTCCGCCGCCCGGCCGCGTTCACGCGTTTGATGCGCCAGGTGCATGCCGGCGAGAAGCCGCAGCAGAACATCTACTTCAATCACCGCATCCGCGACGTGCGCGACAAGCAGCTGGCAATCATCGGCAGCGGCCCGATCGCATTGCGCTTGGCGCACTTGGCGCGGGCCTTCGGCATGCAGGTGCTGTTTGAAGACCGTGGCGGCAAGCGCCAGGGGCCGGACTGCCGACCGCTGGCCGAACTGCTGCGCAGTTGCGACGTACTGTCGATCAACTGCCCGCTGACGCCCGACACCTACAACCTCATCGATGCCGAACAACTGGCCCTGATGAAGCCGGACGCCCTGGTGGTCAATACCGGCCGTGGCGGCGTGGTCAACGAAGCCGCGCTGATCCAGGCGCTACGGGACAGCCGCCTGGGCGGCGTGGCGCTGGATGTGGTCGAGCACGAGCCACTGCACCCTAGCAACCCACTGTTCCAGCTGATCGAGCGCGATGATTTCTTGCTCAACCCGCACATTGCCTGGAGCAGTGAAGATGCCATGCAGCAATTGATGGACAGCGCCGTGGACAACATCAGCGACTTCGTCGCCCGCCAAGCCAACGTAAAAAGGAGCCGAACCGCATGATCCTGGTCACCAAGAGCAGCTACGTCGATGGCGCCTTCGTCGCCCCAGGCAACAGCGATGAGCTGGAAAACCGCAACCCGTCCAACCCGAGCGAGGTGGTAGAGCGCTTCGCCCGCGCCGATCAGGCACTGACCGAACAGGCCCTGCTTGCTGCCCGCCGCGCCGCCCCCGCTTGGTCGCGCAGCAACCCGCAGCAACGCGCCGATGCGCTGGACTTCATTGGCAGCGAAATCCTCGCCCGCCGAGAAGAACTGGCCACACTGCTGGCCCGCGAGGAAGGCAAGGTGGTGCGTGAGGCACTGGGCGAAGTCGACCGTGCCGGCCGCTCGTTCAAGTTCTACGCCCAGGAAGCCCTGCGCGCCGAAGGCGAGAAATACCAGTCGGTACGCCAGGACGTAGGCATCGATGTGTTTACCCAGCCGCTGGGCGTGGTCGCCATCATCGCGCCGTGGAACTTCCCGATCGCCATCCCGGCTTGGAAGATCGCCCCAGCCCTGTGTTTCGGCAACTGTGTGGTGTTCAAGCCAGCCGAATTGGTGCCCTCCTCGGCCTGGGCGCTGGCTGAAATCATCTCGCGGGCCGGCTTACCCGCCGGTGTGTTCAACCTGCTGATCGGGCCGGGGCGCAGCGTCGGCGACACCCTGATCCGCTCGCCGCTGGTGGATGGCATCAGCTTTACCGGCTCCGAGCACACCGGCCGGCAAATCGCCAGGCTGGCGGCCGATGGCATGAAGAAAGTGCAACTGGAGATGGGGGGCAAAAACCCATTGATCGTGCTGGACGATGCGAACCTGGAGCAGGCCGTGGAGGTGGCATTGAACGGCTCGTTCTACAGCACCGGCCAACGCTGCACGGCAAGCTCCCGGGTGATCGTCACCGCCGCTATTCATGACGCCTTCGTGGCGCGCCTGGCCGAGCGCACCCGGGCGCTGAAGGTGGGCGATGCGTTGCAGCCCGCCACCGACATCGGCCCCGTGGTCGATAGCCGGCAGTTGGAGCAGAACCTGTCGTATGTGGCCTCAGGCCTTGAGCAAGGCGCGACGCTGGTGTGCGGCGGCGAGCGCATCGACAACAAGGACGGGGCATACCTGTTCACACCCGCGCTGTTCACCGACGTGACGCCGCAGATGCGCATCTACCGCGAAGAAATCTTCGGCCCGGTGTTGAGTGTGCTCAAGGTACGTGACTACGACGAGGCGTTTGCGGCTGCCGAGGACACCGCGTTTGGTTTGTCGGCCGGGATCGTCACCACGTCGCTGCGCCATGCCGAGCATTTCAAGCGCAACAGTTCGGCGGGCATGGTCATGGTCAACCTGCCCACAGCGGGGGTGGATTACCACGTACCGTTTGGTGGCAATGGTGCATCGAGCCTGGGCTCACGAGAGCAAGGCACTCACGCACGGCAGTTCTTCACCCGGGTAAAAACCACGTACCAGTTGGCCTAATCTTACGTACTGTGAGCAGCCTTGTGCTGCTCCTACCCAAGACGCAAGACGCAAGACATGACCAGCGCGTGCGGCAGTCCCCAGGCAAGGATTGAACTACTCGCACTCCCAAGCGCTCTTACTCAGTGAGTGGTTTATTTCCTTGGGCTTGACGCTACTGGAGAACACACTATGCGCCACCTATTCCTCGCCCCCGCGCTGCTGCTCCTGCTGCCTGCCGGTGCTGCCCTGGCCCGCGTCGATGCGGGCGACGTGGCCACCTCGGCCGGTGTTTCCGCTTCGCTGTATTCGACCTTCAAGGACGATAAACGGATCATCCCGGCCCGTGACGAGCTGTCTGCCTTCGTCGCCAGCGGCGGTGCTATCCGTGGTGCCTACGTGGAATCGGCGCTGGAACAGGCACGCAAGGACCATCCCGGCTTGCAGGCCAATGACGAAGAACTGGCCCGGGCCATTCTCTCCCAGGACGATCCTGTCGCAAACCATTGAAACCTTGCACCTGGCATACCCACGCCTGCTTCTCTTCGCAGATTTAGCAGGTGTGGGTTTGTTACAGGCCCACACAGGCTGAAGGGGTGATACGCTTCCAACGACAATAATAATTGCCGCCGAGTGAGCCCCATGAACATCCTCTACGACGAGCGGGTCGATGGAGCGCTGCCTGACGTGGACCTGCCCGCCCTGCTCAAGGCCCTGCGCGATGCGCTGCCGGACCTGACGATTCTTCATCGCGCAGAAGACCTCAAACCTTACGAGTGTGACGGGCTTTCCGCCTACCGGACTGTGCCCCTGCTGGTGGTCCTGCCTGAACGCCTGGAACAGGTTCAGACCTTATTGCAACTCTGCCACCAACGTGGCGTACCCGTGGTGGCGCGCGGTGCCGGCACCGGGCTTTCCGGGGGTGCCCTGCCACTGGCCAAAGGCATCCTGCTGGTAATGGCGCGCTTCAACCGCATTCTCGAGATAAATCCCGACGGGCGCTTCGCCCGTGTTCAGCCCGGGGTGCGCAACCTGGCCATCTCCCAGGCTGCCGCGCCCCATGGTCTTTACTACGCCCCCGACCCATCTTCGCAAATCGCCTGCTCCATCGGCGGCAACGTGGCCGAAAATGCCGGGGGCGTGCATTGCCTGAAGTACGGTTTAACCGTGCACAACCTGCTCAAGGTGGAGATGCTCACAGTCGAGGGGGAACGCCTGACACTGGGCAGCGACGCCCTCGACAGCCCCGGTTTCGACGTGTTGGCACTGTTCACCGGCTCCGAAGGCATGCTCGGCATCATCACCGAAGTGACCGTCAAGTTGCTGCCCAAGCCCCAGGTGGCGCGGGTGCTGCTCGCCAGTTTCGACTGCATCGAGGACGCTGGCAGGGCAGTGGCCGACATCATCGGCGCCGGGATCATCCCCGGCGGGCTGGAGATGATGGACAACCTGGCGATTCGCGCTGCCGAGGACTTCATCCACGCGGGCTACCCCGTGGATGCGGCGGCGATTCTGCTGTGCGAACTCGATGGTGTCGAAGCCGATGTGCATGACGACTGCGAGCGGGTCGCGGCCGTGCTGACCCAAGCCGGCGCACGCGAGGTGCGGCTGGCCTGTGACGAGGCAGAACGCGCGCGCTTCTGGGCCGGGCGCAAGAACGCCTTCCCGGCGGTAGGGCGTATTTCACCCGACTACTATTGCATGGATGGCACCATCCCCCGCCGCGAGCTGCCCCGCGTACTCAAGGGCATCAGCGCACTCTCCGAACAGTACGGTTTGCGCGTGGCCAATGTGTTCCATGCCGGCGATGGCAACATGCACCCGCTGATCCTGTTCGATGCCAACCTGCCCGGCGAACTGGAACGCGCCGAAGCCATTGGCGGAAAGATCCTCGAACTGTGCGTCGCGGTAGGCGGCAGCATTACCGGCGAGCACGGCGTGGGGCGGGAGAAGATCAACCAGATGTGCGCGCAGTTCAACAGCGACGAAATCACCCTGTTCCACGCCGTCAAGGCCGCCTTCGACCCACAAGGGTTGCTCAACCCTGGCAAGAACATCCCCACCCTGCACCGCTGCGCCGAGTTCGGCGCGATGCACGTGCACCACGGGCAATTGCCCTTCCCCGACCTGGAGCGTTTCTGATGGGCAAGGACCGCGACATCAGCCAGGCCCTGCTGGAGCAGGTCAACCAGGCTCTGAACCTGGGCACACCACTGCGAATCCAGGGCGGCAACAGCAAGGCCATGCTCGGCTGCCCGGTCGCCGGGGAAGTCATCGATACCCGGGCCCATCGCGGTATCGTCAGCTACGACCCCACCGAACTGGTACTGACCGCACGCGCCGGCACGCCGCTGCAGGAAGTCGAAGCAGCGCTGCACGAGGCTGGCCAGATGCTGCCTTGCGAGCCCCCGCACCTCGGCCCCGAAGCGACCCTCGGCGGTGTCGTTGCGGCGGGGTTGTCTGGGCCACGCCGGCCCTGGGCCGGAGCGGTGCGCGATCATGTGCTCGGCACCCGGATGATCACTGGCCACGGCAAACTGCTGCGTTTTGGGGGTGAAGTCATGAAGAACGTCGCCGGGTATGACGTCTCGCGGCTAATGGTCGGCAGTTTCGGTTGCCTTGGCCTGCTGACCGAGGTGTCGCTGAAAGTACTGCCGCGCCCGCGCCAATGCCTGAGCCTATGCCTGCCGATGGACCGTCACCAGGCGCTGGCGGCGTTTACCACCTGGGGCCAGCAGCCGCTGCCGATCAGCGCTGCCTGCCATGACGGCGAGGCGTTGTACCTGCGCCTGGAAGGCGGTGAAGGCTCGGTGCAGTCGGCACGCCAACGCCTGGGAGGTGACGTGCTCGACAGCTGTTTCTGGAACGACCTGCGCGAACAGCGCCTGGCTTTTTTTGACGACCCGGCACCGCTGTGGCGGCTGTCCGTGCCCAACGCCACCGGGGAGCTGAACCTGCCCGGGCGGCAACTGATCGACTGGGGCGGCGCGCAGCGCTGGCTGAAGTCGAGCGCACCAGCGCAATTGATCCGCGCAACGGTCGCCCAGGTCGGCGGCCATGCCACTTGCTACGCACCTGGCGAACAGAGCAGCGCACCGTTGTCCACCGCCCTGCTGCGCTACCACAAAGCCCTCAAACAGCAGCTCGACCCCCAGGGCATCTTCAACCCTGGCCGCCTGTACCCTGACCTGTGAGGGCACACCATGCAAACCAACCTGAGCGAAGCCGCCAAACGCCTGCCCCGCGCCGAAGAGGCCGAACGCATTCTGCGTAGCTGCGTGCACTGTGGATTCTGCACGGCCACGTGCCCCACCTATCAGTTACTCGGCGACGAACTGGATGGCCCTCGCGGGCGCATCTACCTGATCAAACAGGTGCTCGAAGGCGCACCGATCACCGCCAGCACGCAACTGCACCTGGACCGATGCCTGACCTGCCGCAACTGCGAAACCACCTGCCCTTCAGGCGTGAAGTACCACGACTTGCTGGACATCGGCCGCGCCGTGGTCGAACAGCAAGTGCCACGCCCGCTTGGCCAGCGCCTGCTGCACGGGGGGCTGCGGGCGGTGGTGCCGCGCCCTGCGCTGTTCAAGGCCCTGTGCCGCACTGGGCAAGCCTTGCGCCCGATGCTGCCGGCAGCCCTGAAATGCAAACTGCCGGCCCAGGTGACCGCACCCGGCGTACGACCGGCGCCGCGGCATGGGCGCCGGGTGCTGTTGCTTGAAGGCTGCGTGCAGCCAGCGCTGTCGCCCAATACCAACGCCGCCGCCGCGCGCGTGCTGGACCGGTTGGGGATCAGCGTCGAACCGATTCGCGAAGCCGGTTGCTGTGGTGCGGTGGAGTACCACCTCAATGCCCAAACTCAAGGCCTGGACCGCGCCCGGCGCAACATCGACGCCTGGTGGCCGGCCATCGAGGCAGGGGCCGAAGCGATCGTGCAAACTGCCAGCGGCTGCGGGGCGTTCGTGCGCGATTACGGCCACTTGCTGGAGGCGGATCCGCGGTATGCCGCCAAGGCGGCGAGGGTCAGTGCCTTGTCTCGCGACTTGGTGGAAGTGCTGTGCGAAGCGCCGGTCGAGCAGCTTGGGCTGTGCGCCGAGCAGCGCGTGGCCTTTCATTGTCCCTGCACTTTGCAGCACGCGCTCAAGCTTGGCGGCGCGGTGGAAGGCCTGCTGACTCGGCTCGGTTTTACCCTGACCGCGGTACAGGATGGCCATTTGTGCTGTGGGTCGGCGGGGACCTATTCGCTGACCCAGCCAGAGCTGTCGCGGCAGTTGCGGGACAACCGGCTGAATGCCTTGGAGAGCGGCAGGCCGCAGGTCATTGTTACTGCCAACATCGGTTGCCAGACCCACCTTGGTGGGGCCGGGCGCACGCCGGTGCGGCATTGGGTTGAAATTGTCGATGCGGCTATGAGTTCGGGGGCGGGATAGGTATGACGTTAGATGTGCAGCGCCTGGGAGATCGAGCGCCGCGCGGGCGGCGCTCGATCTCATAAGCGCAGAAAATCCCAAGGCTGAAACACTTTCAGAAATCCCCCACAACTACGTCAGAAATGCCCTACTTGTCGCGCCTGACAGCTGAAAACATGATCCCCTCTGGACGACCCAGAGGAGCCCCCCGCATGCACCAGTCCGCTCGCCCCACCGCCGAACTGCGCCACACCCTGCGTGAACTGCTGGCCCACGAGGTCAGCAACCCTGATGACGACCCGCACCTGTCGGGTGTGCTGTTCTTCTGTGCCACCGACGAGCGCACCCGCCAGTTGATCGAGCGCATCGAGCTGCTGGCCAGTGAAGCCTTCTTCGACGCCAGTGGCCGCGCCATCACCCACCGGATGCGGGCGGCTGCGGTTGACGGGGTGCGTATCAAGCAAAAGCACAAGGCACCGGCCGATGAAACGGTGATCCGCATCGCCCTGCCCGACAAAGGCTACATCACGGTCAGCACGGCACGCTTGTAGGCGCAACACGGTGCATTGGCACTGTACGTCGAAGTGCGATCCGCTATCCTCAGCATTCCCCCGCACCGGATCGTTTCATGGAACTGCACATCCGCCTGGAAGGCCGCAAAGGCCTGGCCGACCAGCTCTACCAGCAACTGCGCGCGGGCATCGACAGTGGCCACCTGGCGGCCGGCAGCCAATTGCCGCCCACCCGGCTGCTGGCCGAACAACTGGGCGTGTCGCGCAAGACTGTGGCCGAAGCGTACTCCAGGCTTACCTATGACAACCTGCTCAGTGGCGTGGTCGGTCGCGGTACGTTCATTACCCCGCGCCACCCCTTGCGTTCGAACGAGGCAACGGCCATCCCCTTGGCGGGTGCAGCCTCCCTCGAACGCTGGCAGCAACGCGCGACCGTGCTGGGCAGGCCACAACTGCAAGCACCGTCGCGCTATGACTTCGTTGGCGGTGCTTCGAGCAAGACGCAGTTCCCATTCGACCAATGGCGCAGCTGCCTGAACTACGCCCTGCGCCGCAGCCAGCGGCACCCCGAGCGGCAGTTCTCTGCCCAGGGGCTGCCTGAGCTGCGCGAAGCCATCGCCCACCACATCGCCTACGCCCGCGGCGTGCATTGCAACGCAGCGGACGTGTTGGTGTGCAATGGTGCGCAACAGGCGCTGGACCTGATCGCCCGGGTGCTGATCGAACCGGGCTGCCCGGTGGCCATGGAAGACCCGGGTTACCCGCCAGCCCGTCAACTGTTCCTGGCCTTGGGCGCACGCCTGCAGTCAATACCGGTCGATGATCAAGGGATGTGCGTCGAGCAGATCGCCGACGGCACGCGGCTGATCTACGTGACCCCGTCACACCAGTTCCCCCTCGGCATGCCGATGAGCGAACCGCGCAGGCGGGCGTTACTGGCACGCGCCGCTGAGCTTGGCGCGTTGATCATCGAGGACGATTACGACTGCGAGTTCCGCTACCAGGGGCCGCCCGCCGACGCCTTGCAGCGCCTCGACCGGCATGGCCTGGTGGCCTACGTCGGGACCTTCTCCAAGACCCTGCTGCAGGAGCTGCGCCTGGGCTACGCCGTGTTGCCGCCCGCCGTGCTGAAAGCCGCCTGCGTGGCCAAGCACCTGAGCGACTGGCACAGCCCGACCCTGCTGCAATGGGCACTGGCGCGCTTCATCAGCGAGGGCCACCTGAACAAGCACATCCGCCGCTGCCACGATGTCTACAGTGCCCGCCGCGAGCGCATTCTCGCCCGTCTGGGCGGCGACCTGGCGCCTTGGTTCAGCGCCGTGCCGGCCAGCGCCGGTTTCCACCTGAGCGCGTTGGCCAAGCCGGGGGTGGATGTTGAACTGCTGGCCAACCTCGCACGCAAGGTGGAGGTCGGCCTTTACTCGCTGGCCCCCTTCTTCAGTGACGTGCCTGTGCGCCCTGGGCTGGTAATGGGCTTCGGCGCCATCGAGCTGCTCGACATCGACCCCGCCCTCGACCGCGTTCGCGATACCCTGCAGCGCCTTAGCTGACCGACGCGGCCTGGCCGTTCGGCGCCGAACGGGCAATGGCCGCCGCATAGCCGCGTGGCGCAAAACAGGCAGTCACCAGCAACATCGCCACCACCGTCACGGTCAACAGCACCCACGACGCCTGGAAGTCGCCACTGACGTCGCGCAGCCAGCCGGTGATGTACGGCACGATCCCGGTAATGATGAAGCCGATCCCTTGAACAAAGGCCGCCAGGCTCCCCGCTTCGGCGGGTGTTTTCAAGTGCTCAAGGGTCAGCGTCAGGCTCTGGCTGAAACACGCCCCCAGGCCGAAGCCGATCATCGCCACCCACAGGCCCATGCTCAACGTGGGCGCCAGTAGCAGCCCAAGAAAGCCGGCCAGTTGGATCGTAAGCGCCAGCCATAAACCTGGCCGACGGTCCACCCAGCGGCGCAGCAACAACGGCAGCCCCAGCGCGCCGGCAACCTGGAAGATCGTCATCAGCCCCACCAGGTCACCACCGCCCTGGGCGGTCCCGCCGTACTCCAGGTGATAGGCCGGCAGCCAGGCGACCATGCTGGTATAGCCACCATTGATCAGGCCGAAATACACCGCCAGCAACCAGGCACGGCGGGTGCCGAACCAATGCCCGCCCGCGGCACCCGCCAGTGTCGGCGTAGCCTGCCGTGGCCGCAGCAGCGTCCAGGCCAGCAGCGCCACAAGCGCCGGGATCGCCCACAGGCCCAGCCCGGCCTGCCAATGGCCAAAGTACCCACTGATATGCGGGCCAAGCACCGCCGCCAGCCCGCCACCACTCATCAAGGCCGCAGAATACATGCCCATGGCCCCAGCCAGGCGGGTCGGGAACCAGCGATTGACCAACCCCGGCATCATGCCCTGGACCACCGCCACGCCGAGGCCCGCGACCACGGCGCTGGCAATCAATGCCCAGGCACTGTCCAGTTGCAAGCGCCACAGGCACGCCAGCGAAATGGCCGACAAGCCGGCGAGCATGCCGCCATGTTCGCTAATCCAGCGCCGCAACCAAGGTTGCAACAACGGCACCAGGCCCATGCACAATACGGGCAGCGCGGTCAGCAGTGCGGCCTGCTGGTAGCCCAGGCCGGTACTGGCGCGCATGGGTTCGAGCAGCGGCCCGATGCTGGTGAGGATCGGGCGCAAGTTCAGCGCCAGCAGCACCACCAGCAACAGATTCAAGGCAGTTCTCATTGCGCGTTGGCCTGCTTCCACTCAAGGTACAGGCCGGCTTCGCCACTGGGTTTCAGCGGCCGCAACGGCAGGCTCTGCTGTTGCGGTGGGCGTGCCATCTGCGCATACACCGCAGCGGTGGACAAGCCGTAAGGCTCGCCTTCATCGTTGTCATAAGCGAACCAGGCACGCTCGATGCCGCACAAGTGCATGGCCGCCAGGCACATCGGGCACGGGTGACCGCTGGCGTAGACCTCGGCACCGTCCAGACGAGCCTGGCCCAAGGCATGCGCGGCCTTGCGGATGGCCTGCATCTCGGCATGGGCGGTCGGGTCCTGGGTGCTGTGGATCTCGTTGACCGCGCGCGCCACCACCTGCCCCTGGTAGACCAGCACCGCACCAAAGGGCCGGCCACCAGCCTGAATGTTGGTGCGGGCCAGTTCGAGGGCTTCGCGCATAAAGCGTTCGTCGGACATGATTCGGTACTCCTTCTGCAAGACCAGGCCATTATCCCGGCTCGCCGGCCTTGGCAGAAATGAAGAGATTGGATGCCCCTCAGTGGGCACCTGAATGGCCCGATTGGCCTCCCGGCAAAGTGTGCGATTGGCTATCGGGCTGATTGCTGCACAGCGCTAAGGTAGCGCCATGTCCACCCAACACCTTCTGGAGAACACCATGAACACCCGTATCGAATGGGCCAAGCACGCACCGGACGCCTACAAAGCCATGGTCGGCCTGGAACAGGCCCTGGCCAAGTGCGGCCTGGAGAATTCACTGCTCGAACTGGTGCGCCTGCGCGCTTCGCAGCTCAACGGCTGCGCCTATTGCGTCAACATGCACGCCAATGACGCGCGCCAGGCCGGCGAAACCGAGGCACGCCTGCAGACACTGAGCGTGTGGCAGGAAACCGCCTACTTCACCCCACGTGAACGCGCCGCACTGGCGTGGGTAGAGTGCCTGACCCGGCTGCCAGAGCGCGGTGCGCCACAACCGGAATACGAAGCGCTGCAAGCGCATTTCGAGCCGCAGGAAGTGGTCAACCTGACGCTGGCCATCGCCACCATCAATGCCTGGAACCGCTTCGGCGTAGGCTTTGCGATGGTGCCGGCCTGATAGGTGTCGGCTTAGCCACTGCGCCCAGTCAACTTGGCCCGGTAGCTGCCGGGGCTCTGCCCGGTCCACTTCTTGAACGCCCGGTGGAATGCACTGGGCTCCTGGAACCCAGCCTGCTCGGCAACCTCGGCGATGCTCAGCACACCTTCGCGCAGGCGCTCGAAGGCCATCGCCCGGCGCACCTCGTCCTTTATCTGCTGGTACGAACGGCCCTCCCGTTCCAGCTGACGGCGGAATGTACTGGCGCTAATCCCTTGCACCTGCGCCAACGCGGCCAGCGTCGGCCATTGCCCGTAGCGGCGTGCGCGTAGGTGGCGATAGACCTCGGCCACCAGGCCGTTCTGGTTGCGAAAGCGAATAACCAGACCTTGGGGGGCGCTGCGCAAAAAGGTCTTCAAGGCCGGTAGGTCCTGCACCACCGGCAGGCGCAGGTAGGCACTGTCGAACTCCACCTCGGTACGCCCACTGCCCAGGCGCAGGTCAGGCCCCCACAACAGCAGGTCATCGTCCTGCGCAGGGCGCGATACCGCAAGCTCGGTGCGGTCGATGGCGATGCGCCGCCCTGCCAGCCAGCACAGCAAGCCGATCATCAGCACCAGGAAGGTTTCTTCGGCATACACACGCGTAACCGGGTCGGCAATGCTCGACTGCACGCTGATCACCGCCCTGCCGCCGCGCAGCGTGAGGCTACCGCGCAGGTCACGCAGGAACAGGCCAAAACCGCCCATGCACTGACGCAAGGCCTTTTCCAGGTTCGGCTCCTGAATCAGGCTACGGCAGATCAGGGCAAAGCTGCCCAGCGGCATGCCGTGGCTGTCGAGGCAGAAAAACTCGTCGTCCAACAGTTCGATCAGGGCCAGCCACAGCTGGGCGAATGCCTTGGCCGGCACGCGGGCCTGGGGCTGTTCGAGCAGTTGCGGGTCGATACCGACCGCACGCAGGTGTGCATCGCGCACGTCCGGGCGCGCGCGCAGGGCATGAAGCATGGCTTCAAGGAAGTACACGGCGACCGTATCGCTATCGCGCATGGCGGATTTCGCTGTCTATGCTGAGTGGCAAAAAGTGCCAGGTTGATTGAACAGATCCGGCATAGGCTCTGGCAGAGCCTTTGCCTAGACTCGGATGAACGAAGGGATCGCCCGCCATTCTCGCAGAGCCAGGCCCGGTCCCGCCATGCCTTCGCAATCGGAGCCCCTATGAGCAGCGCAGAAATTTACGTCGTCAGTGCCGTCCGTTCAGCCATTGGTGGCTTTGGCGGTTCCCTCAAGGACCTGCCGCTGGCCGACCTCGCCACCGCCGTAACCCGTGCCGCCATCGAACGCGCGGGCGTGGACGCTGGGCAAATCGGCCATGTGGTGATGGGCAGCGTGATCCCCACCGAGCCCCGTGATGCCTACCTGGCGCGGGTTGCAGCGATGAACGCTGGCATCCCCAAGGAAACCCCGGCGTTCAACGTCAACCGCCTGTGCGGCTCGGGCCTGCAGGCCATTGTCTCGGCGGCACAGTGCCTGCTGCTGGGCGACACCGATGTGGCCCTGGCGGCGGGCGCCGAGTCCATGAGCCGCGGCCCGTACCTGCTGCCACAAGCCCGCTGGGGTGCACGCATGGGCGACCTGCAAGGTATCGACTACACGGTCGGCGTGCTGCAAGACCCCTTCGAACACTTCCACATGGGGATCACGGCCGAAAACGTCTCGGCCAAGCACGGTATCACCCGTGAAATGCAGGACGAGCTGGCCCTGACCAGCCAGCGCCGCGCCGCCCGCGCCATTGCCGAAGGCCGCTTCACCAGCCAGATCGTCCCGCTGGAACTGAAAACCCGCAAAGGCAGCGTACAGTTCAGCGTCGACGAGCACGTGCGTGGTGATGTCACCGCCGAGCAGCTGGCCGGCATGAAGACCGTGTTCAAGAAAGACGGCACCGTCACCGCCGGCAATGCCAGTGGTATCAACGACGGCGCGGCCGGCCTGGTGCTGGCCAATGGTGACGCCGTGCGCCGCCTGGGCCTGAAACCGCTGGCGCGCCTGGTGGGCTACGCCCATGCCGGCGTCGAGCCAGAGTTGATGGGCCTGGGGCCGATCCCGGCAACCCGCAAGGTGCTGGAAAAAACCGGCCTGAGCATCCAGGACCTGGACGTAATCGAGTCCAACGAAGCCTTCGCCGCCCAGGCCTGCGCCGTGGCCCGCGAGCTCGGCTTCGACCCGGAAAAGGTCAACCCGAACGGTTCGGGTATTTCCCTCGGTCACCCGGTCGGCGCTACCGGCGCGATCATCGCCACCAAGGCCATCCATGAACTGCACCGCATTCAGGGCCGTTACGCCCTGGCCACCATGTGCATTGGCGGCGGCCAAGGCATCGCCGTAGTCTTCGAGCGCGTCTGAGGAAACTGACACATGAACATCGAACAGATTGCCGTGATCGGCGCGGGCACCATGGGCAACGGCATTGCCCAGGTGTGCGCCGTGGCGGGCTATCACGTGCTGCTGGTGGACGTTGCCGATGCCGCGCTGGAGCGTGGCGTAGCCACCTTGCGCAAGAACCTCGAGCGCCAGGTCAGCAAAGGCACGCTCGACGCCGAAAAGGCCGAGGCGGCGAAAGCCCGCATCCGCACCAGCACCGACTACGCGCAACTCAGTGGCGCGCAGTTGGTGATTGAGGCAGCGACCGAAAACCTGCAGCTCAAGCAGCGCATCCTTCAGCAAGTGGCAGCCAGCGTGGCCGCCGACTGCCTGATTGCCACCAACACCTCGTCGCTGTCGGTCACGCAATTGGCCGCGAGCATCGAGCACCCCGAGCGGTTCATCGGTGTGCACTTCTTCAACCCGGTGCCGATGATGGCCCTGGTCGAGATCATTCGTGGCCTGCAGACCAGCGACAGCACCTATGCCCAGGCCTTGCTGGTGACCGAGAAGGTGGGCAAGACCCCGATCAGCGCCGGCAATCGCCCAGGTTTTGTGGTCAACCGCATTCTGGTGCCGATGATCAACGAAGCGATCTTCGTGCGCCAAGAAGGCCTGGCCAGTGCCGAGGACATCGACACTGGCATGCGCCTGGGCTGTAACCAGCCGATCGGCCCACTGGCACTGGCCGACCTGATCGGCCTGGATACCCTGCTGGCAATCATGGAGGCCTTCCATGAGGGCTTTAGTGACAGCAAGTACCGCCCAGCGCCGTTGCTCAAGGAAATGGTCGCGGCCGGTTGGCTGGGGCGCAAGAGCGGCCGCGGTTTCTTCACTTATTGAGGAGCAAGTGCCATGCCCCCGGTCAACGCTGCAATGCGCTGTGCCAATTTTGAAGAGCGACGTGACCGGGCCATGGCGCTGTTTGCCGAAAAGGGCTTCGGCCAGGTCAGCATGCGTGAGCTGGCGGCCCACGTCGGGCTGACTGCGGGTTCGCTGTATCACCACTTCCCCAGCAAGCAGGACCTGCTGTACGACTTGATCGAAGAATTGTACGAGGAGCTGCAGGCGACCCTGGACCTTGGGCGCAGGGCCATGGCACGGGGTGGTTCGGCGTTGTCGTGCCTGATTGCGGCGCATTGGCAGTTGCATGCCGAGCGGCCGTTGCAGTTTCGCCTGGCCGAGCGGGATTTTTGCTGTTTGAGCGAGGCGCAACAGGCACGCCTGATGCTACTGCGCAGGCGTTACGAAACCGGGGTGCTGCACCTGATTGCACCGCGGGCAAGCCTTAAAGGCGAAGCACTGGCGGCGACCGCGCATGTGCTGGCGACGCTGCTCAACCAGTTGCCAGGGCTGCTGCAGGCACGGCGCCTACCGGAAGGCGAAGGGCTGGGCTTGATGGAAAGCCTGCTGCTGGGGGGCATTGAGCGAACCCTGCGCTAAGGTTCACGCTGTTGTAGGGGCAGCCTTGTACTGCGAAGAGGCCGGCAGGGGCACCTGCTTCTCTATGACTGCAATGGCCTCTTCGCAGCGCAAGGCTACTCCTGCATTCGGGCAGCCTCAGCGCAACAGGGCCTGGATCTGCTCGTGCAGGGTATCCAGGTCGAATGGCTTAGCCAGGATCGGCGCCTTGCGCGTGATCGGGCTGCCCGATTCAAGAATCTCCGCCGGGTAGCCACTGATGAAAATCACCTTCAGCTCCGGCCGCAGTTTGACTGCGGGTTCGGCGATATCCACCCCAGAGATACCCCCTGGCAATCGAAAATCGGTGACCATCAGGTCCAGGTGCGGCTTGCTCGCCAGGATCTTGAACGCCTGCTCGCCGTCTTCGGCCACCAGCACGTGATACCCCTCGCCGGCCAGGTAGTCGCGCAAAATCATCCGAATCGCCGGCTCGTCCTCGACCACCAGCACCACATCTTGTGCATCTTCACTCATGATAACGCCTTGAAATTCTTACAGTTGGCCATCTGACCCCAGGCTTACGCAGAGGTTGCCCGCGCCTGGTCGTTTTGTTCTTTGAACGTTGCCAGCGGCAATTGCAACGTGAATGTGGCGCCCTCGCCTTCCTCGCTGTCCACCAGAATCCGCCCGCCGTGGGCCTGGACGATCTGCTCGGAGATGTACAGCCCCAAGCCCAGCCCACCGCTGGCCTGGTGCGCAGCCACCCGCTCGAACTGCTGGAAAATGCGCTGCTGGTTGACGGCGCTGATGCCAATGCCGTGGTCCTGCACCTGCACCCAGGCCATGCCGTCCTCAGCGAACACCCGCACCTGCACCGGTTTTCGTTCACCGTAACGCAAAGCATTGGACAACAGGTTGGCCACCACTTGTTCAATCCGAAATTCGTCCCACTCACCCTGCAACGTTTCACAACGTTGCAGCGCGATATGGGTTTCCAGCGCGGTGGCCTGGGCGCTGAAGTTTTCCACCAGGCCGCGCACCAGTTGGCCGATATCGAACACCCTGGGCCGCAGCGACAACTTGCCGGTGCGGATGCGCGAGACGTCCAGCATGTCTTCGATCAGCCGGATCAGGCTGTTGATCTGCCGTTCGTCACGCTCGACCATGGCCTGCAGTTTGTCTGCGCTAAAAGCCTCCAAATTGCCCCGTGCCAGGTGCATCTTGCGCAGCTGGGTTTCCAGAATCAGGCCATTGAGTGGCGTACGCACTTCGTGGGAGACGATCGACATGAAGTCGTCGCGCATGCGCACCGCATGCTCCAGCTCGCACCGCGCCAGCTCCAGCTGGCCCAGCAGCACCTCCTGCTCCTGACGGCTACGCTCCAGGGCTTCCAGTTGCCGACCAAGCACCTTGCGCTGGCGGAACAGGTCGACGAACACCGAGACCTTGCTCTTTACTGCCAAGGTGTCGAGCGGCTTGTGCAAAAAGTCCACGGCCCCGCTTTCATAGCCCTTGAAGGCGTAATTCATCTCGCGCCCCGCCGCACTGACGAACACGATGGGGATGTTCTTGGTCTTTTCCGTGCCGCGCATCAACTCGGCCAGCTCGAAGCCATTCATGCCTGGCATCTGCACATCGAGGATGGCCAGCGCAAATTCGTGCTCCAGCAGCAGCGACAACGCCGCTTCCGCAGACTGGGCCTGGTGCACCTCGCGGTCTTCGCCCTGGATCAGGGCCTCGAGCGCCAGCAGGTTTTCCGGCAGGTCGTCGACGATCAGCAGTTTGGCGATGGTGTGGCTTAGCATGCGCTTGTTTCCAGGGTCGCGAGCAACTGCCCGATACCACTCAGAGTAAGGATATGGTCGGGCTGGTGCAGGGCCAAGGCGGCTTCCGGCATCAGTGCGACCTGTGCGTCGCGGGGGTCCTGAACAATCGTGCGGCCCCCATTATTGTTGATATAGGCCAGGCCCGCGGCGCCATCCTCATTGGCACCGGTCAGCAGCACGCCAAGCAGGCTGGCGCCGTAGGCATCGGACGCCGACATGAACAGGAAGTCGATGGCCGGGCGTGAGAAGTGCACCGGCGCTTCCTGGCTCAACGACAGCGTCAGGTCACGCTCCACCGAGAGGTGGTACCCCGGCCCAGCAACGTAGATCATCCCAGCGCTGATCCGTTCCTTGTCACTGGCCTCGCGCACTGGGCGCTGCAGCCGCCGCTGCAGCACTTCGGCCAGCTGGCTGTGCCGCCCGTCCGGCAAGTGCAGCACGCACAATACCGGGATGGCGAAGGCCGACGGCAGCGCACCGAGCACCTGCAACAAGGCCGCCACCCCGCCAGCCGAGGCCCCCATCACCACTGCCCGTGCGCCGTTCATGTCTTACGGTAGATCCGTTCCGGCTTCACCAGCGGCTCGAAGCGCTGGCTGTAGGCCGAAAAGTCTACCGACTCCTTGCTGCCCAACACCAGGAAGCCCCGGTGGCAGAGGGATTCATGAAACAGGCCCAAGGCCCGGTCTTGCAGGTCTTTGTTGAAGTAGATCAGCACATTGCGGCACGACACCAGCTGGGTCTCGGAGAACACGCTGTCGGTGGCCAGGCTATGGTCGGCGAAGGTCACGTTGTCGCGCAGGCTGCTGTCCATGATGGCGTTGCCATAGGCAGCGGTGTAGTACTCGGCAAAGTCACGGCGGCCACCGGCCAGGCGGTAGTTTTCTTCATACTCGCGCATGCTTTGCATCGAGTAGATACCCTGCTTGGCCCGGTCCAGCGAATGCGGATTGATGTCGGTGGCATAAATGATGGTGCGCTCAAGTAGGCCTTCCTCACGCAGCAGGATGGCCATCGAGTACACCTCTTCACCGGTGCTGCAGCCCGCGACCCAGATCTTGATCGACGGCCAGGTCCGCAACAGCGGCACCACTTCGTTGCGCAGGGCCAGGAAGTGGCTCGGGTCGCGGAACATCTCGCTGACCGGGATCGTCAGGAACTGCAGCAACTGCATGAACATGCCCGGGTCGTGAAGCACCCGCTCTTGCAACGCCGACACCGTCAGGCAGTCGAACTGGCGCAGGGCATGCAGGATCCGGCGCTTGATCGAAGCGCCGGAGTAGTTGCGGAAATCGTAGCTGTACTTGAGGTAGATCGCCTCGATCAGCAGCCGGATCTCGATGTCGGTGTTGCGCTCGCTAGTCAAATTCGCTCCAGTTGCGGCAGCCATACACGGATCAACGAGAACAGGCGGTCCAGGTCGATCGGTTTGGCCAGGTAATCATTGGCGCCAGCCTGCAGACAACGCTGCTGGTCATCCTTCATCGCCTTGGCGGTCACGGCGATGATCGGCAGCTTGCGCCAGCGCGGTTGCTGGCGGATCAGCCGGGTAGCCTCGAAGCCGTCCATCTCCGGCATCATCACATCCATCAGCACCAGGTCGATGTCGTCATGCTGCTCCAGGCGCTCGATGGCTTCACGCCCGTTACGGCCAATCTCGACGATGGCGCCCTTGTGCTCCAGGGCACTGGTGAGGGCGAAGATATTACGCACATCGTCATCCACTAGCAGCACTTTGCGCCCTTCGAAGACCTTGTCGCGGCTGCGCGCGGTCTTGAGCATGCGCTGGCGCTCATGGGACAACTGCGATTCGACTTTGTGCAGGAACAGTGTCACTTCGTCGAGCAGGCGCTCCGGCGAACGGGCGCCCTTGATGATGATCGAGCGCGAATACTTGAGCAGGTCGGTTTCTTCTTCGCGGGTGAGGTTGCGCCCGGTGTAGACGATCACCGGCGGGAATGAGCGGATGTCCTCGGCAGTCATGCGCTTGAGCAGCTCGTTGCCGAGCATGTCGGGCAGCTTGAGGTCGATGATCATGCAGTCGTAGATGTTCTCGCGCAGCAGCGCCAAGGCGTCCTGGGCCATGGCCACGGCGGTGATCTCGACATCGTCATCGCCGATCAGGCGGGCGATGCTTTCGCGCTGCAGGTCGTCGTCCTCCACCAGCAGGATGTGCTTGAGCTTCTGGGTCAGCTTGGCTTCCAGGCGGGCGAACACTTCCTTGAGTTCTTCGCGGCTGGCGGGCTTGACCGCGTAGCCCACGGCGCCCATGTGCATGGCCGCTTCGACGCGATCCTCTACCGAAATGATGTGCACCGGGATGTGCCGCGTGCCGGCCAGCTCCTTGAGGCGCTGCAGCACGGTGAGGCCAGAATGGTCAGGCAGTCGCATGTCCAGCAGGATGGCATCGGGGATGTACTGGGACGCCAGCGCAAAGCCCTCGTCGGCGCCATGCGCCACCAGGCAGCTGTAGCCCAGCTCGTGGGCCAGGTCGAAGAGGATGCGGGCGAAGTTCGGCTCGTCCTCGATCACCAGGATGCAGCGGTTATTGAAGGGGGCCCGCTCGCGGTCATCGGCGAAGGTCGGTGCCGGCAGTTTCGGCGCCACGGCATTGGAAGCCTTGGGCGCTGGCGGCAGAGTGTCTACCGCAGGGCGCAGGCTCAGGGCCTCGACTTCCTCGCCCTCATTTTCGTAGCGTTCGGGCATGACCAGGCTGAACACGCTGCCCTGCCCCGGGTTGCTCTCGACGTTGATCTGCCCACCCAGCAAGTGCGCCAGGTCACGCGAAATCGACAGGCCCAGGCCGGTGCCGCCATAGCGCCGGTTGCTGCTGCCGTCGACCTGATGGAAGGCGCCGAAGATCGCCTGCTGCTGGTCGGCGGCAATGCCGATACCAGAGTCACGGACGGCGAAGATGATGCCGGTACCCGCCTCGTGGCTGATGGTCATGCTGACCTGGCCGTGGTCGGTGAACTTGATGGCGTTGGACAGCAGGTTCTTGAGGATCTGCTCCAGCCGTTGACGGTCGGTGAACAGCGTCACTGGCACCTGCGGCTCGACCTTGACCTCAAAGGCCAGGCCTTTGTGCTCGGCCAGCGGCAGGAACATGCCGCGCAGGCCTTCGACCAGGCGCTCCAGCTGGGTGGTCTCAGGGCGCACTTCGAGCTTGCCGGCCTCGACCTTGGCGATGTCGAGAATGTCGTTGATCAGGTTCAGCAGGTCATTACCCGCCGAGTAGATCGATTCGGCGAACTTGACCTGCTCGGCGCTGAGGTTGCCTTCGCCGTTCTCGGCCAGCAACTTGGCCAGGATCAACGAGCTGTTCAGCGGCGTGCGCAGCTCGTGGGACATGTTGGCGAGGAACTCGGACTTGTACTTGCTCGAACGCTGCAGGTCGTCGGCGCGGGCCTGCAACTCTTGCTGGGCCTGGCTGAGCTCATCGTTCTTGCGGTCCAGGGCGTCGGTGCGCTCGGACAGTTGTTCGTTGGTCTGTTCAAGCTCGGCCTGCTGGGTTTCCAGGTGGGCCTGGGATTCCTTGAGCACCCGTGATTGCTCTTCGAGTTCTTCGTTGGCGGTTTTCAGCTCTTCCTGCTGCACTTGCAGCTCTTCGTTCAACTGCTGGGTCTCGGCCAGCACTTCCTGCAGGCGCTGGCGATAACGCGCACTCTCGATGGACATGCCAAGGTTGCCGCCGACCCGCTCCATCAGCTCTTCATCGCGCGGCTGCAAGGGGCGCAGGAAGCCCAGCTCGATCACACCATTGATCTGCCCATCATCGGTGGCGGGCATCAGCAATGCACTGCGCGGCAAGCCATTGCCGAGGCCTGAGCTCAAGCGGTAGTAGTCTTCGGGCAGGTCGTCGAGGCACAACAGCCGGCCTTCGCGCACGGCCTGAGCCAACAGGCCATCGTGGTCGCCTTTGATCTGCTCACGGGCCTGCTCCTCGGCGCTCAGGCCATAGGTGGCCACGCGCACCAGGCGGCCATGTTCGTCGCGCGCATACACCGCGCCCACCACGCTGCCCAAGTACGTAGCAAAGAAGCGCAGGATATTGTCGCCCAGCATGGGCAGGGTCAGCTGCCCGAGCACCTGCTGGGCCAACTGGGTCTGGCCATTACGCAACCAGGCCTGGTGCTCCAGGCGCTCGGCCGCACGCTGCTGGGCCTGCAGGTTTTCGTCATAACTGCTCGACAGCGCCAGCAGGTCGCGGCGCCCGAGGTAGGCCAGCAAGGCGCTGAGGCCGACGATGAACAGCACGAAGGCCGAGATCGCGGTCACGGTGACCGAACTGACTTTCTCGTTTCGGGCCATGCGCAGTTGCTGTTCAGTGTCGATCAGGCCTTCGAATTCCTTGCGGATTTCATCGGTGATGCGCTTACCGCGCCCATTGCCGATCGATGCCTGGTAATTGCCCTCGGTGCGGCGCAGGGTAATCATCTCGCTGCCGAAATCATTCCAGGCCTTTTGCAGGGCCAACAGCCGATCAATACGGTCAACCTGCTGCGGGTTGTCCTCGACCATGCCGCGCAGGCTCTGCAGGCTGCCGAGAATTTTCGGTTTGGCCACCTCGTAGGGGTCGAGAAAGCGTTCGTCGCCGGTGATCAGGAAGCCGCGCATGCCGGTTTCCATGTCGATCGACAGCTTGACCGTTTCGTTGGCATTGCCGATCACCCGGTCCGTATGCTCGACCCACTGCATGGCCGAGAGCAGGTAGTTGATCACCGCGACAAACGCCACTGCGCCCAGCAGGCCGACCCCAAGGGGCAGGCCGATGTTACGACTCAGCAGCTTGCGAAAGCTCTGCTGGTCAATCGAGGCTACTTGAATCATCTGAAAACGCCCGAGCGAAAAGAATCCATGAAAAAGTGTGGCACCAAGACCGTTATAATTGTCTGCCGCCGCGCTCACCGGTAATAGCGAGTCTAACCAGCTTTGCTGGCGCTGGCAGGGCATTTAGCCAGCATTTGAAGGTGACAGGCGCGAATCGTTCCATCTGATTGCAGGGATCGGTATCCTCGGGAACTTCTGCCGTCGACCGGCGTACAGAATAAAGACATTCATTTTCACAGGATCCAAACCATGCATCTTCTGGTAGTCGAAGACGACGACATCGTACGCATGCTGATGGTCGAAGTGCTCGACGAGTTGGGCTACACGGTCATCGAAGCGGAAAACGCCACCGCAGCACTGCGGGTGCTCGAAGACCCTGCGCAGGCCTTGGCGCTGATGATGACAGACGTGGGCCTGCCGGACATGCGCGGCGAAGTGCTGGCGCAACGGGCACGCGAACTTCGTCCACTGCTGCCGGTGTTGTTTGCCAGCGGTTATGCCGAAAACATAAAAGTGCCGGAGGGCATGCACCTGATTGGCAAGCCGTTCAGCATCGAACAATTGCGCAACAAGGTGGTGGACATACTGGGTACAGCCTGATGCCCCCGTGGCGGCTTTCGCGGGCAAGCCCGCTCCCACCCGAACTGTGTAGCCTCAAAGGCTAGCGCCGCACCTGTGGGAGCTGGCTTGCCAGCGATGAGGCCGGCACAAGCACCACAAGACGGTTGCTCCCACAGGTCTTTAACGACTGTGGGGGTTGCAGCCAACTACAGCTCGCGGCGTAACAGATACGTGTCCATGATCCACCCCTTGCGCAACCTGGCCTCCTCCCGCACTTGCAGAATCTGCGCCTTCACCGCCTGCAAAGGCCCGGCAATCAGCACCTCATCTGCGGTGCCCAGGTAAGCCCCCCAGTAAATCATCAAACCCGGGTCATCCAGCGAGGCAAACGCGCACTGCCCGTCGAGCATCACCACCACATTGTCGATACGCTCTTGTTCGGCAAGGCGACGCCCAGGCAGTACAGTCAGCGGCTCACCGATACGGTTGAGCGGTACTTGGTGGCGGGCCGCGAGGGCCTGGACGCTGCTGATGCCGGGAATCACTTGCAGTCGCAGCGCCAGCCCGCCTTCGCGGACCCAATCGAGCATGCGCAGGGTACTGTCGTACAGGCCAGGCTCACCCCATAACAGAAAGGCGCCGACATCGTCGGCACCGATCTCGTGCGCGATCAACCGGCTGTACAGCGCGGCCCGCTGCCGGTGCCAATCCTGAACAGCACCCACGTAATTTAGCGCCTGGCCATCGCGGGAAGGGTCGGCGACCTGCACCAGCCGGTAGCCGCCTTCAGGCCGATAGCGCTGCAGAATAGCCTTGCGCAAGCGCACCAGCTCGTCCTTCTCCGTGCCCTTGTCGAGCACGAAGAACACGCTGGCACGACGTAAAGCGTCGACCGCTTCATAGGTCACCTGACGTGGGTCACCCGGGCCGATGCCAATCAACAACAGGTCTTTCATTGCCCTGCCCTTTCGCCAATGCCAGTCGGCCATTGTCGATCAGCCACTCACGCTTGGCAAAGCGCCCCGTCAGAAGATGGAAAAGTTGTAACTTACAATGACGCGAGTCTCATCCATATCTCGCGCCCACTTCTCATAGTTGCTGCGGTAGGTTGAATTACGCAGACGCACACTGACGTCTTTGAACGTGCCACTTTGCACCTGATACTTGAACTCGGTGTCGCGCTCCCATTCCTTGCCTTCGGCCGTAGTGCCCGGGACTTTGATGTGGTCACCATTGATGTAACGGGTGAAGAAGGTCAGGCCGGGCACACCCAGTGCCTTGAAGTCATAGTCGTAGCGCACCTGCCAGGAACGCTCCTGGGCGGCGGCAAAGTCGTTGACCTGGGCGTAGTTGACCAGGTACGGGTTGCTGCCATCCAGGTAAGGCATGGCGCTTTCGCCGTACATGCGCTGCCAGCCGGCGCTGACCTTATGGCCGCCCAGGCTGTAGCCGAGCATGCCACTGAAGGCGCGATGGTCGATGTCGCCAGCGCGAGCATTGCCGATGTCGTCGCTCTTGATCACGCGCAGGTCGGCCGACAGGCTGCCTACCGCCAGCGGCTGGCTAGCCACCAGACCAAGGAAGTGCTGGCGATAGATGTTTTCAAGCTTGGCCACTTGGTACTGGGCACTGATACGGTCGTTGAAACGGTAATCGAGGCCTGCCAGGTCGAAGTGGTCGGCTTCGATGTCGCAGGCATAGCGCTTGTTCTTGCAGTGCACGCGAATGTCCTGGCGATCGGTAGAATCACGCGCGGTGTATTTGTCCAGACGGGCCAGGGTGAACTTCAGGTCGCGCACTTCTTCAGAGGTGAGCATCGCGCCATGGAACATCGTCGGCAACAAGCGCCCATCGTTGTACTTGAGCAACGGTACATCCGGCATCATCGAGCCGTACTTGAGCACGGTGCTGGACACCTTGACCTTGGCCGCCAAGCCCATCTTCGCGTACTGGTCGGCCGAGTGCCGTGGATCATGGCCAGACGACGGCAGCAGGCCGCTGTTACTGTCCGCCGGGCTGGAGTCGAGCTTGAAGCCGAACATGCCCAGCGTATCCACGCCAAACCCTACCGGCCCTTGGGTAAAACCCGACTGAACATTGAGAATAAAGCCTTGCGCCCACTCTTCGCGCTTGGACGCGCCCTGGCTGGAACTGCTGTGGCCGTCACGGAAATCCCGGTTGAAGTAGACATTGCGCGCTTCGACCTTGGCGCTGCTGTCTTCAAGAAAACCGGCGGCCTGGGCATTGACGCCGGCACACAAAAGGAACAGGCCGGCAACACGGCGCCCAGGGGCGTGAGGGAGGGGGGCAAACATGCGAGGAAATATCCAGAAAGAAAGGCGAAATACAACCTGCAGCAAACACCTGCTGCGGTACTGCGACACGCTCGAACAGGGGTCGAGCATCATCTGAAATGATCGCTCAAAGGCTCTATCCCGAGCTATTGGACCTTGGTCTAGAGCAATGCGCCAACCCCCACTAAGTCGTCGCAAACTGGCGCATGAAAAACCTGTAAAGTTCCGTGCTTACTTATAAAAAGTTTGCAGTTTACCCCGTAGCAATGAATGACTACACTCGATATCAGCGAACAGCGGAACCCACCCCCGTGGCCGGCGTTTTGTTCTTCTTCAATGTTCGTCACGCCCTGCCACGAAAGACGTACAGGAGTGATTACAGTGTCCAGACTTGCAGAGTTTCGTGCTGCCGAAAAAGCGCTTCAGGAACAAATGGCTCAACTGGAAGCGCTGAAAAAGGATGCCGGCCTCAAACGCGAAATCGAATTCGAGCAGAAACTAGTCGGCCTGATGAAAAGCTATGACAAGGGTCTGCGCGATATCATCGCCATCCTCGACCCCAAGGCTGCCACCCGCCCTACTGCCGCAGCCCCCAAACAACAGCGCCGCCCACGCGTGGTCAAGGTCTATGAAAACCCGCACACGGGCGAGCTGATCGAGACCAAAGGCGGCAACCATCGCGGGCTGAAAGCCTGGAAAGAAGAGTACGGCGCTGCCACCGTTGAAAGCTGGGTACGCTGATGAAACGTCCACATGGACTTCACACTTTTTTCACAAGCGCTGGCTCAGTATCGAGACAGCTAAAGGACTAGCGACCCCACGCGCCCGCACATGCGGGCCTCTAATTCAAGCGCCCTGCCTCGTGCAGGGCGCTTTCATTTGCGCAATCGCTTCACTGCCGTATCATGGCCAGCCTGTCTGTTTTGCCGGTGCCGCGCACCGGCCCCGTCTCAGGAGTTCCCATGAGCCTGCACGATCTGCAAACCCTGCCTGGCGTCACCGCGCAGCCGGACGCCGCCACCTCCAAGTTCGTCTTCAACCACACCATGCTGCGGGTCAAGGACATCGAGAAGTCGCTGGACTTCTACACCCGTGTTCTGGGCTTCCGCCTGGTGGACAAGCGCGACTTCCCGGAAGCCGCTTTCAGCCTGTACTTCCTGGCCCTGGTCGACCCGGCGCAGATCCCTGCCGATGACGCCGCGCGCCATCAGTGGATGAAGTCGATCCCAGGCGTTCTGGAGCTGACCCACAACCACGGCACCGAAAACGACGCCGATTTTGCCTACCACAACGGCAACACCGACCCACGCGGTTTCGGCCATATCTGCGTTTCGGTGCCGGACGTGCGTGAGGCCTGCGCGCGCTTCGAAGCACTCGACGTGCCCTTCCAGAAACGCCTGGCAGATGGCCGCATGAACCACCTGGCCTTCGTCAAGGACCCGGACGGTTACTGGATCGAAGTGATCCAGCCGACCGAACTCAAGGGCTGAGGCACACCGCTATTCGCTCGTCGGGCCGGGAACTCCCGGCCCCTTGCTGTGGTATATGAAGGTAACCGCTTCATAAGCACAGCGAGGTAAGGACGATGCAATCTCTTCACTGTGAGCACCGCAAGTACACCATCACCGCCAGTGTGATGCCCCACCCCGACTCCCCCCTGCCCTATGCCGCCGGCTGCCTGATCACCGACCCTGAAGGGCACACCAGCAAGCGCATCTCGATGCCGATGAAATTCTTCTCAGACCTTGAGAAGGCCCAGCATGTGTCGCTGGCCCATGGCCGTGCGCTGGTGGATGAACAGCTGGACAAGGGGCACAAAGCGTTCTGATTGACGCAACATAGCGCGGCCCTCCTGTAGGAGCAGCACAAGGCTGCTCCTACAAAGGATCGCGCGCGTATGCGACGGCCGCCTGCACCTGCTCACGCGTAGGGCGCACGCCGGTATACAGCACGAACTGCTCCAGCGCCTGCAGCGCAATCACCTCCAGGCCCGTGATCACCGGCTTACCCAATGCCTGGGCCCGGCGAATCAACGGCGTCTGCGCCGGCATCGCCACCACGTCGAACACCCGCTCTGCCGCCGCAATGGCCTGTTCGCTAAAGGCCAGTGCGCTGGCCTCCTGCCCGCCGGCCATGCCGATCGGCGTCACGTTTATCAGCATCGGCGGGCACAGGTCGCCGAGCTCGGCCACCCAGCGATAACCACAAACATCCGCCAGTTGCCGCCCCGCCTGTTCATTACGGGCAACGATCGTGCCCTGGGTAAAGCCCGCGTCACGCAAGGCACTCGCCACCGCCTTGGCCATGCCACCACTGCCGCGCAGAGCAAACGCAGTCGTCGGGTCGACCTCGTGTTGCGCCAGCAGTTGCCGCACTGCCAGGTAATCGGTGTTGTAGGCCTTCAAATGGCCGCCGCAATTGACCAGCGTGTTGACCGACTCGATTGCCGCAGCGGACGGGTCCACCTCGTCGACCAAGGCCATGCAGGCTTCCTTGTAAGGCATCGACACCCCGCACCCGCGAATACCCAACGCACGAATGCCCGCGACCGCCGCCGGCAGGTCGTCAGTGCTCATGGCCTTGTAGTAGAAGTCCAGCCCCAACTGTTGGTAGAGGTGGTTGTGGAAACGCACGCCGAAGGTGCCAGGCCGTCCGGCCAGGGAGATGCACAGCACTGTGTCTCTGCTGGGAGTTGTCGACATAACCTGCTCCATTTTCAGAACTGAATCGTTTGTTCAGCGTATCAGACGCAGCCGCTTGTCGTCCCTTACACAACCTTTACCGTTTCCCTGTGCTCAGCTGACAGAGGCAGGAGTCATAGTAATAGGACCCCATCTGTGGGGTTGCCCTGCGAGGACGCTTTATGAACCGTCACATTCCCGTAATCGCCCTGCTGGTCGGTGCTCTGGCCGTCAGCGGACAAGCTGCTGCCCATGGTGGTCATGGTGGTGGCGGTGGTTGGTATGGACCCGGCCCGCTGTTAGGCGCGGCGGTGGTCGGTGCCGTGGTGGGGGCAACGGTTTATGGCGGGCGTGATCGCACCGTGTATGTGGAGCGCCAGCCAGTCTATTACGCACCGCAGCCGGTCTACGTACAGCCGCCGCCGCAGCCGGTGTACTACCAGCCCTACTATGCACCGGCCCCGCCGCCACCGGGCTATCGCCCTTATTACGGCCCGCCCCCGGTGTACTACGGGCCACCCCGTTGGTAATCGTTGATAAAACCAATGATCACTATCAACTCAGTTAATTTCAAACCGCTGCGGCCGCTGCGTAAGGTAGGGCCATGTTTTACAGGAGGTCCACATGGCCACTATCCAGATCATGTCCGTCGTCGGCAGCGCCGTCCCCCCTTCACTGCGTCAGCAAGGCCTGCTGGCCTGCTGGTACCTGGTGCGTAACGGTGAACCCGTGAGCGGCCCCTTGGCGACCCGCGCCTCGGCTCAAGCCCTGGCCGACCAGTTGCAGCCAGATACCCTGGTCGCTTGACAGTATTTGTTGTGCGTTGCTCCCTACGCCCTTATGGCCCGCCGCTTGGCGGGTCTTTTTTTGCCCGTGTGATCCGACGAGCGGAGGCGGCAGAACCGATCCAGCATGAAGCTTTTTTCATTTCGCCGGGTCGCTTCAACGAGCAATCGACAGCACTTCGACCATACTCCACAGTTGTTTTCTGCGTTTTGACGAGTTTACGAAAGTGAGGAAAGCCCGTATTTACGGGCGTTCCAGCCCTCCCCACCACACTGCATCCCACTCCGAAACACAGCCATTGGTACAAAAAATGGTACGAGCCGCCTGTACGCCCGTACAGCAGTTTTTTGAGGTCACCCCTCATCCCTCAGCGCCAACATCACCATGCGCTATCGCATGGGGTTTAGTGGGCGGAGATGTGCTGTTTTTTGGGCGAAACTCCCCTCTGTCCCCCTCCAAAACACAACAGTTGGTTCGCCGATTGGTCCGGGAGACCTCGATTGCTGATCATGCCGATCCGGCATAACTCCGGCGGCAGAACGATGCTCAGGCACTGTGACGGGGAATTTGAGTGTCCGCTATCGATCCACAGCTGCCTTTCGCTGAGGGAAGCGAACGGCCAATAGCTGCCTTTGAGGGGCGGTTGCTGCTAGCTGGGCGCAAGTAGTAGTAAAAGTTGTTCCCTTTCTGCCCCCCATCTAGACATCATGGTGTCGAATTGCCATCCTGGGGCAGTAAGAGAGATGCGTAGGACTACGCCAAGGAGGAGGCAGGGTGTCGATCATTCAGGAAATTCACGCATGGTCTAAGGGGCTGCCTGCTTGGCAGCAAGATGCGATCGCTCGACTCTATCAAGATCGTACGCTTAGTGCGGCTGACCTGGACGATCTCTACGCGTTGGCCAAGGCCGAGGTGGGGATTGCTGATCCAGATGAACGGAAGCCCAGGGTGCTTGAGGATGCTCAGATAGCTCCGCCGGCCGATCCAACCCGAGTTGTTCAGCTAGCAGCGATCAAGGATCTCCAGAATGTTAACGCCCTAGCGAACGGTGGCAGCGTTCCGATTGCAGTAGCAGGTCTGACGGTCATTTACGGAGAGAATGGCGCTGGGAAGTCGGGCTACTCCAGAGTATTCAAGCATGCGTGCCGTGCGAGAGATCGGCGTGAGCCCATACTGCCTAATGCAAACTTGGATCCCAAGGCTGCCGGCGTTGCCCAAGCGGTGTTCGAGGCTGTTATCGACGGCACGCCTACTGACCTTGCTTGGCAGTATGGAATAGCGGCCCCTGAACCGCTTTCAGACATTTCTATCTTCGACACCCATTGCGCCCGTGCATACATCGATAACCACGGCGACTTCGCTTACGCCCCATACGGATTGGATATCTTGGAGGGGTTAGTAGGCGCGTGTAACAAGCTCAAATTGCGTGCAACGCAAGAAAAGACAGCGAATGCTCCAAGTGACGCCGCGTACGCCGTACTTACGAAAGAGCAGACCGCGGTGTCCACTGCGCTACTGGGTATCCCGACCAGGACTAATCCCGAGCATATCGAGGCCTTAGCCACGCTCAGCCAGGCAGAGCAGGATCGGCTGCTCTTATTGACACAAACCCTAGCTGAAGCTGATCCGAAGCAAAAAACCCAAGCGTTGCGTCAGAAGGCGACGCGCCTCTCAGGGTTGAGGGACCGAATAGCAGCAGCAATTGCATTGATTAACGATGAAAAGGTCAACCAGCTCAGCGAACTGATTAAGAGTTCGAAAGCGGCCAAAGCTGCAGCGGAGCTCGCTGCTACGGAGTTCAAGCAGACACCTGGTCAGCTTGTTGGCACAGGTGGCGATGAGTGGAAGGCTCTGTTTGAGACGGCTCGAATTTTCGCCGGGCTTAGCCATCCGGAACATGAATTCCCGGCGATCCCAGAAGACGCCGCATGCCCCCTTTGCCAGAACCGACTTGGGGAAGAAGGCGCCTCGCGGCTAGTTAAGTTTGACGCCTTCATTAAGCATGCTGCCGAAAAGACTGCGAAAGACGCCCGCGAAACTGCCGCCAATGCCTACAGGGCAATTCAGAACGCCGCCTTGGATGTAATGTTCCGCGATGCTTTGGTTGAGGAGCTTACGGAAATTGATCCGGAGCTTGCTGCGGCATGTTCATCAATGCAGGAGTGTCTGTACTCCCGTCAGAAATTAATACTGCAAGCCGCTGCGGCTGAGATTCAGTGGGAGGAGGTCCTGGAATTGCAGGCCGATCCGCAACCGGGCTTAAAGTACATTATTGAAGGCCTACAAGGCCAAGCCGCTGCGCTAGAGGCAACGGCCGATGAGAGAGTCCGGGCTGAAATGGCGGCGGAGAAGCGAGAGCTTGATGCACGAGTAAGGCTGGGCGAGGTTAAGGACGCTGTACTTGAGGCAATTGCTAAGCATGAGGCCTGCAGCAAACTTCAAGCATGCATTGGGGGGTTAGACGCACGCGCTATCTCCAGAAAATCCACCGACCTTTCGCGTACTACGGCCAGCCAGGAGCTGGCGGACGCTCTGAACGAGGAGCTCAAGCGTCTTAAGGTTCATCAGCTTCAAGTCGTGATGAAGCCTGAGTCTCCTGGAGGCAAGACACAGTTCAAGCTGATCTTGCAACTACCTGGAGGGGATGCCCCGGCAGCCATTCTTAGCGAGGGAGAGCAGCGTGCTATTGCCATTGCCTCTTTCCTTGCGGAGATCAGGCTTGGTAAGGGACGTGGTGGAATTGTGCTGGATGACCCTGTTTCATCGTTAGATCACCGTCGTCGTTGGGAGGTGGCGGAACGTTTAGCTATTGAGTCGCTGACTCGACAAGTAATCGTCTTCACCCACGACATCTACTTCCTCTGCATTCTGGAGCAGAAGGTTGAGGAGTTTGGTGCTGTTCTGACTAAGAACTACATTCGTCGAACCGCGCAAGGTTATGGGGTGCACTCGCAGGACCTGCCGTTCGACGTGGTGGGTACCAAGGACCGCCTGGCCAGACTGCGCCAAGCGTTGGTTGATGTTCGCAGAGCAATGAAAGATGGGAACGACGATGAGCATCGTCGCCTGACCGCTGCAAGCTATGGTCGACTGCGCCTCGCTTGGGAGCGCTGTGTCGAGGAAGTTCTGTTGAACGGAGCTGTCCAGCGGTTCGGCGAGGGTGTATCAACGCAGCGTCTCAAGTCGGTTGTTGTGACCGACGAAGATTACCGAGAGATCAATATCGGCATGAGCAAATGCTCCAAGTTCGAGCATGACGCGGCAACGGCCGTCGGAAGGCTCCCGACACCAGAGCCCGACGAACTAGAACAGGACATCGAGAGATTGGCGACATGGAGAGCTGCTTTAGAAAAACGCTTGAAAGATACAGCCAAAGCGAGGGGGTGACCTGAAACCCCTTCGATTGATCGTGGACAAATGACAGCTTTTGGGGCGATTTCTGCCCTGGGCGAGAGACCGCTTTGAGTCGTTTGCAGCCATTGATGATTGTCGCGATCAATCTGATAAGCCGCCACGCAGGCGCAGTGGCGGGAAGGGTACTTTATCAGCGGTTTTCAAGACCGTGGTACAAACGCCCATTCCATCCGGCGTATGGGTCGAAAACGATTCCAAAACAAAGATGAAACGGCACGGCTACAGGCCGCATACTGCTAGGGTTGCCGATTCAGTTTTGGAATCGATTTAGCCACCTTCACGAGGTGCTTCCCATGACGCAAAGCGAATTCTTCAGGAGCCTTGGCGCGCCGCTCAGGAACAGCCGGTGGTCTTGGGGAGCTTATCGAACAGATGGCTCCCTTGTGCTCAGAATTTGGAAAGACCGCATAAGGGAGTTCGACGGGCGCTCCTTTGCAATGCTCACGCATCACAGCAGATACGCGCACAACCAAGGAAATCCTGGATACAAGGAGCGCAATCGTCACGTAGAGGAAATACGTGGCGGCACTCGCTGCTATATGGTCATTTGCCAGGTAGAGGACATTGCAGCCACCCCCCGCCAGATCCGCAGTTTTGAGCAAGGCAGCGTGTACTTGGGAGGGAATGTGCTCGAGTGCGAAGGGGACTGGTGGATTGAAATCGCGAAGCCGATCCCGGCAGCAGAATTGTTCACCCCAGTAATGCAGCAGTAGCGTGAGATCTGAGCCTCAGGCCGCGCTACAAGCGGCTTGCGCATCGACCCCGTCTAATACAGTTCGACCAATCTGATTTAGTGCTGTCGTGCGTCAACGTGAATTGGGAATCACTACCGAAATTGGCGAGTTTGCTCCCCGCATAATTGACGAATGCAGTGACCTATCAGTTTCGAGCGTATTGAGTAATGGACCAATATATGGCGCATTGGCTACCGCATGGCCCATGCACTCATTCACAATTTTTGCGAGCCTGGACGGTAGCAATCTTCGAAATCATCAGCACATGCGAAATTTGAGTTGAGCGAAAGGGCTATAAGCAAAAGGGCGCATATAATTCATTTGAGACCAAATAGCAATGTTCATATTATAACATTTAGCCCTCTTGTAGCCTACCAGTAAACCAAACCAAAATCTCAAGCAGCCCAAGAAAAACCCGCGGTCTTTTTCATCATTGCACGGATCATATTATGTGAATACCAGACTCATCTTTCATAGCCCTATCTATGGTTTCAAATATATCTTGAGCAAAACTTTCAATCACATCAATTACTGAAACAATTGTATTAGCATCAATCTCCAACTCTCTACCTTCTATTGTCTTGCCATTTCTATGAACGAAATCATGTCTGCGCTCTGCAATCTCTTGCATCTTCGCCATACGAGTATCAGGCAACACCTTACCCGTTATCAGATTAACGTATTTTTTTACCGTAATCGGATTGTGGTAGATCTGCTGGTTGATGATTCCTAAAACGATACCATTTAACCCGAGTTCTGCAATTTCGCTAATATGAAATTTATTACTCTTATCCTCACCCAGTTTGCTAACCATTTTCTGCATGAGCGTGGGATATGCCAAAATCGTAGCTTTAAGAACATCACCTACCATTGCCTCAAAAAGCGTAACGGCATGGACGTAAGACATTTTATGCATCATTTCGGAATCGAAACTGTCGGCAGGCTGTTTTACCATCAGTCTCAACTGCTTCAACATTTCTTTGAAAATGCTATAGGTTTCGAGAAACGGGTGTGCCTCAAACCATTTCATTTCAGCTTCATATTGCTCGTATTGGTAATCAAGCTCCCTTTCACGGTCCCTTTCTTCCATTAGCTCCAGCGCCCACTGGCTCGTCTTACCCATATGCCCTATTCCCTTCTAAAGTGGTGAAGCCAGAACCGGCAGGATCTGGTGAAATTCTTCCTGCACAGCGCCTACTACGCCATAAAAACGTGAGTCGCCTGACAGAATGATTCCCATCTGCAGCGTCATTATGTTCAGTCCATTGCTGTTCCTCAGCACGTCCTCAACCAACGTTGCTGGATAGCCTTCGGCATGGCGGCGCAAAGGATGGATTCCGCTGTGAATGAACGAGTTCATGGCGTGGTAATTCACGTCTTTGAAGTTGTGAAGCATGGTCGAAGCTTGCTCAGGAGCTTTTTGTTGGATCTGTTTGAGCTGGTCAGAAAGCATCGGCATTTTCTTAGCCGCATGCTCAGTATCCAAAGTCAGTGGAGACACCAGTGTCTCGATCTGCAGATCGGTAGCCGCATACAGCAGCCAGACGCTTCGTGTGAGAGCTTCGTACTGGAGACGCATCATCGACAACGCAGAAGTGTAATAACCCACCCTCACCAGAAAGCGAAGGCTCAGCGCGTGTTCCAGCGCCATGCCACACGCGACCAATGCGACCTCATGCCGTGCGCCGGGATACGCTGGTACACCATCCAGCCGCCTCAAGATTTTGGCATGCAGCACATCTGACCTGTCTAGAAATTCGTCCATGCGTCCCCTCCCTTTTTGGTCGAAACAACGGTGATACCACTATGCCATAGCTTGTTCATACAAGGCAGCTCAAGCGACCTCCTCATGCTCGGTCAGCGCCACAGCCTGGCAGACTCGGCCAGCTCCAGCATGTCCCCTAGGTCGCCGTCATCGACTTCTCCCCACCTGAGCGCAGCATAAGCCATGACGCTGAGCACTGCCGCGCGACCATCAGGGTCCGTCACCAAAGCGACCTCGTCATTAAGTTCAGCAAGTCACGGCGCTGGAAGCGCTCAACATTTCACCGTCCACAGCTGATCGATCCTCGTCGTGTAGGATTGACTCATCATCTCCCTCCTCATTCCCCAGTCTGGCGTCGCTGGCACGCTCGCGGCCCGCATTGTCCCCCTCCCCCAGCGCTCGTTGATGTCATCCATCACCTGCATCAGTCGGTCACATGCCACTGATTGCTTAAGCGCAAACAAGTCCTCTGAAAATTCACCCGGTTGCCGCAGGTCCATCAGCAGTACCTCGGCCTTGCTGTACCGAAACCCGGGCCTAAAGATACGGTCGACCGCTTCTGTGACCAACCGGGTCATCAGCAGCGTGTCGCAGGTGGGATATGGAAGCTCAACCAGGGCCCCCTGAGCGTAGTGCGCCTCGTCCGGGTTGAACATGCCAGTGCGGATGCTGACGCGCATGCGCTTGCACACTGAACCCTGGGCCCGGAGTTTTTCCGCTGCTCGGGCAACGTACGTGGCCACTGCCTGCTTGATGGGCGCCAGCTCAGTAAGACGCTTCCCGAACATCCGGCTGCAGCAGATTTCCTGTTTCGGGGGCTCGGCCTCGTCCAGCTCCAAGCACGGCGTACCCGCCAGCTCGCGGGCAGTTTTCTCGACCACCACACTGAATTTCTGTCGCAGTGTCCAGGCATCTGCCTTGGCTAAATCCATCGCCGTGTGGATGCCCATCGCCTCAAGGTGGGCGGTCATCCGCCGGCCTACGCCCCACACCTCCTTCACTTCGGTATTCCGTAGCACCCAGTCGCGCTTGAACGGATCGGTGATATCCACCACTCCGCCGGTTTGTGCCTGCAGCCGTTTGGCGGTGTGATTGGCTAGCTTCGCAAGTGTCTTGGTGCCGGCAATGCCGACACCCACCGGGATTCCGGTGCACTGGAGAATCCTAGACCGCAGCTTTCGCCCGAACTGGGTCAGGTTTTCCTGAATACCCGATAGGTCTGCGAAGCACTCGTCGATGCTGTAGATCTCGGTGGCAGGCACCATCGACTCAATCAGCGTCATGACGCGCTCGCTCATGTCACCGTACAGCGCGTAATTACTGCTGAAAGCCATGATGCCGTGCCGGCGTAGCTTGTCCTTTGCCTGGAAAAACGGTTCGCCCATCTTCACGAAAGGCTTTGCATCGTATGACCTGGCAATCACGCAGCCATCGTTGTTGCTCAGTACGACGATCGGGGTCTTGGCCAGGTCTGGTCGAAACACCCGCTCGCAACTCGCGTAGAACGAGTTGCAATCGATAAGCGCAAACACCTGGTCACTGCGCATGATCACGAACGCTGTAACGCACAACGCCCCATACGACGAGATCATCGCCTTCCATGATGTACCGCGGCGGATACGCCGGATTCTCCGACTTGAGGATCACCACGCCGTCGCGTCGGTGCAAACGCTTGCACACCGGCTCGCTGTTAACGGCAGCAATGACAATGTCGTCGTGCTCTGCCTCACGGCCGCGGTCTACGATGACGAGGTCGCCAGAGTAGATGCCAGCGCCTTGCATGCTGTCGCCTTCAACTTTTACCAGATACACATGGGGCGCGCGGAGGTCGAATAGCTCATCAAGGGAAATATGACCTTCCAAATGGTCCGCAGCAGGCGAAGGGAAACCGGCTGGGACGTGAAACGAATACAGCGGTAGTGGTTCGGTACCGCCAGTGGGCGTACCAAGAAATGTGATGGTCATGATGGAAGGTCCAATGCAAACTGTATGCATATACAGTAAATCCGGCATCGGTCTTCCGGTCAATCCTAGCCGGCGAAAATTCTGACGGGCGAGAGGTGGGATATGTGCGGACGGTACTCGATCTACGAGTCAATGGATCACTACCTGCGCCAGCTATCGCTGGACCTGGTCGTGATAAATGGCTACGACCACGAGCCAATCAGTCGCTACAACGTGGCGCCGTCTACCCGCGTCGAGGTCATACGCCAGGTAGATGGTGGACTGTGCGTGGATCGGGTCAAGTGGGGATGGTCGCCATTTTGGGCGAAGGGGAAACGTCCTGATCCGATCAATGCTCGGGCCGAGACAGTGGTGACAGGAAAATTCTTTAAGGGCCTGTGGCCGAACGGCAGAGCCCTGGCTCCTGCAAATGGCTGGTTTGAGTGGCTACCTGATCTAGCGGACCCGAAGCGCAAACAGCCCTACTACATCACGGGCGCCGACGGCGCCCCGCTGTACTTCGCTGCACTTGCTGAGGTGCACCAGAGCCTCGAGCCGGATGAGCGCGATGGATTCGTGATCATCACAGCAGCAGCCGATCAAGGGCTCGTCGACATCCACGACAGAAAGCCCCTAGTGCTGACGCCAGAAGTGGCCAAGGAATGGTTAGACCCAGCCACAACGCCTGAGCGCGCGGCGGAGATCGTCGAGGCAGGATGCCGGCCCGCTCAGGATTTTCGCTGGTTCGCTGTAGGTAAAGCGGTAGGCAACGTGCGCAACCAAGGGCCAGAACTGATTGAACCGGTCAGTGAGGAGAGCCGCCAGGGCGACCTAGAGCTCTAAGCTGGTAGTCGGTGACTGCCTGGAATTGGGATTCTGCGATCAGTCGTAGTCGCTCAATCTTAAGGGGTGACGCGCCATCGGCCTGTGCTTGGTGATAACGCTTCAGTGCTTCGACTGCATCGGTGTACATCGGATGATCTGGGAACAGTAACGAAGGAGCTTTTGACATTACGGAGCCCTCTTTCAGCAGTCGCTTTTCAATGGATAGTATCAGGCGGATGCTTGGCTTCGATCAGCTGAAAATCGATGACTGCATGGTAGAGGGAGTCCGCGACAAGGCGTAGCCGCTCCACCTCTTCAGCAGGCGCGTTAGCGGCCTCAGCCGCCCGGAACTCCCTCATGGCGTCGATCGCCTGCTGAATCAGAGCCTCGCCGGCCTCAACAATCCCAATGAAAGAACGCTTGACCACAAGTCACTCCTAGCAGCTGATAAGAAGCATAGGGTAAAACGAGCCAAGCATCTGCAAAGGACAAAAAACTCTGTATTTCAGAACAGTTGACCCAACTCCGCTGGCGTCCAGTTCATGATAATTAACTCACCGGCCATCTCAGCCTTGCCCTGACGCTGGTTGGTCGTTGTGTAGCGAATATCCACGCACTCAAAGTGGAAGCCATCGAAAACACGGCGAATATCAGGGTGATCGTTGATGCTCACCATCACCTTGCCTTTGCATGTGCGCATGAACTCGGCCATGCGCTCATATTGATCGAACGGGAAGTCGACCCCATAGCCTGCGGTCTGCCAATAAGGCGGATCCATGTAGAAGAACGTATGCGCTCGATCATAACGCTCAGCGCAGTCGAGCCATGAAAGGTTCTCCACGTAGGTGCCGGCCAGCCTTTGCCAGGCTGCAGAAAGGTTCTCTTCAATGCGCAGCAGGTTGATGGCAGGGCCAGTGGTGGCGGTACCGAATGTCTGCCCAGTAACCTTCCCACCGAAAGCGTGCTGCTGCAGATAGAAGAAACGGGCCGCGCGCTGGATATCGGTCAGCGTCTCCGGTCTCGCCATCTTTTGCCACTCGAAGATCTGCCGTGACGACAGCGCCCATTTGAACTGCCGGACAAACTCCTCCAGATGGTTCTGGACTACCCGGTATAGATTCACTAGGTCGCCGTTGAGATCATTCAAGACCTCCACTTGGGCGGGTTGCGGGCGCATGAAATAGAGAGCGGCGCCGCCGGCGAAGACCTCGACATAGCATTCATGAGCAGGGAAAAGCGGGATCAAGCGGTCGGCTAGGCGGCGCTTGCCGCCCATCCACGGAATGATTGGGTTAGTCACTTTGCAAACCTTTACTGTATGGATGAACAGGTGCTAGGCTCGCCGTGCTTTGTGCACAGAGCGGGAGCCTTGGCTGGGCTTGCAGGTATGGTCTGCGGGTTCGGCGGTCAGCAGGGATGTTGACGCATCCCCGGTGGCCGCTCTCTTTGCATGAAGCCTTCGAATTTATTCGCGGGCGCTTACTGCCGCCCGCTTTGCGACTAGGGCGTCGTACTCACGCTCGCACTGCTGGCCGGCAACTCTGGCCTGGTCAAACGCTGCCGCCAGCTCTCCCGCTCTTTCATCAGCCCGTGCGAGCAGGTCGGAGAGCACCATGGCGGCGCGGGTGGCTGTCTGGCCTCTGGTGATAACGGCGGTATCCTGGCCGGGGCAACTGACGGCGGCAGCGAATTGGGAGGTTTCGCTGCGCAGCCGCTGGCCAGCAGCATCGGCGTCAACAGCGCCAGCATCAGCAATCGTTCGTTCTTCCTGGGCATGGGCTCTCGCCTCCTCCTGCGCTGCGGCGCGTCGTGTTTCTTCCTGCCGGGCACTTCGCTCGCCGATCACCTCGGCAAGCCGGTTACCGCTGTCTCGTTGCGCTGATGCCTCTCCGGCGTTCGCTCGCTCTACCGAGCGACCGTGCTGATAGGCCGCCCCGTGGGATGCCAGCAGTACAGCAAACGTCAATATGGCCCAGCCCTTCATGTCAGCGCCCGCCGTATACCTTCGTCGATCACCTCGGCCTTGTATGGGTTGCCGCCATTCTCGTGGACGATGATGCCCACCACTGCCTCCCGCAGAACCTCTGGCTTGGAGATGTCTATGGAGTCGCGTACCCCGACCCCGAGCCGCTTGGCGATGGCCTGCGCGTAAGCCAGCGTGTTGTTCTCGCTAGACGGCGCCCAGCGGCTGATGAATTCCAGCGGAGTATCGATACCAGAGCGGCCGACGCCTGGCATGCCATCTTTGCCCCCGTAGTTGAGCAGAAGCTTGCCCAGGGCACGGATGCCATTTTCAGCTTGGTCAAACCGGGCAAAGCGCGGCTTGGCCACGCCCTCCTCGACGCCCAACTGACCCTGCCAGGCATTCCGTGGGTTGAAATCGATATTGCCGGGGTTGTTGTTCCGGACGCCGCGAGGGGTTGCCATCATGCTGGCTCCTCCGCCGGCACTTGCGGTTCAACCTCGGCAGGCTCTTGGGCGGTGACCGTGACCTCAGCCTTGAAGACCTTGAGCACCTTCGCGGTGGACAGAACTACCCGTGGATTGGCCCGCAGCTCCTGAGTAGCAGCCGCTTCGGCCTCAGCCTCGGTGGCGAACTGGCGCTTGTTCAGCGGGTTGTAGTCGTTGATGGTGTCGATGACGATGAAAGGCATGGGTTTTCTCCAGGCAAAAAAAATACCGCCGGGCGGCGGTTGGGTTTGAGGTAACGCTAAGGGTCAGGCGGGCTGTGCCGGCCAGTCGATCAATTCGGGATAGCCGGGCTGCTCGGGCAGGCGATTCAATGCAATCCGGTAGCGCTTCCAGTCCTTGAGTGCTGCTGCCTCGGCATCGGTGGCTTCCTCCAGCTCAACAGCATCCTGGAGAGGCGCAATAGCGGAATCAGCTACCTGTCTGAGGCTCTGGATTTGCTGGGTCACCTTGGCCGCCAAGACTTGTGTGTGCTGCTGCTCCTTCATCTCCCGAGTCACCATCTGGCTCCAGTCGATCTGCATTTTCTACCTCAATGTTGTAGGGGGGGAGTTGAACAGTGCCATCGCCAAAGAGGGTGATGGCCTGAGGGAAGCGGGTCGATTCCGGAGCGTTTAATCCGTGGGGCAGGATTAGAGTGAACTCGAGTTCGCCATTCATCCGGGTGACCTCTCCCTTGAACCACTCGCTGTCGACAGCGCCAGGTGGAAGAGTTGCTCCTTCAGGGAGATTGGAGAAATCGAACTGCTCTCCGTTGAGGTACAGGACGTCTCCCGCTCGGTATAACGAAAGCGGATAGTCCCGATAGGATGGAGAAAAACTGATTTTCATTACTGCCAACTCCCTACTGCAATGGCCGATACAATGAATGCCTGTGCTACAGCTGGGCCGTTACGGACCCAAAGGGTGCAGGACGCCGTCCCCCAGTTCCCGGTGTGGATATAGCCGAAGTGATCCACGCTCTGCATTGGCTCAAATGACGCTGCGGGGCTGTAATTCAAATTGGCGAACGGCGCCGGGAATGTCCAAAGAAAGTTCCCTACCGCTGTCGCCCCCACCGAGGCCGTTTGAGCCCCACTTCCCCGCGGTAGCACGCACACCTGCATCCCATTAGCGAATCGGTAAGCCGTGCCGTTGGCGTTGGTGATCACTTGCTGGAGCGCTGTGCCTGACGCTACGTTGCCGAGAATAGCTGCTACAGCCGCTGCGCCGAGGCCCAGGCCTGTCCGCGCAGCAGCTGCAGTAGTTCCGCCCGTGCCGCCTTTCGCAACTGGAAGCGCTGCAGGTATCGAGTTACCACCGAACGCTGCGTAGATCTCGTCAAAGTTCGCAATCGCTTTGACCCAGGCACTGCGTCGATCATCGCCACCTGTACCGCTCGGCGCGGTGCCAAGGTTGATCACTTGTTTTGTCATTATGCTGCCTCAAAGTGGCTTCATTGGCCTGGACGCAAACAGCGTCCGCCCATTAGCCGTAAGCGGGTTAATGCCAGAGCCGTTATCGCAATACATCTGCAACACCGACCTGTTACTGGGCAAGAACCCGCCAAAGTTAGCGCGCAGTGGCTGCGTGGTCTGTCCGATGTTGGTTACCGAAAACAGCGCATTGGCCAGAACATAATCCTGATAGTTACCGGTCCAAGGCATCTGCTGGCTCGGGCAGTAATAGGCGCCACTCGCTATCGGATCGCCCGCTTGAACAAATGAACTGGAGGCTGGCTGCCCATTGAGTAGGGCTAGGTTAGCAGTGGTGACAAAAGTCCTGCTTCCAGAGCTGTTGCGGACCGATGCCCCGTATTCCCCCGACGGGGTAGACGGCGTTAGATAACTTGCGCAATACCAGTTGATCATCATGGGATAGAGCGCAGTCTCTCCGTGTGCCACCTGATTGTTCCAAGCCTTCAGCCGAAATCCCGTCCAGTTCCCAGGACTACCTTTGACCGAGAAGTTGCCCACCATCATGTAGTTGTCCGCGTTGAGAAAGACCAAAGGCCTTTCGTACGTGGTGATGGGCGAGGCGAAGTCCACATCGGCCCATTGGATCTGGTTTTTGCTTCCAGGACCTTGAAAGCCAATGTTGAATCTGCCGTTGTGGCGAACCGTGAGCACCTGGTTGACCGAATCGATCTGCGTGCGAATGTTGTTGTTCGACGCGCGGATGCCATAGGAGCCAGGAGCAGCGAATGGCTCGCCACCCAGCGAAAGGATCATCACTTGCCAAGCGCGGGTGTAGGGCTGCCGCAGCTGCAACTGCCCCGTCGAGAACCAGGCTTGAGGGCTGGTCGTGTTTTCGCCTCCGTCATACAACGCATCCACCACCACGAAGGACTGCGCCTGGATCTCCGGTATAGAGATGTACTGGTCGAATGCGCCGTTGCCGGTCACCTGCATCATCTTCAACGATCGCACCGAGGTGATCGTGGTATCGAGGGTAATGACCCCGGACGTGTCCCGCGTCCGAAGTCCGTACAGATCAGCCATCAGGTAAGCCTCCCCACCGCAGTACGCTCTATGCCGTTGGCGTCGTAGACGTACAAGCCGCCGTTATTGAGCAGCGTCGATCCGTTGGCATCCTGCCCACGAATACTCACGGCCCCCGTCACAAAGTTCAGCTCCAGCAAGGGCAGCCCTTGTGAGTTCACCGCCTGGGAGCGGATCGTCATGCCGGCCACGATGTTTTGGATGAACGCCTGGTTGATCACCGCCTGGTTGATGAACACCTGCCCGTTCGAAACAACAAACGGCAGGGTCACCTGCCCCGACGACTCGTCGACGATTGCGAAGCGCTGAGCGAAGGCCAGGATCTCTCCTGTTTGCCCATCGCTCCCTATTGCAATGCCGGCCATCACCCTCCGACCGCCTGTGATGGTTTCAGCCTTGATCGTGGTCATGGCCGAGACCCGTCCATCAACCCCGGCGATCGTCTCCGACACCTGCTGCACCGATGCACTCACAGCCTGCACCGAACCCTCCACATCGCCGACCTGCGACTGGACAGTGTCCACCCGCTTGCCCATGGCGACACCATCCTCAATCCGGGCCGACTGCTCGGTCCAGACACCGACCAGGCTGCCGATAGCGCCGGCCAGGCCGGTGCTATCGCCTTCCATTTCCGGGTTCACCTGGACATACAGCCCATCCAAACGGCTTGCCTGAGCGGTAATCGCCGTCCCTTGCTGGTTCACCGTGGTGTTGAGTTGGCTGATGGCCGTGGCCTGCCCGCTCACCGCCCGCGCGGAAGGTCCAGCCACGAACGGCGAAGGCGTGTTGCTCTCCCCCACCCGCTTCTCGATCATCACCGAATCGATGATGGCCGTGAGCCCGGAAACAGCGCTCATGTTGAAGTAGATGGTGACACCGACCTTGGCGCTGTCCGTGACTGTTACCGGGAAGGTCACACGTGTCCGCGTCGTCGGCAGGGCAAGCGTGGGCCCATACCGATGCGTGCCGTTGTAAAGCGAGATGCGCCCGTTGGTGGCAGCGCTGCACTGGATGTACATCGACACCAGGTACACGCCAGGCTCAATCCGCACGTTCCAGCCGGCCAGGTTGTTGGTCGGGCTCAGCATCAGAAAGCTATTGGTGCTGCTGCCGGCCTGGTAGCCGAAGCCGGAATCGGCATCCGGTACCGCCACCCCCTCCCGCGTCACACCGCTACCCACTGACGTGGCCGGAAGCGTGGTGGAAGTGAGCCAGCTGTAGTCATCCGCCAGCAGATTGGAACCACTGCCCCCAATGCCACTGATGGAGCTCTGGAGCTGGGTGACTGCCTGTCCCTGCGAACTCAGCGTGTTGCCCTGCTGGGTCACAGTACCCTGTAGGCTTTGCAGCGCGCTGTTGTCCGCCTTCCCTGCCACGGCGTTGTTCAGCTGGGTGATGGCCGATCCCTGGCTGGAGACCGCACCCTCTGTCACCGACACACGGGCGTCGACCGATTGCAGTGCGCTCGCCTGGGCATTGTCCTGGCCGGCGCGCTTGCGTGCGATCGGCGAGGACAGGAACACATCGGCCGCATCGCCTACCGATACGCGGAACGTCATCGCCATTCGCACACAGCCGGCCGGTACCGTGGCCTGCCCCGTCAGCTTCGTCCAGGATTGCGCAACATTCGTAAGGCGAACACCGTCACCTGCGGCGACCACCCAGTTGTGGCCAACGCTCGTTCCGTCGAGATCATAGAACTGAATCCACAGCCCATGCTGACGCGCCACGGAACTGTAGGCGTACAGCTCGAAGTCGTAGACCTCACCGCCAGCGACCGCGATTTGCGAGGTCACCGCGTTCTCCGGCGGCCGCACGTTCAACGCACTCTGGAAGCCAAGGTAGTTGTTGCCCGTAGACGTTGCCACGGGCCACTTCACCACCCGGGGTGACGGCGCCCCAGCAGGCACCGAAGCATCGTTGCGCGCCAGCACGCTGAACCCTGGCGAACCAGAGAACACCGGACCATCCGCAAACGCCGGGTTGAACAGCAGGTTTTCAGCCGAAACCACACCGACCGATGCCTTGATGTTGGTGATATCACTGCCTTGCGCCGTGATGGTTGTGCCCTGCTGGGTGACCGTGTTGGTCAGCGCCTGGACCGTTGACGCATCAGCCTTGGCGGCGACCTGGCTCAGTGCACTCGCGGCAGCGTTAGCGGCGTCCGTTGCCACCTTGTCAGTCACCGCGACCCAGGCACTGCCGCTCCACCGCTTGGGCGTGTTGGCGTTGCCCGTGGTGTCGATCCAGAGGTTCTGGGCCAGGCGGTCAGCCGTGCCTGGCGTGGCGCTCTGGATGATCACCTTGCCCTTTCCGCCCGCCAGGTCCGAAGCAGCTTGCGCCGCTTGCTGTGCCGCGGTGACGTTCTGGTTGGTAGTAGAAAGGCTGTTCGTCAGGCCGGTGATGGCCGAGACTTGCGAAGTCAATCCAGACTCGGTCTGCGACACTCTGGAGTCGAGCGCCTGGGTGGCCGAAGCCAACGCCGACTCGCCCGCGCCCTGCCGGCTAACCTTCAGATTGGCGACCCACATCTTGAAGCCAACCGGCGCTACACCCTCAGGCACAACATAGATCCTGAATCCAGACGCCCCAGCCGGGATCTTGTACTGCGCCGAAAGGAACTGCCAACCGCCAGTAGCTGCGACGTAGCCCAGGATTCGAATGTTGCCGACACCCATGGTTTCTCCGGCAGCATCGACCGGGGTGATAGCGATCTTCCCTGCGTTGGTCGCCGCGTTCTCACAGAACATGTGGCACGACAGGTTAATCACATCCCCAGCGTTTGCCCGACTGAAGATCTGGTAGGTATCGCCGATCTTGTTGGTCGACAAAAGCACGTTACCACCCCAGCCGGTATCGGCCGCCTTCTTCATGCGCCACAGAAGCCTCTCTGCAGGAGCATTGGGGGGCACGCCGGAATCAGTGGCGTTCGCATAGTCCATCTGGTAGATGGCGCCGTTTTCGGTCTTGAGTTGCCCTGCCGCGTTCCAGGTCGGATTAAGCAGCACATCCTCCTGAGCCGAGTTTCCTAGCGCTGCGCTGATGCTGACAATGCTGCTGCCTTGCGATGACAAGGTGTTGCCCTGCTGCGTCACAGTCGTTTGCAGCGATTGAACCGCCGAGGCATCTGCTTTCGTGGCGACCAAGGCGTTCGCAGCCGCAGCAGCGGCAGCCGCATCGGTAGCGACCTTATCGGTCACCGCGACCCACGCCGAACCGTTCCAGCGCTTCGGCGTATTGGCGTTGCCGGTCGTATCGATCCACAAGTTCTGCGCAAGACGGTCAGCTGCAGCCGGGGCGGCTGACTGATACAGCACCTTGCCCTTCGCTCCAGCCAAATCCGACGCAGACTGCGCAGCTTGCTGGGCCGAAGTCACGTTCTGATTGGTGGTGGTCAAGCTGCTCTGCAGACCGGTGAGCGCAATACCCTGCGAGGTCAATCCTGTTTCAGTTTGCACCACTCGGGCATCAAGCTGGCTGACAGCGTTTGCCAGGGCGCCGACCTGGCCGGCGCTGTTGCCTACCGTGAACGTGGATGGCTCCACGCCAGCCCCAACCTGCTCCTCAAGCATGAGGCGGTCCACCAGGACGGCAATCCCGTCCTTTGGATTGGCAGATGCAGACACGCACACGACCATCCGATCAGCTACAAATGCAGGGCTGGTAACATCGAACAAAACGCTATACCGAGCCCACTGATCGGTGATAGCAACGTCCTGGCCAGGCGCAAACCTGACCACACCGTCCGCGGTGATCGTGCGCAGGCTGACCTGCATCTGCTTGGCACCGGAAGTACTTTTGGCGTCCCAAGCCAGGATGTACTTCTTGTTCTTCAGGGCAATATTGGCACCCGAGTAAATGTTGTTCGGGGCAAAGTAGGTCGTGCCGGAGCCGGAAGTCTGGAGTAGCCGCAGCACATAGCCATTGAAGCCATGCGGGTCAGCCTCCACCGAGGCTGTCTGCCCGCCGCCCAGCACCAGCGCAGGCACAGTAGCGCCAAACACCGCGTACTCGGCAGGCATCAGGTTGGACCCGCTGCCCGCGATGTTCCCCACCGCTGCCTGCACATTTGTCAGCGCCGTTCCCTGCGCCTCGATCTTTCCCTCCGCGCTCGTCACCCGGGTACCCAGGCTATTCACGGCGGTTGCGTCGGCCTTAGTCTGCGCCAGTGCCAGCGCGTTGGCCGCGGCGGCCGCCGCATCGGTGGCCACCTTGTCAGTGACCGCTACCCAGGCAGAACCGCTCCACCGTTTGGGGGTGTTGGCCCCGCTGGTGGTGTCGATCCACAGGTTTTGCGCCAGGCGGTCAGCCGTCGCAGGGGCGGCCGATTGCACGATGACCTTGCCCTTGCTACCGGCAATGTCGGACGCCGCTTGCGCGGCCTGCTGGGCCGCCGTGACATTTTGGTTAGTGGTCGTCAGGCTATTCTGCAGACCGGTAATTGCACTCCCCTGGCTACTAACACCTGATTCAGTTTGCGAGACTCGAGCGTCGATGGACTGGACAGTCGAAGCAAGTGCCCCAACTTGGCCAGCCGTTGGACCGGCCACATAGGGAGACGGCGTATTGCTCTCACCGATGCGAGCTTCGACCATTACCGAGTCGATGATCGCGACAATTCCAGCCAGCGCATCTGTGTTTGGATAAATGGTAAGAGATACCAGCGCGCTACCCGTTACCGTCACAGGGAATGTTACCCGGGTTCGTGTCGAGGACAGTGGCACCACCGGGGAGTAGCGGTGCGTCCCATCGTACAGTGAGACACGGCCACGACTCTCCGCACTGACCTGGATATACATTGAAACCAAGTAGGTACCCGGCTCGATGCGGATGTTCCGCCCGGCCGCGTTGTTGGTAGCCGATAGCATCAAGTAAAGACTGGTGGTCACGACAGTTCCGGCATTGGTGCTGAATCTGTAGCCAAATCCGGTATCTGACTCAGGCACCGCAAGACCGGAAATTGTCGCATGACCTCCCGACGCAACGCCGGGCAGGAGTGCTGAGGTTAGCCAGCTATAAGGTGAAGGCAGCAGGTTGGACCCGCTCCCGGCAAGACTGCCGACCGAAGCCTGCACGCTCGTCAGCGCCTGACCCTGCGCAGTGATCGTGTTGCCTTGTTGGATGACCGTATTGGATAAAGCGGTCACGGTAGAGGCATCAGCCTTGGTCTGCGCCAGCGCGCTTGCCGCAGCCGCTGCAGCCGCCGCATCCGTGGCCACCTTATCTGTCACGGCCACCCAGGCACTGCCGTTCCAGCGTTTCGGGGTGTTGGCATTGCCGGTAGTGTCGATCCAGAGATTCTGGGCCGCACGATCGGCTACCGCCGGTGCTGTTGCCTGGAACAGCACCTTGCCCTTGCCGCCGGCCAGGTCCGACGCGGACTGGGCTGCCTGCTGGGCTGCAGTGACGTTCTGGTTGGTGGTGGTCAGGCTGTTGTTGAGGCCAGTGAGTGCCTGGCCTTGCGACGTGATCGTGTTGCCCTGCTGAGTCACGGTCGTGGACAGCGAATCAACAGCAGAGGCATCGGCCTTGGTCTGCGCAACCGACAACGCACTGGCCGCAGCGGCTGCCGCATCAGTGGCCACCTTGTCAGTGACCGCTACCCAGGCGCTGCCGCTCCACCGTTTCGGCGTGTTGGCATTGCCCGTCGTATCGATCCAGAGGTTCTGTGCCAGGCGATCAGCTGCGGCAGGAGCAGCAGACTGGACAATCACCTTGCCCTTCCCGCCGGCCAGGGTGGAAGCATCCTGCGCCGCCTGCTGCGCGGCCGACACGTTCTGGTTGGTAGTGACCAAGCTGTTTTGCAGGCCGGTCATAGCCTGGCCCTGAGACGTGATTACACCCTCTGCATCAGTGACGCGGGTCGACAGGTTGTTGACCGCCGAGGCATCGGCTTTGGTCTGCGCCACGGTCAGCGCGTTCGCTGCTGCCGCTGCTGCGTCGGTTGCAACCTTGTCGGTGACCGCTACCCAGGTGGTGCCACTCCAGCGCTTTGGCGTGTTTGCGTTGCCGGTGGTATCGATCCACAGGTTTTGCGCCAGCCTATCGGCTACTGTCGGCGTTGCCGACTGGACGATAACCTTGCCCTTACCACCTGCCAGGGTGGCCGCGTCCTGAGCGGCCTGCTGGGCAGCGGTTACATTCTGGTTGGTGGTGGTCAGGCTCGACTGCAAACCCGTGATCTGGGTCGCCTGCGAGCTGGTGGTGCCCTCCAGGCTGGTGACCTTGGTCTCCACGGTCTGCACGCGGGCGGCGAGCCCGTTGGCCGACTGAACAACTTGGCCGACATCGGTCCAGTAGCTGGCATTAGGCGGCGCGGTATTTTTCGGTACTGCCTTCGATGCCTGGTACAGCTTGCCGTCGGTGCCGAGCACTGTCTGGCCAGCCGTGTAGGTTTTGTCGGCGTTGTACGGCAGCGATTTGGCGATCTGGCTGACGCCGTCGATCTGTCCCTGCAGGTCCTGCGCGGCCTGGTCGAGGTCCTGCTGCACCTGCCGGGCCGCCTCGGCAACTTGGTTAATGGCTTGCTGAGCCTGCTGGGTGGCCGTGTCCAGGTTGGATTGGACCTGCGTGACCGCATCGCCCAGTTGGTCGGTGATCTCGGTGACCTGCTCGTCCAGCTCTTTCAGACGGCCATTTACCGAACCAGGCAGGCTTGGCGGCCCGGAAATCAGGGCGATCTCTTCGCGCATTGCGGGCGCCAGCTGGCCGTTGTCGATCTTGTCCTTCAGCGCATCGAGCATGTTGGTCACGTCCGTGGACGTGGAAGCCACCACTTTCAGGAAGGCGCTCACCCCGTAGGCGTTCTTTGACCGAACGAAATAGGCGTAGTTGGTGGCGAACGCCAGCCCGGTATGGGTCAAGGACAGGCCCTGGCCCAGGTAATCGCCCTGCGTGGCCTGTGGGTTGGTGGAGAAGAAGTATTCGTAGGTGCCGCCATTCAGACCATGCAGCGTGTTGCCCGGGATCAGGGTGATGGTGTCGATCGTCGCCTGTACCACGCACGATTCTGGGATCGGCGGACCATCGATGTTCACAGTGATGCTGGCCTCGCCGGAGCGGGTCATCGGGCCGAGGGCAGCCACGCTCATCGTGTAGCTGCCAGACGGCAGGCCGGACAGCGGGAGTTGAACGGCAGTCGCCGGCACCTGCTGAGCCTGCACCGCGGTAGTACCCTGGCGCACGGTCACGGCGTAGCCAACGACGGTACCGGCCGGCGGAGTCCAAGAAAGCACGCCCTGCACGACCTCGGCAGCGTCCTCGGTCGACCAGGTCAAATTGGTGGGGCTGCCCAAGCCACCGCCCGGCAGGCTGATAAAGCCTATAGGGTTGTACGGCTGACCCACGGCATCATCGAAGATGGCCGGCTCATTCTGGGACACCGACACGCTGCAGCCAGTATCGGCCGCCATCGACCAGTCGGTGACAATGAACTCGCCGACGATGTTGAGGGAAGGCAGATTGACCTTCACGGAGCGGCCAGGCCGGCAGTTGTAGCCCACGAAGTTCATCGGAATGCTGAGCGTGCCGCCAGCGCGCCGGCGCCGAAGCTCGATATTCGCCAGGCGCTGCGCCTGGTACGGATCGCTCACGTACGAAAACGCCAGGGTCTCGGCCGCCTCGCCGCCATCGGCTACGACCCACTCGGCCACGGAGACCTCGGGATAATCGGTCTCGGCCCATGCCTGGGACGGATCGATGAAGGTGCCGCGCACAGTGTTGAGGGCCGAATCGTTGGAAGGCTCGGTGCTGCCGGTGACGGTGCCGGTGACCATGTCCTCGGTGATCTCGAAGTCATATGGCCCGTAGTAGGCCCCCACCTGCAGCATCCAGCGACCGCCGACACGGATCAGCTTGCCACCGCACGCTGCCTCCAGCTTCTGCATGACCTGGGTGCGCGACTCGTCGGCGCCGATCACGCAGCCCGAGTGATAGCGCGGTGAAGTGGAGCCGTCCGGGTTGGCGACCGACTCGTCGCATACGCTGGCACTGTTGGCGAAGCTGGCGTACACGATCTCATCATCTGGCACGCCGCAGCGATTGCGCAGGAACCAGAGAATGTGCAGTGCCGTGTTCGCGCTGTATCCCGTCATGCCGGTGCGCGGGTCGTAGATATCCCGACGCCCACGGATGACGAAGCGGACGTCAGGAATGCCCGATGGGTACTTTTCCGCGCTGTACTTGAACGACAGACGAACGTAGGACAGACCCCGCCCGATCTGGGTGTCGCGCCAATCCGGGCAGTTGGCCTTCAAAAAGGCGTTTACCTGAGCTGGGTCGACGACAAGCTCATAGGAGGCATGTTCACCATAGGCCTGGACAACCTCTTCACCGAGATAGATATCCTCCAGGCCATCGATAGCCCCCTCAGACAGCACATAGACCATGTGCAGCCATTCACCATCGGTCTGGTCACCGGCTTGCTCCTGCCCCCAGGCCAGCACGCCGCCGGTGCTCACCCGACCCAACACGTAGCGGGCGGCAGCTTTTGAAGAGCGCAGGGTCTGGCTGGACGGCTCACTGGCACGCAGCGAACCGGTATCCAGCTTGTCCTGCTGCGAAGAGACGTAGAACGCCAGCGCGGCACCTGCCAGGGCTCCCCAAGGGCCACCCTGGGCGAAGCCGACCACGGCGCCGACGGCGATCTGGGCGACCTTGCTGACTGCTGAACTCATTCAACTCTCCAAACCGTTAACGGTTCACACTCGATACGGCACACCCCGTCAGGGGAAACCGACCAGAACTCATCTGCCCAGAACACCGCCACGCCACGACCATTTGGGCCGTCGTAGAGCGCGATGTCGCCTCGCTGGATCAATCCAGGCTGAACCCGGGTAAAGCAGCCATCCCAGGCGCCCTCTAACGATCCGTGCAGCTTCTTCAGAAGGCGCTTGGCGCCGGCCTCGGTTGAGTACTTGCCCCGGTAGGCCTCGGCAGGGTCCACACCGCACACCGCAACGGCGCAGTCGGCGGCAAACAGGCAGCAGTCGAATTCACCCCATGAAAAAGGCCGCTCTATGGCGGCCTTGATCGTGTGGGCAAGCTGCGTCGTCCAATCGCGCTTTCGCATGGTCACTTCTCGTAGGTGAACTTCGGGGCGTCCTTGGAGGCGCCCCAGTAGATGGGCCAGTCGGCAATTTGGGCGATCGCGAAGAAGAAGCGGTCATCCTGCCGGCGCGCGCGGTGGTTTTCATCCGTCCACCGCTCGGTACCAGTGCGATTCCACTCGGCCATTCGATCAATGAGCGGAACCGTGATGCTGTTGCCCGCCTCGCCATTGCCGGCGTAGGAGAACTTGGCGGCATCCATCCGTCCGCTGAACAGGATGTCGGCGGCGTAGGTGCCGTCCTCGGCGAACACCACGAACATGAGTTTGCCGGCCCGACCTCGACAGCCTTTCAGCGAGGTTTCGGTGATGATCTGGGTATCCAGGCCGTTCAACGTCAGGTCAATCGACATTGGCGAGCCTGAGTTGCTGCTCTCCTGTGACTGGCCGACGGCGCCGAAGCTGCCGACGCCCTGGTAGGTGATGCCGTCGATGACCAAGTCGCCGGTACCGGTGTGCGCGAAGACCATGCCATCAGGGAAATCGAGCTGGCAGGCATACACCGCCATGAAGTTACCCCTGGCAATGATGTCGACCACCGTTTGGCTGAAGGGGAAAACGCCTGTGGCCATCAGAAGGCCTCCCGAAACTGGAAGCTACCGTTTGACACCACCGGCTGGATGCTCCATTGGTTGGTGTCATCCATGCGGCGCATCTCGCAGTAGGGGTTCTTGTACTCGACCGGAGTGCCGGCGGCGATGGTCTTGCGCACACGCTTGTTCACGTAGATCACGGCCTTGCCGGCGGCGTCAGTCGAAGCTTGCTCAACGACCTCGAACATTTCGCCGCCGATGGTAATGTGGTCGCCGCGGCTGAACACCTGGCGGCTTGCCGTCATGCCCTGCAGCTGCAGGAACGTCGACTGGGCATTGGCCGAGGCCACGGTCGGAGCGCCGATGTTATCGGTCCGGGTTCGAGTGATCGACGGAACCTTCACCGTGCCAAACATGCCGTGTAGGCGGCCCAGCAGCGATGTCAGCTCGCGCTCTTCCTCTTCGTAGAGCACACCAAAGTTGAGCGTGCACATCCAGTACGAGCCCGGCTGCGCCACGATCTGCTGGGAATTCGACAGCGACGAGGTGAACGCCCGGTTGTTGTAGACGATTCCCCAAGTCACCTCAGTGGGTTCCAGGGATTCCGGCCATTCCTCCGCCATTGGATAGCTCCAAGAAAAAGCCCGCCGAAGCGGGCTGGATCAATCATCTGCGCTCGAGCAACTGCCTCGCCGCACCATTCGTTTTGAAGTCTCTCAGCATCAGCTGGTAGCCACCCTGGGCGCCGTCCAGCGCTACCTTTCGGATATCCTCTTTGGACAGAGCGCCCGCCCCATTGCTGAAGTGAAAATGCTGAGTGATGCCGCCGAAGCTGATCGAGGAATTCCCGCCGGCATCGCCCGCGCCTGCGGCCATCACGCCGAGCGAACCATCCGGCCCGCGGTGCAGCGGCAGGATTGCCTCTGGCCCCGCCTCCGCGAAGATGCCCGCCCCCTTGGCGAAGGCGAACATCTGCGGGCTGTCGTACACCTGGCCAGAGTAGGCAGACAGGCTGGGCGACTCGTAGACACCGCCCTTGGCATTCTTCACGAATGAGCCTTCGCTGAACCCCGTCATGGTGCCCTGCCCCAGTGCCGAGCTGCCGCCACCAAGGAAACCGAATGCCGAACTGAGAAAGCCGGCGGCGGCCTGGCGCACCTGGATGCGAATCAGGTCCTCGATGATCGCGTCCGCGAAGTCTTTGAACGACGCCTTCCCGGTCTTGATGAACTGGACAATGCCATCTTCAAGGTTGCTGAACGCATTGGTGAATAGTTCCTGTGTCTGGCCAGCGACATCGGCAGCGCTGTCGAGGTAGTTCTCCAGGGCTGCCGTGGCGCCATTGGACCAGCTCGACTGCGCCTCATCGACCCGTTCGAAATAGGTCTGTTGGGCAGCGAGACGCTTGTTAAGCTCGTCCGTGAGTACCTGCGTTTCCTGTTGGTACAACTCCGGACTGATCTGCCCAGTGTTGCGCTGCTCGTTCAGGGCGTTTAGGTCTTCCACGTACTTCTGGCGCATCGCCAACTCTGCCCGCATGCGGTCGCGAGCTTTGTCACCACGGCCGATGCCGGCCAGGTCCTGATCGTAGCCATTGATCGTAGTCTGGGTGCTGGTCGCCTGTGCCGACTTGAATGCACTGAGCTTGAGAGCGTCCTCGTTAGCTTTCTTGATCTTGTTGAGCGCGTCTAGCTCGGCAGCCAGCTCCAGCAAGCGCTTCTGCTGAGCGTTCGACAGATCGCCGAGCTTGCCCTCCTGCAGCTCGAAGGAAAGCTTCGCGACTTCCGTCGCATCCTTCTGCTTGTCGCCAGTGGTGTTGATCAGCTGAATCTGCCGTTTGTAGCCTTCCTCGGCGGACTCGAAATCCTTCAGCTGTTTCTTGGCGGACTGCTCGGCCTCAGATGAGCCCTTTCGGCGCGCCTTAGTGGCTTCGTCGTCGGCTTTCTTCTGGGCATCTCGTGCTGCTGCAACTGAAAGGATCGCCGCCTTTTCACCTTCCGTAAGGTCGGTTCTCTCAGCTATGTAGCGCTTGGCGGCATCGGTGTTGGTTTTGTCCTGTGCTGAGGCTAGCTGCTTCAGCTGTTGATCAAGGTACTTTTGAGTTTCCTGGGCGGCCGCCGCCCTAGCCGCCGCGTTCTGCCTCTCTGCTTTCGTATTGGCGTCAGTTTCACCTGTCAGCTCAGCCATGGCCTCCTTGAGTCGGCTGATTACCTCAGCCTTCTCAGTTGCTGCGCCGCCGCTCTCCTCAAGCGCATCAGCCATTTCAGAGGTGACACCTGGCACCTCCCTGATTCGATCAGCTACTTCCTTCCAGTCAACAGCCATGCCATCAGCCTGATCAGCTGAGGCCTTCTTCACGATTTCCATTGCTGCCTGGAACTCGGCAGGCAGAGGCGCTATCCCTCCCATGAATCCGGCAGCGCCAGCCAGCCCGGCATTAGTTAGGCTGCTCTGGAACTCGAACGCAATCGATCCGGCTGCAGTCGTCAGCTCGCTTTCGGCATCCTGAATCGAGGCCTTGAGCTCGCGAAGGGTGACTGATTGGGTGGCCCGATTCAGCTTGTTGAAGCGCTCGACCAGCTTATCTATTGGATCGTTGAGGTCGCCAAGCTTCTGCTCAAGGACGCTAGTATTGTCCCGCAGCGTGAGGAAGGCCGTTGCCGCACCAATTGCCAGGGCGGCGATGCCCGCAGGGCCACCGAGCACGCCCATTAATCCAAGAGACGCCCGACTAACCGTCGCTTGCGCAGCAGCGACCGCGTTCGTTGCTCGGGTTTCGAGCATCCGCGCCTCAGCGAGCTGTAGAGACATCTGGGTTTGCACAGCAGTGCCGCGCGCCGCAATGGCCTCTTTCTCAGCCAGAAACACGGCTGTTTGGGCCTTCTGCTGTTCTGCCTGCGCGGCAAGCAACACAGCAGTTGCCTGGGACTTCCGTGCGATGGCGTCCGAGATAGCGCTCCTGGTCGCCGCAAGTGAAGCTGCGGCACTACCCGCCAGACTTCGGGCGTATCCCGCAAGTGCCCCAACAGCTACAACACCAGCAACGTTGGCAAGCGATTCGAAGTTATCTCCGATAACACTGATACCCTGAGCCAGAACCCCCGTTCCATCAGTGGTCTCATTCAGGCGACCGATGTAGACGGAGAAAGCGTTGCTGAGATTCTGCAGTGCATCACGAACCGCTACGCCCATGCTGTCGGCCAGTTCACCGTTTGCCTGTGCCGACTTCTGTAAGCCCTCGGTGAGGATATCCAGACTGAGCTTGCCGTCTGCACCGAGAGCGCGGATCTCCTCGGCACTCTTGCCGGTCGCTTTTGCTAGCGTGTCTACGATGGTTGGCATCGCCGCTAGGATCGACTGCCAACCATCGGCCTCGACCTTGCCAGTCTGCAGCGCTTTGGAATATGCATCAATTGCAGAGGCGGCTTTGTCAGTGCTGGCCGAGTTGGTCACAAGCAGGAAGCTGAAACTGTCCATCACATCCAGCGCTTCGCTGGTGTTGTACCCCATGGACTTGAGGCTGTCTGCCGTCCGGATGTACAGCTCTTGAGCTTCATTCAGAGGGCGATAAGTGCGTTTTGCCGTATCTAGCAACCTGTCCTGCACCAGGTTGTATTCGTTGACGCTGGAGGTCGCCAGCCCCATCCGATCCGACATCTGAGAGTAGGAGTCGGCGACATCGATAATGGACCGGGCCGAGGCAGCGCCCACCGCCACGGCTAGAGCATTCTTGATCAGTGCGCCGGCACTCTGGGCACTCTCCCCCACCCGATCAAAGCTCTCGTCAATTCGAGCCAGGCCGCGGTCTATCGCCGTGGCACCTTGGGCAACAGTGGACTCAGCTCTTGCGATTTCAGAGCGAAGCTGAGCAGTGGTCGCTTCAATACGGACCAGCATCCCCTGGATGTCTGAATCTGCCATGCCGATCTCCAGGCAATAAAAAACCCGGCATCGCCGGGCTTAAGAACATTGAATTCTCATATCAATCGGGCCGTCTATTCGCTCGGTTCGCGGCATCGGCAACTTTTCTGGCTCGCTTTTCGAGGCGCTCTTGTTGCTTTACCGGGTCATTCAGATAGCGCAGCACGAGAGCTGCAACAACGAGAACGATGGCAGCTCCGAGACAAAAAACCAAAAAAGCTGCCCCTCCGGCGACCACGACAGTCGCGATTACCCCCAACATCCAGGGAGCAATCAGGACCATGATTACTAGAAGCCCCAGTAGGATAAGTAGCTGCATGGATCCATCCCCAAATCAAATCGGGGTATAGGATAACTCCCGATTCCAACTCAAGCAGCCTTTCTGCCCGTTAATGCCTGTCGCAGCTTCTCTGCCACAGTAGTAGGCTTAGGCTTATCCTGCTGCCCGCCCACCTTGCCAGCGCCAAATGGGTTCGTCATTTGCGCCCACTCAATCCTGGCGTCCATCGCCATGAACAGCTCGGGCAATGGAGTGCGCCACGCCGTGTCGGGTGACCATCCCAGCCAGCCTGTAGCGATCGAGAACAGCCGGTCGACGTAACTTCCGTCCTCAACGGCGCTTACGCCGTCCCGGCTTGATCCTTTCCCTTTTCGACGCCGCGAGGGTTATAGAGGGCGACGATGAATGCGTTCAGCTGCGTCGACACCTCCAGTACTCCAGCCTGCCAGACCTTCTCGGTCAACGCTTCAGCCGCTTTCCCCTCCAGTCCGGAACCGGCGGCCAGGATAATCGCGCATCCCTCCACGCTTAGGGCGTTAATCGTCTGCGATGCACCGCGGAGGCCGCCAAAGCGGCTCTCGATTGCTCGAACGGCCTTGAGGGTGGGCTGCAGGGTGAATTCCTCATCGCCCAATTTCACTGTCACGGTACCGTGCAGAGTGTTGTTCATTGTTCAATCCTGTGAGTGCGGGGCCGGAGCCCCGGCGCTGTTATGGGGTGACCGGTGCCGGCAGCAGCTCGAGGATGTCCGAGTTGATGCCGATGGTGACGTTGCGGCGCACGACGTTGTCAGCAGCACCAGGCGCGACGGTGTTGTTCATCACCTTCCCGCGGAAGTAGAACGTGGTTGGAGTCACAACCGGCGAGGCATCCGGATCTCCGTCGTTGAGGGTGACCTTGATGTTGTAATCGCCCTTGCTCCGGTCCTTGTGCGCGGTCTTCACGGCTGTTTGGCCGGCGTCGCCGTTGTCCAGGCCCACGGTGAGTGTCAGGTCGCCCGCGTCAGCGGTGCCCTTGTACTTGCGAACACGGCCATCTTTCAGGGAGGTGAAGGTCACGCTGCTGAAGGTGTCGCCGAACTCGCCCAGGTCTTCAACCTCGCCAACTTCGACATAGGTGTCGGCTTTGTACTCGGTTTCGGTGTCCGCGCCGGTCTTGCCGCCGATGAAGAAGCGGCAGCCGGCGGCTGTGTTGAGGTTGTCGTCGGCCATGAGGGTTCCTCCAAAGGCACATTGGATAAAAGCCGCGGCGCGGCCGGGTAGGTGGTTCAGTGGGTGGTGATCACGCGGACGGTGATCGAGCCCTGGTAAGTGATGCCGTCGGCGTCGCGCTGAGCGTCGGCCTGCTCGACCCGGACGGATACCGCGCGGCCCACCTCCAGCGGGAGGCGGCGTTCGTCGAGTGCGGCGATGACCTCGCCGTTGATGCGTTTGACCTCGGCCTGGCCCACGGCATCGGACCAGACCGACAGGTACAGAAGGCGCGTCTCACGCTTGCGGCCTGAGATCGGGCTGCTATTGACCGAGACCTCCCGATCAATGGAGACATAAGGCATATCCGCGTTCAGTGGTGCGCCGTCGTAGATAGGGCAGCTGACCTCGGCCGTGAGCCTGGCAAAGATCGCTTCCTGCAAGGCCAGTGATGGATCAGCCATTGCCTACCCCTTGGCTTGCCTTTCGCAGCGTTCGACGCACCGCAGCTTCGATGTCTGCCATAACGTACTCCCGGTTGACCTGCATCGACGGCCGGAGCCACGGGTGGGCAGGCCTGGCCGGCATGGCGGGATACTTCCCGAAGAAGTGCGTGCCGTCGCTCTTGTTAGAGGGCTTTCGGTTGCGGTTGCCAGCGCGCTTTCCTCCAAGGTAACCCTTGGTCCCGTACTCAATGAACCGCAGGTAGAAGAACCGCCGGTTGTCGCGCTTGCCGCGGATCCCGATCTGAGCGTCCAGGCCACTGGGCGAGACGTACAGCCGCAAGGCTGCAGCGGCGGCGCCGGTATCCTTGGGCATCAACTGCCGCTGGGTCTCCAGGATGCGGTTAGCCGCCTCCAGCATTGCGGGCTGCAGTTCGTTGTCCATCGTCCGGTGGATATTACGTAGCGTGCGGCGTAGCCGGATATCGCCGCGAATGCTTGACCGGCGGGCCATGGCTTACTCCTTGGCCTGGTCGGCCTTCGCTGGCTTGGCGGCCTTCTCGTCCACCGCCTCGGCGTAGCCGCGAGCAATCAGCCCCTCGCCGTACTCCTTGGCGACTTCGAACTCTTCGCCCTTCTCTCGTTCGCCAGATGCGCCCGTCAGCGGGCCCAGTGCTCGGATTTTCATGGTTCACCTCATGGATTCGGTACCGATGAGCAGAGCAGCCTCATCAGGGTGTTCTCGTTGTCCGGCAAAACTGCCTCGACTTGGTAAGTGACCCCACGGCGCGTCAGACGCGACCCGGCAATGATGTCTGAGCGCGGCCTACCGATAATCTCGGCCGTGACAACAGCACTCAGCTTTTCAGCAACTGCTGTTACGCGCCCAGTAGGGGTGCGGACTTCGCCCCACATTTCAGGGTGAACTGCAGGACGCCACGTCACTGTTGCTCCCCCAGACTTATTGCGCTCCTCATGTCGGTGGGTCACCTCGAACAGGTGACGTAGCGGGCCGGCCCTCATACGCCCCACCCGATACGATGCGGGGTCAGGAGTGCCTCGGAGCCCTTCGGCATCTCAGTGGCAATGGTCCCGGTCACAACATCCTCACGGTTGGCGTAAAGGTGGCCAAGGATCAGCAACGAAGCGGCCTTGATCTGCTTGTTGCAGACCATTGGAGACTCGCCGGCATCCCCGGCGGCGACAGCCTCATCCAGCGCCTGCTGGTCCGCATAGAAACGACGGTTCAGATAGTCCATCGCCTGCCCTTCGGCCGCCTCGATCAGGAGCTCCAGGTAATCGTCATCGTCGTCGGGGTCCCGCAGGTGATGACGGGCAATGGTCAAACTGATGACCGACATACCCTCACTCCTTCAGTGATTCGAGGGATGCCAGATTCCGCTGCACCAGCTCTTCAGCGTGCCGGCGCGGCACTGTATACGCCGGGCCGCCGCGACGGCGAAGCTCGCCTTCATCCATGTATGACCGCAGCGGATAGATCTGAAGAGTCGCAGGATTGAGCTTCACCTGATCCTCTGGTGCCAATGAATCAGCGCCGGTGCTGCTGTCGACCAAGGATGATGCGGCCTGGTTGGCGTCTTCGGATGCCGCAGCGTCAGCTGCGGCGATGCCAGCGCTGGCACCCTGACCGCCCGTGACGACATCCGACCCAGTGCCAGCAGCCATTTGCGCTTCTGGCAGCACCTGGTTTGAGCCTTCCGCTTGGCCTGGAGCAACTACGGGGACACCCGAATTGCCAGGGTCACCGCTAGCTGGACCGATCGCACCGCCAGGCGAAAGAGGCGAACCGGCAGCCCCAGACGGGCCGCTGCTGGTATCAACGGTCGAGACTGGATCCTTCGCATCAGTCGTGGATGCTGGTGTTTCCTGTTTACGTGCCATTGGATTACTCCATTGGGGCGCCATTTCTGGCGCCGCGTTGCGGAAGGGTTAAGGCGTGACCAGCGGGCCAGTGACAAACGCTTCGTCGCGATAGATGGCAAAGGCCAGGCGCTCTTCAGCGCGAATCGTTGCCATGTTTTTCTCGAAGTCATCACCGTTCTCGGTCGAGATCAGCACTTCGATTTCCATGCGGTCGAAGATCTGGGCGCCGAGCTTGAACGCACCGACGAGGAAGTCGTTCTGTGTCATGGCCTGGGTAGAAACCACAGGGCGATTCCAGAGTTTCGCGTTGGTGCCTTCCTGAGGCTGGCCGATGATGTAGCGCCCCTCGCCGTCCTTAGTCAGCTCAATGGCCGCCCAATCGATCGGGTTGAGCACGATGCCGTCGGATGGGAACTCGGCCAGTTCGGCCTGCAGCAGCGCCAGGCGCAGGCGGTCAATGCGCTGCTCGCCCACTACAGCTACACCAGCCGGGGCGGCGTACAGTTGAGCAACGGTCATGAGGCCCTGCAGGTTCACGCCAGTGCCGTTGCCGTAAAGCAATTGAGCTTCTTCCGCCATGGTGAGGCCGTAGCGTGCACGACCGTCGATATAGCTCTGCAGTGCCTTGGCGTCGTCCAGCATCTGGCGGCTGGCTTTGAATAAATGGGCGATGGTCCGCACGTTCGCCGTGGCCAGGCCGAAGGTCAGGTCGGAGTACGGCTTGGCAGTGTTCTCCGCCACAGTGCGGGCGTTATTGACGAAACCGGTTTCACGGACGTACTCGATGGAGTTCGATTCGGTGGTACCTGGCGCGACCAGGTCGCGGACGGTCAGTCGGCGCTGAGGCGGGGCAATGATCCCTGGCAAGCGCTGAGTCTGCACCAGGTCACCGCCGGTTGCGGTAGTGATGGCCGCGCGCGGCACGGAGACACGGCGGGAACCACGGAAGGACGAGTTCATGTCCTTCATTTCTTCGCTCTCGATCACGAGAGCGCCTACCGATTTCTGCGGCTCTTCCTGATGGCTCCGATCCCGGCTTGCATTCACCAGTTTCTGCTCTGCCTCGCCCAGGCGCGCCTGAAGCTCGCCCTGCTTGGTCAGCAGTTCATCGACCTTGGCACGCGTTTCGGTATTCATTTCACCGGAAGCCTTGATTTGCTTCTCGGTCGCCTCGGCCTGGCTTTTGATCTGATCGCCAATGCCCTTGAGGCTGGCGTTGAGTTCCTTGACTTGGGCTTCAAAGTCCATGGTCACTTTCCTTTCAGAGAATTGAGGAGATTGGTTGCCGCGCTCAGAGAGGCGGAGAGGTCTGGCGCGACAGCGCTGGGCTTATCGGTCGAGGCAGCGTTATGCGTGCCCCCGCCGGGAGCGCGAGGCATGCCGGACTTGAAATTGGCGAACAGTTCGCGGCGCTCGGATCGAGGCATCCCCCCCTTGGCCAGAGCGACATCCATGGCCTTGAGCGCATTGTTCTGGGCCGCGTCCTCGGTTTCGCGTTCGGTAACTTCGCTGGAAGACAACACCCCAGTCGCCAGGCCAAGCTCCACGGCGCGCTTACCACGGATATAGGTTTCGTCGTCCATCAGCTCGGCCATGTCCTCCGCCGACTGCCCACTCGTCTCGGCGTAGAGGTCAGCCATCGCGGCATCGAACTCCTGCATATCGTCGGCGATATCACGGAGGTAGTTGCGATTGCCGGCGAGCCAGGTCCAGCAGTTGTGGATCATGAGGAAGGCGCTGCTGGCCACCTCTCGCTTCTTCCCCGCGAGGAAGACAATCGAAGCAGCGCTCGCCGCCATGCCGAGCACCTTGGTGGTGACCTCGTGGCTGTGTTCTTGAAGGCGGTTGTAAATGGCAATGCCTTCGAACATGTCACCGCCTGGCGAGTTGATGTAAACGGTGACATCACGCTCGCCGATCGCCCGCAAGGCGGCGTCGATTCGTTTCAGCGTGACGCCCTCGCCATACCAGTCTTCGCCGATCACGCCGTACACGGTGATGGTGTCTGAGGTGTTCTCGACGGCCGCCTGGATCGCGGGATTCCATTTGTCGAGCGCGCGCGGGCTCATCTCGCTGCGCAGGCCGCGAGACTGGATCTTGTGCTTCATGGATTACTCCCGTGATTTACTTTTCGGGCTGTTGGAGCCAGTTCATCAGAGCGGCCCTTGCGGCCTGCCCATCTTCTTGCTTACCCAGCTGGTCCAGCGGCACCAGATTCGATTGCACGGTCAGCACGTCGCCACCTGGCATGCTTGGAAGGTTCTCTTTCCGCCGCCCTTCGTTTCGGGTCAGGTAGCCGTTCTGGCCCATCGTGCTGAGATAGGCTGCCCGACCGGCGCTGTCCGCACGCAGGAACGCTTCAAGTGAGTACTCGGCGTAGAATTTGATCCGGTCAACCGCCGTCATGCACCACTTGTTCACGCACTGCTCGATCGGCGCGGTGAAGGACATGATGCAGTACGTAAGAAACGCGATCTGCTGTTGCTCCAGGCCGGTCCCCCAGTTGCTGCCCTTGTCGGTCTTCATCACCATCCAGGGCGGAACGCCGAACCATCGGCAAATTTCCTCGATGCTATGCCCTCTCGACTCCAGCAACTGCGCATCGGCAGGGTTGATCCCGATCATCTCCGGCTTCACGCCCTGCTCAAGTACTGGGCTCTTGCCGGCATTCAATGCCCCGGAGATTGTCTTAACGTACTCACGAAACTCGACGCGCTGAGCCGGGTTAAGCGTCTTGTCGACCGAAAAAGCGACTGTGGGCATCATGCCGTTGCGGAATGTGCTATTGGCGGCATCATCTGCAGACATCGCAGAACCGAACACATCCGCGCCGTACCGAATAGCAGAAAGGCCAACTCGGCCATCCAGGGTGAAGGCTGGGATGTGAAGCATGTCCTGCCGCTGGATCTCTCGGCGCGCTCCCTTTCGGGGCCTGAAGAAATACCTGAGTCGTCCATCGTCGTCGAACTCAAGGTCGACTCTCGACGGCATCAGGAAGTCCAGGGCAATGACGCGCCCAGCGGAGCGATGGATCTCGCAGTAGGCGTTGCCCCACAGCAGCATCGAGGCGACGACTGCCTGCCAGAAATGAAAGGCAGCCATGTCTTCGTTGGGGCTGTTGTGCACAACGTCGTACAGCGGGAAATCACGGGCACTCTCTCGGCTACCATCGGGCATCCGCCGGTAGATGCTCAGCGGCAAGCCGGCTACCGAGGTCGAGATGATACGGACGCATGCCCACACGGTGGACAAGCGCATGGCCTTGTCGACGCTGACTGACTTACCACTACTGGACTGGGCGCCATTAAAGGGACTCCAGAAACCGCCATCCGACAGCTTGATGGTCTTGCCCAGCCATTCGCTCATACTGGCTGAGGGCTTGGTGGCAGCAGCGCCTAAAGCCTGGGATAGGGTTTTAATCACTGACAAGCCCTCTGCGGATGAAGCCAGCGATGCAGAAGAAGCTCAGCGATCCGGCCAGCAAAGCCCAGCCGGTACCAGCCAGCATCCAGACCCCGCTGCATGCCAAGCAGAAAGCGACCACTGCGCAGGCGATGAAAATATGAAATGCGTTCATGCGATCAGTGGGTCCCGAATGCCAGCCATAAAGTTGTCCATTCCCCCGCGCCCCTCAGGATTGAGGCTGATCAGAGAAACGGCGTTGAATGTAGCCATCAGCGGGTCGATCTTTGCCGTGCCCGAGGCCTGCTTGGTGATCAGGAAGGCGTTCGCCGAGGGCACCCCTTTGGCGTTGCCGCATGACCAAGCCATCAGCGGCTGGCCGCAGTGCAACAAGGTGCCCTCGGCGAGCTTCCGCTCAGTGGTCTTGATTGCACCGGTAAGCTTCCAGCCCTGGGAAATACCGACGATCTTGTCTTCTTCAACGTCTGCGTCGGCCAGGGCATCAAGAACTGCGCCGATCCCTGCCGGGTCGAGCCCCACCTTATCCAGCAATCCAGTTGCATTGACGCGGGCAACAATGGCTGCGAACTGCTCCACGTCATCACCGATACGCTCGACAATCGTCAGGTCACCGGCTTTTTCCAAGTCCCGGAGGCGCGGTGCCTCAGATTTGCGCCGTTCTAGGACGGAGGGGTGGGCCCAGGCGTGAGCCCAGTGGAACCATCTTCGGGTACCAGACTCCCGCCCAATCACTGCAAGACCGAGCAAGTCATCCAAACCGCCACCGTCGCCGCCAACATCGATTACCTCGCATCGCGTGAGGATTTCATCAAGGCTGAGCCAGCTTGTACTTTGGGGCTCCCAGAACTCCGCGCCGACCCAGGCGTCGGACATCAGTGCGAGGCCGATTTCGATGTTGAGGTGCTTGGCCAGGAAGCCGCGTAGCTCAGCCTCGCCGTCCAGTTCAGCCTGCATAAACAGGCGCTCAAGCGTAGGTCGGTCAACCGAGTAGTCGATGTTGGGATTGACCAGGTGGAAGTTCTCAGGCTTCCTCGCCTCGCCGCTCTTGATCATCTCTTGAGAGAACTCATAGATGATCGGCAGGAAACGGTTGTCGTCGATCCGGCCATCACGCACGCCGCGAGCGTAGTTGAGCTTGGAGCGGAACACACCAGCCGGTGGCTCGTTTGACTGGGTCGTCAGCCAGATGATGAAGCCTTCAGGTCGCGACAGCAGACCACCAGTAGCCTCCCGGATCATGTCAGCGGCTTTGGGGTTCTTGCCGAATAGCCAAGCCTCATCGATGAGGACGCCGACCGCCTTCTTGCCGCCAACCACGTCGCTATCCGCAGCCACTACCTTCAAGGTGGCGCCGGTCTCACGATGAGTGATCAGCCGCAGGTGCGGCTGGACATGCAGCAGCGCTTTCAGCTCGTCGTCATTGTTGACCATGTCCTTGGCCGGGATGAACGAGTTGTCGGCAATCTCCTTAGTCGGCGCCAGAATGATGAACTCAGCTGAAAGGCGCCAGTTGCGGATCAGTGCTGTCAGCATGATCCCTGCTGCAATCGTGGATTTACTGTTTTTTTTCGGGATGCAGAGCATCACCTCCCGAATCAGACGTTCGCCGGTCTCGCTGTTGTAGCTGCCGAAGATGGCCCCGGCAAACGCCAAGACCCAGGGTGCGCAAGCGGCTTCAATGGTGGGGCTGCCCGGGGCATCGACGATCTTCAGCCCCTTGAACACATCGAGGCCGGCTTCAGCTTCGTCTGGAAACAGCGGCTCAGGGATGATTGATTCGCCCGCAGCCAGGCACCTCCACCAATCCGGGCAGGCCGTTGTCCATTGCATAGGTCAATTCTTCACTACGGAGAGGGGTGGCTTGCCTTGGGAGTACTTGCCTTTACCGACCTGTTTGGCGGCCTCGGCCTTCTGCTCTTTCTTGCCCTGGTCAGCGACCTTGCCGTGCACATAAGGCATCAGCGTCTTGGCCGCTTCCAGTCGCATACGCATGTCGGCGCCTTCGGCGTTCATCAGCTCAGTAAGGAAGGCTCGCGGGTCGTCGGTCTCTGTGAGAGATACCTCGCCGGGCTGCTCAAATTCCGGCTGTTCAGCTTTAACTTTTCGCGCAGGTTTAACTTCGGTGCTGGTTGCCTGCTTTTGCTTCAGGCGTCGCCCGACCTCTGCGAGCACGTCGGGGTCCTTGGCTAACTTGGAGCCCGCTTGCGACGCGGTCTTCTCCGAATATCCGGCAGCAATCGCCGCCTCACGATTTGTGGCCCCCAACAGCAAAGCGTCAACAAACCGCCGCTTCTTGTCGGTTAAAGCCATGGTTAACTTTTCCTGAAACGGGAAAAAATGTGTACGTGGGGTCGGTGGCGGTCTAGCTAGATGAGAATCCCTAGCTTTCGCCCCCCTACCCCTTTAGAGGCACGTCACTGGCGTGCCTCTAGCTCTCCGGGCTGGGTTTCGGCGATCCGCTGACGTGTCAGCCACCCAGCCCCGCCGCCTCCTCGGCCTGCTTGACGGAGTCGTGGCAAGGCTTGCAGAGACTCTGCCAGTTGGCCTGGTCCCAGAAGAGGGCCATGTCGCCACGGTGAGCAACGATGTGGTCGACAATCCTGGCGGCAGTTGTACGGCCGTTCCGCTCGCAGTAGATGCATAGCGGGTTGTCACGCAAATACTGCTCTCGCGCCTTCTGCCATCGATAGTCGTAGCCACGCTGGGAGCTGGTCATGCCGCTTCGCCAACTGCCTGGTGTGACCACCTTGACCCGCGAGCCTGCGCTTTCCTTGATGCGCGGCCCCAGTGTCCTGAGCCTGGCCATCAGCGCACCTCGACCCTGATGCCGCGCTCCATCCACCGGAATACACGGCCAAGGTCCGGCTCGCGTCCGGAGATGTGGCTGATAGCCAGGACGCCGGCCAGGTAGTACTTGAGCCGCCAGCTCTGTTGGTAGACGATTGTCGCAGTCATGCGAGCCATGGCTCACGCTCCCTATCTCTTGTACCAGGTCAATTGGAAGCACCGGGCATCCGCCGGCACCTCGGCAATCGGCCAGCGTAGGCAGTGCATGTGCTTTCGCTCAGGCCTAGCTCGGCTTACTCGAAGCGCCTGCACCAGGTATGCAGATCCGGCTGCGGTGGTGATGAAATCGCCAACTGCGATGCCCTCGGCGCCATCCAGGTAAAGCTTGCAAGGCGTGTAAGGCGCCTTGGCCATCAGCTGAAAGGATCAGCGGGCTTGGCGATCGAACGCACGAACCACATAAAACCCTGCTGCAGGTTGGTTTTGGCCAGAGCTAAGGTGCGCTGATCAACCCCGTCAATCTGGCCGATCTGCTTGAACAGCTCGCCGGCATCCGCTTCCAGGGCCTTGATCGAGTTCATGCCGTCGATCTCGCTATGGGAGAGGTCGCGGTAGCCGGTGATCTTCTTGTGCTGGTTGTCCATGGTGAATCCTCATGTGGGCGCGCCGTGAAACGGCGCATCTAGGTTTGGGCGCGACAGAGTTACTCGCCGCTCCAGCCCATCAACTTGAGCTGAGCATCAATGTGCTCGAGCTCTTTCCTGAAGTGATCTGCAAGTGGATCAACAACAGCAGCCAGCACAGCCGGCTCCTGATAATCACCGGTCAACATCAATGCAACCCCGGATCCACTCAGCACCGTATCCAGTCGCCGTTGCACTTGGTCACGCTTAGAGAACAGGCTGTAGGCGGTGGCAATCTGGTTTCGATTCATTGATCACCCCTGCGCCTTACGAGACAAGAACAGGTCGGAATAGCCGCGAAGCTTCTCCACACCCATGAAGCCGACAGCACCACCAGCGAAGGTGGCCATGCCCTGAGGCAGCCCCATCCATTCGAGTAGCGGCACCAGAGCCAGGGTAATGAGGCCGCAGAGCGCGCCCTCCAAGACCATCTGCCGGCGAGTGCCGCCGCCGTACACCACCCGAAGGGCAGCGATCGCGACAGACAGGCCGGCGGCATACAGCTGAGGCTGGTGAGCCAGCACCCAAGCGAGCACAGCGGCCCACAGGCCAGGATCCTTCTCGGGCATGTTCGGCATCTCAGTTCCTCCCTTTTGGGGAGCGGAGTAGGTTCGGCCTCAACAGCACTCCCAGCTCGGGGCGATGGGTGTGGTGGAGCCGAAAACGAAAAAGGCCCACCAGATCGGTGAGCCTTGTAGTTGGTGCAGATGGCCGGTGCGTACCCGGCTTACTCCCTCTCGTTCTATTTCAGCGGGCCTAGTGGGAGCGAGCGCCGCAATCTGCCATTCAGCCATGGCATTCATCTGCATAAACGAAAAGCCCCAGCAAATGCCGGGGCCCTAGATGTAAATAAATAACAATCAGCGAGGGGACATGCTGATCAGAAAATCTGGTTGCATGTCCTGAATCGACAAGGGATACCCCAGCAGATGAAGCTCGACCTCGGTAGGCGAGATAGCTGCTGAGCCGATCACCGCGTTCTTATCGAGCTTAATGCGCTCAAAAAACTCTTCGCTGAGGGTAACTCGAGCAACCTTCTCGTCTGGGTGAAGAGCTTCTTTCTGTTTAATTGCAGCAACAAGAACGTCCCAGCTCATAAGCCCCCACCAGAAAGTAAAAAGCCCAACGGTTGGCTGGGCTTGATTGGACAGCCACTCCTCAACACGCGCAGGAATGACAGGATGGGGAAATAATCGGCCATGCGGCCATTTGATGTCAAGCGGCATTTTCCATCGAAAGGCCTTCGTAACTCAGGATCTCTCCCGCCGCCTCCAGAGCCTCTTCGGCCATCTGCCCTAAAACGTCTTCGATACCCTTCCTCCAGCGGCGGCGAGTACGCTCAGGCCGAGCATCGGGGTCCCACCGGTTGACGTCGTAGAACTGTGCAGGCAGTACGATCATGTCGCTCGACCGCCTCCCTTCGGCACCCTTCATTTTGGGAATAGCCCAGGCCGTCACAGCGCTAGTGATAAACAGCTTTGGCGCATGGGATGCAACCATCGGAATCAAGCGGCTAATCGACTGAACCTTCCGGCCCTTATGTGTGCTGAACCTGGCCACCAGCACATCCCAATGGCGCGGCTTCAACTGGCTGTGAAGACGCGCAAAGACCCAGCAGTCAGCATCCATGCGGCTGATCTCGCCGCGCTCTACCGAGCGGCTCAGGGTAGCCATGTCGTGGCCATCCTCGCTGCCTGGCTCGTAGAGCTTCTGCCATGCCTGCTTGCTGGTGTTGTCGATCGCTTCCGCAGCCAGGGCCGATACGACCGCCGCGAGTACACTGCTATAAATCATGTCCTTCCCCCTCAATCCCCGGTGTAGTTGCTGCCCCCGGCGCCGAGCCGGTTGCCTTCCTGATACTGCGCACCCGGACCGGTGGCCCGAGGGTTCTTCAACTGATCGATCTGCCGGTGCGCAGCCCATAGGGCCATGCTGAGCTGGGTAACCAGCTCATCCAGGGCCAGGGCTTCGCCTGTTGCAGCCACCACAAACCCCGAGGCATTGCAGTGGTCGCATGGCAGCTCGTAAAACGTGCCCATCGTGACCGCTCTCCCACGGCACAAAGGGCACTTGCCCAGCTCGATCACAGCCTTCCTGAAGGCCGGGCCGTGCTTCTTCATCAATCGACCACCTTCAGCCCTTGGGCCCGCAGCGACTTTTCAGCCAGCTCTCGCGCCCAATCCCCATCAGGGTCGCCCATGGACACGGGGAATGGGTTGGTCACGCGAAGCGCTTCACGGGATGCCCACCAGCCTTCCCGGCGAGCCTGGAAGGCCACTTCCTCCGCAGCCATCCAGCAGCCCTTGCAAGTGACGACGTAATCGCCAACTGCCGGGTCCCATTTGATGCCATCCGGGACCGGGAAGTGGCGCTCGAACTCGGCGCGGATCTTGTCGTCATTCTTCATTTCGAATCCTCGCTTATGGTGGATACCGGAAGGCCGTCGAAGCCCGCGCGCCCTGCGACCTCGCAGAGAATCCATGAATCCGTTGATCTATCACCGGTCAAGCCGTGAACCGAGGCGAAACCCTTCTGATCAAGGTGTGCGTGCCACTTCTCCAGCGCCTCGCGCTTGCGGGCCATGACGTCGGACTGGATGTACACCTTCACGTTGTGGCCCATGGCGTGGTTGATCAGCAGCTCACCCACCAGGTGGTCAACACCGAGGTCAGCCCAACCGGTACGGGCCAGCTTGCGTAGGTCGTGGCTGGTCCACTCGCCCTGCCCCATGACCGAGAACACCGTAGAGGCCTTCGATTCGCTCATGGGCTTGCCCTGCCGCCCCGGGAACAGGAACTCGCCCTCGTAACCCTGCTTGAGCTGGATCTCGCGGCAGGCCATCAGCAGGAAGCGCACCTGGTCGGTCAGCGGCAGGCGGTGCTGCACGCCGGTCTTGGTGTGCTCGGCGGGAATGAACCACTCCCGTTCGGCCAGGCTGATGTGGCTCCAGCGGGCCATGCGGGTTTCGCCCAGCCGGGTGCCGTGGCACAGCATCATCAGGGCCAGCAGGCCATGCTGCGGGTTGTGGGCCAGGGTGCTTTTCATGCGCGCCATCAGGTCTTCGAGGTGCACGCCACGCAGCCTCGACGGCTTGACCGTGACCTTGGCCTTGGAGAAATCACGGAAGCGGATGCCGGCCATAGGGTTGGTGCTGATCAGGCCGAGTTTGGCGGCCTGCCGGAAGGCCAACGCGAGCAACTGAAAGACCAGGCGCACGTAGTCGATCGAAAGCGACTCTTGCAGCGGCCACATCAGCTCGCGGTCGAGCAGCGCTTTGTCGATCTGGGCCAGTGGCGTTTCGCCCAGGCGCGGCGTCAGGTGCTGCTTGATAGCCGACGCCGCCGTGCTCTTGCGCTTGGCCGAAAGGCTGCGGTCGCGGGACATGCGCTCAGCGAACCAGGCCAGCAGCTCGCCGGTGAGCACCCAGCTCGACAGGCTCGATCCCTCCCCCGCTTCCAGACGCAGCCGGATATCCGGCAGTGCAGCAGCCACCTTGGCAGCGCTCAGCTCAGGGTATGAGCCGATCAGGTTCCACTTGCCCTTGTGCACCAGGTACCACGATCCGCGCTCGCGGGAGCGGTGAAAGCGGAAATACAGGCCATGGTTGCCCAAGGCGCGCAGGTCGCGCACCTGGCCGGCGGCCTGCCGGCGAATCTCTGCATCACTGATTTTGACAGCGGCGGTATTGGTCATGCTGCAACCTCCGTTTTTGGCAGGGCCAGGTACGCCCTCAGGCACTCCATGGCGTCGAAATGCCCCTGACACACAACGGCCAGGTAGCCTTGGTCGTTCA